>Ga0190367_1001179_pt1 | contig 15789 bp, 22 predicted proteins | sample 4872181011_MG_FD_171838 | JGI IMG/M metagenome (GOLD analysis project Ga0190367, IMG submission 171838) | Hydrothermal vent microbial mat bacterial communities from Southern Trench, Guaymas Basin, Mexico - 4872-18-10-11_MG | ecosystem: Environmental > Aquatic > Marine > Hydrothermal vents >...
CTTTAACGTTACGAATATCCATATCACTTCTCCCTTCAGTTCATGCGGAACTCCTATGCAAGCAGATTCTTGAACTGCTGGATGTGAGTTTACTATTGTTTCAACTTCTGCTGGTCCCATCCTCTTTCCGGCAACCTTTATGACGTCATCAGCCCTCCCAAGTAAATACCAGAATCCGTCTTCATCGATGTATGCCCAATCCCCGTGATACCAAACTCCCTTCCACCTACTCCAGTAAGTTCTCAGATACCTATCTGGATCTCTCCAGAACCCACGTGTCATGGATGGAGCGGGTTTCTTACAAACCAGATAACCTATCTGCTTCCTTACAGGTCTTCCTTGATCATCGAATACGTCTATATCCATTCCTAAACCGGGATAGCCTAAAGTAGTCGGCTTTAGTGGCATAACTGGCGATGGAAGTAAGAAGCAACCGAATATCTCAGTTCCTCCAGAGAGGTTTATTATCGGACATCTCTCCTCTCCAACTACTTTCAGCAACCACATCCACGTGTCGTGATCAATTGGTTCTCCAGTGTTTCCAGTTGCCTTCAAGCTACTCAAGTCGTGCTGTTCAATTATCTCGTTTCCATACCTCTTAAGCATTCTGAAAACGGTTGCAGAACCTCCGAGTATCGATATCTCGAATTCCTCTATCATACTCCAAATCCTATCTCTCTCGGGATAATCTGGAGCACCTTCAAATATCACGTGAGTTCCGCCTAAGTGCTGACATCCTATTATCTGCCAAGGCCCCATCATCCAACCTATATCTGTAATCCAGAGGAATACGTCTTCATCTTTGAGGTCGAGGTTGAAGTATATCTCCTTAGAACTCTGTAACAAAGCTCCGATGTGTGAGATGACAACACCTTTTGGCTTTCCAGTAGTTCCAGATGTGTAGAGTAGTAAGGCAGGATCGTTCGATTCGACTGGGACCGTTTCACATTCTTTACTCTCCTTTAGCTCATCCCAGTAGTAATCTCTTCCCTCTTTCATTTCTACCTCTGCATTGGCCCTGTTTACTACAACAACTTTCTCAACTTTAGTTCCCTCTAACGCTTTATCGAGTTCTGGCTTGAGCTTAACAGCTCTTCCCCTTCTGTAAGTTGCATCAGCAGTGACAACGACTTTTGCTTCGGAGTCTATTAGCCTAGTTGCAACAGCTCCAGCACTGAAGCCTGAGAATATCGGCATAGCTATTGCTCCAATCTTCATAGCTGAAAACATCGTAATAATAGTCTCAGGTAACATTGGGAGATACATCGCAACTACGTCTCCTTTCTTAACTCCGAAGGACTTTAATACGTTTGCAAACCTGTTTACCTCTCTATACAATTCGAGATACGTATACTTTTTAACCTCTCCATCCTCTCCCTGCCAGATAAATGCGATCTTATTTCTCCTCCTAGATTTATGCCTATCTAATACGTTGTGAACGACGTTTATCTCTCCATTTACAAACCAATCAGTCCATTCAATACCTTTTGACATGTCGTAGACTTTCTCGTATTCTTTAAACCATTCAACGTTCAGGACTTCTACAGCTTTACTCCACCACCACTCTATGTCCTCAGTAGACTTCTTCACGAGCTCCTTGTAATCCTTGAATCCCTCTGAATCCATAAACTGTTTGACATTTGCAGATTCAACAAGCTCCCTTGGAGGATGCCATATGAATCCCATATAGTTGATATGGGTTTCCACGATTAAAAAGTTTTTAATTTAAATCAACGATTGATGTTTTATTTTGTCACAACGTTTAAATACCTTCTCAAACCTTCGTACAATTACATGACGGTTAAGCACATCGTAAGGATTGCAGATACGGATTTAGATGGGCATAAGAACGTGGTGTTCGCGTTAACTGGGATAAAGGGAATTGGTATTAGAATGGCGAGGTGTATAGTGAACCACCTTAAGATAGATGCAAGAGCTAAGCTTGGTGAGTTGGATGACGAAGTAATTGAAAAGCTCAAGAACTTCATAGAGAACGAGATAGAGAGCTTGCCCTCATGGCTCTTAAACAGGAGAAAAGATTACTACACTGGCAAAGACCTTCACTTACTCAGTAAAGACGTCGATTTAGCTAAGAAGTTCGACATAGAGAGAATGATAAAGATAAAGTGCTATAGAGGTGTTAGACACGCAAAGGGTAAGAAGGTAAGAGGTCAGAGAACGAGAAGCACTGGAAGGAAAGGTATGACAGTTGGAGTTATAAGGAAGAGGAAGAAGTAAATGGGGTGGTATTATGGGAGATCCTAAAAGGCATAGGAAGAAGTACGTAACTCCGAGACATCCATGGGACAAGGTTAGGCTTGAAAGGGAGAGGGTTTTAGTTATAAATACGGCTTGAGGAATAAGAGAGAACTCTGGAGGTTTGAGCACATACTGAGGAAGTATAGAAGAGTTGCAAGGGATTTACTCGCTAAGATAAACCTACCGGGCAGAGAAGGTGAACTTGCAAAGGCTAAAGCTCAAGCAGTTCTAAAGAAATTGTACAGATTGGGTGTTCTGCCAGAGAATGCAACTCTTGACGACATACTGAATTTGACTGTTGAAGATTTCTTAGAAAGGCGCTTGCAGACAGTTGTATATCGACTTGGATTGGCTAAAACTATTAAGCAGGCGAGGCAGTTTATAACTCATGGTCATATAGCTGTAGACGGTAGAAGAGTTACAGCTCCAAGTTTTATAGTTACGAGGGACTTAGAGAGTAAGATAACTTATTATCAAAACTCTCCATTTGCTAAAAGAGCTGAGGTTTAGGAGGTGGTTTAAATGGCTAAGAAGGGGAGGTGGGGTATTGCACACATATTTAGCAGTTACAACAACACGATAATTACGATTACAGATATAACTGGAAGTGAGACTATTGCAAGGGTTAGTGGTGGTATGATCGTAAAAGCGGATAGAGATGAGGGAAATCCATACACGGCGATGCAAGCTGCGTTAAGAGCTGCTGAAATAGCTAAAGAGAAGGGTATTGAAGGCGTTCACATAAAGGTTAGAGCACCCGGTGGAAATAAACACATAACTCCTGGCCCAGGAGCTCAGGCGGCTATAAGAGCTTTAGCAAGAGCTGGGCTAAAAATTGGAAGAATAGAAGATGTAACACCGATTCCGCATGATGGAACAAGACCTCCTGGTGGAAAGAGAGGAAGAAGAGTCTAATTTCTTTTTTAAGGTGTAAAGGAATGCCGGAGATAGAGGTTCTAGAGGAGACTGAATACTCTATTAAATTTATTTTAAAAAACGCCTCTACAGCATTAGCGAATTCCTTCAGAAGAGCAATGAAAAGCCTAGTTCCAACTTTAGCTATAGACTACGTAGACTTCTACTTGAACACGAGCTTTCTATACGACGAGATAATTGCCCATAGACTAGCCTTAATTCCAATAAAAACAGACCTAGAGAGGTTTAATTTTCCAGATAAATGCAGTTGTGGAGGTGAGGGATGCCCGAACTGTCAGGTTTCCTTTAGGCTTAACGTAGAAGGGCCTAGAGTTGTTTACTCTGGCGATTTGATCAGTGATGACCCAGAGGTAAAGCCTGTTTACGACAACATACCAATAATAGAACTATATAAAGGTCAGCAGTTGATGATTGAAGCTGTTGCAAGGCTTGGAATTGGTAAAGAGCATTCGAAATTCCAGCCCGTTTCTGCTTGCTTTTACAAGATTATCCCAGAGATAAGAGTTGAGAAATGCTCTCTATGCGGTGAGTGTGTTGAAGTTTGCCCAAGAAATGTTTTGAAAATTGAAAAGAACAAAGTAGTGGTAATTAATCCATTAGATTGCTCCTTCTGCCTGGATTGCGTAAGGGTTTGCGAGGAAAACGCAATAAAAATAGAGGAGACAAACGATTTCTTGTTTACAGTTGAGGGAACTGGGGCGTTACCTATAAGGACCGTTATGAGGAAGGCTTTGGAAATTTTAAAGGAGAAAGCTGAAGAGATGAACAAGATACTTGAAGAGTTTTAAAGTTGCTCAGTTCTCCTCCTCCCCCTCTTACCGGGTTGAACTATTCCCAAATACCTTGCACATTTCGGACAGTAATAGGCTTTATAAGTTGCTACGTGAACGTTCTTCTCGCCAACCATTTTGATTATCTCATAATCAAGCCTTAAACCCCTATAGCCAACAAAAGTCTTAAATCTCGGAACTTTTCTTCCACAACTCGCACATCTCACCATGTAATCTTTTCCTCTCGCCTTACTCTGCTTGTACTCCCTAACGTATGGGGCTTTTGACATGTTTAGTTGTTGTTTTTATAGGTTTTAAACCTTTCGATTGCATCATTTTCATTATTACAATTACCATAAAACTTAAATAAGATGAACCGATAGATTTTATCATGCAAGAATTCCTAAAAAACTAAACGGTCTCAGAACTCTTCTCGTTTACGATAACGTTTATACACTTGAATTCCTCATATTTAACGAGATTTTACCGATTTTTAAGGATTTAAAGATTTACCACATTGTGTATTCTGAATGTACAAACAGAACTCTAAAGACTGCAAGCGAATCGTTTGCAAGGTTTAACAGAAGAGTTGGAAAGATTTTAAGTAACAGCAGTGTGGTAAAGATTGGGAAGTTTTCTAAAGTACCGTTTGGAAGGCTTCATAAGTTTATATCTCTAAACGATAACTACTTAGAAATACTTAAAGACGTACTAGAGGATTTGAGGGGTTTAATACTCTTTCACGGATTCTCTATACTCGTATTAAACAGTGATCAGAGGGATTTAGTAGAGATATTTGATTCGATTCCAGAATGTTCCACTCTTATCTGCGAGTGCAATAAGAGTGTTTACTCGTCAGAGTTTAACCTATTTTTCGATGCAGTTCTAGCGCTTAAAGTTGACGAGATGTCTTTGGGGGAGTTTCAGGTTTTGGAGGTATTACACAGCTCAAAATTCGATTTAATACCCGGAACTTGTGAGAGGTTTAGGTGGGAGTATGTTAGAGTTTGATGGAAATGTTATGATTTATGGGTTACCGCTCATTGGAAAAACGATTTTAGCTAGAAATATATTCCTTAGTAAACTCAAGGAGGGGTATGGAGGTGTTTACATAACAACTAATGACACTGGAGAGGATGTATTGGATTGGTTTAAGGATTTCGATGTAAACTTTAAGGTTATAGACTGCATATCTAAGACGATATACCCCGATTCAGCTGATACCGAGTTTATCAAAAGGGTTGCAAGCCCTATAGATTTAACCGGCATATCCGTTTGGACGAGTAGATTTTTAGACAGCTACTTCAGAAGTGGAAAGAGAGATGTCATAATACTACTCGATTCCCTTTCAACGCTACTCATGTATACGAATCCCCAGACTGTCTACAGGTTTTTGCATGTGGTGACGAGAAGAATAAGGGCTACAAAAGCCAAAGCACTTTACATAGTTCAAAAAGATATGCATGAAGAGAGGACTATTACAACACTTAAACACATGTTTGATGGTGTTATAGAAGTTAAAGAGGAATCTGATAAGAGGTTTTTGAGGTTTATCTCTTCAACGCAGAAAACTGATTGGATAGAGTTCTCAATAGATGGGAAGACGGTGGTAATATGAAATTGGGATTACCGATTATAGACGAATTAATAGATGTCCCAGCTGGGAAGGTTGTAACGTATTACGTTGATCCAGAGGTTGAAGGAGATGTATTCCTAATGCAAACAACTCAGAAAAACGTAGAAGATGGATACAAGTGCTGCTTTGTCACTACAAGTATGAGCCCAATGACCGTCAGAAATAGGTTTAAGGAATTTGGATGGGATATAAACGTTGAGAACTTCTCGATACTCGATGCTTACTCTGGAATCGTTGGAGACATATCAAACGAGAAATACTTCGTAAGAGATCCCTCAAATGTAGAAGAGCTGAGCGATACTGTTAAGATGACGATAGCTGAGAACGATTTAGTAGCTATATGTTCTCTCTCCACGATGATAGATCTATGCGGTGAAGACGTTTTAGAGCATTTTAAGGAGTGGTGTAAACTTGCATCCCTAAACGATTCGGTTTTAGTAGTTCAGTTTATAGCCTGGCCCTATGATGAAAAGATCGTTGAAATTGTAAAGGATTTGTCAAATGCCGTTATAACAGTCGGAGGAATTCACCACAGGGTTATACTCGGTCAATACTACGGACTACTAAAAGTCGATTGGACTGATGTCAAAGGGAAATCCGTATTATTTAAACTCGTTAAGCCGGGTGGTGTTAGGGCATATATTCCAAAGATACTTGTAACTGGCCCATACAACGCTGGAAAATCCACGTTTGTTCATGCGATATCTGAAAGGGCTATATCTGTTGATAGACTTGGAACAACTGTTGCATTAGATCACGGGCATGTAGAGTATAGAGGTTTCAGTATCGATGTATTCGGAACTCCCGGGCAGGAGAGGTTTGATCCAATACTAAAGGTTTTAGGGGGTGAAGCCTTAGGAGTAATTTTAATTGTAGATTCTACCAAGCCTGAAAGCTTTCCAAGGGCTAAGAAGATGCTTGAAGAAACGACTAGATTTGGTTTACCTTACGTTGTAGCGGCAAATAAGCAGGATTTACCAAACGCCTTAAGTCCAGAAGAGATAAGGAAGAGGATGAATTTGCCAGATGACGTCCCGATTATCCCAACTGTTGCCAATAAAGGTATTGGTGTTTACGAAGTTTTAGATGCGTTAATAGATCTCTTGATGAGGTGGAGTTATGAGCATTAAGGAGATGTTAGAAAAGGTTTTGAAGGATTTGAGAGCTATAGGTGACATAGAGGCTTCTGCAATAGTTTCAAGAGATGGTTTGCTCATTGCTGCAGACATCCCACAAAACGTTAATGCTGAGGCTTTTGCTGCAATGACGGCAACTATGCTTGGAGCGGCTGAAACCGCAAGCTCTGAACTGGGTAAAGGTATTCCGGAGAGAGTAATCGTTGAGAGTAACGCCGGAAAGATCATAGCCACTGGAGCTGGTGGAAAAGCTTTGCTTGTGGTTATGACGAATCCTAAGGCAACCCTCGGCTTAGTTTTACTTGAGATGAGTAAGGCGAAGGAGAAGATTAAAGATATTTTGAGGTGATTTAATGGATGAGTTGTTAAGGATAAAGATATCTGAAAGGTATAGCAGAAGGGAGATACTTGATAGATTTTTAGAATTGGATGAAGAGCTTTGCAGACTTAGATTAGCCGATTTCGACAACATTGCTGCTTTTCCAGCAGCGCTTGTATTGGGGATGTACGAGGAAATCAGGAAGATAATTGGAAAGGCAGCAAGGGGTTTAATGGTTAGAGCGGCAAGGTTGGCGGCAAAGAGGTATATCGAGAGGTTTAAGAATACAGACGATCCGATATTTGCAACTATAAACTATTTAACCCTCTGGTCAGCATTGGGGTGGGGTAGAGCTAGACTCGAAAGGGAAGAAAACAAAATGAGGTTTGTATTCGAATACACTTTTGAAGGTACGAATTACAGAGATGTAATTGGAGAGAGCGATGAACCGATGTGCTGGATAGCTTTTGGTTTTATATGGGGATTGCTCGAATCCGCATTGAAGAGAAGTATAAGGGGAGAGGAGAAGGAGTGCATTGCAAAAGGAGATAGTAGATGTGTGTTTGAATTCGAATGGGATTGATGCAAAAACTTTTATTGAGCTTTCAATGATCCCTTTATATGACACTGATTGAAGATGCTAGGAGAGGTATAGTTGATGAATTCGTTAAAAAAGCAGCTGAGAATGAGGGTTTAGATGTAGATAAACTTCTCAGGCTCATAGCTAAGGGTTATGTTGTAATCCCTAAAAACGTTTTGAGGGATGGAATAGAGCCTAAGGCTATAGGTATGTTTGTTTCAACTAAGGTTAACGCTAACGTTGGAACTTCTATCGATTACGTCAACGTTGAAGAGGAGGTTGAGAAAGCTATTGTTGCACAGAGGTATGGAGCTGATGCAGTCATGGATTTATCCACAGCTGGAGACTTAGATGAGATAAGGAGAAGGATTATGGAAGTTGTGAGAGTTCCCTTTGGAACTGTTCCGATTTATCAGGCAGCAAGAAGTCGTAAGAGAGTCGTTGATATGACAGAGGACGATTTCTTCAAAGCTGTTGAAAGACATGCAAAAGACGGTGTAGACTTCATGACTATTCACGCTGGAGTTAATTGGATAACGGTTGAAAGGCTTAAGAGGTCTAAGAGATTGCTCGGAGTAGTTAGTAGGGGTGGAGCTATAACGATTGGTTGGATGCTCTACAACGAAAAGGAGAACCCGTATTACAAGGATTTCGATTACTTGCTGGAGGTTCTGAAGGAATACGATGTAACTATAAGCTTAGGCGATGCGTTTAGACCTGGCTGTATACACGATGCTGGAGATAGAGCCAAGTATACAGAGTTCATAGTTTTAGGTGAACTCGTTGAGAAATGTAGAGAGGCTGGAGTTCAATGTATGGTTGAAGGGCCTGGCCACGTTCCACTCGATCAAATCGAAACATCCGTTAGAGCTATGAAGTCTGTGACGGATAACGCTCCACTGTATTTATTGGGGCCCTTAGTTACAGATATAGCCGCTGGATACGATCACATAGCAGCAGCGATTGGTGCGGCAGTGGCTGGAATGTCTGGTGCAGATTTCATATGCTATGTAACACCATCTGAGCATTTGGCATTGCCAACGGTTGAAGACGTTAAAGAAGGTGTAATTGCTGCTAAGATTGCGGCACATGCAGTCGATCTTATAAAAGAGGGACAAAGGGAAAGGGCTAGGATGAGAGATTACATGATATCTCTCGCAAGGAAGAAGTTCGATTGGAATAAGCAGTTTGAACTTGCAATAGATCCAGAAAGAGCCAGGGAGATTTGGATTAAGAGAAAGCCAAAAAGTGGAACTTGCAGTATGTGTGGAGATCTATGTGCCATAAAAATTGTTAAGGAGGCTTTTGAAAAGAATTAAGATTTTTTAACGATTTCTACTGAACAATCCGAACTTAGAAGTTTTTGAATAATTCCGACTTTTTCCTCTTATGATGGGAAGTAGAGATTCATTTATTTCGTAACCGATGGAGTTTCTCTTTAAGTTTATAGCTACTCTTATAGTAGTTCCAGTTCCGAGGAATGGATCTAACACGGTGTCACCGATTATTGAGAACACCCTAATTAGTCTATATGGGATTTCCTCAGAGAATGCGGCAACTCTTCTCTCTTCAATCGTTTGCTTAGCTCCAGGTATTTCCCAGATTTGTGTAAACCATCGATCTCTCTCCTCCTTAGTACAAGCACTTGCATACCTCAAAGGACCTTTCGGCTCGAATTTTCTTGGCTCTCCTTTTCTAAAAATCAAAATGTATTCACAGTCTAAGGTCACATAAGCATTAGTGTAAGAACCTTGAACAAAAAAACGCTCCTTTCCCTTTATACTTCGGTTTATTTGTAGGCTTTTTCCATAAAATGTATGGTAAAGTTATAAATCCTATTCTTTCGCAGTGTTCAATTACTTTTGAATGATTTGGGAGCAACCTAAACATTCCACCTATGCTTCGAGTAGATTCTCCAATGTTTATACAAGTAATCCCACCTTCCACAAGTACTCTGTGACACTCCTTCCAAACTTCTGCAAGATTAACAAGAATTCATAGATTTCTTTTACATATCTCTCCTTCTTTCTCTTGCTTGCTTCAATCTCCATCTTTTTCCAAGTCTTATCGATTCTCTCATCAAGTTTCTAAACAAATCATCCCACATCTCTATCATCGGATACAGTGGAGAAGTAACAATCAAATGAACACTCTCATCCTCTACCTCTTCCATCTCCCTTGAATCCCCGATTATTACCTTATGGAATGTTTTCAATTCTTCCATAACCCGTGTACATCGAATTCAATAAGTTTAGTATAGATACCTCGCTATATCCCAATAAGGTTTATATTGAAGTTCTTTAATCTTATACGTGTCATTACTGATCTTAGATACAACACTTAGAGATGGTGAACAAACACCTGGTGTTTCACTAAGTGTCGAACAGAAGGTAATGGTTGCTGAAGCTTTGGATAGCTTAGGTGTAGACATAATCGAAGCTGGAACTGCTATAGCGTCTGAGGGCGATTTCAAAGCGATTAAAGAGATATCTGAGAGAGGGTTGAATGCCGAGATTTGCAGTTTTGCAAGGATTAAAAAAGAAGACATAGACGCTGCAGCAGATGCAAATGCTGATTCGATATTTATGGTTGCTCCATCGTCAGATATACACATAAGGGCTAAGTTTCCCGGAAAGAGTAGAGAGGATGTAATTCGCTACTCAGTTGAAGCAATAGAATATGCGAAGGAAAGGGGATTAGTTGTTGAATTCGGTGCAGAGGATGCTTCAAGGGCTGATTTCAACTTCGTTTTGAATCTATTTGAAGCGGCTTTAGATGCAAAAGCAGACAGACTAACATTCGCTGACACAGTTGGAGTTTTAACACCGGAAAGAGCTGAAAGGATAATGAGAGAACTCACTAAGAGGTTTAGCGTTCCTATTGCAATTCATTGTCATGACGACTTCGGATTGGCTACAGCTAACACAATCTATGCGATAAAAGGTGGTGCAAAGGAGTTTCACGCAACGATCAATGGGATTGGAGAGAGAGCTGGAAATGCCGCCTTAGAAGAAGTCGTAATGGCTTTGGAATACCTATACGGTATAAAGACGAAGATAAAAAAGGAGAAGATTTATAACACTTCTAAGCTTGTCGAAAAACTCACAAGAGTTGTTGTTCCACCAAACAAGCCTATAGTTGGCGAAAACGCATTTGCACACGAAAGCGGAATTCACACCTCAGCACTGTTTAGAGATACATCGACTTATGAACCGATATCCCCCGAAGTCGTTGGGAGGAAAAGAGTAATAGTTCTCGGAAAGCATGCGGGAAGGGCTAGTGTTGAGGCTATAATGAAGGAACTCGGTTACAAGGCTACTCCAGAGCAGATGAAGGAAATCTTGATGAGGATAAAAGAGATTGGCGACAAGGGTAAGAGGGTTACAGATGCTGACGTAAGGGCTATAATTGAAACAGTTCTACAGGTTAAGAGGGAGAAAAAGGTTATACTCGAAGATTTAACGATATCAAGCGGCATGAAGACTATGCCAATGGCGAGCGTTAAGATTAGGATAAATGGTGAGGAAAAGGTTGAAGCCGCTGTTGGAGTTGGGCCAGTCGATGCGGCTATAAACGCTATAAGAAAGGCTATAAGAGACTTCGCTGATATAGAGCTTGTAAGCTATCACGTAGATGCTATAACTGGAGGGACAGATGCGTTAGTTGAAGTAATAGTTCAGCTTAAAAGGGGTAATAGGATCGTCACTGCAAGGGGCGCGAGAACGGACATAGTAATGGCTTCAGTTGAAGCATTTGTCGAAGGTTTAAACATGTTAATCTAATAAAACGTTTATTATCGCTAAAGTTGAATCCCTTGCAATCTCTGGTATACTACCTCCCCCTAATACAACTATTAACTTCTCATCGCATACCTCAGCGGCTAAATCCTTCAAAATCTTCGCAATTTTAACGTAATCGTTTACAGTCAAACCTATATCACCGTAATCACCTATATGTGTATCGTGCCCAAAGTACCAGAATATCAGATCTGGCTTGTAATCCCTTGCCCTATCACAGAATTCATCAATAAATTCGAAGTAATCTCCACTGAAATAGCTTCTATCAATCTTTAATCCATCTTCAGATGTGTAATTACTATAACATATACAGAAGTGTAAAACTTTCATATCTCTAACGAGCTCCCTCGTCCCATCTCCATGGTGGGCATCCGTATCTATTATTGCAATCCTCTTCTCTCCAAACTTCTCGAAGATGTTGTATATGCTCAACACGACATCGTTAAAACAGCAGTAACCCCAAAAGTAATTTCTCCCAGCGTGATGTCCGCCAGCACCTATGTAGCAGAAGGCGTTTCTGAGTTTGCCCTCTATAACCATTTCACCAGCTTTCACAACACCTCCGGCAGAATGCCAAGCGGTTGAGCAAAGTGGATCCATCTTTACACCTTCAAGTAAGTCCCTCGTGTGAACCTTGAGTATCAGTTCTTCATCAACTCTAGGACACTCTATTAGTAAGAAGTTTTTCCTATCTCTGAAAACTTCAAATGCTTTTGGAAAGTCCCTAAGCCTGTTTCCAAGTGTTAAATAACTTCTTCTGCTAAAACTTGGATGATAAAAAACTCCGGTTGGTTTCATCGAAAGCTTTTCAGCTAAACTCTTAAAATCACTTTCTATACAAATGCATTCGTATCTATAACTTTTTATCATTAAAACTAAGCAAAATGTTTAAGTAATATAATGTCCGACAATATATGCCAGTCTGGAAGACGTATAGTATATGGGTGGAACTTGAATGGGTGAAACATGCTATACTTCATTGAGTCGGTGGAACAATGCCTCCAACTCGAAAGGTGAGCATAAGGTTAACAGAGAAGTACTACGAGATGCTCGAACTACTTGTAGAAATCGGAGAGTTCACCTCTGTAAGCGAAGCTATAAGGGAGGCGGTAAAGTTGCTCATAGAGAAGTACGAAGAGAAGATCGAAGGTTACGTGAAGTATGGTAGGTTTCGTTAGGGGGTTGTAGTATGAAGAGTATAATTAGTAAGGCTCAAGAGTTTTTAGAAAAGGAGAGTTTTAGAAGGAATAATGTAAAGGATTTTGGAGCTCCAAGGATTGTTGTAGTCGGTTGTGGTGGTAGTGGATGTAATACTGTTCACAGGCTTTACAACATGGGTATTAACACTGCTACGACTATTGCTGTGAATACCGATAAACAACACCTGTTGATGATTAAAGCTCATAAAAGGGTTTTAATCGGTAGAAGTATTACTCACGGCTTAGGAGCTGGAGGATACCCCGAAATTGGAAGGAAAGCGGCTGAACTTGCGAGAAATAAGTTAGAGGAGCTTTTAAATGACGCAGACATAGTTTTCGTATGTGTAGGCTTGGGAGGTGGAACGGGAACGGGTGCTTCTCCAGTTATTGCAGATATAGCTAAAAAGCAAGGGGCAATAGTAGTTGCTTTCGCTCAGATGCCATTTAAGTTTGAAGGTGCCCGAATTCAAAAAGCTATTCAAGGACTAAACGAGTTAAAAGAGATCTGTGATACCGTTGTGGTTTTAGACAACAACAAACTCCTTGAATATTATCCGAATTTGCCAATTGATGCTGCTTTCAGCGTAATGGATCAACTAATCTCTGAGACTATTAAGGGGCTATCCGAAACCATAATGATTCCCTCCCTCGTAAACATAGATTTTGCTGATTTGAAAGCAGTCATGAATCACGGCGGTGTTGCCGTTATGCTCGTAGGTGAAGCGAAGTCTCAAGACAAAGCAAATGCCGTTGTTAGGGAGTGCTTGTCCCATCCACTACTCGACGTAGATTACAGAGGTGCAACTGGAGCCTTAATACACATCTCCGGTGGACACGATTTAACTTTAAAGGAGGCTGAGGAGATTATAAGGAATCTAACTTTTGAACTCGCTGACAATGCGAACGTGATATGGGGGGCTAGGATTAGTAAAGAATTCGAGGGGTTTGTAAGAACTGTAGCCATAATGACTGGAATTAAAGATAGGGACTTCGTTGGATCATTCGACTACGATTTCAATAGTAGCTTAAGGGATTTCAAGGATAACTACCGTAGCAATGTTAAAAATAATAGTAGCGATATCGACTACATAATTCGAAGACAGTACATATGATCGTTGAGATATCTGTAGTCCCGATAGGTGTTGGTGAATCACTCAGTAAATACGTAGCTGAGGTTTTGAAGATTTTAGAGGAAAGGGGTTTAAAATATCAGCTCACACCTATGGGAACTATTGTCGAGCTTGAGGAGTTTGATGAACTCTGTAGGCTTTTAAAGGATTTCGATTCAAAGCTGTTTGAAATGGGTTCGAAAAGGAACTACTATGTTTTGAAGATCGACAACAGGATTAAGGGTAGTTCTATGGAGTACAAGATTAAATCCGTTCTTGAGAAGATGAGATGATATTAAAAGTTGGAGGTAGTGTAGTAGATAAGTTGGATCTGTTAGTAGATGCCTTAAGATTCTGCGATTGGGCGTTGATAATCCCCGGTGGATGGGTTTTTGCAGATAAGGTGAGAGAACTCGATAGGAAATTTCGCTTGAGTACATCTACTTCTCATTGGATGGCTATTACTTGCATGAACTTATACGGCTACTTCATCTCAGAGTTTGGATTCGATTTGGTAGAGCCTGAGGATTTTGATGAGATAGAGCTTAAAGGTGTTAAAGTTTTACTTCCCTATAAGTTGTTAAGAAGATATGACGAACTCCCACATTCTTGGGAAGTAACATCTGATAGCATAGCCGTTTGGATTGCATCAAAACTAAAACAGAGAATAGTTGTCAAGGTAACCGATGTAGAGGGGTTATACATCAACGGAAAACTCGTAAAGGAAATTGATGCTTCAAACATAAGTGGTGAAACTTGCATCGATAAATACGCACCAAAACTCCTAAAGGCTTATGGAATAGACATGTTTATCTGCAGAATCGATAGGATAAAGGATTATATACTCAGTGGGAGTTGTAGGGGAACACTCATTAAAGGGAGGTGAAAGTTTGGAAGAGCTGAGATGTGTAACATGCGGTGCGCCTCTCGTGGGAACGAATTACGTTGCTTTCCCATGTCCTGAGTGTGGTGAAACGATATACAGGTGTAAGAGATGCAGAAGACTTGGAAATCCATATAAATGTGAAAACTGTGGATTTGTAGGACCTTAGCTGAGGTGATGACATGGGTAGGGTTTTGATGAAATTGAGAGTTATGCCAAAAGACGTAGATGTAGATCTAGATAAGTTAATGGATGAGATAAAGAACATCCAGATTGAAGGGGTAGAGATAAGAGATCACTCGAAAAAACCGATAGCATTTGGCTTAAAAGCTTTAGAGATTCTTGCCGTTATGCCAGATACAGAAGGAATAGGTGACAAATTTGTGGAAGAGATTCAAAAGATTGAAGGCGTTGAAAGCGTTGAAGTTGAAGGCGTTGAGTTATTATGAAGCCGATTAAGATCGTAACACCACCCCTTGCAGCGAACTGCTACTTACTACTTGATGAGAAGAAGGCGATAATAGACGTTGGTGGAGATTTCGAGTTCATAGTTAGGGCTATTAAGAGATATATAAATCCAAAGGAGTTGGACTACGTTTTTTTAACTCACTCTCATTTCGATCATGCAGCAGCAGCTGGGCATTTTAAGGGGTTGGCAAAGATAGTAATGCACGAAAAGGAGTATGAGCTTTTGAAGTCTCAAAACTTTACGTCTATTCTGTTTGGAGTTAAGTTTAAGGAATTCGAGCCAGATGTATTTGTTAGGGGTGGAGAGGTTTTTGAATTGGGCAAGATCACGCTTGAGGTAATTCACACCCCTGGGCATACTCCTGGAAGTGTATGCTTTTACGAACCGAATAAGAAGTGGCTGTTCAGTGGGGATACGGTATTTGCCTACGGCAGCTTTGGAAGAGTGGATTTACCCGGGGGAAGTGCAATAGATCTCATAAGATCTATTGAAAAGTTAACTAAGCTCGACGTAAGAAACCTATATCCGGGGCATGAAGAGGTGATCGAGGGTAATGCAAGAGATCACATAATGCAATCGTATAAAATCGCTAAGATGTTTTTATGATTTAATTTATGCATAAGTTCTGTTGAGATCTTAAGTATCTAATTAATTTATAAATTCAATTAATAATAAATAAATAAATTAAATGAAGAA
>Ga0190367_1001180_pt1 | contig 15758 bp, 22 predicted proteins | sample 4872181011_MG_FD_171838 | JGI IMG/M metagenome (GOLD analysis project Ga0190367, IMG submission 171838) | Hydrothermal vent microbial mat bacterial communities from Southern Trench, Guaymas Basin, Mexico - 4872-18-10-11_MG | ecosystem: Environmental > Aquatic > Marine > Hydrothermal vents >...
CGACGGAAAAGATGACTCGCTGCCGAAGAGGTTGCTTACCGAGCCCATGCCAGAGGGGGCAGCGAAGGGGCACGTCGTTGAACTTGAGAAGATGAAGGAAGAGTACTACAAGCTCAGAGGCTGGGTTAACGGAGTGCCAACGGAGGAGAAGCTTAAGGAGCTTGAGATTCCTTAAATTTATTTTTATATTTTTATTATCTTAAAATGAAGGTAAGGATTAAACTGTTCGCAACGCTGAGGGAGAAATACGGAAAAAAGGAATTAGCCGTTGACGCAGAAGACTTCAGGGATGTTTTTTATAAAGCTTCTGAAGTGCTTGGAAAAGAATTTTTGAAAGAGGTCTTTCAAAACCGGGAGCTTAAAGAATTTAGAGACGATAGAATAATCACGATAAACGGTAGAAACATTAAGGACATCAAAGACGAAATCAGAATTAAAGAAGGTGATGTTATAGCAGTTTTTCCGCCTGTGGCAGGTGGCTAACTGTTTGTTTTTTCGTCCCAAAGTGTTTGCTCTTTTTGCAATTTGTGATAAACTTAATTTACTCGAGAACTTCCACAATTTCCGCCTTTATTTTTCCCCTTCCGCCCGTGGGTTCTGCAAGTGTCCTGCCGCAAACGAGGCATTTAACAATAGTTGAGGGGTGGTCGAATATCGTCTGAACGTTTTCGCAGTCCGGGCATTTAACACGTATGAACTTGCTCTTCTTTACCCCCATAGCAACCACCCTTACAGTTTTACTCAACGAGTTCAAACCTCTTCACCCTCCATGTCGGGCGGTGGTGTGCTTTCTTGCATTCGGTGCATCTGAATCTAATGTTTACTCTCTTCGTCGGCTTGTCTCCGCCCGGTACCTTGCTGAACTTACCGAGGTTGCCAACCTTTCCCCTTCTCTTCTTCTGCCTGTTAATCCATTTCAGCGAACTCTGTTTGCCCTTGCTAACCTTCTCTACCTCGTGAATCGTATGTTTTCCGCAGTACTTACAGTAAGTTCTAACCCTCTTCGGATATTTCATCTTTTCACCTCGATTATGTCAGCCACGCCAGCTTTTATGAGGGCTTTAGCGTTAAGGGCTGGAAGCGTGACGACATCTTCCTTCCTCAATTTATATGTTTTTCCATCAACCCCTTCAAATTCTGGTATGTTGTTTTTAACTCTTACGAGGATATAACTGTCCTCTTTCTTTTTTTCTTCCTGTTTTACATTTATAGTTTCGAGTATCTCTTGCCTGAATTCTCTGATTAATTCGACGAGTTTCCTGAAAAACTTCTTTTCTTTTTCGATGAGGTTTTCAAAACCTTCAATTCCGCTTGCAGTCCCACAAACCTCTGACCACGCAGCCCTTACGATCTTGCTCGTCCTTGCTTCAAACAACTTCCTCTGGATTCTTCTTAGTGTTCTGAGCTCATCGTCTATTCTTGCAATTTCTTCATCACCTGCTTTTTTTCTCTCCTCTTCAAGTTCCTTTATTCTCTCCTTTATTTCGTCGTAGAGGTTCTCATCAATAGGCTGGATCTTTCTACCCTTGCTTTTCTCCAGCAGTATCAGGAGTTCTTCAATGTCCATAAAGGGCCATCCCCCTGCAGATAAGGAAAACGGCTGCGTATTCGGGTACGATAGCCTTCTCGCCAGCCTTTAGCCTTATTTCTTCTCCTCCCATCTTAATTTTAACCTTTGAGAGAGTCCGGATTTTAACTTTTTCATCACCAAAGGCTAGAGCATCTGCAAGGGGATCGAATTCTTCAAATTCGTTGAAGTCAACAGGCGTAACTTTAAGCCCCGTCTTGCCGTGCAATGAGCCAGGAAATCTTATCAACCTCCTTGTATCTGCTGTTACGGGAGCGTCAACGTAGATCGCGAGCTTTGTTTTACACTGCTCAACGAAAGCGTCTATCATCCTTTCTACCCTCTTCCCAATGCCTTTGAACACTTGCAGGTCACCGCTAGCGACTCTTTTGATCGTTTCCCTGTTTAGCAGAGCATAAATTCTCTCAGCCTGCTTTTTCGTGATTCCGTACTTCTGCAAATTACCTCTTTTAGCTTCTATAGCTAGCTTTTTAGCCACACACCTTGAGATCCTAAGCCACTGCGTGGATTCGACTTTTGAAGGCTGGTTTAGAAGGAGGTAGTCGACGATTTCTCTTCTCTCTGCTGAACCGAGAGATGTGAAGTCCTCACCATAAACGTGGAGGTGGTAGCCCCTCCCTCCGGAAAAAACGATTCGCATTTCTTTTCTGTTAATACCAAAGTCCCTTTCAAGCAGTTCTGCAAGGCGAGCAATCTGCTTTTTTGCAACATTAAGCGCTGTTTCCAGGTTTTTTGTTTTTAAGGGAAGGTGGTCGGCATCTATGTCGAATATGAGGTCTGCCCTAATCCAGTTCTTCTCTTCCATCTTGTCTGCATTTGGATATCGATAGTAGGCGGAGGAGTAGTAAATGTGGGCGGGAACTGTGTTTAAGATGTAAGCCCTGAACTGCTCTTCACTTTCAAAGGCTATGTGGCGATGCATTATAAATGCTGGAAGGCTTTTGAGGGGAACGAAAGCCCACTCCCTTCTCTTGAACTCCCTTGGCATTTCAAACTTGGCGTTCGCGTAGTATTCGGAGAACTTTTTCGCGAGGTATATCTTTGTTCTCTCCATGCTCTCACTCAAGCAGGTCGAGTTCGATACCTATTTCGAGCCACGCCCACGCCCAGACAACACACTCAAAGGCCCTTACGAGGTCGCCGGTGTTGAGAAAATGCACAGCGTCGGATGCGTACGCATCTATGTTCCTTATGAACTCCTCTCCCTTCTCATTTCTTGCCTTGACGTTCTTCATCTTTTCATTCAGCCTTTCGAGCCATTTCCTAGTTTCAGCTTCAAGTTCTGAAGTAACATCTCTCATTTAGCGACCCTCATCCTTCATTCGAACCTCTTTACCTTGAGAGTTAGGCCTTCTCTCCCAACGACTACGATTTTATCTCCAGGTTTTAGCTCATCCTTGCTCTCGAATGCCCATATCTCTCCTCTAACCTTTGCCTGTCCCTTTCCGTTCTGGAAGGTTATGACTTCCCCCTTCTCTCCGATTATTGCCTCTCCTCCAACTCTCCTTTTCACCTTTCTAAGCTGCGCTATCTTTATGAGGAAGAATGTGACTATTCCTGCAAGGCCAAGAGCTATTCCAGCGATTAGCATGGGGAAGGATGTATAGAAGCTCTCTGGCATGAGGGGTTCGTTGAAAAACATGATCGCTCCAAGCGTAACGCAGAGAATGGATGCAAAACCAAGAATTCCGTAAGTGGGAGTCATAAACTCAGCGATTAGGAAGAGAACACCGAGGAGAATAAGGATGACAGCAAAGAGATTTACGCTTAATCCTCCAAGAAGACCCACAAGGGAGAGAACTAGACATATTGCTCCGATTGTTTCCGGCAATACTCCTGGAGAAGTGAGACCAAATATTAAGCCGTATAAACCAATCAGGAAGAGTATTGAGGCTATCTGGGGATTAGAAAGCAATTCGAGTATGTTGGCCTTGAGAGATTTCTTTGATTCGATTATTTCCACAGTATCAAAATTGATAGTAACGTTTCTGCCGTTTACGTTTACTTCCTTCCCGTTTATTTTCGAGAAGAGCTCATCTTTCGAATCTGCGATAACGTCTATAACTCCTTTTTCGTACGCTTCTCTTGCCGTGAGACTCAGGCCTTCTGTAACAAAGCGTTCTACTATGTCGGCAGGCCTTCCCCTCTGCTCCGCTATACTCTTCGTATAGTTTGCAAAGTAGTTTATTGTCTTCTTCTCCGCAACGCCGAGGGGGGCTACCGGTGTTGCAGCTCCAACGGACGTTCCGTTGGACATCGCAGCGACGTGGCCGGCTATGAGGATTAATGAACCAGCAGAAGCTGAAAAAGCTCCTGGAGGATAAACATAGGTTATAACGGGGATATCGCTCTGTAAAATTTCAGTGATTATATTTTTCATCGAGGTAACGAGTCCTCCGGGAGTATCTATGACTATGAGGATTGCGTCGGCCTTAACTCTTTCTGCAAGCTTAAAAGCCTCTTTAACCTGAGTGGCCGTACCTTCGTTTATTTCTCCTTTGATGTTCACTTCGACAACCTTGGCTGCTTGAGCGGAGGGTAAAATAAAGAGTAGAACTAAGAGAACGGTTAGCATAGCAAGCACATAACGCATGTAAAATCTCTTTTTCATGCCGTTATTAGCTTTTCTACACCTTTACCATAAACCTTATATCTCTTATTATTGACAAATCTCCAAGGGCTCGTAGTCTAGCGGTTATGACGTCGCCTTGACGAGGCGAAGGTCCCCGGTTCGAATCCGGGCGAGCCCATTCATTTCCAAAATTAGGGGAGGAGGAGTCAGATTTTTTGGATAACAAGTCGTATAGTTGTTCAACTGCCCTTTCAAGCCTGCTGATTCTTTCTTCCATCTGGCTAATTTGCTGAGAAACATCAGCTATTTGGCTAATTTTGCCAACATCTTGTTCGCTGCTGGCTAATTCTTCCTGGCTTAGAAGAATGACCTCTTTGCCATCCAAGTGTATAAGAAATACCAAATTAAAACCTAACGACACCTATCCGAATCAATTTCTTTAATATCTCAGAGATAATTTCTATTCTTCTTTCTTCAAATTGCTTGCTAGGCGACCAAATCTTCCCGGAGCTTGAAATCATTATCTGGATACCATTGTAATCTACCACTACTGTCGATAAATAACCTGAATAATCTTTAAGATATCTCTTGTAATCTGGACTTTTTTCAAGAGCAACTCCTCCAACGCTTGCCGATTTCACTAGTTCGTGAGACATGTCTCGCGTATAAAAGCGAGTAAAATTTCCAAATTCTTTCCTAAGCAATCCCTCATTTTCGTGGAGGTCAAAAACTGGTTCACTAAACCACTCTGTAGTTTTGAATATACTGCTAATAGCCTCCACAAATAATTGAACTAACCTCTTCTTAGCAAAAATAGCCATGAAGCCTTCTATTTCCTTTTCAGTATATAAGAGAAATTCTACTTGCCTTATAGGTTTAATAAGTAATTTTTCTGTAGCTGTTTGAATTAGGTCGTAATCTTCGAGTTTCAATAGATAATCCCAACCAAAATCGTGTTTCTCCTTTTTATCGACATATACTTTTAAACTGAAATCACCGCGAACGAGATCCAAGTTAATTTCCTCGGATTCTTTGATAGGGATTTCCCCATATTCAATTTCGGTTCTTTCCCCTAACAAATCTATAACTCTTCCAATGTATTCCCCGTTCACCTTTATTAGTTTACAGGCTTTTACCAAAGTTCTTCACCTCCTTAAACGATCCAAGAATTTTTTCCTGAATATCACTTTGTTTAAAGCTTCTATATACGCAGCATCTAAGTTCCAAACGTTCACCATAACTTCTCCGTCAATATTTTCTTCAGGTTCAGAGTGTTGAGCCGAGGTGCTCTCTATTTTGTCTTCAATTTCCTTTAAAAGCTTTTTTAAAACAAGTTTGTTATTTGATCTAATGTTCAACTTAACACTCCACGGTAGAATGTTGAAGTTTTCTTGAATCTTTCTTCCAATTTCATCCAAGATATTCTTAGCTATGAATAACACTTTCCCTTTGTGCTCTTTATCAAGATCAGCAATTTTTGGGATTAGACACAGCGTTAGATCATTTACAAAGTTTTCATTCATAATATCTTCCTCTTCTATCTCCTCCTCTTCATCAAGCGTGTCAAAATCTGGAATTTGTTGAGTGTACATCCAATAAAAAACTATGAGTTCATATTCCATATCATTTCTTTTTATTCTTATAATATTAGTTCTTGGATAAAATTTAAACTCTGCAAGATACTTCCTTAGCTTATTTTCCAATTCAGTAACTTTTGGTTGAAATCCTTTTTTGAATCTTACAACTAAATAAAATTCAAAAGATATTTTCTCTTTATCAAAAACTACAGTCGAGTGTCTGAGGTACTCGTCGTAAAGTTCTTTAGTTAGCTTGTATCCATAATATAGCATCTGAATACCAGTAGTAATTTGGTCAATCATTGAATCCACATTCCCTATCAATCTTAATAAATTTTTGGAAATTTAATTTTATATAAATTTATATAAAAATAAGACTATAATATTTTATTGAAAGTCAAAATATTTATTAATGATCAATTTATCTAAATATATGCCTGAAGTGAGATGCGTTGAATGTGGAAATAAAATATATATTGACGTATTTGCTTTACCATATCAGGGTGTACTAGCATGTCCTGAATGTAAGTTTAAGATGAGAGTATACGTTTCTAGGAGTGGTACTCTTGTTGAACCCCTATATCCAGAAATCCCAAGAGAGATCGTGGACTATCTCACCTATAGTGAATGGAAGTTTCTCGATGAAAGTGCAAGATGTATAGGTGTGCAGGCATATACAGCTTCCGAATTATCTGCTCTAAAGGTGTTAGAAGCTATACTTCGCAGAATATACAGCACAGATGAAACTTTAGGTAAATTAATCGAGCATGTTGAAAATGATACTAATTTAAGACATATAACAGGAATAGTCACTTACTTTAAGGATGTTCGCAATAGGGTGGCTCACCCAGATAAAGTCTCCGAGAAGTTAGATGCGGAATCGACATTCAGCATGACTATAAGATTAATGAAAGAAATAATTAATGTCTATAAAGATATATTATTAGCAACTAAATCATAGTTGAAAATTTTAGAGAAATCTTAAGCCGCCTATCTCCAAAAACTCTTTTTTAAACTGGTTTTTATTTAAATCGCTGTCAAGATACTGACGCCATAGCATTACTGTTGTACCTGAGAAGTTAAGACCAAGTTCTCTGATTCTTTCATCTAAATCTACTGGCAGCTTAACACTACGATTAACATAACCTCTGGACATAGTAATACCTCTTTGGTATTACAAAGACTACCAGAATTCTATTGAGAAAACCAACCAAAGTTGCTTGTAACAGTCCTTCTTTTCCATTGCAATTTACGAAGACAATAAACCCCCAAATACACATGGTAATAGGTATTGAATAGTATTATCAGTGATAATACTATAGTATTACGTAATACCTGCCCAGCCAGCTTTAACAAGAGCTTTGATTACCTGCTCGCCAGAAACCCTTGGCAGTTTCAAACAACCACTTCCACCACTTCGGCTTTCCGCATTTTACTGAGTTCTTTCTCCTGTAGAACTTCGAGGTAGAGTTCAATAGCCTCCTTTATGTTCTCCAGAGCCTCCTCTTTGGTCTTGCCTTGAGATATGCAGCCAGGAAGAGAGGGGACTGTGACAACGTAGTATCCGTCTTCCCCTTTTTCAATGACAACCTTGAATTTCATGAATTGCTGTTGGCCGAGGATATATATTGGTTTTTCCCATCTCTACATAAACTAACGGAGAAATCGGTTCGAATCCGGCGAACCCACTTCTTCTAACTTTATCTTTGTAAAGTATGAAGACATTCTTTTGTCAAAGAGAAGTAGCAGAGTTGGGAGAGAAGTGTGAGCTATAAATCACTCTGCAAAACCTTTATAATCTCTCAAATCAAGTGGGAAATGTGGGAAAATGCCAGTGACGAAGGTTGATGAGAAGGGTAGAATTCTGCTGCCAAAGGAAATAAGAAACAGGATGAATATTAAGCCGGGAGAAGAGTTCTTAATCACAGACGTAGATAGAGATGCGGTAGTACTAAAGAGAATAGACGTTAAAAAGATGCTTGGAGACTTAATTGAGAAAGCTAAAAGCGTCGATCTGGAGAAGCTTGAAAAAGAGATAGAAGAGGAAGGTAATAGAATTGCAAGGAAGAAGTACAAGGTTCTTGATTGATACCAACGTCTTCATTGCAGCCGTTAAAAAAGGTTGGACTAAAACGACTAACTTGGTTCTTTACCTTCTCGCTAACCCAGACTTCGAGATCGTAGCAAATGATGTTCTTATTGCGGAGTATGAGAAATACGCAAAAGGACTAAATGCTGAAGAATTTCTTGAGTTTTTAAAGCTTAGGATTACTGTATTAAACCCGTCAGAGAATGAAATAGAAAAATGCAAGCCCTATTTTCCAGAAAACGAGGCTGCTGACGTTGTCCATGCCGCAACCTGCCTGAAGGCAGAAGCAATTCTGATAACCAATGATAAGCACTTTGATAAAATTAAAGAGGCTGGTTTGATAGAAGTCTGGAACATTTCTGAAGCAATAACAAGAATTTTCGGGAAATTAGGGTGCTGAAAATATTTGAAACAGTGTTAGTCTTTCGTAGAGATAAGGCATGGAAAGGTATTAGCAGCACTATACTTCTTTCGGTTTACTGTACTCAATCCCTTCTTAGATGGATTGAAGAATCACGAGATAAACGCATATAAGGTTTTTAGGAAAATAAGCACAACTAAAACAGTATAAAGTTTATCGAAAGGTGTAAAGTGATTCGATCTCATCCAGTGTTATCTCCGTGGGTTTCTTTGTTGAGTAGGCACACCTAAATCCAACATCCCTCATAACGAAGTAGGGTGGATCAGATTCAAAATAAATGCATGTGCAGTGTTCTTTTGGTCGAGCGTATGAGCCACCCCTATTTACCTTTTCTGATTTGGGTAAGGGTGTAAATCTTGGTTTTAAAGCCCAGTCGTACACCCATTCGAATGCGTTTCCGACCATGTCATAGCAGCCATATGGACTAATACCAGAAGAATAGTGGTCTACGGGAGTCGTATCGTATATTTTGGATTCTAAACAATTGCATTTGTTTTTTGAGAACTCGTTTCCCCAAGGATAAAGCCTCCCGTCTGTTCCTCTTGCAGCCTTTTCCCATTCTCTGCTTGTGGGTAACCTTTTTTCTACCCAAGCTGCATACAAACTTGCTTCGTACCAGCTTACGCTTGTTACGGGATGCTCCGGCTTCTCTTTTGCCATCTCTCTAAAGTACTTTTTACCTGCTTTTGGTTTAAAAGAAGTTCTTTCAATAAATTTCCAAAAATCTTTATTTGTTACCGGATACTTATCGATGTAGAAGTCATAGTCTATGATTTCTTCTTTTCTTTCAGGACCAAAGAGGAATGAACCCGCTGGAACGAGTACCATAACCCTGCCAACCCTGTCTACGATTTCCTCTTTCATAGCTATAGCTCGGAATCGATCTATAAATTGTTAAGGAAAAGAAAATATATTTAGTATAAATATTTTTTGAACTAATGAATATGATTAAGACGGGCATTGCAACGACTTTGGCACTGTGATGCTTGGAATTGTGAGGTCAGCTTTTGGCAGAAGTTCTTTTTCACTTAGGCCTCTTGGAAGCTTCATATAGTTAAAACTCTTGCCTGACTATTTCTCTTACTTCTTCAATAGAGTCTGCTTAAGTGAAGATTGATTGGCCAAGAGCCTGAGCTATATAGCCATCGTCCGTCTCCTCCATGGAAAAATGATCTCATTCAACTTCTTTGCTTCTTGCATATTGTTAATCTGATTTTAGTGGGGTTTAATTTTGCAGAGTTTACGAATAAATTGATTTTTCTAATCTCTCTAGTTTCCGGCAAACCACTGTTACACCTTATGTATTTTTGTTGCTATGGGGGATAAGAACTATTTTGATTTAGCTAATTTGACTCCGAGCTTCTCATGAATCCGTTTTGCTGCTTCTCTCGAGAAAATGAGCAACTTGTCGAATTCTTTTTCGATATGATCTTCGAGGCGTGAAGTTAAAAACTCTTCACCTTTTTTAGTGAGTACGACTTTTCTATCTTCAAACTTTTACTAAATCAAGTAGCTCCCATTCAAACACTGTCACAAAATCAACTTCTGCCTTTTCATCCTCCATCGTAAATAACAACTTAACGGCCTACAACACTTACCTTTACGTCTTTAAGTTCTCAATTGTCCTCAATGTTGTTCTGGCCGCTTACATGACCTTAGATTTGATCAACTTAGCGTTGTTTAACACAAGCCTTAACATGAGAATCATAAATAGGCTTAGAATCGTGTTTAGACGGAATAAGTAATATACCACTAAAGCAATGTTAAGTTATGCCCATAGAGATTAACCCCGAAATAAGCGGGGGGAAGCCTGTAATAAAGGGAACACGTATAACAGTTGAATTTATCCTTGAACTTCTTGCCAATGGCTGGAGCTATGAGGAGATTCTTGAAAACTATCCACAGTTGAAGAAAGAGAACATACTCGAAGCTATTAGCTATGCGGTGAGTGTTTTGAAGGAAGAGAGGATTTACGCTCCACCAAAGAAGTATGAAGTTCATAGCTGACGAAAACATCCCGCTGAAAGTTGTTGAGAGGCTTAGAAGGGAAGACGTAGATATAGAGTCAATTATAAGCACTCGAATAGGGTTGAAGGATGAAGAAATCGCCAGAATTTGTGAAAGAGAAAAAGCGATTCTAATCACGTTCGACAAAGACTTTGGGGAAATAATTTTTTTTTAAAAAGTCAATAAAACCATTTGGGATCGTTCTTTTAAGAATTCCCCCAAAGTCGATTGACTACATCTTTGAATACCTCAAATGGCTTTTAACCGAGTCGAAAATAAAATTTGAGAAGAAGCTTATAGTAGTTAGAGAAGACAAAATCAGGGAAGTTCGCATAGACTAATAAGTATAGACCCCGAATTGTTTGCTAATCGAAGTAAGGAAGCTTGAAAGATAATTGCATATCGAAGAGTTTTTCGAGGTGAATAGTGAATTTAAGTCTTTCCGCTAGCTTTAACCGGTTTTATCAAAACATAACGCCTCAAACTAGCGAATATCTAAACTTTTAATCCAACAAACGTAACCAATATTTACACCCATTCCAAACAAAATTGGATGAAGCAGCTCTACGAGCTGATATGCACAAGGTTATACTACGGCGATGAAACGCTTGAAGTGGCGGGAAATAGGTATGATCCCGTAACCCTTTTTGGCCTACTCACGCTAATCCTTGATGGAAGGGAGTTGATTTTCGGCGAATATGGTAGCGGTAAGACAACTTCAAGTGAGCGCATGGCAAGCCTTGTTAAAGCAGTCCCTCTCGAATTTGTGCAGGCAGCAACGATCCACGGCCACCCAGAACAGACGGAGGAGAAGATAAAAGCAACTCTTGACCTCGCTGCACTTGAAAAAGAGGGAAAAGAAGTCGTTAGATGGAAAATTACACCTTTCTGCCCGGCAATAATAATCGACGAGATAAACAGGTTACCGGCTGGAAAGCAGAACATGTTGCTTAACGAGATTGACAGGAGTATATGGAGCTATCGTGGCTCAACGCTGATAACAGGCAGCAGAGCATTCTTTGCTACGATAAACTACCAAGATACGGGAACAACGAGGCTAATCCCTCCTCTCCTCGACCGTTTCGACATTGCCGTTGAAACTGGAAGGATCCATCCGGTCAGGAAGAGGTTGATTAGAAGGGGCATCGATGACAGCTTTTTGAGAGACGCAAGGCTTGCGGAGGAAATGATATCCCATATACAGGAGCTGAACAGCAGGGAAGCTGAAAGGTACGTGAAAGAAGTGGCTTCCGACTTCAGAGAAAAAATAATGGAAAGACTCGAGAAAGAAGGAATAAAGGTAGAAATACCCTCGTGGGATGAAATCGAGGAGATGAGAAAGGAAATCGAAAAAACCGAACTTTCTGATGAGGCGGAGCTATTTCTTGACTACGTTTCTCAGGAAGCTTACTGCCAGCTTGGTACAAAGGACTTCGCAAAGTGCGATGGATGTCATTACGCTAACTACATCTGTTCGGACATCTACTGCATCTCAAACAGGGCTGAAAGGAGCATCTTCACGTATTCAAAGGCTTTAGCGTGGTTTGAGGGCAGCGAAGCAACGATAGTTCATGTGTCAGCAGCGATTCCCTACGTTCTCTGGCATAGATGCGGTGTTAGCGATGCGAAAATTGCAGAAGTGAGGGATGTTGAGAAGGACACAAGCGATGAGCTCTATGCTGTGAAAGATTCGCTTTCAAAGGCTAGGCGGAGGTGGGAGGAGCACAGGAACTATCAGATGGCTGCTTATAAAGCTCTAAAAGATGGAGATTTGGAAAAAGTCGAGCGAATTGCAGAAAAAATTGGCCATCCATTCTTTACAAGTTTATTGAGGAGCTGACATGAAGGACATCAAGAAGGTTTTTGAGGAAGCAAGAAAGGACCTCTACTATCCTCCAATAGGCCTCAAAATTAACGAAAGCGAGGAATGCAGGCTTGAATTTGGTAGAAAGCACAGTGTGGTTGTCGGCAGGAGACTTGCAAAAAGGTTGGATGAAAAGGGCTTGCTTGGGGCCTTTCATCATGCGTTAAACCATTGGGCAAGACATCCATACGACTTGAAAACAGTAATCCTTGAATCTTTCTGGCTGAGAGACTACAAGAATGGCGAGGCTATAAGAGAACTGTTCGACGACGTCGTCGTCAACCTCGATCTTGTTATCAACAGAGGTCTTGATGCAATAGCCGAAACGTATCAGGAGCTTCCAGTTAAAAGCGAAGGAGAAGCTTTGATAAGGGCTTATCTCAGCAGGATTACAGGCTTAAGTTTTGGAAGGGTTAAGCTCGATGAAAGACTCGAGGAAAGGCTTGAATCCATGCTGAAAATAGACTTCTTAGATAGAAGAAATCTAAAGTTAAATATTCAGAAGTTTGCTGAACTCGTTTACGACCTTGAAATATCAGTACAGTTTGGAAATCCCGGCATCGGAGACTTCCCAGAGGAGGAAATCGAAAGGGCGATGGCCGAGATAGCAAGGGAAGTTGATATTAAGGAATACGAGGAGATCATGAAGTTCTTGGGTATTTCGAGGGAGGAAGGAAAGCCGAGAGGTGCTGACGTTGATTGGTATATGCATCGGGCATCTCGATACGTCGTTTATATAGAATCTTCCGAAAAAACAGGTTCTCTCTACCCCAAAGAACTCGTCGATTTTGGTTTGGACGATCCCATAGACTTCTACAGCCCCGTAGAAAGCTACGGAAAGGTAATTCCGGGAATTGCCAAAATGTATAGAGCTGAGGAATTTGAAGGACAGAGCAGCGAAGCGAGAAATGCCGTGATAATAATAGATTCGTCGGGAAGCATGAAAGACCCGCGGAAGTGCTCTTACGCCGTTTTGGGAGCGTTTGCTATAGCTAGAAGCTATATGGATGTTGGTGGAAAGGTAGGCGTAATAAACTTCTCTGGAAAGAGCATCGAGCAGGCTCCATGCAGAGGAAAGGAAGTTTATGAAGCACTTGCAGTTTATCAGGGGGGAGGAACACGCCTTGATGTTGGAAAACTCAAGCAATACATCGAGAGGTACGCTTGTAAAGATTATGACTTCATCCTAATTACAGATGCTGGTATAGAAAACATAGAAGAGGTAGTGAGATATCTTTCTCACTTGAAGAACCTTACGGTTATCTGGATTACTGATTACGCCGGAGATGTAGAGGATTTTAAGATGAGAAGCAGAAAACTCGAGGATATTGCTGGAAACTTCTTTAGTGTTAAGGATGAAAGGGACATACCTAAAATAGTCATAAGGTGGAGGAGGGGTTATGAGAGCTAGTGAGGATAAATTGGGAAAAGGTAGAATAATCTTTAAACTCACGAGGAGCATTAGAATTCCAGAAGAAAACGAGAATTTTTTTAGGAGGTATACTCAATCCACATCTTCTGACGTTTTTAACGAAATAGCCCAAGCCTACGTGGAATGGGCGAGAAGCAAGCAGGGATGGATGTATGAAGCTTTCGAGGGAGCTTTTAAGCTTGGAAGAAAGCTCTCATCACAGTACAATCTCTCAGCTCAGAGAATCGAATCTTTATTCAACGATGTTCTCGCAAAATTTGGAGGAATCATAGGATTCTTCATTTCAGGATTTCTCAGGAGCCTGGATGATTTCTCCATTAGGCTCAAAGTCCGTTCAGCTTCTGGAATAGGGTTTAGGATGAAAGGAGGGAGGTTGTACGTTGAAGGTAAGACGTCTTTCCTTGGAATGGAGATGGAAGACGGCGAGATCGTAACGCCATTAGCTGGCAACTACCTCGGAAAGGGGATGAGGGGTGGAAGAATAGTCGCTGGAACCGCGGGCGATTGGGTGGGCATGGAGATGAAAGGCGGAAAAATCGTTGTAAAAAAGGCCGGTAATGCTCTGGGCTTTGGTATGGAGGGAGGAGAGATAATCGCTAGAGAAGCGGGAGCGTGGGTTGGAGAGAGTTCTAAGGGAGGGAAAATAATCGTGGGGCGGTGCGAATCTGTTGGATCAGGGAAAGCTGAGTTTATTAAAAATTTTAGAGTATCAACATTTGACTTATTTTTGTAAAGTAAAGTTAGAGAAATTTTTAAATCCCTTCTTAAGTTTAAATACTTAATGAAGTTGAAGTTACTAATACTGCTTATTCTGTTTATGATATCCTTAGCGTCTTATCTCGTGACTCAGATACCCTATACACAAATCCAGCCAGAACCAATAAGAGAATATATCATCATGTCCCATCGAAGACCATATACAAAGTAAATATGTTGAGCGTGTACATCAGGGAACCATTTAAAGATTCAACATCAGAGTTCAGTATTTGTATTGACAATTTCACTAAAGAAGCTGCAGGTTTGTGGGAGCAAGTAAGCGGAAACGAAAAATTTGGAGTATATAGGTTTAACGAAACAAAAGCAAATGAGTATCGTAAAGAAAACTTCCCAGAAATAATTATTCAATCTTCGTTCATACATAATGACATAGCTCCTGTTTGGGTACCCATATGGGTTTCTCAGCCCTCCATTTTAATAAAAACCAGGGAATTCTTAAAACACTCAGCATTTGACACTTGGGAATGTATGTATGTTTTTGACACTCGTTTTACAGGTCTGGAATTGAACGGAGAAACGTACCTTACAATTGGTGCGAAGAGTGTAATAATATCATTAAAAATTCCTAAAGCCTACACTATCGAAAATACTGAAAATTTAAAAATTGAACTATCGGAGGATAGTTATTTAATAAAAAAAGAACTTTCTCTAGGAGAAACGTTCCATCTAGTGGTAAAAGACCCAATTAGAGAAAAAATAAAGAGATTAATTAGTTTTACTAGTCCACTAGTTGCGGGAGCAGTTATTGGTATACTTATTGGAAGAACTTTCAATATATAAAGATTTAAAAAATTCAAAAGTCAGAAGGTAGCTGCTTTATGAAGTCGTACCTGAAAACCGGACCATCTTTGCAAACGTAAACGCTACCTATGTTGCAATGCCCGCACTTCCCGATTCCACACTTCATCTTATTCTCAAGCGTCGTGTAAATCTGCTCTTCTCTGAAACCTAGCTTCAGAAGGTTCTGAATAACGAACTTTATCATGATTGGCGGGCCACACGTTACCGCTATACAGTTCTCTGGAGACGGTTTAACGGCTGCGACGGCCATGGGAACAAAGCCCACCAACTTCCTAACCCCATCAGGAATTTGGCTCTCTTCTGGCCTGTCCCAGTTTAGCTTGAACCAGCCCTCAGCTTCGGTGTCTGAAGAGAGCCAGACTTCTTCACTTCCCATCAGTTTTTCAAGTTCTTCTCTGTAAATTATGTCTCTTGGAGTCCTCGCTCCGCATATCACTGTTAGCTCTTCGTATTCTTCTCTGTTGTCCATCACGTGGTGAAGAATTGAGCGCAGAGGAGCCATTCCAACACCGCCGCCAATTAGCAGGATGTTTTTGCCTTTCCAGTCTTCAACGGGAAAGCCGTTGCCAAATGGCCCCCGAATACCAACGATGTCGCCTTTTTTCATCTGATGCAAGGCTGCGGTTACCC
>Ga0190367_1001181_pt1 | contig 15748 bp, 15 predicted proteins | sample 4872181011_MG_FD_171838 | JGI IMG/M metagenome (GOLD analysis project Ga0190367, IMG submission 171838) | Hydrothermal vent microbial mat bacterial communities from Southern Trench, Guaymas Basin, Mexico - 4872-18-10-11_MG | ecosystem: Environmental > Aquatic > Marine > Hydrothermal vents >...
GCTGTGTCTTGGTCTGCAGCGCCAGTGGCTTCGGCTATTCTGGGGGGCGTGGATTGCGTGAGTGTTGATGCTACTAGCGTCTTGGCTAGGCTGTGCCTACCCGTTTTCCAGCCTTTGATGCTTGTTGGTAGTGTTTCTTCTAGGTGGCTGGTAGTTTTATTAGCGGCTTTGCGTAGTATTGCTGGGGTTGCTCTGTCTGTCCATCTTCTTTCTTGCTTATATCTCCGCATGTGCTAGACAGAGCAACCCCCCACAAAAGAGCCTTAAGTTTCCGAAGTACTAAATTTAGATGACGGAGAACGAAGCCACTCCTTAAAGAGATAAAAGAACCCCACGGCTATTAACGAGTGGGCCGAGATGACGACAGTCATGCCAACGGAGCGGTGAAGGAATCCTGGGGTATCGGAGTCGGCCCCCCTAACTTTTTTAAAACTCTTCGAAGAACTAAAAACCAGTTACGGCTGGGGGATAGGCTGATGTCTGTCTCCCTCCGCCGTTTTGAGCGCATACATATTCACAGCCACATTAAAGGGCTGGGAGTGAAAAACGGCGAACCTCTACCGGTGAGTGAGGGCTTTGTGGGGCAGTTAGAGGCTAGAAAGGCTGCGTGGATAGTTGTCCAGTTAATTAAGCAGGGTAAAATGGCCGGTAGAGGGGTACTTCTTGCAGGGCCTCCGGGGACCGGTAAAACGGCTCTAGCAATAGCGATAGCGAAGGAACTAGGTGAAGACACGCCGTTTGTGGCTCTCTCTGGCTCGGAGATCTATTCGTCAGAGATTAAGAAAACGGAGATTCTCATGCAGTCGCTGAGGAGAGCTATAGGCGTGCGAATACATGAGTTCAGGAGGATACTGGAGGGCGTAGTTAAGAAGTTGGAAGTTAAATTAGGCCCCCATCCCTACAACCCCTATCAACAGGTGCCTGTTGAAGGAACTATTGTGCTCGCGACCACCTCGGAGGAGCGCAGGCTAAAGGTTAGCGGTAACTTCGTCGCGGAGCTACTATCTAAGGGAGTTTCAGAGGGAGACGTAGTATGGATAGACTTAGAGACGGGCAGAGTGCACCGAGTAGGTAGGGCTAAAGGCTTTGAAAAGGAGTACGATATCTATGGGGAGAAGCTGGTAGAAACACCCAAAGGGTCCTTAGAGAAGGAGAGGGAGTTCATACATACGGTCACTCTACACGACCTAGACGTCATGCACTCTCGAAGCGGCTCCCTATTAATGCTGCTCTTCGGAGGTGAGCAGAGGGAAATATCGCCTGAAGTTAGGAGCCGGGTGGACGAGGCGGTAAAATCATGGGTGGACGAGGGAAGGGCAGAACTTTTGCCGGGCGTTCTTTTTATAGACGATGTCCACATGCTTGATATAGAGTCTTTCAGCTTCCTCAGTAGGGCTATGGAGAACGAGCTGGCGCCTATAATAATTCTAGCTAGCAACAGAGGGTTCACGAAGATAAGAGGCACAGATATAAAGTCTCCCCACGGCATACCGCTAGACCTCCTGGATAGGCTCTTAATTATAAAGACGAGGCCCTATAGACCCAACGAAATAAGGGAGATACTAAAGATTAGAGCTAGGGAGGAGAACGTAGAGTTAACAGAAGAAGCCTTAGAATACTTAACCCGCATAGGCTCTAAAGAAAGCTTAAGATATGCCTCGCAACTATTAACGCCTGCCAAAATATTAGCCTTAAACAGGGGTGCCGATAAGGTAGATGTAAGAGATGTGGAGGAAGCTTCGCGTCTTTTCGTCAGTATGGTGGAGTCGTCTAAATACTTGAGAGAACTTGAGGAGTCCTTCCTCAAGTAGCCTTTCCCTTTTCTGCGGCCTTTTTATACTTATAAATTATGCTGATACAGGTTATTACAATCGCGACTTGACCTAAATCTAGGTATAGCAACGGTACACCCTTCCCGCAGTTTAAGGAATAAGATAGGGGAGCTAGGGTTACAACGCACGAGGCTGGAAGGGAGAGTAGAGCCCAGTAATGAGCGGCCACAAAGCCCAGACCGGAGACTATGAGAGTTATTAAAGCCCTGTCATACCCGAAAGAGAAGACAAGTCCAGCCCCCAGCCACAGGAGGAAAAGTCCTAGCGCCATTCTCCACGATATGTGCCAAGGATAAGTTGGTGCATAGGGGTATTCGCTGAGAATTTTTTCGAAAGGGACACCGCTAGCTAAGGTCGCGACGATTAAAGTAAGCAGAACGTCGGGGATTATGTTCTTCAGATACGATGTTTTTAGGGATACCATATTTGTAGCCCCCACTTAGCTATTGACAGAGCTATGTTTACAAGGAGGACTAATAATAGGTACACGCTTATGACTATAGTTATTTTGTGTCCTAAATCCTCGCCGAATATTTTAACCAGTATCTCCCGCAGTATCCTCCCCCCGTCAAAGGGGTATATGGGCACTATGTTAATTACGGCTATGCTAAGCGCGACGACGTACGACCACCAGAGAGCCTTAAAGAGATACCCGTGTGGGTCAGCCGGGTAATAATCCCCGAAGACAGCACCTATGTATCCCCTGCTCTTATTGTAAGGATGCGCGGCGAGCGTTATCTCTATCTCTGTTTCCTCTCCATTACGCTCCACGAGCAATATCACTTTATCCCCCGGTTTTGTCTTGGAGAGAAAGCGCACCAAATCCGTACTGTTCCCTATTCTCGTGTTATTCATAGCCTTTATTATGTCGCCTTCAGATAGGCCCTGCGAGGCGGGAGTACCTGGAGCTATCTTGTTCACTACTGCGCCAACGTTTGAAGGTACTAGTATCATGGACATTAAGATGCCTATCAATATCCCCGTAATCAGGTTCGTGAAGCTACCCACAGCGAAGGCTCTAAGCTTAGCCATGAACTCCATCTTACCTAGCATTTCCTCGTTGGGCTCCACAAAGCCCCCAGGGAGGACTAGGAAGAAGAAGACGCCAGCCGACTCTATGGGTATCCGTTCAGCGGAGAAGGCGAATCCATGGGATAATTCATGGGGTATTAACGTTATGACAAGTGCGAGCGATAAGTAAGGCAGAGCGTCAAAGCCTATTGTTACGCCCGGTATTACAGGGTGGGTGGGCATAGCTCCTTTTGCTCCTTTTAAGAGTAATAGTGCGTTGAGATGTAAGGTGTGTATCCCGTACACGCTCATTAGTACGCCAGCTAAGAGGCTCAGAGAGCCGTAGAACCTCCAGAACCTCCTAAACCTAAATCCCATGTTCTCGATGAATTTGTTAAACCTGGCAGTTCGCACCATTATCGCTAAACTTTCAATGCTTACACCCCACTTCTCAAGCAAGTCTTTCTTTGTACGGCTTAATAAGAACACTACAGCGTACACCGAAGCCGCCATTAGGAGAAACACAGCAGCTTCATAACTCAACATTTAAACCTACCCCACTCCACGAAAGCCCTCCACCGTACCTTTTTAGTATTATCCTTCTAGCTCTAACTGTTACGGAGTGCAGAGGAATTATTAGTTCTACCCCCCGCTTTTTCGCCCACTTCAAAAACAGTGGGCCGTCTAAAACGTCAAGGGCTGACAGGTTTAGCCCTCCTATAATCGCATATAGTCGCTCTACTTTATTGAGCATCTTCACCAGGTTTCTCACGCCATACACGGCACAACCTACTAGTACGACCCACCCTTCACCCTTGATGTGGAAGGCCAAGGCCTGCTCCCTGAACCACCTTCCCCAAGGGCCTATAGTAGTAACTCCCGGGGGTAAAGTGCCCTTAGCCGGAGGTCTCCTCCTTTTACCGGGATACTCGGGAGCCACTACGTAGCTCCAGGGTTTTTCTCCTCTCCTGATAGAGTCCACGAGACCGCCGACATGGTGATCTATCCATACTGAAATGAATATCGTGCTAGGTAGAAGCGGTGCTTTACCTAGCTGTTCGGCGTTGTGGAGGAGGAGGTCGAGGGAGGGGCCCGTGTCGAAAAGCACGTTATACTTTTTGTTCTCTCTATATAGGCTTACGAGTATTGAAAGTCCATGAGCAGGGTATAGGCTTTCCAGGTCGGGATGGGGTAGGTCGTCCACTAGAACCGTTATCTCCGCTTTCTCGAATCCTGTTATCATCTCTTATCGAACCTATACCTTAAGCTCCCCTCCCCTTTACCTTTTTAACGGGGTAGCTCTCATTCCAACAAGGGATGGACGAGTTCGTAGAGGCTCTTTCAAGAGACGCGGCAAGGAAGATAATATATGTCAGAGAGGAACACGTCAGGCTCCCCAAGCCCGGCCCCTTCATCGAGGAATTAAACCTACCGGAGCCCCTCATCTCCGCCCTAAAGAGTAAAGGGATAAACAGGCTTTACTCGTTCCAAGCTAAAGCCCTTTCCCTCATGAGGTTCGGTAAAAGCGTATCGATAGTTGCTGGTACGGGTACGGGTAAAACTGAGGCCTTCCTGCTTCCCATATTGGAGGAGGTAATGAAAGACCCATTCAGCTGGGGTACAAGAGCCCTCATCGTTTATCCAACTAAAGCCTTAGCCAGAGACCAGCTGAGCCGTATACACTTTTACCTATCCTACGCCTTCGGGTCGCGCGCAGCAGTTCTGGATGGGGACGTTTCAGAACGAGAGCGCCAGAACATATACTCAACCCCTCCTCATATCCTCGTAACTAACCCAGACATGATACACATGGCGTTGCAGTACTCTGAGAACTTCAGACGCCTAATTTCAGGTATCTCCTACGTGGTGTTTGATGATGCACATGTTTACTCTGGAGTCTTCGGGACGCACGTCAGGTACGTGATTAGGAGGCTGAAGAGGTTTGTCGGTAACGTGGTATTTGCAGCGGCTTCGGCGACTATGGGGAACCCGAAGGAGTTCGCCGAGGCGTTGTTCGGGTGCCCGGTAGAAGTAGTAGACGCTGGCCGTACGCGTAAAGGGGAAGTAGTTCACGTAATGGTGAAGCCGCAGACGCGGTCTAAGATGGCCGAGGTCTTAAGCCTGTTAAAGGAGTGTATAGAGCAAGGTATGAAGACCCTCGTATTCGTTGATAGTCACAGGCTAGCCGAACTGCTAAAACTAGCGGCGGAGAAGTCTGGCCTGAAAGTCGGTATACATAGGGCGGGGTTAAAACCTGAGGAAAGAAGGCGTGTCGAGAATGCTCTAAAGACAGGCTCTCTGAACGCGGTCATAGCTACGCCGACGCTAGAGTTGGGTATAGATATTGGCGATCTAGACGCCGTAATACTCTCGTCAATACCACCCTCTTTCTCTAAGTACGCTCAGAGGACGGGGAGGGTCGGGAGGAGAGGGCAGAAGGCTTACGTTATAACGGTATTGGGCAATGACCCAATTAGCGCCTACTACGAAAATTCCCCCCAGGAGTTCTTCGATCAGGGATATGAGCCTCAGGTTCTAGACCCTGAAAACGAAGAGATAGCTAAAATACACCTCCTAGCTATGGCTAGGGACAAGCCTTACTCTTTTGACGAGCTTTCACCCTTTGAGAAAAGAGTCGTTAGCTTTCTTCTGGAGAAAGGCTATTTGCGCCAAAGAGGGCACAGGCTGAGAATAACGAGGGAAGGCACCCGCTATTTAGCTACTCGTCAGAGTCTGAGAGGACTAGGAAACGTAGTTAAAATCTCCACGAAGAAAGGGAGGGTGATAGGCTACCGAGAAATGCCAATGGCTCTCAAGGAGCTTCACCCAGGGGCCGTCTACATACATGGAGGACAGTTATACCTGTCATTATTGTTAGACGGTAGAAGGGCGGTAGTAGAGCCTTTGCCTAGGAACTACCCCTTCATAACGAAGCCTCTCTACTACTCTCAGCCCGAGGAGTTAAGGGTGTTTGCAGAACGAGTCGTTAAGGGCTTCTCCCTAAGCTACCTGGAGTTGGCGATTAGAGACTCTGTATACGGATACGTAGTAAAGCGTTACCCTGGCATGGAGTACGTGCGCGAGGTAATTCTCGATAGAGAGTACTCGTACACCTTTAAAACTAAGGGGATACTGGTATGGCGCCCGCCTAAGATCGAGTGGGACGACATGAGCAACGCTGAGGCCTTCCACGCAGCTGAACACGCACTAATATCAGCGGCTGAAATGATAGTTGGAGCCTCACCTACTGATATCGGCGGGATAAGCTTCCCCTCAGGGCACATATACATCTATGATGCTTTCCCCGGAGGCTCTGGCCTCTCAAAAGAGATATTCAACAGATTCGTCGAGGTCGCTGAAAGAGCGCTAAGCATAGTCAGTAACTGCACATGTAGGGACGGTTGCCCCCGCTGCATATATTCGCCCTACTGCGGCAACAATAATAGGGTTCTGTCCCGCAGGAAATCAGCTTTGATACTGGAGGAATCTCTGAAAGTCAGCCTGGAGATACCCGTCGTTTCCCGCTACGGGAAGCCCATAGTCTAACTTCTACTCTTTCCGGATTTCATACACATATACGGAGTCCAGCCCAGCAAAGCGCTTAGCCACTTTCTTAGCATTTTCAAATTCCACGTTTGTGAGTGACGATGCGGTGAATAGTATACGTGCCCCGCGCTTAGCCACTCTAATACATCCTTCCACCATTCTAACGTAGGTCTCCAGCTCCTCTCCTCCACATATAGAGATATCTTCTGGGCTTTCGGGGTCAAGGGGTAGGTAAGGGGGATTTGTGAGCACCAGATCCGCGCAGTCACTCCTTATAGCGGTTAAATACTCGCAAGCTACCGGGTTGAATAAGGCGTAGACTCCGTTTTCTAAAGCATTTTTGCGCGCGGCGCGAAGGCACTCTAAACTTACATCCGTCCCCACGACTTCAGCTCCATTGATAACGCAGAGTGATAGTGCCAGGCTCCCCACCCCAGTTCCGGCTTCCACTACTACCCCATGCGCTTTCTCCAGGGCGACTCTTAGTAGTAAGCCTGTAGACACTAAATTTGGGGGGAAGCAATTACCTGGCACCCACACTCTTAACCCCATAACTCTGAAAAAACTTCTTTTATGCGTTAGGTAAACTCTTAATACTAAGTGTATAAGCCTAGCTCGTAGTCTTGCGAAAAGCCTGCAGAGGCGGAAGCACATGGACACCCCGTACTTGAAGGTTGCAGAGGTATTTAATTTAGCGGATGGAGAAACCGCGAGGATTAGAGGGTGGGTTTACAGGCATAGAGCCCACAAAGATAAGGTTTTCGTAGTCGTACGTGATAGTACGGGGATAATACAGGTAGTAGTCCCAGCAGAGCGCGAGGAAGCATTCAGTAAGGCAGAATCGGTCAGTATTGAGTCAGCCGTAGAAGCGGAAGGTTTTGTGAAAAGCGATAGGAGGGCTCCAGGAGGGAAAGAAATTAGGGCGACTCGCTTCGAAGTATTATCCCAAGCTGAGGCTTTCCCCATAACCGAGACTGCCTCTAGGGAATTTCTCCTAAACATCAGGCATCTATGGATAAGGAGCAGGAAGATGACCGCTATCTTCAAGGTGAGGAGCACAGTCTTCGGGGCTATACACGAATACTTCAGATCAAACGGGTACTACGAGGTACAATGCCCTATGTTCATCACGGCGGCCGTAGAGGGCGGGGCGACACTATTCGAAGTACCCTACATGGAGAAGAGGAAGGCCTACCTGACGCAGTCCTCCCAGTTCTACTTAGAAGCCCTAATTTACAGCCTAGAGAAGGTCTATACAATAGCGCCCTCGTTCAGAGCGGAGAAGAGTAGGACTAGGAGACACTTAACGGAGTTCTGGCACGCCGAGGCCGAACTCGCTTGGGCGCACTTAAAGGACATACTTAGGGTTGAGGAGGAACTCGTATCCTACGTCGTGAGAAAGGTATTAGAGGAGAACTCCGAGGAGCTAAAGCTCCTAGGCAGGGATACTTCAATCCTAGAGAACGTGGAACCTCCGTTTCCCAGGATAACTTACGATGAGGCTGTAGAAATTGTCAGAAGTAAGGGACTGCCCATGGAGTGGGGGGAGGACTTCGGCGCAGACGAGGAAAGCGTACTGACGAGAGAGTTCGATAAGCCATTCTTCGTCTACGGATACCCCGTATCTACGAAGGCCTTCTACCACAAAAACGATCCATCTAACCCCAAAGTAACGCTTTCAGCAGACCTCCTAGCCCCCGAGGGCTATGGGGAGATAATAGGGGGCGGTGAAAGGATAGAGGACAAAGATGAGCTAATCGAGAAAATTAAGGCGTTCGGCCTCAACCCCGCAGATTATGAGTGGTACATAGACCTGAGGCGCTACGGAAGCGTACCCCACGCTGGCTTCGGGCTAGGGGTAGACAGGTTGGTTATGTGGATATGCGGCTTAGACAACATAGTAGATGCGATACCCTTCCCCAGAACCATAAGACGGCTGTATCCATAGCCTGACTCTACACAATTAACTCCTGGTTAAGAAGCTTGAGAACTGGAGCCCCGGGCGGGATTCGAACCCGCGACCTGCGGCTTTCTCGGGCATACCTACGAGGCCGCCGCTCTAACCACTAAGCTACCGGGGCTACTACATTTTCTTCTTACCCGGTCTTTAAAAAGTTCACTCTTTCCTTGAATTCTCCCACTATTATACCTATTAGCGCGGAGGTTGCGATGAAGAGGTCGATGAAAGGATACAGCAGTCTTTCCAGTTTTGGCTTTTTCACAAACCAATAGAAATGAAATGCACATAGGAATAGTAGCGGTGAACTCAGCGCTAACACTGCATCGTATACCTTACCTAAGATTAAAGAGACTAGACATGCTACGTAAGCCGCAGCTAGAGCGAACGCTCCAAGGGATACTACTAGCGAGAACTTTGCCTTACCGTGTCTAGCCCTGAAAATCGGGAAGCCCCTACCGTATTCGTAGTATCGAACTAACAGTTTAAGGAGGCTATTCCTGTTCTCGTGGTACATTACCAGCTCTGGCGAGCACAGTATTTTACACCCTCTTCTCAACAATCTCTGAACTAAGTCAGTGTCGTCGCTCCCATACCTATAGAATTTCTCGTCAAAGAAGCCCGTACGAGTTATCGATTCCCTCTTAACTGCGAAGTTAGCTGTTACGACTAGGGTTAAGCCCATATCGCTTACTAACACTTTTTCTTTTTTATAGCGAGGTGCGGGGCATAATAATGAGTTTTCCTGGAAGCGTGCGAAGAAGTTATAACTATTAATGCCCTTAACGCTCCCTGCAACAGCGTCAATATCCTCTCTACTTATGAGTTTGACCACTCTATAAGTCCAGTCAGATGGCGGTAAGCAATCCGAATCTATGAATGCAATGATGCTTCCCCTAGATATCTTGATACCGTAATTTCGCGCTCGATTAGCTCCTCCTCCTCTCCTAACTCTCGCCCATATTATCTTTACTTTATTTACTTCATCTATTTTTACTATTTCATCTTTATCTCCGTCTTCAACTACTATCACCTCTTCCGGTGGATGTATCTGATGTAAAAGAGCTTGTACTGCAGGCTTAGCGTCCTCGTGCCTTATAGTCGGAATTATAATACTGATGCTCTTGCTCATTTAAAGCCCTCCGAACTTTAATATTTCGAACAAATACGGCTTAAATACCCCTTTCTCACTATATTTCCCAAGTACACGTCGTGGCGTAGCGGTGGGTAACTTGAAAATATTGTGCTTCTCCGACGTACATGGGAAAGCGGATATCGTCGAATTCTTCGTTAAAGACGTCATTAGGAGGAGGCTTTTCTTCGACGCTATCGTTATAGCGGGCGACATAAACAACCCCCAGAAGCCACGAGTCTTCCTAAGAATAATGGAGTCACTCTCAGTATTTAAAAAGCCCGTTTTCTATGTTAAAGGTAACTGGGACGTTAATCTGCCTCGACACAGCGTCGCGGAAGCCATCGACTTGGAGGAGAGCGGGCCTGTCGAAATAGGCGACTATCTCCTGGTCGGCCATGGTAGGAGAATGAAGCCGTTTCCGGTGTGTAACGATGCCCCAATAATACTAGTTACTCACTACCCTCCCTTCAGCATAATGGATAAGGGTAAGCGCTTAGAAGCCCCGCAACAAGCACTTCATTCTGGTCTTGTTGAAATAAACTACTTAGTAGCTAGGTATAAACCGATAGTTCACATATTCGGTCATAGCCACACGTATGGTGGCGTTGAGTGGAGAATAGGCGATATCCTGTACGTTAACATAGCTAGGCTGGATAGGGTGGCTAAGAACGGCCAGTACATAGGAAATTATTGCTTAATGACTTTCGACTCTAATAACCACGTCAGAATTAGATGGTTCTTCTTAAATGGTTCATGGAGAGTTTGCAGTAGCTGTGGCAGGAAGGTACACTTGCCCCCCGGTTGGACAGTGTGCAGGAAGTGCGCTAACAAGAGAGATCTCAGGTTTGAGCGCCTGCCAAAGGAGTTCTCTGAGATAAAAGTTAAAGTAACTATGTGGAAAGAGGACAGAGTCGTACTAAGAGAACACGTAAGGATACCGCTTAACACGATCGCTAATAAAGAGGCGTATAACGACTTCGTGGAGCGCATAGTGCTCAACGCCCTCTCGAAGAAACTGAGAGAGATACACAGCAAGGTCTTATTCCTATCTAAAGACAAGATTATAGAGTACTACGGAACTAAGCAGGACGGTCTGATAGTGCCGTTCAGCGAACTCCTGTTCTCCTGCGATCCAAACGTAGTCGGGGATAAACTCTGCGCGTTAATGAGGCTATTCTCTAAGGATAAGCGCGTACATGTGCTCTGGGGCGTGAATAACGACGGTAAAGCAGTTATAGAGGCGGAATACGTGCTTTTCAATAAGGAGCTATTAAACATGTCTAAGAGTGACGTTGAAACAATATCTAAGTACGGTTTTATCCCCCTGATTCTTGAGAAGTCTTTTTCGACTTGATCCCCTCTACGTAGTCGATTATCCTCTTAATATCCTTCTTATCTACATCCATTCTCTTAGCTATTTTCTCTCCCCTCTCGGTAATTAAGTAGTAAGTAGAATACAGCTTGAAGTATTCGGGCTTTACGAGGAGCACCTCCTGTAGGTAGCCTTTTTTAACCAGCCGGTCAACTCTGCGTTGCAGCTCTTCAGAGAACGGGGGCTTACCAATAAACTCAAAACCAAACCTTACACCTCTGCTCTGCATCTCGTATACCATCCTATGCATGTCCTTCTTTTCTAAGGGCGTTCTCAAAGCACTCATAAAGATTAATATCCTCTTATCTACGGCATCAACCCTAATAGGCAATGAAACCACCTTTAACCTATTTCAAACGAACCCCTTTATAAAGGCATTATGACGCTCCATAGCGTAGTGATTGGGGTGAAAATGTTACCCTGCGAGATATGCGGAGCTCCCTCAGAGGAGACTTGCAGTATATGTAGGCGTGCTGTATGTAGCAGACACTACGTTCCCGAACGCGCAATATGTATTGTATGTCTGGAGACTCTATGCCGCCTATGTAATAGACAGCTATCGGTGGGTTACTGTAAGGTATGTGGTAGGCTGGTTTGTAGAGATTGTTCCGTAGAAGATGGGGCGGCCATCGTATGCGAGGACTGCGCCCAAAAATTGGGTAAAAAGTAGCTACCTTGAATATGTTAAGGTATACTTGGCGCTGAAGAATCCTGGTTTCTCTTTAACGATAAGTCCCTTATAGTCAGAATGCCTGAGCTTAAGGTTGACGTGTCGAGGGTCGAGGCCTAGCTTTCTAACCTCGTCCCTATACTTTAGGAGGAGGTATTCTATCATGGTCTTAATGGTCTCTCCGTGATGTTCAAACTCGTTTTCGCGCTCGGAGTATATTTTAACTATTTTCTGGCTTATATAGACCTTAGTGAAATATGATATATTGATTACGACCAGTACTGCCGTGATTATTGCAAGATAGATGTAGTAGCTTAAGTTCAAGATTAGCACGAACGTCGCGGTCACTAAGCCTGCGAGGCCTATAAATAAGAGGTAAGTTGCGAATCTTCCCAGCTTCTTCAGGCGAGGGTATTCGGGGCTCTTCTGAGGTAATTGAAGAATTGCTTTGGCGCTCTTCAAGACGCTACTAGGCCTGTAAGGGGCGTCCTTTAGTTTAAGTTCCTTAAAGAGGTCCTCTATCTTATCCAGATCTGAGTAGAAGCCGGCCCTCACGTCATCTAGCATCTCTATGAGGGATTTTATCTTCTTAGCGCGCTTCCTGATTCTCTCTCTCCTAGATATACTGGCGGACACGTGATTATATGAACAGCGTACTATAAGTATTCGTCGAGGCTTACCTGACCAAGGGCTTTCTTCTTAGCTAAGGACATGAGTAGCTGGAAGTCTTTCTCCAGCAGACTCCTTAAAGCTGGGTTATACAACGCGGCTGCTGGGTGCAGGGTAGGGAGAACCTTAACCCTTAAATCTCCAAACACAACTTCGTGTACTTTCCCTCTAATAGCCATTATTGATTTAACCTTGTACCCCGCTTTTTCCAAAATGTACCGCGTACTATGTCTCCCTAATGTGACGATAATCTTTGGCTTGATTAGTGCTATTTGCTCGTCGAGGTACTGCGAGCAAGTCTCTATCTCCTCCTTCTTGGGATCTCTGTTGTTAGGTGGCCTACACTTAACCACATTGGTAATGTAGACTTCATCTCTGGTTAAGCCTATGCTGCTCAGCAGCTCCGTTAATAGTTTCCCTGCAGCGCCTACAAAAGGCCGTCCTTGGAGGTCTTCGTTTCTGCCCGGGGCTTCTCCTATAAACATTATTTCTGCATTAGGATTGCCTTCGCCGGGCACGGCGTTAGTTCTATGAGTCCATAAAGGGCATCTCCTGCACGCCCTTATTTCGTCGGCTATATCCTCCAAACTTCTCATTCTAGCACCTCTATGATGCCGTTCCTCCCCTGCACCTTAACTCTAACGTACACATTATTCTTAATCTCCTTCGTCACATCTCTATTAGGTCTGTCCACCAGGGGTATTCCGGAGAGTATGCACCCGATTATTATTATCGGCTCGCTTTCAAGGTTAATTATAGCTGAAGGGGCCTTTCCCCGCCTAGCCAAGGAGAGTAAGACGTAAGAGCCTACCGTGCTCCCCTTCCCCCTCGGGAAGATTAGTACCTTGCCCGCTATACAAGCCCCCTCTAAGGGATGCCCCCTCTCTCGAACGATGCCACTCTCCGGGTCAACCCCCCCGTAGAATGAAATAGGAGCTGGCGACACTAATGCTGGCCCCTCACCCTCGCCCTCTGCAAGCCCTCTCCCACGGATAACTTTCATAAAATTTCACCCGTAAAGCACTCTCCTAATATCTCTCCGCGAGAATAGCCTTACATCGTAACCCTGGCTGGCTAGGTAATAAGCGGCTTTTGCGGAATCCACTGTACATTCGCTGACACCCATAGCGTGTAGGTCAGCTACTACCATACATGTGTCGAAGTACACTTCGATGCCCATGCTTCTTAAAAGTCTTATCGCGTGGCTTGCATATCTCAAGGATTGGCGAGCTGAGAAGACAATTACGCGGCGCTTAGGCCTACCGTACTTAGAGACTATTTCCGCTAGCCACGCCAGCTCAGAGGGAGAGAGGTGAGGACACCCCATCAATACGTCTCCTTCGTCCGAAAAAGGAGCCGGTAGACAAGATAACAGGTCACTTATGTTTGGCCTCTCGACTTGGACGGACTCGGCGGGAACCTGAGGGGCAAGCCCCTCGATATGTACGAAAGTTAGAGAACCCGACGCCCCAGCGGCGGCTAACATGGCTTTAAGTTTTTCATTCGTAAGGTCTTCAGGTCTAAGTCCCCGTATTGCGGGCGTGTACTCGCTAGCGGATAAACCCAGATAATATCCAAGCGCCGGATAAAGGAATTTATCCCTTATTTTATCCCTTATACTACACACGTCTAAAACGAAATCAGGCTTCCTCCTCTCCTTAAGCCTATACCCTGTGTAGGGCGCCCTACCCACCAAGGCTTCCATGAGCGCCAGGGGACCACCTTCCCTGTTAGTCATAAGACCACAGACGCTATTCCCGTAAAGAACGGCATTACTCTCGGCCCACGCCACCTGGCTCCCTCTCTTTACTCTCTCGTATAGGTAAGGGGTACATGTCAACGTTAATTTAAACCCCATAGATTTGAGAGCGTTTAGAATGGCTCTCTGTTTCTCCGCGACGTTCTCGGTTACGCCCATCTCCCTCCATTTCTCTACGTCCATTACTGCGGGGTTTATTGTTGAGGGAACCATAACTTTGGCCCCCATTTCCGCTAATGACGATAGAAAGTCAAGCCCAGCTTCACCTATGTTTTTATAGGAAATCCCCGAGACATGGGCATGAGATATGGGTACCAGCTTCTCGGCCTCTAATGCCTCTCCAACCTTCACTACTACTTTCATGGCCTCGGCTAAAGCTTCGCCTAGAGATCCGTCGAGAATTTCCTCCTCCTCTTTCGTAAGTTCTACCATCGCGCTCCCCGCCTCAAAAGTACTTCTAGCCTGTGATCCCCCCTGTTGATACGTAAAAGCTTTCTTAGAGATTACTTTCGGCGTTTTAAATCCGAAACCTTTAAGTACTTTTCCATAGGCGAAGCACACGAGGTGTATCCGGTGCCTAGGAGAAAGAAGACCAGTGTCAAAGAGGTAGACCTAAGCAAGGAGTACGACGAGATATTCCGCGAGCATGCTGGCATAGAAGAGGAAGAAGTAGTCCCACCCACGCCTAGCCACCTAGAATACGATCTCGAGGATCTAGAAGGCGTAGGACGCGTAACAGCGGAGAAACTTAGGAACGCTGGTTTTTACAGTCTCAGAGATATAGCCTTCGCCTCTGCGCACGAATTAGCTAGGGTTATAGGGTCTGAGGAGAGGGCTTTAAGGCTAATTAAACAAGCCCAGAAGTTGATAGGTGGTAAACTCTTCATTACAGCGAAGGAGTACTATGAAAGGAGGCAGTCTATAGCCATAATATCTACTGGGGTTAAAGCGCTCGACGAATTATTAGATGGAGGTATAGAAACTCAGGCTATTACAGAGTTCATAGGAGAATTCGGGGCCGGTAAAACACAGCTATGCCATCAGCTCGCCGTAATGGTTCAGCTACCCCCGTCTCGCGGGGGGCTTAATTCCTCTGCCCTCTATGTAGATACTGAGGGGACTTTTAGACCGGAGCGTATAGTTACGATAGCTGAGTATAGAGGGTTAGATCCAAACGAGGCTTTAGAACGCATAGTATACGCGAGGGCATACAACAGCGATCATCAGATGTTAATAGTTGATGAAGCCAAGAAAATAATTGAGGAGCACGGTATAAAGCTCCTAATAATCGACAGTTTGGTAGGCCACTTCAGGGCTGAGTATCCGGGCAGAGAGAACCTAGCCCCTAGACAGCAAAAATTAAATCGTCACATAAGTCAGCTAATGCGCATAGCGAGCGTATACGATGTAGCTGTGGTAGTGACTAACCAGGTAGTTGCAGCGCCTGACGTGTTCTTCGGCAATCCATTAAGGCCTGCGGGGGGGAATATTGTCGCCCACGGTTGTACGTATAGGATATGGATAAGGAAGGGCAAGGAAGGCAAGAGAATAGCGAGAATAATAGACAGCCCCAAGCACGCTGAGAAAGAAGTGGTATTCCTAATATCCGAGGAAGGAGTAGTCGATATATAGCCACCTTTCTCAGCTCATTTAATACATGCGGAAAGCAGATCCCTTTCAGTAACTATACCTCTAAGCTTACCGGCTATTACTACGATTAGAAAGTCCACACCCTCCTCGACCATTATCTCGTAGGCTTTTCTGATATCTGTAGAAGGATCTACGCTAACAACGCCA
>Ga0190367_1001182_pt1 | contig 15748 bp, 18 predicted proteins | sample 4872181011_MG_FD_171838 | JGI IMG/M metagenome (GOLD analysis project Ga0190367, IMG submission 171838) | Hydrothermal vent microbial mat bacterial communities from Southern Trench, Guaymas Basin, Mexico - 4872-18-10-11_MG | ecosystem: Environmental > Aquatic > Marine > Hydrothermal vents >...
TTTTTTTCCAGAATACCAAAGGCTTCCTATAAGGTCAAGCAAACTTTTCTCTAAATCAACTTCCTTTAAAGTACCATTTTTGAGTAATTCGTTAATAGTTTTAGTTCTGTAATATTTTGCCTTTAAATTTGAAAGCGAATTTATTAAGTCGTTGGCTGCATAAAGCATAGATCTGCTAATAATTTCTCCATATCCATATTCATGAATTTTTGGGAATATGGTTAGAATAAAAAGTAAAAGTGCTATGGCTATTATTGCATCTATAGAAAAGATAGAGCCTTTCATTTCCATACTACAATTTCAATTCTAACTAAAGTTTTATTCAGAATTCCAATTCTATCCAACCTAAAAGAAGTCGAGGTATTTGAAGGTAATTTGCCAAACTCAAAAATTTTGTTAGAAGAATTGTACAACCTTAAGTAATAGTTTGAAGATAAAGCCAACAAACTCGCAGCTTTAGAATAACCTAAATCTTTAAGGGATATTAATTTAGTCCAGTTTATTTCAAAACCATTAAGCAATCCAATTTCTTTTACGTTTTCCGAATTCCAATAAAGAGGAAAACCTTCTTTATCAAAAATAGCTGCTATTTTGTTAAGATCTGAAGACAAATATTCGATCCTTTTTCTTTCAGAAATTTCTTCTAGCGATAAATTCCAGTTAAAAAGTAATAGCATAATAGCGACTAGAAAGATCGAAAGTGCTACAAAAAAATCATAAACTAGTACTTGTGATTTATTCGATATAAATCTCATTTTTTAAAACCTTAATTTTATTCCAGCCTTTCTTAATTTTTCCATTTATAGATTCGATAGGAACAAAGCAGGAAGTTTGATAATTTCCCCATTTTATGTAGAGCGTGTAATTATCAAGTATTATCTCATAATTACTTCCTTCTAAACTTAAAGGAAGGAAAAAACTTCTTCTATAGCCATCACCAGCTTTAAGGGCAAGATTTATTTCATCTTGAAGATACTTACACAAAATTTCGGCTTTATTATATCTTCTAATAAAGATTTGATGAAAAAGTTGGGAAGAAGAGGAATAAACTGATAAGATAAGAAGCAGCAATAAGAATGAAACTAATGCTATGAACTCTATCGATACTTGAGATTTAAGAGATTTCGACATGATTTTCTTTACTCTTAATCGTTACAATATAAATTCCAGGCTTGTTAAACAATTTTCCTGAAAAGTTGCAAAGTGTTGTATAAGAAATGTCAGAAAATCCAGCTGAAGTTTTTAGTTTCCATACAATCGTTTTGTTATTAATGTAGTTTGCTGAATAAAAACAATCTGGAATTATTAACCTTATTTCCATTCTAGCTGGTTCTCCTTGGTAGCAAATTAAATCTATAGAACTCCCAAGTTTTTCTAAGGAATTTTTTGCTTGGATTATGCAATTCTCCTCTTTGTAAGATGCTGAAGTAGATTGTAAGTAAACCAAATATGGAATTAAAATAGCAAGTCCAATGCCTACTATGATTAAGTATTCTATAGCTACTTGTCCTCTCATTCTAGAATTTTTCTTAATTTTTCTGGTAGTTTTCCAGCGAAACCAAAAACCTTACTCATTTCGTAAATCCTGTAAGAAGCTAATAAATAAAAATAAAAACTCCCTATGAGTAGCGAATATTTTATTAGGACAAACTGCAAAGCATTTAAAGAGAAAAGTTTAAAGAAAAACTCACTCGTTAAGAAGCCGTATACAAGTATGGTACCATAGATAAAATTTTCTATTATTTTTCTTAAATCTCCTTCTGTAAACTTTATGTTAGAAAGAGAAAGGAAAAATACTGTAAGAAAGCCAAGCATCATGGCTGCAAGCAAGAATAAAAAATCTATCATTCTAGACTACCTCAATTATTTTGTCGCTTATCTGGATTAAAAAGTTTAAAAATCTTTCTTCAATTTCTTTTTCTACTGTCATTAAAATTCCTATAACTCCAAATTTCCTTAGCTTTGTTGCTAAGTAATGAATAAATTGAGCTACAACTTTTAGGTCATTATAAATAAGCAAAGTTGATACGGAATCTAGAAAGAGGAATTTATTAGATGGATTTTTCATCCTTCTAATAGCTTCATCTAGTGCAATACCTATATCCGTAAGTCTAGAAGGAGATGGAACAAAAAGGCAATTTTCAGCAAGTTTTGCCTCTCCAAAGAAAGAAGAAACACAATCTATGAAGAAAATTTTATCGGTATCTATTTTTTTCTCTTTTAGATATTTCACAAGATTTTTAAAAGGTCTATTCAAGCTTATGTAAATGCCGGAGAATTTTTTTAGTTGGATTAGTTTTTTAAGTATAAAAATATTGACCTCATGGTATTTCTTGCCGCTAATTACGAAAACAACCAAAGTATTACTTTTCAATTTTTTAATTTCATTTTCTAATTCCTTTAAACTTTTAACTCTAGTAACCATTCTTCAAATTTTATTTCAAGATTCAAAATAATATTGAGTGTGGAAAGAAAAATAGAAAGAGTAAAGAGTGGTATAAGAGGACTTGATGAGCTAATTCAAGGAGGTTTTCCTAAAGGTTCTACCATACTAGTCTCAGGAGGTCCTGGAACTGGAAAAACCATATTTTCGCTTCAATTCTTAGTCCAGGGAGCAGCTAAGTATAATGAGCCAGGAGTTTATATTTCGCTAGAAGAAGATCCTGAAAGGATAATTGAATATACCTCAGTTGTATTTAACTGGCCAATCAAAAGGCTTATTAAAAAAGAGAAGCTTGTTATGATAAAATCGGAAATATTTGATTTTGAAAAGTTCAAATCGTTGATAGAGACTCACGTTGAAAAAATAAATGCACAGCGTTTAGTAATAGATCCAATAACAGTAATAAGTCTCTTTTTCGAGAGACCGCTTCAAATAAGAAGAAGTTTGCTAGCTTTAGATAAGCTTCTTAAAAAATTAGGTTGCACTACTATAATAACTTGTGAAATTCCTGAGGGTCATAGATCAATTTCATCATTCGGAATAGAAGAATTTACTTCTGACGGCATTATAGTTCTCTACTATTTTCCAAAAGGTTTTCCAAGGGCTTTAGCTATAAGAAAGATGAGAGCTACCGCTCATGATACTGGTATACATCCTTTTGAAATAAAAGAAGAAGGAATAGTGGTTTATCCTAGCGAAAAAATATTTTTACCTTTATGAAATTTTGGTGTAAAGTACATAGGGCAAAAGGAGAAATAATCTTAGCCATTTGTGATGAGAATTTGCTTGAAAGAAAATTAAAGTTTGGCGAAGTTGAATTGATAATAAGTAAAGAATTTTATGGTGAGAAGAAAATAGAAGAAAAAGAAGCTGTTAAAATGATGAAGGAAGCAACTATTATTAATTTATTTGGAGAAGAGATAGTAAAACTTGCAATAAAATACGGTTTTATATCTAAAGAAAATGTTATGTTGATAGAAGGTGTTCCACATGCTCAGGCGATTAAATTCTAAAGGCCAGTTTTTTATCTTAACTACATTTGTAATAGTGTCTGCTATTTATTTAATAGGAAATTTATTGCGTTCTACAGTAGTTATAGACACATCAAAACCTGTTTTAGAAGAATATCCTTACATTTTTTCTCTTGCGTGGGATTCTGCGAAAAAAGTGGTGAAAACAAGTAAGAATTGTAGAGAATTAGAATATAACCTTTTGGAAATGAAAGATTTTTTAGATAAATTTGCGTTTAAAAGGGGCTACAGGCTTAAGTTAGATTTTAAGATAATTTCTTGTTCGGATTCTTCCTCAAGTGGTTTAGTTCAATTGAATCTAACCTTAAACGCACCTACTTATTACTTTTTTAAATCGGAAAATGTAGATTGGAGAGCTGGAAAATGTGATTGTAGTAAGTATTACTGCAATGTTAATTGTTACAGATTTTGTAATGTTACTTTGGGCGATATCTTTGTTTCCTGCGATAGATTCGAATGTATAGATGGCGAGTGCCAAGTCTATGGAAGAGAGAATTGTGAAACTGTAGATTGTATCGATTCGTGTACGGAAACAGATAATGGAAACGATCCTTACATACAAGGAACTACTGAAGATTATGATTTATGCAGCGAAGGTGATGTAACGTGTCCTTTCCAATCTTTAACTGACTATTGTATGAATGAAGAAATTTTACTTGAGTATTACTGTCAAGGCAATGACGCGTTAGCTACTAAAATTGATTGTACTGAATTAACTTCTTACGCGTGCAGCGATAGTTTACTTGTCTATAGAACTTTTAATTGTACAGATGGAGCTTGTGTTGAGGAATCGAGTAAAGTTATAGAAAATTGTGATTCATATTCATGGTCATTTTATTGTAGTGGTAGAGCTATATGTAGCACTATAACTGGTTGTAGAGGCACCTGTATACCTGGTACTACTTATGATAATTTCTGTTGTTGTTGTGTTACAGCAGTAGGATGATAGTAAAGGAGGGTCTCGTTGAATTAAAAATTTCAAAACCTTTAGATAAAAAAAGTTTTTACAACCCAGCTATGCACTTTGATAGGGATTTAATGATATTATTTCTAAGAACTTTAAAGAAAAAGAATTTGAAAGCTTGTGACTCTTTAGCAGCATGCGGGGCGAGAGGCATAAGAATAGTTAAAGAAGTTGAAGATGTAGACGAAGTTTGGTTGAATGATATTAGCAAAGATGCTTTATCTTTTGCAAAAGAGAATGTAAGATTGAATAAAGTTGAAGATAAAGTAAAAATTTCGAGAGAGGATGCAGCAGTTTTTCTTTCTGCAAACAAAAGAAAGTTTGATTATATAGATATAGATCCATTTGGTTCACCAATTTATTATTTTGATGGATGCGCTAGGGCTATAAAAAGAGAAGGCTACATAGGTTTTTCAGCTACCGATAAATCAACCCTATGCGGAGTAAAACCAATAACTTGCTTAAGAAGATATGGAATTTTTTGTTTTAGAACTGAGTTTGAACACGAAGTTGGGATAAGGAACATATTGGCAGCTACTGCTTTAACTTTTTCTCGTTACATGTTCGGCTTTTTGCCAATTTTTTCTTACAACAAAATTCATTATTATAGAGTTTATGGTTATCTAAAGAAAAGTAGGAGTTTTGCTAACAAAATTCTTGAAGAAAATATCGGAATATTAAATTATTGTCCTTATTGCTTAGAAAGAGAATTTTCGAAAGAATTTTTAGAAAGATGCAAGCATTGCGGAGAAAAATATAAACATATTTTTCCAACCTGGATAGGGAAGTTAGGAGATAGTGATTTTGTCAAAAGGATGGAAAAAAAGTTAGAAAAAATTGATTGGTTCAAATTTAAAGATGAAATTACAGGATTGTTAAGAGTTTTAAAGGATGAATTTGAAATAAAAAAGCCCTACTTTAATACCCATAAAATAGCAAAAGTCCATAAGGTAAGAGCTATAAGAATAGATAAACTTGTAGAAAAACTTAAGAAAAACGGATTTAAGGCAAGCAGAACCCATTTTCTTGGTTTTGGTATAAAGACAAATGCTGATATAGGAGATCTGCTCAATCTTTTTAAAAATTAGCAAGAGTATCTTTTTGATGGATAAGCCATTCCTTTGTATAGATGCAGGTTTTTGCAAAAGTCCATTTTGTCTTGAAAAATTCCTGCAAGTTTATGATAAAGATAGATTTATAAAGCAAACTTTTGGTAAAGGGGCAACTTACGGAACTTTAACTTTAAATGAAAGGAAAGGAAATCGAGAGCCGAACCTTTTTGTTAACACATATCATAGCTTGATTATAACTCAAAATAGAAGAGGCCTTCCGCAAGAGTTTAATTTTTACGATTCGATAAAGAAATTACCAGAAATTTTAGAGTCCCATTTAGATGCTAAAATTTTTGTAAGCTTTGCTCCAATAAATCAAGAACTTCCATATTCTTCGCCAAATTTCTCAGTTAAAAGAGAAGAGCTTTCTTACTTAAAGCAGCTTGAAATAGCATTAATGGAACTAGAATACGTTTGCGGAAGATATAAGCAAAATCTTTGTTTTGAATTAAACGCTTGCCCTCATGTTGAAGCTTTTTACGAAAATTTATCTTTGCTGAAAGATTTGATAGAAACTGCATCTGAATTCTCATTCAAAATAGGAATAAAATTGCCTTATTTATTAAACCTTCCATCTTATTTCGGTCGCTTAATTAATTTGTTAGCATCTGAGCCAATAAGCTATGTTGTTTTAACTAATACATTGCCTGGAAAGATTTCTTTTGAAGGAAAACCTCTTATTTCACCTTATGCTAACGGAATAGGAGGAATTGGAGGTAGCATCCTAACGCCTTTTGCTTATGCTATGTTATCAGAAACGAAGAAAGTATTTCTTAAGTATGGTAGGGAGGATATAAAGATAATAGCTAGCGGTGTAACTGGTGTTTTTGGTTATGAAATTAGGGGCAAATATGCAATCTGGATAGAGCCTTTAGTTGGAAGGGAAATATTAAGATTAAAAATTTCTGAATTACCACCTTTAATTGCAGATTTCATTTTGCCAGCGTTTAGAGTTTTAGAAAGTATTAGGAACGGGGCTGATATGGTAAGGATAGGTAGCTTATGCCTAATGTTAGAGAAGCCTGAGCTTAGTACACTTTACACACTTCAAGCCTTGTGCTTTTTAATAAATAAAAGGTATGGTATTGAGATGGAAACGAAAGAAATAGCAAAATTTCTGAATAGTATAAAATTTAATTCGAGCGAAATCTAACCTATCTTGTGAGGAGGTTTGTGATATTTTCAGCAAGAGGGAGAACTAGAGGTGATTTTAAGGATCTGATGAAAGCTGGAAGATTAGATATAATAGCTCATTGTGTCATAGCATCTCTTTTTTTATCGCATGCCATAAGAAAGCATGTTGAATTGCACGTAATTCTAAATGGACCTCCCGATCCTCCTAAGCACTTAATTTTTAAGTACGAAGAAGGAATTCCAATTTCAAAAAAGGACGTAGGAGATTTGCTAAGGGCAACTCTTTGGAAATATAAAAAAGGAAAACTTGTAAAAGCTTTCCCTGGAGTTTTTATAGAGAAGAAATCTTTTGAGGATGTTATCGAAGAATTTAAGCAGAAAGGACTACCTATTTATCTTTTAGATAGGAAAGGTAAAGATATAGAAAAAGTAAATATAAAAGAAAATCCTGTTTTTGTTTTAGGCGATCATGAAGGTTTACCTAAGGATCAATATAAATTTATTAAGAAAATTGCAACAGAAATAGTTAGTGTAGGACCATTCGATTATTTTACTAGCCAATGCATAGCCGCTTTGAATATTTTCCTTGATAGAAAAGAAATTTGGTGAAGTTTAAAACTAATATATGGAAATTTCTGGATTGAGTTCTTTGGAAGCTGAAAGAAGACTTAAAATTTATGGAAAAAATGAAATTGTTGAAAGGAAAGGAATAAATCCTTTTTTTATATTTCTTTCTCAGTTTAAATCTCCAATAATTCTTTTATTAATAGCTGCAGCAATACTTTCACTTTTTGTTAATGTAGCTAAAGAAGAGAGTTTTATAGATAGTTTGCTTATATTAGCAATAGTTTTTGCAGCAGGAATTGCTGGTTTCGTCCAAGATTATAAAGCAGAAAAAACCATAGAGGCATTGAAAAAACTTGCAACGCCAAAAGCTAAGGTAATAAGAGATGGAAAAGAGCAAGAAATAGATTCTACACTAATAGTACCAGGAGATATAATAGTTCTTGAAGGAGGAGACGTTATACCTGCTGATGCAGAATTAATAAAGGGTGAGTTACAAGTTGATGAATCGATACTGACTGGAGAATCAAGGGCTGTCAAGAAGAAAGTTGGGGATAAAATATTTTCTGGTTGCGGTATATTTTCTGGCAATGCAATAGCAAAAGTAATAGCAACTGGTATGAACACGCAATTGGGAAAGATAGCTTCTAAAGTTCAAGAAATAAGAGAGGAAAAAACACCATTTCAGTTGCAGATGGAGAGATTTACTAAAAAAATAGTTCTTCTTACTATTTTGATAATATTCGGAACTCTTTTTGTTGCTGTAAAAAAGTTTGGATTTGTAGAAGGCGCTTTGATAGCTGTTTCCTTAGCTGTTGCTGCAATCCCAGAAAATTTGCCAGCTGTAATAACTTTAGCCCTTTCTTTAGGTGCTAGACAGATGGCTAGGAAAAATGCTCTGGTAAGAAAGCTTGTTATAACAGAGTCTATAGGAACGGTAGATGTTATTTGTACCGATAAGACCGGGACTATAACCGAGGGTAAGATGAAAGTTAAGGAAATATGGTTTTTAGAAAAAAGCGAAAAGGCTGAAAAATTAGCTATTGAATGTTGTTATTATTGTAACAATGCAAAAAAAGTTTTGAAAGGAAAAGAAGAAAAATGGGTCGGAGATGAAACTGATATAGCACTTAAGATTTTTTCTTTAAATTTTTCTGAAAAATTAAGAGAAGGCAAAAGGATAGGAGAGATACCTTTTACTTCTGAAAGAAAGATGATGAGTGTTGCTTATGATTTTGGAGAAGAAAAAATAATATACGCTAAAGGAGCTCCAGAGATTTTGTTAAAGAAATGTTCAAAAGTTATGAAGGGAGATTCTTTAACGAAACTTACAGACCCTGTTAAAAAAGAAATACTAAGAAAAAACGATGAATTTGCATCAAAAGCTTATAGAATTCTTGCTTTAGCTTACAAGAAATTTGAAGGAAAATTGGAAGAAAAAGATTTAATCTTTTTAGGTTTAATAGTCCTTTACGATCCGCCAAGAAAAGAGGTTAAAGAGGCTATAAAGGAATGCTACTCAGCCGGTATTAGGGTTATAATGATAACAGGAGACAATCCATTAACGGCAAAAGCTATAGCAGAGGAAGTTGGAATAAAAACAGAAGGTGTAATAACTGGAGAGCAGCTTGATAAAATGAATGAAGAGCAATTAGCGGAAGCTCTAAATAGAGGTGTAAATATCTTTGCAAGAACATCACCTTTCCATAAATTAAAAATACTTGAAATTTTGAAAAGGCAAGGACATGTAGTAGCAATGACAGGCGATGGAGTTAACGATGCTTTAGCTTTAAAGAAAGCTGATGTAGGGATTGCAATGGGTATAAAAGGAAGTGAAGTAGCAAAAGAAGCTAGTGATATAATTTTGCTTGATGATAATTTTGCTACCATAAGGACAGCAATAAGAGAAGGAAGAAGAATTTTTGATAACATTAGGAAGTTTGTAGATTATTTGCTAACTTGTAATGTTGCTGAAGTTTTTGTAGTTTTACTTTCAACTTTGTTATTTCCATTTATTCTGCTATACCCTCCGCAAATCCTTTGGGTAAATTTAGTAACAGATGGTCTACCAGCCTTAGCGCTTTCTGTTGATCCAGCTAGACCAGATGTGATGAAAAGAAAACCTAGAAAAAAAGAAGAAGGGATAATTAATAAAAGATTGGCTTTACTTATCGGTTCTATAGGGTTTAAAAAAGCTATGGTGGTCTTAGGAACCTTTTTGGCAGCCTTTTCGCTAGGTTTAGGATTAGAAAAAGCTAGAACTACTTTGTTTACTGGCTTTATAATGTACGAATTTGTTCGAATCGCAGTAATAAGATACAATGAAAAGATGTTTTCGTTTAAAGAATGGTTAAGGAATAGATTTTTACTTATTTCCTTAATAATCTCTTTCCTTCTCCAACTTCTAATAATATATTCTCCGCTTTCTTCTATTTTCAAAACAGTTCCGATTGGTTTTACTGAGTGGATTATTTTAGTTGTAGGTACTTTAATAGGATTTGCAACTGGAATTTTCATAGCATATTTGGTTAGGGAAATTTGCAAGGAAGAATATTAGTAAACAAAACGTTTCCATTTGGAAAGTAAAAAGGAAAAAATTAATGGTGTCGTAAGGGTAAAAAGAGTAGTTGAAGCAATTAAAACTGAATACAAGCTAGATGGTATTATTTGGTTCTCAAGCAAATATTTTGCTATAACTAGGCTTGTGCTAAATCTTACGCACAAACCAAGTCCTAACAAAAAGGAATTTCTTAAACCAAGTTTTTTATAACCAATTAGCATACTTGAAAGGATTTTAGAAGCGCCAGTAACTAGTAAAAAAAATAGCAAAATTAATGGATTTAAAAGCAAATAAGAAAGGTCTGTAGTTAAGCCGAGCCAGAAGAAAAAAATTGGAGCAAATAAACCGTAGCAAACTGATTTTATTTCTGATTCTATGAACTTTAGCCTTTCTCTAGGAATAAAATTTCTTGCCGAAATACCTGCTAAAAGAGCTGCTATTGCTTCAGCTCCGCCGAATTCTCCTATGCCTAGAAAAACGAAGAATAAAAGCATGGTTATTAGAAAGATTATTTCGACAGGGAATATCCTAAATTTTTTACTTTCTCTTTTTAGCTTAGAAAGGAAGAATGTTAGAAGGAATAAGAAGGATAGAGATAAGAATGGTACGATTGGGTTTATTTTGGTGGAGCCAGAGCCTACTAAGGCGGTTGCTAGCACTAACGTAAAAACTTCGATTATATCGTCTAAAGTCCCTATTCCTATAATGCTAGTACCAAGTTTTGTTCTTATGATTCTAAATTCCTCCAGTATAGGTACAAGAACAGCTTCTCCTACTGTAGCGAAGGAAAGGCCTACTATAAAGCAGACTATCCAATCGAGGTTAAAAAGATAGCGAACTAATAAACTACCAAAAATACCTTCTGTTAATATGATCAATAACGAAGCAGTTAAAATAAACTTGCTCTCTCTTACTAGCTTTCTTAAATCTATTTCAAACCCTATTATGAAAAGCAAGAAGTACATCCCAAGGATTGCAAATTGTGAAAACTCTTTTTCTGGTACCTTTATAAAGTTACTGCATAGGAAGCCGAGTAACAAGGTTGCAAAAATCCATGGTAGTCTTACTCTTTCAAGGATCAATCCTAAAACCAATGTAATTGCGTAAATGAAAGCAAGGAGCAAGAAAAAATCCATGAACTAATTTTCATTGTTACTTCTTATATTTCTTAAAGAATACCTTCCAAGTTAAGCCAACTATCTTTACCATTGAACTAGCAATTATGTACCATTATTTATATAGACTAAGTTTAGAACGCTCTACTATCTCTTTCTATCCTAGAGTAACAATTATTCGTATCTCAAAGCTTCTACTGGATCTAGCTTAGAAGCTTTCCAAGCAGGTAGGACCCCTGAAATTATTCCGAGCGAAAATGATAACAAAAGACTTTTTGCTATTAAAGGGAGTGAAATATACACATGAGTTTTTAGTGGCTTTTCAACTAATTCTGCTTTGGTAATCATTAGTTCTCGAATCATTAGAAAACCTTCACCAATACAAAAACCAAACAATACTCCTATAATACCACCAATTAATCCAAGAAATCCCGATTCAAGAAGAAATAAAATGAAAATATCTTTGGAAGACGCCCCTATGGCTTTAAGAATACCTATTTCTCTAGTTCTCTCTAGTACGTTTGTATACATAGTATTTGCTATTCCTATGCATCCTACAAGTAAAGAAATACCCGCTATGCCGCCAAGCATAACTGTAAGTAGAGAGGTGACATTCTTTACGGTCTTTTCAACAAAAGATGGAGTTATAACTGTAAAGTCTTCATCTCCACAACTTTTTCTTATTTTGCATAGGTTTTTTCTAATTTCTTCACCAACTTCGTCAGGTTTGAACCCTTCTTTTACTTCTGCTACTAGTAAGCTAAACTTTCTATTCTTTTCTCCAGAAATTTCTAATAAAGTTTCTAAGGGTAAGATTATAACCAAATCTTCTAGATTACTTAAAAAACCACCATATTTATTTCTGATTCCAATAACTTTGAACTTTTTGCCATTGATAAGGATATTTTTTCCGATTTCTATTTTTCTTTCAAATAATTCATAAGCTACGGAGTTCCCTAAAATAGCGGAGTATTTATCAGAACTCGTTAGATATCTCCCTTTTTCTAACCCTAGTTTATCTATCATTCTAAACTCCTTAGGATAAACTCCCCAGATATTTAGGAACAAATTCTCGCCTTTATAACTCACTACTAATTTTTTCTCAAGGATTGGTAATACAACATTAATACCAATTGTATTCTTTACGGCTTGTAAATCTCTTTCTTCAAATAATGGGATAGAGGTTATCGAAGAAAGGAAACCCAACTTAAGTTTTCCTGGTATTATAATAATCCAGTTTGATCTAAAATACCTTAGTTGTTCCAAAATAGTTTGGGTAACACCTTTGCTTGCTCCTACTAAACCTGTAAAAGCTGCAATTCCTATTACAATTCCAATTAAGGTTAGGAGTGATCTAATCCTCCTTCTATTCAAGTTTTTCAAAACTAGTTTTAAGTAATCAAAAATCATATTTTCCTTATAAACAAGAATAAAAGCAAAATTACGGCCAGAGGGGCTAAAACTAAAATAAATTTATTGAAAGAAATTTCCTCTTTCCTCGAAACCTCGATTTTAAACTCTAACATTTTTTCATGTAAGTTTCCATACAAGTCTTTGTAATAAAGAATTGCCCTTAGTGTATAATCTCCAGCTTTCGGCGGAGCTTTTACTAGTATGCTTTCAGCATAAAAATCTCTGGCATCCAAATCACCAATGTAAATTTGGGAAGGTTTAACTCTTAGAGAGTCTTGAATAAATTTTAAAAATACGGATTTTGCATCCTGTTTTCCCAAATTTGCAATCTTAATTTCTACATAACCATCGCTACCAGCTTTTATCAAATCTTGTCTTTCAACGCTTGCAAAAAAAGTGAAGTTCGAATAAAGCTTTAACCTTATTAGTTTCGTATCGATAAAATCCTGCTTCTCAAACTTGTCCTGGTAAACTATAGTTAAAGGCAATGTATAAACACCAACCTTTAATTCTGGTTTTACTGTAAGTTGAAATTCTATAATCTTACTTTCTCCACTTTTTAAATCTTTTACAAATATTTCGTTAACAGGTGCTATTACAAAAGTTTGGTTTAAAACTATTTTTATATTTTTAGCATCTCCACTTCCTTTGTTTGATAAGACGAATTTTAAGCTTACACTATCTCCTGGCTCTATAAACTCTTTTGAGTAACTTACGTTTTCAATTTCTAGAATTGGATATGCTATAACGCTGAGTGGAATGTTTAGGTTTAACTCTTTCTCTTCAGAGTCAGTGTAATATTTTATAACAAACTTAATAAGTTTAGTCGAATAAGGGCATTCGTTTAGAATAACTCTAAAAGAGGTTTGATAAGAATTACCACTTTCCAAACTCCCTAAGTTGACATAATTTGGTTCAACATTTAAACAAGTTTCTGGATAAGCAAAAATCTCAATTTTCTTTGCAGTTTTTGGCAATTCGTTAGTTAATGATAATAGTATAAGAGTTTCGGATGAGGGCGCCAAAAATTGATCTAGAACATTCCAATTTACATTTAAAGCTAAAGATGGTTGAATTACTAGTAAAGTGAAAATTAAAAAGAAACCTACTTTTTTCATCCTCCAACTTCCTTTATTATGCTTCCATCTCTCAAATAAATTATTCTTTCAGCTCTTTCTGCAATTTCTGGGTTATGACTGACTATGATTAGAGTCAAACCTTTTTTGTTCAACTTAAATAACAAATCTATTATCTTTTTACCGGTTTTAGAATCAAGATTTCCTGTTGGTTCATCTGCAAGTAAAACTTTTGGATCGTTTGCTAAGGCTCTGGCGATTGCAACTCTCTGTCTTTCACCACCAGAAAGTTCTGATGGCAAATGATGCATCCTTCTTTCTAGTCCAACCAATTTTAACAATTTTTTGGCTCTTTCTATCCTTTCTTTTCTATTAATTCTCGCAAAAACCATAGGTAATGCAACATTCTCTAAAGCAGTTAAGCAGGGTACTAGATAAAAGAACTGAAATACAAAACCTATAAATCTTTTCCTTATTTCAGATAATTCTTTATCGTTCAGTTTTGAGACATCTCTATTGGAGATTAAAACTTTTCCTCTCGTTGGTTTGTCAAGGCACCCTATTATGTGAAGTAAAGTAGATTTACCAGAACCAGAAGGTCCTATTATGGCAACACTTTCACCCTCTTCTATTTTTAGATTGATATTCCTTAAGGCTAATGTTTTAAATTTTCCAGTTTGATAAACTTTCCAGACATTTGATAGTTTTATTAGATGCATAAAATTGATTTGAATCTGACTTTTTTAAATATATCGAAACGATATATTTTTAAATGAAAAAAATAATACTAAAGGGATTTTTTGAGCCTTTAATTCTAGCTATTCTTCAGAAGGAATCGCTACATGGGTATGCTTTAATGAAAAAGATAGAAGAACTAATCTACATAAAACCATCCCCAGGAACTCTTTATCCTTTACTAAGAAAATTAGAAGTCAGGGGGTTCGTCAAGAAAAGAAAAGTTGGTAGAAGGATTGTTTATACCTTAACTAAAAAGGGTCTTAGGAAAGTTGAGACACTGAAAAAATTGAGAAAAGAATTTAGAAAAACTTTAATGGAAATAGCAGGCGAAGATTTAATAAGAGAACTAAGATTTTTCAAAAACAAGACTATAAGAGAATTTATCCCGCTTATTAAAAAGCATGTCCTGCTTATCTATAATAAAATATTGGAAGGAAAAAAGGAAATGGTGAAAGAAGAAATTGTGAAGTTTAATAAAAAGCTGAGTAAGATATAGTTACTATTCTATACAAATCAACTTTATAGACAACTTTTGGTTTTTTGTGAAATCTAAAAATTGCTGGAAGCCTAAACTTCATTTTAATTATGTTCGTTACTCTACCTCCATATTTCTTAACAAAGTTTTTAATAAACTCTCTCGTTTTTTTGTAACCATCCCTATGTAAACTATAAACAACCTTCCCAGCTTCTAATGCTTTTCTCAAGAAGATTCTATCAGCGTGTCTTCTTTTGCACCCAAATGGAGGGTTTTGAATTACTGTATCGCCTTTACAATGAAGATTAGTTATATCTGCTAATACAAAAAATACGTTCTTTGCTTTAACCAGTTTTAAGTTTTCTTTTGCTTGTCTAATAACACTTTTGTCTATGTCTATACCAACTACTAATTTAGCTCCTAATAATGAAGCGCCTATAGCTAACCTACCAGTACCGCAACCAAAATCAAAAACAATTTTGTCTTTTATGTCTCCATTCAAATAAGCAAAATAAAGTATTTCTGCTGCTAAATTAGAAGGTATGGTATACTGCTCTAAAAGCACTTTAGGTTTTTTTATTTCTTCGAGTCTCGAAAGCAAAATTTCTAATTCTTTCTTTTTCATAGTCTTATTTTACCTATTTTTGGAAATTTCAGAGCTCCAATATCCTCGTCAAGAACTATTGGTATTAGCTCATCTATGTCAACAATTTCTCTTAAGATTGGGCTTAAAAGATCTTCTTTTTCTATTTCGTTAATTGGAGTCCCACCTGCTAGCGGAGAAAATGCTGGCAAGCAAATAAAGTTTTTTCCGTTTTTAGTTTTTCCATAAAGTAGGCAATGAACTTTAATTTTATCAAAACCTCTTCTAAAAATTATTGCTGGTTGCTCATGCCCAATTATTAGAGTGTGATAATTTTTCGGGAACTTTATTAGTTTATGACCATGGGTAAAAAGAAAACCTTTTTCTAGATAATAAGGATCATAAACTTTTAATCCTAAATGAGAAGCTATAGTAAGTAAAAAATTATCATGGTTACCTCTTACTAAAATTATTTCTTTAACTTTCTTCCTTGCGAATTTTACAACTTCCTTAACTTCTCTCCATTCCTGTCTAGAAGCT
>Ga0190367_1001183_pt1 | contig 15741 bp, 20 predicted proteins | sample 4872181011_MG_FD_171838 | JGI IMG/M metagenome (GOLD analysis project Ga0190367, IMG submission 171838) | Hydrothermal vent microbial mat bacterial communities from Southern Trench, Guaymas Basin, Mexico - 4872-18-10-11_MG | ecosystem: Environmental > Aquatic > Marine > Hydrothermal vents >...
GGAGTTCAGGTTAAGCAGAAGGCAGGTTGGCAATGGGGAGTTTTCTTTCGGAATAGCCGAACACATAGATCTGCCGGGCGTTAGCTACGATCCCGATGTTGGTATATTCGGCATGGATGTATGCGTCTCGCTTAGAAGGAGAGGTTACAGAGTTGCGAGGAGAAGAAGAGCAAGGGCAAAAGTTGGTAAGGATCATCGCATAACGAAGGAAGAGACAATTGAGTTTTTGAAAAGCCTTGGCGTAGAGGTGGCATGATGAAGGAGAGAAAGAAGATTTTCGGGCGTGGCGCTAACGAATGCAGAAGATGTGGCAGGAAAGCCGGTTTGATAAGAAAGTACGGTATATACCTTTGCAGGCAGTGTTTTAGAGAAGTAGCCGCTGAACTCGGTTTCAAGAAGTATTGGTGATTTGGTGATAAATATGAGCCTTAGCGATAACCTAGCAAACGCGATGGCAGCTATAAAAAATGCTGAGATGAGCGGAAGGGGAAGATGTGAAATCAGGCCAGCAAGCAAGCTCGTCGGTAACGTGCTCAGAGTGCTCAAGGATTACGGATACATCAAGAGCTTCGAGTACAGAGATGACAAGAGAGGTGGAGCTTTCTTCGTCGAGCTTGCTGGTAGAATAAACGATTGCGGGGCTGTGAGGCCACGCTTTTCAGTAAAGAAAACGGAATACGAGAAATTCGAAAAGAGGTTTTTACCAGCGAGAGACTTTGGGATACTTGTTGTTTCGACTGTTAAGGGTATAATGTCTCAGAAAGAAGCGAGAGAACGTGGTTTGGGAGGAGTTCTACTTGCTTACGTCTACTGAGGTGTTTGCGATGATAGAGCGAACGGTAGAAATCCCAGATGGTGTTGAACTCTGCATTGAGGGCGACGACGTTAAGGGCTATCTCGTTACGGTTAAAGGGCCCAAAGGCGAGAACTCCCGCCTCCTTAAGTTCAGAGATGTCCACATCGCAAAGGAAAATAACAGGGTTAGGATTTATACGGAAAGTGTTAAGTCGAGGCAGAAGGCGATGGTTGGAACGTTTGCAGCCCACGTAAACAATCTGATAAAGGGCGTTACCGAAGGCTTTCAGTATAAGCTCAAAGTTGTTTACTCCCACTTTCCGATAAAGGTTAGAGTTGAGGGTAACGAGGTGATAATTGAGAACTTCCTTGGCGAGAAGTATCCGAGGAGGGCGAAGGTGTGTGGCAGGTGCAGTGTTAGAGTTGAGGGTAATGAAATAATCGTGGAAGGCGTAGATAAGGAAGAATGCGGACAGACTGCAGCAAACCTTGAGCAGGCAACGAGGATTAAAGATCTCGATGTGCGGGTGTTTCAGGATGGTATTTACATAGTTGAGAAACCTTAGGTGGTGATGAACAATGGGAACTGCAAACCTACTGAAGCTCAGGAGAAGACTTAAGGCGAGGAAGCCTGAATTTAGGAGATACGAATCCCACAAGAAACTGAGACTTCGCAATAAAGGATGGAGGAGGCCGAGAGGCAGACACAGCAAGCTGAGGCAGAGGTATGGTGGAAAGTGGAGTGGAAAAATTCCAGTTAGCGTTGGTTTTGGCTCACCCAAAGCAGTTAGGGGTTTGCATCCATGTGGAAAGGAGGAGGTACTCGTTCACACCCTCAAGCAACTCGACGAAATTGATCCGGATAGGCAAGCAGTAAGAATAGCATCAAGCGTTGGGATGAAAAAGAGGCTTGCTATCGAAGAAAAAGCTAAAGAACTCGGAATAAAAGTCCTAAATCCGACTCAAGGGTGATATAATGGATTTGCGACTCCAGAGAAGGCTTGCTGCAGAACTGCTTGAATGCGGAGAGGGCAGAGTGTGGATGGATCCGAATGCATTAAGCGATATAGCTTCAGCAGCAACGAAGGACGACGTCAGAAAGCTCATAGAAGACGGCATCATCAAGCGAAAGCCCGTGAAAGGCATAAGCAGGGCGAGGATCAAGCAGAGAAAGCTCCAAAGGAAGAAAGGGAGAAGGAGGGGGCATGGAAGCAGGAAGGGTAGGAAAGGCGCAAGGATGCCGTCAAAGGAACTTTGGATGGCAAGAATAAGAGCAATAAGGAGAAGACTAAAGTTTTTGAGGGATACAGAAGTTATTGACAGAAGGACTTACCGCATGCTTTACAGAAAGGCAAAGGGTGGAGAATTCAGAAGTGTAGCCCATCTCAACACATACATTCAATCAATACTTGAGAGGTGATTCAGTTGGCGAAAGGCCCGAGATACAGGGTGAAGTTCAGGAGAAGAAGAGAGGGTAAGACAAATTACAGGAAGAGACTCAAGCTCCTACTATCAAGAAAGCCGAGACTTGTTGTAAGGATTACCAATTCGAAGGTAATAGCGCAGCTTGTAGAATATAATCCCGAAGGAGATAGGGTTGTTGCAGCAGTGGACTCTTCAATGCTTCGCAGCTTTGGCTGGAAGGGCGATTTGAACAACACTCCCGCAGCATACCTGACAGGTTTGCTGATTGCAAAGAAAGCACTTTCGAAAGGAATAAGCGAAGCAGTACTCGATATAGGTTTGCATTCTCCAACGAAAGGTTCTAGAGTCTTTGCAGTATTGCGTGGGGCCGTAGAAGGGGGTATGGAGGTGCCCCACAGTCCTGAGGTGTTTCCCGACGATCAACGAGTAAGGGGTGAACATATAGCGAGCTATTATGAAATGTCACCGGAAAGGTTTTCTGAATACGAGAAGAGAGGTTTAAAGCCTTCTGATTTGCCAGCTCATGTTGATGAGATAAGGAACAAGATAATGGGGATGGTGCAATGATCGAGGAGTGGACGCCTAGAACTCGCCTTGGAAAGCTCGTAGCGGACGGCAAAATAAGGACGATAGACGAGGCAATAGCAAGTGGATTGCCTTTGAAAGAACCAGAGATAGTTGACATCTTGCTTCCCGAGCTCGAAGATGAAGTACTCGAAATTGCAATGGTACAACGTATGACGGACAGCGGGAGGAGGACGAAGTTCAGGGTAACGGCAGTTGTTGGCAACAGAGATGGCTACGTAGGTGTAGGAGTGGGAAAAGCCTCGCAAGTAGCTCCGGCAATTCAGAAGGCCATAAACAACGCGAAGATAAACATATTTAAGGTGCAGCGCGGCTGCGGTTCTTGGGAGTGTGGCTGCGGCACCGAACACTCAATTCCATGCAAGGTTACCGGCAGTGCCGGAAGCGTTCGTGTAACGCTCATCCCCGGGCCAAAAGGGCTCGGACTCGTTGCAGGGGATGTGGCAAAGAAAGTTCTAGAGCTTGCCGGAGTAAAAGATGTTTGGACGTTCACGAAGGGAAACACGAGAACTACTATAAACTTTGCGAGGGCAACGTATGAGGCTCTCAAAAGAACTATGTACATTAAGAGGTGATTTGCTGTGTTTGCCGTTGTTAGGCTGAGAGGTAGTGTTGACGTTAACAAGAAAATTAAGGAAACTCTCGCAATGCTTCGCTTACATAAAAGGTATCACTGTGTTGTCATTCCGGATACGCAATCCTACAGAGGTATGCTTAACGTTGTGAAGGATTACGTTGCATATGGCAAGATCGATGCTGAAACCCTTGCAATGCTACTTAGAAGAAGAGGGAGACTTGTTGGTAATAAACCTCTCACAGACGAATACGTTAAAGAAAATACGAAGTTCTCATCCATAGACGAGTTTGCAAAAGCGGTTATTGAGGGTAGAGCAACACTTAAAGATATACCAGGTTTAAAGCCCGTATTCAGACTTCACCCACCGAGAGGTGGTCTTAAAAACATAAAGTGGCACTACCCCCTTGGCGATCTTGGAAAGCATGATGAGATATGCAAGCTTCTTTACAAGATGAGGTGATGAAGATGCCAAAACCCAAGGTAAAGAAGATCAGAGGGACACGAACTTGCGGAGGCGGATTACACAAAAACAACAGAGGTGGGGGAGGAAATAGGGGCGGAAGGGGTAACGCTGGAATGTTCAAGCACAAGTACTTAAGGGCAATTAAAATAGGCTACGAGATAGGGAAGTATGGCTTTACAAGACCAAAGTCTATCAGAGCGGATTACAAGATGGAACAAACGGTTAAAGAGAGACTTAAAGAGCTCAAGAAAGAAGGTAAACTTGACGATTACACGTATAAGTTTCTTTCTTCCCGCCCCGAGCTTAACGTTGGCGATCTTGATGCTATAATTGATAACCTCGTTAACCTCGGCCTTGCGTATAAGGAGGGGGAAGTTTACGTCGTAGACTTATCAGAACTCGGATATTCGAAGCTTCTTGGAGCTGGTAAGATCTCCAAACCAGTTAAAGTTGTTGTGGATTACGTAACGCCTAAAGCAGCGGAAAAAATCCAGCAAGCTGGAGGAGCGTTGGAAATCTTAGGAGGCTGAGGGATGGATGAATTAATCAGAGGACTTAAACCTTATTTTGAGCGCATTCCGAGTGTTGAAAGACCAAAAGCTCATGTACCTTTTAAAGAAAAGTTTGCTTGGACAGTTGCAGTCCTCCTCCTGTATTTTGTCCTTTCAAACGTTCCAGTTTTTGGCTTATCTCCAGAATCGATAGATATATTTGAAAGGTATCGTGCATTCTTTGCCGGTGCGACAGGCTCTATAATAGCCCTCGGTATAGGGCCAATTGTTACTGCCTCAATTATCCTTCAGCTTCTCGTCGGAGCCGGCATTATAAGGCTCGATTTGACAAATCCCGAAGATCGGGCAGCATATCAGGACTTCCAGAGATTTTTGGTTATAGTAATGATTGCCCTTGAAGCACTTCCGCAGATACTTGGCGGTTTCCTGAAGCCAAATCTCGATGTAGCTGCACAGCTTGGTGTTTCACCAGGTGTTATATCGTTCCTCATATTCATCCAACTGTTTATAGGCGGTCTTCTAATCGTTTACATGGATGAGGTTGTATCCAAGTGGGGTATTGGCAGTGGTGTCAGCCTTTTCATCCTTGCCGGGATATCCCAATCTATAATCACTGGTTTATTTAACTGGGTAATCCCCAAGGACAGCACAATGCCAGCCGGCATAATCCCAAGGTGGTTTTGGATAGCTCAGAATATCCCGTCGCATCAGTTGCTTACGGCAAGCGGGCTGGGATTCCTCCTTATAGACGGAGGAATTCTCGCATTAGTTACAACGATTGTTATAATACTCCTCGTCGTCTTTGCAGAAGGAACCCGTGTCGAGATTCCCCTTGCACATTCTCTTGTGAGGGGGGCTAGGGGACGCTTTCCAATAAAGCTCATATATGCAAGTGTTCTGCCGATGATATTCGTAAGGGCTTTACAGGCGAACATCCAGATAATGGGTATGGTTCTATATCAGAAGGGAATAGCGATTTTTGGTGAATACGTTGGCTCCCAGCCTATAAGCGGTATAATGTATATGCTTTCTCCCGTTAGAAGTCCATACGATTGGGTTCCCGCTTTAGTTAAGCAGAATCCCTATTTTGCCGACATGCCAGACTGGATGATAATTGGCCACTTGCTCGTTGACGCGACGATTCTTATTGTAGGTGGTATTCTTTTTGCGATCTTCTGGGTTCAAACTTCTGGAATGGATGCTAAAACCGTTGCAAGGCAACTTGCAAAGTCGGGGATGGTAGTACCGGGCTTTCGTAAGAATCCGCAGGTATTGGAGAGATTCCTCAACAGATACATACCAAAGGTCACAATTATTGGTGGAGCAGCAATTGGTGTCCTTACACTCATTGCGAACATGCTCGGGACGATAGGCAATGTTAGTGGAACGGGCTTACTGCTAGCTGTTAGCATAGCTTACAGGTTCTATGAAGATTTGGCGAAAGAGCAGCTCACTGAAATGCATCCGATGATTCGTAAGCTTTTGGGTGAGGAGTGATGAAGAAAAAGGCGAAGGATGTGATAGATAAAATCCTAATTGGACTAGGTTTACTCTTTATGTTTGGTATCTTCAAAGTTGAATTTAGAATTGGCGTAGCGAATGCTGTCGCTCCAATTCTCGACCCTCTCTTAGTTTTACCAATCCACGTGGTAATTCTTATTCTTGCAGCCATAACGGCTACGTATTCGACGATTATACAGAAGTACGCGATTGACATGGAGAGGTTTAGGGAGATTCATCAAAAGGTATTAGCATTCCAGAAGGAATACATGGAGGCTATGAAGCAGAACAACCAGTATAAGCTAAAGAAACTTGAGGAAAAGCGACCTGAGATTCAGAAACTCCAGGGAGAGATGATGGGCAGTCAAATGAGGTCGATGTTCTACACGATTGTGGTAACCCTGCCAATCTTTTACTGGCTCTTGGTTAGAATATACGACATACATGCCCAAGTTAGTAATTACTACAGCCTTCAAAGTAAGTTCATGGTAACGGTACCGTTTAGTGGAACTATTCACATAAGTGAACGCATTCTTATCGTGCCTTGGTGGATTTTCTGGTACTTTTTGTGCTCTTTCCTGCTTTCCCAGATCATAAAAAAGGTCATTTTCAGGATGGAATAATGATGAAAATAACGATCTCTGGCCCACCGGGAAGTGGAACGAGCACTGTGGCGAAGATTGTTGCCGATAAGCTGGGTTTTAAGCTCATCTCAGCCGGCGAGATATTTAGGCGACTCGCAAGAGAGAGGGGCTATACACTCGAAGAGTTCAGTAAGATTGCAGAAGGAAACGAGGAAATAGATGCCTATATCGACCGTACGCAAAAGGAAGCGGCAGAAAAAGAGGACAACATAGTAGTCGAGGGTAGACTTTCGGGCTGGATGGTAGACAATGCCCTTAAAGTTCTAATGTTTGCCGATGAGGAGACTAGATACACGAGAATAGCTAAAAGAGAGAACAAATCCATCGAAGTTGTCAGAGCAGAAACGAAGAAGAGGGAAGAATACGAGAGGAGGAGATATAGAAAGTACTACGGCATAGATGTTGATGACTGGAGCATTTACCATATCGTGGTTAACTCCTCCTGTTTTTCTGCAGAAGCGATAGCTGAGATAATAATTAAGGCAGCGGAAAACTTCAAGTGTTAAAAAAATTTAAAATTAAAAAACATTAAATTACAATTTCTTCTCCAACCTCCACGATCTTGCAGTTTATTCCCTCTTTATCGAGCAGCTCTTTGAGCCCCTCAGCGTCCTTTCTCTTCTTTTCAGGCGAGTAGTGGAAGGGAATTACAAGTTTCGGCTTTAATCTCTTCATTTCTTCGACGTACTGTTCGTAGAAGTCTGGGAAGCATGCCGTGAAAGCAACCTTCACGTCCTTTGCATCTGGAAACTTGGCCGAATCGCCTGGGTGTAAAACTCCATTGTAGAAGTAGCTGTACGATTCCACAGCTTTCCAGCACCAGCTTTCCAAGATTTTTATCCCATCTATCTCCTTTCCGACTTCAGCCTTTATTCCTTCTAGCCCGTACTGTTTCAGAACGAAGTCAGGAGCTACGAGCTTTTTTACATCGAGCTGCTTGAACTTCTCCATGTCGAAGTGGTCCTCATGTTCATGGGTTACGAGTACGTAGTCTATCTCGCCTTCAGGCTTCACAACGTAGTTCGGGTCTATTACAATATGCTTCTCTCCAAATATCTCAACGCACGAGTTGCCCAACCACCTGAGCCTCATAATGCACTTTCATACTTAGTGTGAGATATCTCTTACGATTTAGTTACAATTAACTTCGACTTGGCCAAAGCTTTAAAAGTCAGGGGAAGATGGAAGAGCAATGGGTAAGCCAGAAATCATCGAGAAGAAGGATTTCGAAGAACGCTTTTACGTAAAGGAGGAAAGTGCAACAGACGAGAGCTACGGCTGCTACCCATTTAACCGCCCTATGGAGGAGTACATAAGGAAAGGCTTCGTTTGCATAGATAAGCCGATGGGGCCAAGTAGCCACGAGGTCGTCGTTTGGGTTCGCAGAATACTGAATGTTAGTAAAACCGGCCATGCTGGCACTCTCGACCCCCGCGTTACCGGTGTTTTACCTGTGCTTATAGAAGATGCGACTAAGCTCGTTAAGGTTCTTCAAGGTTCAGAGAAGGAGTATGTAGCTCTAATGCGGCTCCATGGAGATGTTAGCAGTGAGGAAGTAAAAAGAGTGCTGAACTTATTTGTTGGGAAAATCTATCAACGCCCTCCACTCAAATCTGCAGTTAAAAAGAGAATAAGAGTGAGGGAGATCTATGGAATAGAGGTACTTGAAATAGATGGTAGAGACGTTCTGTTTAAAGTTAGATGTGAGGCGGGAACGTACATAAGAAAGCTGTGCACAGACGTTGGAGAAATCCTTGGCGTTGGGGCACACATGCAGGAATTGAGGCGGACTAAGACCGGAACTTTCGACGAATCCATAACCTACACGCTTCACGATTTGCTCGACGCTTACACTTTTTGGAGGGAGGAGGGGATTGAGGAATACTTGAGGGAAGTAATAAAGCCGATGGAGCTTGCAGTTGTAGATCTGCCAAAGATTGTAATCAAGGATTCTGCCGTCGATGCGATATGCCACGGGGCAGACCTAATGGCAAAAGGAGTGCTGTACATTGAGAAGAACGTAAAAAAAGGAGAAGACGTTGCTATTTTCACACTGAAACATGAACTTGTAGCCCTCGGAAAGGCGTTGATGAGTGCCGATGATATGTTGAAGGTGAGGAGTGGAGCCGTAGTTGATACCACGAGAGTGATAATGGAGAGAGGAACGTATCCATCCGTTTGGAAAACTAAAGTCTCTCAGACCTGATGGGCAATTATACTATTAGCCAACACTTTAGCTTGTTATCAAACTATTTCACACTCTTCCGCCTTCGACAACACCTGGTAGCAATTCCGGTACCAATCTTGCCATCAAAGCAGAATCTGGGGATTTGTAACGAGGAGTTTACGTCTCAGACTTTAGGTAATTAATTCATAGGAAAAATAGATCAGAAAATTAATTTAGAAATTGTATTTAAGAAAAATAATTTAGAATTCTAAACTAAGTACAGTAGTCTAATCCTAAATGCCTGTTAAACACTTCTTAAAATCCTGTACGATTGCTGCGTAAGATACAATTCCTTAAAGAAGAAGTGTCTCAGGCTAGCTGAACGAGAAACAATGTCGCCGACCATAAGTCTCTTATAATTTATAGTGAAAGTTGTTGCGATGGAGGAATACATATTCGAGGAGGTTATCATAAAGCCCTCTAATGCCCCAAAGTTCGTACTTGAGGGAGAAGAAGTTGACATATGGAGCGAAGAGCTTAGAAAGTACCATTCTCGCAGCATAGTTGAATACGTAAGGGAAAATCTCCTATTATACGAGAAAAAAGGCAAAGATCCCTTTGCAGAAATAATTGGAAAGGAAGTCGAGAAGGAAATGGTGAAAAACGCCCTTATGAGTGGCTCCAACATCCTGTTTAAGGGCAGAAAGGGCTATGGGAAGACGACTTTTTCAAAGGCTATGGCAAAGCTCCTTCCAGAAAAGTTGCTTGCAGTTAAGGGGTGTAAGATCCACGATGATCCCACTCGTCCAGCATGCTTTTCCTGTAAGCGAAAGCTCCTCGAAGAAGAAGTCGTTGAGCTAACATGGGTTCCGAGGAAGTGGATAAGAATTCCTGGCGACCCTATGATGACGACCAGACAGCTCATAGGCGGAGTAAGCATTCAGAAGATAAGGGAGGGGTACGATTTAGACCATCCTGAAGTTTTCACACCCGGGAGAATTTTAAAGGCTAATAGAGGTATGGCGTACTTCGATGAACTCGGGGCCATTCCCTCTGCCCTTCAAACGCTCCTCCACGAACTTCTTGAGGAAAGGCAGATAACAACGCCTGAAGGAGACATAATTCCAATGAAAATCGACACTATCTTCGTCTCTTCAACAAATCCGGCAAACTACAAGGGAGTTGCAGACATAAAGGAGCCGCTAATGGATAGAGTTGAGGAAATACCTATCGGCCCTCCAGAAACACTGAAGGAAGAGATAGAGATAGGACTGAGAAACATGAGTTTGAAGGAGGGAGCAATCCTTCCGATTTGGCACCTGAAAATTTTGGCAAGAGCAGTCAGGTATGCGAGGAACAGAGAACTAAGAGTTTCTGGCCAAATAGAACTAGAACCTTCGTGCAGAGCAACGATAAAACTCTTTGATCACCTTAGGGCATCTGCAACGCGTAGAGGACACAAAGCTGCAATGCTTTCGGACTACGGCGACCGCTACGAAGTTGTAAAGCTTGGTATGAGGAGCAGACTTGAGCTTGAGTACGACGACGGCAACGAGAAGGACGTTGTAATCGAAAAGCTCGTGGAGGAGGCGATAAACAGAACGTGTTCTGAAGTGTACGCTGCGATACCGAGGGACAGCTTTGGTGGAATGATGGAGGAGATTTCATCCTTTGACGAAATTGATGTGGAAAAACAAAGCCCGAAAAAGATGGAGAACGTGTGGAAGACAATTCTGTTGATGGCTCGCCGCCCCGAGGAGATAAGCTCAGCCTTCGAAATACTGCTTGAATCTATAAGGAGATGTACAGGACTCGTTGACAGGGTTGCAATAGGAAAGTACGCCTACGTGGGATCGTGATATTGTGGTATCATGATGGAGAAACCTGAATGCAAAGCATGTGATGAGAAGGGTTTCGACTCCCAATTTGCCGCCGAGTTACTTTACGCTCTTTTCAACCCATTCCACATTGAGCAGGGTAGTGTCAACATCGAGGAATTTATAAAGAACAATCTCGATTCTGAACTTAAAGAACAGTACGAGATGTTTTCCCACCTTTTTAACGATTTGTTGAGAAGCTTTGGTTACATTAATCCGTCGTGGGCTGAGAAGCTTGAAGATTACAGAAAGGCTAAGAGAAAGGCTTGGGAGGAAATAAAGGAGAAGTTGATGAGCGGCGAGATAGACAGAAGCGAGATAAGTGCTAGCGAACTCGTAGACTACTTCTACGACGAAATTGTTGAGGAATTGGCGAAGGAAGGGTACATAGAAGGCGTGATAAGTAAAACTACAAGAAAAAGTGTAATTTTTAATCAGAGAGCAGAGAGAGCGATCGGAGAAAAAGTTCTCCGCTTGGCCTTGCAGAAACTTGAGAGAAAGAGCTATGGAGAGCATGAATCAGAAAAGAGGGGAATATCGATATTTACTGGAAGCGAGTTGGAGAAGTACGACGAGTACATGCACACGTTCGATATGCTTGACATACAGGAAACCCTTCTAAATGCTGCAATTCGCAGCAAGGAGCTGGACATTCAAGAGAAGGACATGGTTGTAAGGCAGCCGAAGCACGCTGAAAAGTGCGTGTATGTAATGTTGATCGATGTCAGCGATTCTATGAGGGGTAAGAAAATAATAGGAGCTATAGAAGCCGCTTTGGCTTTAAAGAGGGCTATAAAGTCTAAAGCTCATGATGAGCTCCACGTCGTTGCTTTCAATCACACGGTTAGGAGAATCAAGGAAGGTGAAATCCTAAATTTAAATGCAAGGGGAAGAACGGATATAGGCCTTGCACTAAAGAAAGCGAGAGAAATTCTAAAAGAGAGGCGAGGAACAGGTATAGTTTTTCTAATTACCGATGGAGAGCCAACATCGAGCTACAGCCCATTTACCACGCCTTGGAAGTGCGCCCTCAAGGAGGCTGAAAACCTTAGGCAGGTTGACGCAAGGCTGACGATTGTTATGTTCGGAAAGGAGCATCGCTTTCTTGATCTGTGCAACAGGATGGCGAAGGCTGCAAAGAAGTCTAGCGTCTTTTTCTTCCCGAACCCCCTTGACCTTAAGTCTTTTCTTGTAAAGAACTATATGAAATAATAATTTTGTTTAAAAGGATCATTATTAACTTAACTGCCGATTATTTTAGCAGCTCTCTCATAACTAGCAAATTTGAAGAGTCTCTCGCGCTTTCAAACGTGGACACTGATCATACTCTCCGCATACTTCACGATCGCTCTAGAGAGAATTCTAGAAATGGCTAACCCGGTAAAATCCCTAACTCAATTGCCATAGACTGGCAAACTCTGGGCTTATAGGCATCGGTGTATCGTCTCTTTGGAACACCCTTAATTCTTGAGCACAAAGAAAAGAACTGAAACGACAGTTATGCAAAAGATAAGAAGCTACCAAAATGGACGTACAGGAAATAGAGAGTGGAGAAGTATAGAAACATAGATTCAAGCAAGCTTTGCAGATGTATTCAAGGGTGACGAGATAGCTAACAGGTTTTGATTACATGTCAAAGTTCAAATGTTTTTTCTTTACGGTAATTGCTGCTCTCGCCTGCTCGGTACGGCTGTTTACGCTGATTGCTACGAAGAATCCTGCCGACGTAAATAACCTTCCAGAGCTACCAGATTGACAGCCGTATTGGGCATTAGTCAGCTGCGCATCTCACAAGGTTTGTTGACCATACAAAGGTCACATAACTTCAGACTGAGAATGCAATCCTTTGCCAAGTCACTTGGCTTTATTTACACATATCACTAACACATCCCTTTTCTCTTTCAACTATAAACAGATACTTTTCCAAGTATTCAAAACTCCAGTAGAGATTGTACGCCAGACGTGGGTTAGCCCAACAACTCGAATTTGTTCTTTTCAGCCCCGCAAACGGGACACGTCCAATCCTTTGGCAGTTCTCCCCACTTCGTTTTTGGCGGGATTCTACTCTCTGGCTCTCCTTCATCCTCATCGTAAACATATCCGCAAATCGTACATTGATACAGCATAGAATGAGTTCTGCAGGACGTTAATATATTTTCCTGACCCTCGAGCTTGTACGATTCAACGTAAAACGTAATCAACACAAACGTTATTTACGCCAGCAAAACCCTAATACCATGAGGCTTGACATCCTTCTTGTAGGCGTTGGTGGACAAGGTATTCTCACGTCAGCTGCAATTTTAGCAAGAGCTGCGATAAACTCGGGAATAAACGTTCTTACAGCAGAAACTCACGGCATGGCGCAGAGGGGTGGAAGCGTCGTAGTTCACGTAAGGTTTGGCGATGTCAAGTCACCGCTCATACCTTATGGAAGTGCAGACTTCATGGTTGCCCTCGAGCCAGTTGAGGCGCTCAGATACACGCAATACTGCAGTGAAAAAACGAAGGCAATCGTGAATACTCGTCCGATATACCCCCCATCGGTAAGCAGGGGAGAGGCTGAATATCCCTCCCTCGATGTTGTACGCCAAAAGCTATCGTGGCTTAGCAAACTTTACTTCATCAACGCTACTCAGCTCGCCGAAAAAGCCGGAAATGCTCAGGCTACTAACGTTGTTGTGCTTGGTGCGCTTTGTAAGGTAAGTTCGATAGAGGCAAAGGAGGTGGAAAGGGCGATTACCGATGTTCTGCCAGGGAAACTCCATGAAGTAAATCTGAAGGCATTCAGGCTGGGTTATGAAGCTTTAAGCGAAGATTTGAACGCGTAGACCGATAGGGTTATTACCCCGATTGCTATTACCGCTGCAAGTAGATCGGCATTGATTGGATTGAATAGGCCGTAAATAGTCAGTGAAATAGCGGAAACCACGATTGCTAGAGCAAAACCTTCCTTTGATTCTGAAACATGGGAAATGCAGAATAGAACAACGACTATCGGAAGGGTTGCAGACGTTGCTGGAGGAAAAGCTGAAAGCATGTACTCTGAAAAACTCTTGTATCCCATGAAGTAAAGCACATCGAGAAAAGAGTTGAATACTTCTGTTCCAGGAAGAATGTAGGCTGAATGCATTGCAATAAGCAATCCAAAGAACTTGAAGTCAAAAGGGTTGCTTCTAATCTTCAGGAGTGGAGTGGCCGCAAGAGGAAGCAGGTATACAGGATTTAGAAAGTGGGAAAGGGCAGAGGATTTGTATGCTAACCAAGAAATAAAAAAGGCAATTTCGGCAAGAAAAAGCTTGGTAAGTTTAGCTTGCGCCATTTATTTATTATTTTTATTTTTCAGCTTTTACTTCTCCACCTTCGTAGTAGTATTCCTTCTTCTTTTTCGCTTTTACCTCGCTACCCTCGTAGTAATAGTAATATTTTTTCTTTTTCTTCTCTTCTTCCCCCATACTTTCACCGATAATCAGTTCTACTTCAAACTATAAAAAGACTACTGGTTTGTCTGTTTACGTCGAACTCAATGCATTGCCCGCAACTCCTCAATTTTGAAACGCAACTTCTTCGTAGTGTGTCGAATATGCTACCGGAAAAGCCCGATTCAAGGCCTTTCAGGGCGATAACTTGGACGGGCAAAAACCTTGCCAGCTTAACAACTCCATCGAGTTTTGCCCTTTCCACTCTGGTAATCAATATAACAAGTGGTTTGTAGAACATTATCAGGTTCTTGCATGCTTGAATGGCATCACTCACGTTTTCAACTCCTCCTACAACTTCAATAAGAGCTTTGCTTATCCTCCTGAACTGCCTGCTACCAACGTCGGGATGCAGCAGTCTGCGTTCTCCAATTACATACAGTCCCACCTTGTGGTTTCTCGATGTATAGTAGTAGGCAAGGGCGTTTGCAACCTCTATTGCCGCTTCAAGATAGTTCTTAATCGTTGTTCCATGGAGCATGTACGGATTAGAGTCAACAAATATCCATATCGCCTTTTTGCCTTCGACCTCATACTGGTTTACCATCAGCTTGCCTCTCCTAGCAGTTGCCTTCCAGTTAACGAACTTCATCGCATCTCCCGGCATGTACTCTCTTATCTCTCTAAAATCCGTTCCTGGAACACCTATTCGTGCAACATCTATGTCTGGCATCGGTGATCTTGCCTTTCCTCTAACATTTCCAACCTTTCTTATCTTTGGCACTCTGTGTTTGACTTCTATGCTGATCTCAGCATGAAGTTTGCCCCTCTTTACGAATGTTGAAAGTGGGCTTTCGACTTCGTAATCTATTCTGTCAAGATTGTAAACGCCCCTCTTTGTAGCTATGGCCTTATACGAAATTCTAACCACTTTGCTGCCTGCAACGAAAGCGTTGGCTATGTTTTCCCCCTCTACAACCTCAAAATGCTCAGGCAGGTTATGCCTCACTTTTACTCTGCCAAAACCACTGGCCTTGATGCTTATGTCAACGTAAAATTCCCCTCCAACGACTGTCTGATTGCTAAAATCGCTTTTGACCACTCTGAGTTTAGCGCCGAAGGGTATGATGAGAAAGAACAGCGGAATTATTGAGAGGGCTAAGAGTTCCACGGAAGTAAACAGTATTCCCAAAACTGCGAGAAACAAAGCTGTTTTTGCAAGATTAACTGCTGCTTTCCGCACCTTTTGGCACCTCTACTTCGTTTAATACACCCTGAACCACCTGCTCTGGCTTGAATCCCTCCACAGCCCTCTCAATCTTCAGTATTATTCTGTGGGATAAAGCTTCAACTGCAACTGCCTTTACGTCATCCGGTATTACGTAGTTTCTTCCATCCATCGCTGCAAGCGCCTTTGATGCTTTTAGCAAAGCGAGTCCGCCGCGAGGACTTGAACCAACCTCAACTGCTTCATGCCTTCTCGTAGCCCTAACGAGGTTTGCTATGTACTTCATTATCTCTCTGTCTATGTGTATCCCTTCAACAAAGTTCTGCATCTCCCTGAACTCTTTAAGACTTACAACAGCATTGACGTCTTCTGTTGGGTCATCCTTTCTCCACTCCACCCTCCTTTTCAGTATTTCCATCTCATCTTCAACGCTTTCGGGATATCCCGGGCTTAGCTTCAGCATGAACCTGTCGAGCTGTGCTTCAGGCAGGGGATAAGTTCCCTCTTGCTCTATTGGGTTCTGCGTGGCTATCACGAAGAACGGTAGATGTA
>Ga0190367_1001184_pt1 | contig 15739 bp, 20 predicted proteins | sample 4872181011_MG_FD_171838 | JGI IMG/M metagenome (GOLD analysis project Ga0190367, IMG submission 171838) | Hydrothermal vent microbial mat bacterial communities from Southern Trench, Guaymas Basin, Mexico - 4872-18-10-11_MG | ecosystem: Environmental > Aquatic > Marine > Hydrothermal vents >...
GTATTAATAGTTGAGAAAACTGAGAAAAAGAAAGTGGTCGTTAAAAACGTTTTCGAAGGCCATACAGTTTTTGCAGTTTAACCAGGCATAAATGAACAAATTCCATACTGCAAGGAACGATGCTTAAAGATTATTTTTATGAAAAGATTTTGTTTATATGTGAATTTGATTTTGTACATATATCACGTGCTGATGAGCTTAGGATCGGTGGATCCTGGCAACCGTCTTTAACGACAATACCCTTGTTGCTTCAAGTTTACCCTTATTCTCAATCGCTTGATATGTAAAATCGAGTTTTTTCATACACATTCAATTTACGTAATATACATTCTATTTACGCACAAACTTTTTATCTACGCAGATATAACAAACGCCATGAAGGGGCGAGTTTGGAAGGTTACAGTGCCTCTTGAAGATTTTTATTACTTCGGATTGATTGCAATTGCTCAAAAGCTTAAGAAAGAAGGGAAATTGAAAAGATTCAAAGGCGTGCAACAGTTGTTGCCAGAAACTCAATTGAGGCTGTTGTTGATTCTTACATAAAGATAGGTCAGATCACAGTTGAGGAGATCGTGAAACTAATTGAAAATAACAAAAAAAATTGAACAGTAACAGTGGAGATAATTTATGAAAGATGAAGAAGCAATAAAGGAAATCGTGAAAGTTTTGCAACAGATAGACCTGGATGAGTTGTTGAAAGAGGTAGCTCAGAGGAAGTGATCTGTATTTCATATAATACACCCTCGATTGGGGATGTCATATTCATAAAGATATTTTATAAAAATCTTTTTCTATTTCTTTCCCACCTAAAAAATCTAAAGATCTGCCCTCATACCTTGCAGAAATTCTACAAGCTCTGTAAACTTCTCTCCATGAAAAATGTGGTACGTCCGCATCCTTCGGTGGATTACTTAAAAACGAAATATTTTTATATGAAAGCTTAAACCCTTTATTAGCTCCCATCCCCAAAGCTCTAAACCATTCTAAAATGCTCCTTTTGTCTTCAGTGGTAAAAGTTACTGAAATTCGGTTGAGTGATTTGATGAGAGATTTAACGAGAGAGAATTCACGAAAAGATTAAGGTCGAAAGGCTTATAGAGAACAAATACTTCATTCAACACCTTGAAACAGGCTATCCAGAGATTTATGAATTGTACGAAGAGCGGAAAAACTCAGATGAAAAAGAGAAAGAAAAGATAGAGTTTCTAATCGAGAAGATCTTGCATGGAGAACCCCTTAGAGGTTATTGCGATCTCTGTCCTTTAGTTATTGTTAAAGGGGGTGATTTGAGTGAAACTAGTTGGAGAATGCATCGTAGGAAAGAAGAGAGCGAAAGAAGGTTTTGAATATCCAATAATCAGGTTTCCTAAAGATTTCTCAGAATTAATTGGAAAGGAAGCTAAGATTTATGAAATTGATAAGAATAGATTCTTGATTTCAGTAGATGAAAATGAGTTGTCCAACCAGTTGGACAACTTAATAGATTTTAGCAAGATAGATAAAAATCTATTGAAGAGAGCTAGGGAATTGGGAATTGATATTAGTTCATTTTTAGAAGAAAAACTTAGAGAGCTGTTAATTAAATTAAAAGCGGACCCGGCGGGATTCGAACCCGCGACCTTGGGCTTAGGAGGCCCACGCCCTATCCTGCTAGGCTACGGGTCCCCAAATATTTTAGCCACGCATTGATTTAAGTATTTTGTGGATTCATTTAAGTCACTTAATAACTCTGATCTTTCCCCTCTCAACCCTTATATCTACTTTCTCCTCCTTTTTAGCTTTTTCCTTTAGTCGTTTCTTGTCGATAAAAGCTCTCACATCTTTCAATTCATCCCTAATTCTGTTGAGTTCTTCCCCCAACCAGATCATTATATCAATTTGTCATCAACGTTAATAAAGTTTAGAGTTTAAAAAGTCTTAATCTTACCCTCAATTACAAGCTCTGTAATCCTGTTTATTTTCGACAATTCGTCCTCAGCTATTCTCCTTATATCTCCTTCCATCTTTTCAACATCATAACCCCTCTTAGGCAAAACCTGAACGCATAAAACCTTTGGCTCGTTTATGGGTTTTCCTATCTGGCTTAAGATCTTAACGTAAACCTCTCTAACCCCTTCTACTTCTTCAGCACATCTATTCGCTATTACGTTTGCCAATATGTTGTAAATTTTGCCCACATGGTTTATCGGATTTTTACCACTCACAGCCTCTATACTCATGGGTCTACTTGGAGTAATTAAGCCGTTGCATCTGTTACCTCTTCCAACGTTTCCATCATCGCCGTTTTCAGCTGATGTACCTGTAACAGTTAGGTATATGCAGCCAGTTTCGTAGTTGTCAGCTGTATTTACAAAAACCTCCACTTTCTTCTGAGTATACTCAGAGGAAATCTCCTTTACGAATTCAGCTAATTCACGTTTTATCGCATCGTATTCCTTGATATTTCCAACGTATTTGTCTACAAAGGCAGCAGCGATAGTAAATGTAATCTTATTTCCTACTCTCAATCCCATAACCTTTACATCCTCTCCAATTGCAGGATTTCTCTTTCTAAACTCCTCGTAAATTCTCCTTTCGACATTGTAAACGAGCTTTTCCGTTTCGGTTAGTGGTGCAAATCCTATTCCAAAAGATGTATCGTTCGCAAGTGGAACTTCTCCTTTCCTCCTTCTGAAAACGTCTTGTAGGTCTGTGCTCCCTTCTCCAAGCTTCACGTTAAAAACAATATCTGTTTCTGGATCTAAATTCGACATGTGCTCCTTAATGTATCTCTTCGCAGCCCTTAAAGCTATCTTATCCGTTGGTATGTATTCACCTTCAAACACCTTTGTCGCCCTTCCAACGAGTAAAACGTAAATAGGCTCGATTATCTCTCCACCACCAAATGCCGGCTTTGATTTCCCTGCAACTATCTGTGTTTCATCCGTGTTGTGGTGTAATACTGCACCGAACCTCTTTATGTACTCTCTACTTAGCTCTCTGCTCATAGCCTCAGCCATTCCGTCAGCCAAGCTGTCTGGGTGTCCTATTCCTTTCCTTTCAACTATCTCGATAAGCTGTTCTTCCACTGGTGTGTGATGGATTCTCTCAACGTAGATGTTCTGCATAATTCCGATTATTCAATACGGAAAATATAAATGTTGTAGTTAACAAATAGCTTTTAGCGATGTCGATATATGCATTCTCAGAAATAGAACACGGGAAGGTTAGGAGGATTTATGCGAGTGCAAGGTATCCATCAAAGCAATGTGGAAACATCTTCTACGACTCTGAAATTACTCCTAATTTAAAATTCGCAGATGAATTACCGATAAGACTTGAATGCACGTTTTCAGTTGTAGCATTTAGACCTTCACATATACTGTTAGCAAGAGATGTCCTAGGAGGAAAACCGCTTTACTACAGCTTAGATATGTCGTTTTCATCTTTTAAGAACTATTTTGAAAACGAATTCTTCGAAGTCAAACCGGGAGAAGTAATAAAAATCGATTACACTGGAAATGTAATCGAAAAAAGACAATATACATTTGAGGACGTTTTTAAAAAAGATCAGGCTGAAATCGATGAACTCGTTGAAAGAATTGAAAAAGCCCTTTTGAGCTTTAAGTATGGATTCGCGTGCTTAGCTTTTTCGGGTGGTGTAGACTCATCGCTTTTAGCTTCGATTTACGATGTTCAGCTCATATCTGTAACCTCAAGCGATAAAGAGGAGGAATGGATAAGGTTTGCTGCTAAAGAACTCGGCAGAGAGGTAGAGGTTTTTAAGTTTAGTGAAAGAGATGTAAAAGAGGTATTAAACGATGTAAGAAATTCTACAGAAACTGATGACCTCCTTCAGATTTCGATTGCAATTCCGATCTACATGGTTATGAGGTTTGCAAAAGATCTCGGATACTCTGAAGTCATGTTCGGGCAAGGGGCTGATGAACTATTTGGTGGATATAAGAGGTATGAGGAGATGGACTATCAAACGCTTGAGGTGGAACTCTTAAACGATTTAAAGACTATAGGTGAGAAAAACCTCGTCAGGGATACAAAACTCGCCTACAAGAACGAGGTGAAGATTTTGACGCCATATCTCCAATGGGATGTGATAAGAGCGGCAATAAGCATTCCACCCGAGTTAAAAGTCACAAGAATTGAAGGGAAAGTAATCAGAAAGTATATCTTAAGGAAGATTGCTGAGAAGTATTTGCCCAAAGAGATTGCTTGGAGGGATAAGAAGGCGATACAGTATTCAACTGGAGTATCTAAGATTTTGAGGAAATGGTATACGTGAACTGTAAAATCGGAGATAGATTTTGTGGAAAGTGTTGCTATGAAACAGAAATGCCATTAACAGATGAAGATGTGAGAAGAATAGAATCACTTGGATACAGGAGAGAGGAATTCTCAATAGTCGTGAATGGTATCAGAAGGCTTAGAAATGTAAACGGTAAATGCTACTTCTTAAGAGACAATAAGTGCACAATCTACGAGCATCGTCCGGAGGGATGTAGACTTTACCCAGCTGTATTCAACGGGAAAGAGGTCGTAGTTGACAAGTTCTGTCCAAAATGGAGAGAGGTAGAGCTAAGTGAAGACGACAAAAGAGCATTGCTAAGATTAATTAATAAAATTTATAAAAAAGATCTATTATAATAGCTATTGTTTTTATATCTCAACGCCATTAGTATCCTTTAGCGATGTACAGAGTTAAAGAGAGGGATTTCATAATACTTACAGAAGTTTTGAGGAAATCCGAGGAGATCAAGCCAAGTCAATATGCTAAGAGGATTGTATTCGAAGATTACGGAATTTTAGGAACCCATGTCGATAGAATACTGACAGCGGTTTACTATAAGATAATGAAGAGACTTGGGATTATAAACAAGGTCATAAGCGAGTTGACGGGAGTTCATCCGAACATACTCGATCCATGGCTTAGAGCGGCTTTAAGAGTTTCAATTGAGTTCTTGGTATTCGAGAGAAAGTACATAAGGGGTTTGGATTTGGAAAAGGTAAAGAAGAGGGTTGCAGAGTTTCTCTCGAATAAAACTCATCCATACGTCGGAATGTACTACTTCGAAGTCTTTAATAGAATAAGAGATTACGAGGTAAAGCCTAAGGACGAAATCGAGGAGTTAGAATTCAAATACTTACTACCGTCATGGTATATAAGAAAGATTAAGGATTTGATTGGAGATGAGGCTGAAGAACTTTTTAAGGCTTTAAACGAGGAACCTTTAATAAGTATAAGGGTGAACAGATTAAAGGGGAGCGTAGAAGAGGTTTTAAACGAATTGAAGAAGAACGGAAAGGATGTAATAGTGAGCGAAATAGTTCCAACTGTTTTGAAGTTCGAAGGCCCCTATGACTTCGACAACTCTAAATCGTATAAAAAGGGTAAGTTCGTTATACAGGAGGAAGCTGCTGCTTTAGCATCGATTCTACTCAATCCAAAACCCGGTAATGTAGTTGTAGATCTGTGCGCTGCCCCCGGTGGAAAAACTCTTCACATGGCTGAACTCATGGAAAACAGAGGAATAATCCACGCATTCGATATAGACGAGCTAAGGATTAAGAGAATGGAGGAGCTGATAAGCAGATGCGGTGTGAGGATTGTTAAGATATACAAGAGAGATGCGAGAAAAGCCACTAGGGTTTTAGGTCGTAAAATTGCAGATAGAGTTATGTTAGATGCCCCTTGCACATCTGACGGAACTCTTGCAAAAAATCCAGAGCTCAGATGGAGGATTAGAGAAGAGAAAATCGATGAATTAGCTGAGTTGCAGTACGAATTACTTAATACAGCAATTGAACTACTAAAGCCGAATGGTAGGGTTTTGTACTGTACATGCTCTATGTTTAAGGAGGAAAACGAGGATGTAATCAATAGGTTGCTCGAAGAAAGGGATGATGTGGAGTTGATTCCACTTAGGGGTTATTACTCAGAGGGATTTTTAAAGGGGACTATTAGGGCTTGGCCACACAAGCACGGAACGATAGGGTTTTTCTATGCTTTGCTAAAGAAATTACCATGATATTCACCGACTGGGAGGGGCCATGGGTTTTAACGGATTTCGCTTTTGAGCTTGCAAATGCGGTATTTAACAATCCGAGGTTCTTTAGAAATATTAGTGCATACGACGATTACCTCGCATATGAGGTGAGGAGGAAAGGCTATGAGGCTGGGTACACATTAAAGCTATTGATTCCGTTTTTTGTAGCCGCTGGATTGAAGAATAAAGACGTTGAAAGACTTGCAAGATCTTTGACATTTTTCGTCAGAGATGCGAGAAAGGCAATGGATTTCATCCAAAGCAATTGGAGAATTGTAGCTATATCCACAAGCTACTATCAATTCTTAAAGATTAGTTCCGAAAAAATCGGATTTAGAGGATTTCTGCACGGAACAGAAGTTGATTTCGATTCGATTGAAATTAGTGACGAGTTAAAAGCAGAACTTATAAACTCGATAGATCTCATCTCATCGCTCAGAAATGAAGAACTCTACAACTACTTAGATGAATTGTTCGAAAGAAATGAAATAAAGAGGATACTTAACAAGGTTAAGGTAGTTGGAGCTGGAGAGAAGGCGAAGATTTTGAGGTATTACTGTAAGAGATTCGGTGTAGATTTTCCAATTGCGATTGGAGATAGTATATCGGATTACAAGATGTTCAAAGAAGCTAAGAAGTTGGGAGGCGTTGCAATAGCCTTTAACGGGAATAGATTCGCAATAGAGAATGCGGATATAGTAGTGATAAGTGATTCAGCGATAGCTGAAGCTGTTGTTGTATTCGTGTTAAGGAATTATGGTATAGAGGGTTTGAAAAGAGAAATAAGAATTCCAAGAGATTTGAAAGATTTATACGAGAAATCGAATACAAGGATATATCTGCTTGAGGAATGCGATATCGATGCAGTTGTAAAGGAATCCCAAAGCATGAGGGTAAAACTCAGGGGTTTGGCAGGGGAATTAGGTTAATCCGACTCCAGAAATCTCTATAACTCTGTTGTTTTCGTTTATCCTTATAACCTTTCCCAAGAACTTCTCTATCACGTATACATTGCTTATCTGGTGTAGAGTAATTTCAGTTGTGCTGTAGATAGTTTTATCTTTAGCAATTGCTGCAAAAGCCATTACTTGATCTGCAAGATGGTAATCGAATACTCCATCTCTTGAATACTCCTTGTAGAAGTTTTCAGCCGCTTCTCTTCCAACGTCTTCAGCTCTCTTTCCCTTCTCACCTAAGGCGTTACCACCTTTGTAGCCACTCCATATCGTTATACCACTTCCAGTCGATAAGCCTCTCCTAACCTCAATACTTATCTCCACATTTAATCCCTTCTGTTTCAAATACTCTTTTGCGGCGTTTGCCTGCCTTTTCGCTACATGCTCCGGCAGATTCTGGCAATGACTTATACCAATTATTTTTTCTCTTATCTCTTTGAACTCCTTGCCTTTAAGCTTAGACGGCTCAACGTAAACCCTTATGAATCCACCTCCCTTTGGATAATAACCCCGCTTAACGAGCTCGATTTCCGCTTTAACTCCTAACTCTCTCAAAGCCTTAAGTGTGACGTTTTTGAAGTAATCCACAGGCGGTGACCATGCTACATCAGTTCCACCAGTGATTTCGATTACGCTCTCTTTCTCTGCTAAAATCGATGGAAGTAAAACCGTTTGAAGTATCAGCGTTACACTTCCAGCGGTTCCTATATCTATTCTGAACTTTCCACCCCTAAGCCTTTTAGGCTTGAAAACGATTTTAGTCGATCCAAGTCTTAATCCCTCTACTTCTGCATTTGTTATAATCTTTGCCGCCTCTATCCCCTTCAAGTGTTGAGCTGCTAAGCCCGGCTTTGGTCTATTAGCTCTTATATTGTAAACTTCCACAGGTTTACCAGTAACACAGGACAGAGCTATTGAAGTCCTAAGTATTTGTCCCCCACCTTCCCCGTAACTACCGTCTATTTTTATCACGTCTTTACATGAGTCGGGTTGCAATTAAACATTTGCTTATCAGCGTTTTAAACTTAAAACACATTAGGTTATTAAATTAAATACTTATTTATAAAATATAAAAATTTTATAATAAAAAAATTAAATTTAATCCTAAGATTTAAGCTGTTAAATATTTACATCAACTCAAATACTTCCTTGGATCTGTAATCTTCCCCTCTACTGCCGTTGCCGCGGCTGTTGCTGGCGATGCTAAGTATATATATGCCTCTGGATTTCCCATTCTCCCTTTAAAATTTCTGTTTTGAGTTGATACGCATACGTCACCATCCGCCGGAATTCCCATGTGTATTCCAACACAGGGCCCACAACCCGGTGGAATTACGACTGCTCCAGCTTCTATAAATACCTGAATGTATCCCCTCTCAAGTGCTTTTAGATAAACTCTCCTACTCGCTGGGGAGATTATCAGCCTAGTCTTAACCCTTCTTCCCTCTAGAATCTTTGCAACGACTTCTAAATCTGACAGCCTTCCGTTTGTGCAAGTTCCTATGAAAACCTGATCGACTTCTATTCCCTCGACATCTTCAACACACACCACGTTATCGACGTTGTGTGGCTTAGCTATTTGTGGAGTTAGATCTGATGCATCTATGAAGATCTCATCTTCATAGCTTGCATCTCCATCTGCTTTCAAAACTCTAAAGTCGTTAACCCTTCCGAGTTCTGTTAGGAACTCTTTTGTCTTTTCATCTGATTCGAACAGCCCAGCTTTAGCCCCACATTCAACAGCCATGTTTGCAATTGTTAGCCTTTCCTCAACGTTCATACTCTTAACACATTCTCCATGGAACTCTAAAGCCTTGTAAGTTGCACCATCCACGCCGAGCTTTTTTATCAAATATAGAACTAAATCTTTAGCGAAAACACCTTTTGGCATCTTTCCATCTATTTGAATCCTTATACTCTCTGGAACTCTAAACCAGTTTTTTCCTAAAGCCATTGCTACTGCTATATCAGTAGAACCCATACCAGTTGCGAAACAAGCTAAAGCTCCATAAGTGCATGTGTGACTGTCTGCACCCACTACTAAATCTCCCGGCTTGACGTATCTCTCAACCATGATTTGATGAATTATTCCCTCACCTACATCGTTGAAATCCGCACCAATTTTTAAAGCAAAACTCTTTATCAGCTTTTGATCGTTGCTTAGCTCTCTTCTCGGTGATGGTGCTGCGTGATCTATAAAGAAATGTGTAATCTTTGCAGCTTTGACACCTATTCCCAACTTTTCCAACTGCCTTATCGCTAAAGGAGCAGTCCCATCTTGTAATGCAATCCTATCAACTCTTGCGACTACGATATCTCCTGCGTATGCATCGACACCACTCTTCTCGCTGAGTATTTTTTCTGCGATAGTTTTACCCATGATAGCGAGTGATCGTAAATATTTTTAAGTGATTCGAAAACTCTAATCGATGCTAAAAATGCAGTTCCTTCCGGGAGCTCAGGAGTGGCTAATTATCATACTGATAGTACTCTTGCTGTTCGGCGCGAGTAAGCTTCCAGAAGTCGCTAGAAATCTTGGAAAAAGTGTTGCAGAATTCAAAAAGGCCCAAAGAGAAGCAGAATTAGAGCTGAGGGAATTCGAGAGGAACATAGCCAAGTATTCAAAATCTGAAAAGAGGAAAAAGCTTGAAGGGATAGCGAAATCTTTAGGCTTAGAAACAGAGGGGAAGAGTGATGACGAAATCCTTGAGGAGATAAAGAAAAAGCTCGAAGAAAAATCCTAATGGTTTTGTAATAAACAAAGATTATCATTATATATATTTTAATTATCCCACTTGTTGGTATGGATGGTGTTTGCCGAATTAATTCCACGACTCTGAGATCAATGGTTTATACCACACGTTGATAACACTATCATCGAAAGGGCAGATTTGACATTAGTTGATGCAAAAAGTATATATACTTTTAATAACTGGAACTAGTATTGAATAGGAGGTGTAAAAATGGCTGAGTTGCCGCTTGCACCAGTTGACAGACTCATAAGAAAAGCCGGAGCTGAAAGAGTCAGCGCTGAGGCAGTAGAAAAAATGGTAGAAATACTTGAAGAGAAGGCAATTGAAATCGCTAAGAAAGCGGTAGAAATAGCAAAGCATGCAAAGAGAAAGACCGTAAAAGCTGAAGACATAAAACTTGCTTTAACCATGTAATTTATTGATATTTGTTATTTTTTGAATAATTTTTATTGTTTTTAATATATTTGACACATTATATTGTGTTACAGTTTGTGATTATCCCTCTTGGCGTTATCAATAACTTAATCACTTAACATTTAACATTGAGAAGGTGAATGTAAACGCTTAAGTATCGGTTGCAAGATTTTATCTGTTGAACAAGGTAAATCTCCATCCGTGCTTTACGAAATCTAATTTCGGTAGAATTCATTTGCCAGTGGCTCCTAGGTGTAACATTCAGTGCAACTACTGCTTGAGAACTACTACAAACGAACACAAACCCGGAGCTTACGAGACTATACTAAAACCAATAGAAGCTGTAAGAATTGCGAGAGAAATACTAAAAAATAACAGCTACATAAAAGTAATCGGTATAGCTGGCCCAGGAGAGCCTTTGTACAACTGCGAAACTTTTGAAACTTTAAGACTTCTAAAAGATACCAAGTATATTAAGTGTTTATGCACAAACGGACTACTTCTGCCAAAGAAGGTTTATAAGTTGAAGGATCTGGGTTTAGAGTTTTTAACGATTACGATTAACTCGATTGATCCGGAAATAGCTACTGAGATTTACTCCTTTGTAGAATTTGAAGGTGAGAGGTTTGAAGGTTTAGATGCCGCAGAATTACTAGTTCAGAATCAACTCAAGGGGTTAAGACTTGCATCGAAGTTTATGATTGTAAAAGTAAACACAGTCTTAATACCTGGAGTAAACGATGAACACATCGTGGAAATTGCAAAGAAGATAAGAAATTATGCTTACGTTCAAAACGTAATACCGCTGATTCCACAGTATAAGTTTTCGAATTTAAAGCCACCTAGCATGGAGTTATTGAGAGAAGTCAGGGAGAAATGTTCGAAATACGTAAAGCAGATATATCACTGTGCTATGTGCAGAGCTGATTCCGCTGGAAGACTTTATGAGAGGAAAACTTTATTTCAGTTCCTTTAATTCGTTAAATGTTAAAACCCTTGGCGATACGAGATCTCTGTTGTTCCACAGATCTTCTGCAAGCCTCCTAAACACTTCTGCTATTTCACTCTTAGGAATGAACTCGATTACGGTCTTACCGTTCAATTCGCTTAGGTGTATCTCTTTGCTCCTCGGTATGATTCCTATCAGCTTACTTCCGATTTTTTTGGCAAATTTACTAACTATTTCGACTTCGTTTTCAACCTCTCTTGAATTGCATATTATTCCTCCCAATCTCGCTCCAACTCTCTTTATAGCTTTGCATATGTTGTTAGCGGCAAAAAGAGATAGATATTCACCAGACGTGACGATGTAGACCTCTCTAGCAAATCCCCTACGCATTGGAACGGCAAAACCTCCACAAACGACATCACCGGGCACATCGTATATTATTAGATCTAAATCCAAGTCAAAGACTCCCAAATCCTCCAACGTTTTAAACGCTAAAAGCAACCCTCTCCCAGCACATCCGATTCCGGGCTCTGGTCCACCTATTTCAACACATAGAACCCCTCTATATCCTTTATGAACAACCTCTTCAAATTCAACCCTCTCCTTCTCAACGATCAACTCTAAGAGTGGCTTAAGCTGTTTTCCAACCAAGTTCATAGTTGAATCCCTCTTCGGATCACATCCTATTAACATAACTTTTCTGCCACTTTCTGCTAAAGCCGCGGCTACGTTTGAAGCTATAGTGGATTTGCCAATTCCTCCCTTGCCATATATCGCTATCTGCTTGATACTATCACCTCCGCTATCTTCCTAGCGAGATTAATAGCTCCTCTGTAGCACATAGTAAGCTGTTCAGAGTGCATGACATCGCATATCGGTATTCCCAACTCCCTATCGAATGATTTCTCGTACATACCACCAATTATCAAATCGGGTTTTTCTTCTCTAATCGCATCTAAGACTTCCCAGTATTCTGGCTCGATTAGTATTCTTGAGCTTAAACCAAGTTCCTTCATCGACCTATTTACTTCTTTAAGCGTTGTTTCTCCAAGTCTATCGATTGAAATCAACACTGGAATCATTCCGAGTTCGTGAACAAATCTTATCAGGGGAGGAGCTCTGCTTGCACCGCTTATTATGCAAACCTTTTTGTCCACGAGTTTTTCTCTGATTTCCTCGATCTGTTTACTTGCTGATTTCTCTTCTCTTTCTATTAATGAGTTGTTATCGATTTCTATGTTAAAACTCTGTGCAATGCTCTCAAGAAAATTTCTTGTGCAAGAAATTCCAATTGGCAAAAGTGGATCTACAAATCTCTGTTTGTGTACTCTTTCCATAAACCTTGCCGCATCTAATCCACTTGCCTCACACATCACCACGTTTAGCATAGCCTTGGATGCTCTCTTTATCTCCAATAGTCTCGTCTTGGCTGTAAGAATCGAATTAATTCTTATGCCAATAGTAGAGAGTAATTTTGCGATTTCTTCTAAATCCAAACCATATCTGTAAACAGCTAATAGATTTACAGTTTTATCTTCTTTTTCATCACAAACTTCAACTAACTCTAATACCTTCTTCAAAGCTTCTCTATAGCCGTCTATTTGATCCCCTTCAAATCCACCGGAGTGTATTGTGATTAGTTCAGCTTTTACTTCATCTTTTAGTTCTCTTACAACTAAATCCACATCCTCCCCGATTATACTACTCGCACAAGAAGTCAAAACTGCTATAAGATTCGGAGAATACTTCTCATCAACTTCTCTTATAACCCTTTTTAACTTTGCCTCTCCTCCGAAAATGACTTCTCTTTCACCCATGTTCGTTGTAACTATTCTCCTAACCTTTGCTCCTCTAACCGTTAAAAGATACCTCAAATTGTAAGCACATCCAATTGGGCTGTGAAGTAAAGCTATTGCATCTGAAATCCCTAAAACAACTCTTACAGCACCAAACAGCTTGCAAGTCTTATAGGGTTCCACTTGATTGGATTTACTACGCGTGTCTTATACTTTATTGTCACTTAAATAAATTTCTAATCAATCTAGGTTCTTTTTCAAATAAAACTGAAAAACCTATATCCTCCAAATACCTCTTAGATCTCTTTCCCTCTCCGTGTAGCATCAATTCAAGCAAGTCCTCCTCATCATCTATATCAATCGAAGAGTAAAACGAGTCAAATACTTCATAGCTGAATCCGAGTTCTTTAGCTATTCTTATGTGTTTTAAAAAACTCCCATAGTGATATGAAACTTTAAATCCCTTTTTTCGAACTAATAGCATGTTTGTTCCTCCCCTTCTTCCGGGAGCTATTACGATATCTCCTCTTGTATTGAAAAACCTTCTCAAGACTTTTTCATTTAAAAGGGGTAAATCTGACATTATCACAGCTACTGGAACATCTCTTAGCTCATCGTTTATGCAGTCGTCTAAACTTCTGCTATCGACACAAACCCTTGCATTTTCAACTTCAAAGTGAACGGGAGTGATAACTTTGATGTCGTAATCGAAGGATTTCAAAACATCTAATATGTCAAGAAGCATTAACTTTGCAAATTCCTCTCTCTCCTCCCTGCTCATAACATTAGATAGCCTAGATTTTGGATTAGAAGCTTTAAATGGAATCACAATCCTCATGCAAAGATTCTATCTATCAACCAATTCGAATCAAACTTAACGAGATCGTCATAACCCTGCCCAACTCCAAAGAACAAAATCGGTTTTCCAGTCACGTAACTTATAGAAATAGCAGTTCCTCCCTTTGGATCTGCATCGAGTTTCGTTAATATACTCCCATCAATTCCAACAGCTTCATTAAAAATCCTTGCCCTTTCAACCGCATCGTTTCCAGCTATGCTTTCATCAACAAATATCGTCAAATCTGGATTTGTAACCCTCTTAATCTTACCGAGTTGCTCTATCAAGTTCTTCTTCGTATGCATTCTCCCAGCTGTATCAGCTAAGACTACATCGATTCCTTTGCTTTCAGCGTGTCTCAATGCATCGTATATAACTGCTGCTGGATCCGCTCCTACCCTATGCTTTATCAGCTTAATCCCCAATCTATCCGCATGCTCTTGCAGCTGCTCTATTGCTCCAGCCCTGTAAGTGTCTCCAGCCGCTAGAACTACACTGTAGCCAAAATCCATAAGTCTCTTAGCGACTTTTGCAATCGTAGTCGTTTTTCCAGTTCCGTTTACACCGACGAATATTAGATTTATCGGTTTCTTCTCTGTAAGCCTCTTCTGAACGAATTCGTCGAAATCAAACCTGTTTGCATCTAAAATATCCTTGATCGTAATTTTAAGTTCGTTTAAGACTATATCTGACAACTTCTCTGTGATCTTTCTCTTCCTACCAACCAATTTACTCTTTAAGTTCTTTGAAATTTCCTCAACAACTTCGAACGCTACATCGCTTTCAAGTAGTATTATTTCAAGATCTTCTAAAATCTCATCGACTTGATCTTCACTAATAGTCCTCTCAAGGATTAGCGATGTAACCCTATCCTTTAATCCAATCTTCTTCTCTTTTACCTCTGATACCTCCTTTTTAGCTTCTATCTTTTTCAGTTCTCCTTCCTCTCTTCTATCCAATTTACTCTTCAAAGCCTTTAACTTCTCCTTTAAAAACTTAAACATGATTACTCCCTCTTCTCTTCTTCTTTAGCAAGTCTTGCAAGCTCTTCCTGAATTCTCGCCGCTTGATTCACTATCTGTTGTAGAAGTGTCGTGAGTTTCTGAACATTTTCCTCTATTCTCTCCTTCTTCCTCTTTACAGACTCTATTGCATCTTTAACATCTTTCTCTATATAAACTCCAGCACCGACATCGACTAAGAATTTCTTCGAGTTTTTCACATCTACGTATGCAAATACTCCTCCACCTATGTTCATAAGGGCCTCAGGTTCTCCCTCAACTGAATCGAAATACTCTAAGGTTTCAATAGTTCTTTCAAACTCACTTACAAGTAATTCCATTCTAATTATCTCCCTCTGAACGGTTTCAGCTTCGGCTTGTAATCTTTGCAAAACTGCAAGCCTCTCCTGAATAATCCTCTCCCTCTCCTCCATTACGTCTCCACCCTCTTAATACTTTTAATTCTTATCAAATGTCTCTTAACCTTGTGATTGCTCCCTATCAATGAGTAAACTTTTTCTACTGCAAACCTCTCGTTGTGAGCCTCTACTAATTTCCTAAACTTTTGCCAACCCCCCTGTGTTTTAAACTCGCCTGATATCTCGAATATCATAACATCACCTCATCAGGGCCTCCTCAACAACACCCAATTCAAAACCAGTTGTATCCTTTCCAACTATGTAACCCTTCGAATTCGCTATTAGACTTGAGCCGACCATATCGTTACCGAAGTTTACAGTCCCAGTCAAAACCTCTACACCCATAACCCTTTCAATCCTCTCGATTTCCCATTCATTCGCATTTGGATTTACAAGTCCACCCCTATTCGTTACAACAGCCGCCATTCCAACAGTTTTTATACCTCCAATCGTTCCCTTAACGACTTCCACGTCTAAGAATTCTGAAACGACATCGACAATTCTTTGATCAATCTCTGGATGAATTATACAGCCCCTATCGTTTAAGCATAGGTTATTTCCCAAGCATGTCA
>Ga0190367_1001185_pt1 | contig 15735 bp, 14 predicted proteins | sample 4872181011_MG_FD_171838 | JGI IMG/M metagenome (GOLD analysis project Ga0190367, IMG submission 171838) | Hydrothermal vent microbial mat bacterial communities from Southern Trench, Guaymas Basin, Mexico - 4872-18-10-11_MG | ecosystem: Environmental > Aquatic > Marine > Hydrothermal vents >...
GGGTAGGGTTTGTTGGGTTGGTGATAGTGATGTTCTTGAGGAGCTTAGGGAGGTTACGGGTAGGCCGAAGAGTAAGATTATCTCGGTTTCTCTTAGGCTGCTTAAACATGTATTGTTTGATAAGCGTCTTGCCTTAGCCCTTGTATCACATTTAGCTTATGCTGATTCCAAGCTTTCTAATGAGCTTTATGAGCTTCTAAGGAGGATTGAGAGTAATGAAACTTCTAAAACTTAAACTTAAAAAGAGCAAGAGCCCAAAAACTAAGCAATTAAGGATTACCGTTAGCCCTTTCTTTAAGCCACTAATACTCTCATCGGGTATCGTCTCTACGGGGGACATTATCAGAAGCTACAATGTGGGTGTTGCAACGGTTTACCTAATAAACGATAAGGGCAGAATATTATACATTGTTGACGAGCCAAAGGTTACAAGTGAGGTAGAATACGCCTACAATCAGATAATGGACTATGTGTCTTTTAAGCTTAAAGCGAGTGAGAACATTGAGTCCCTCCTCAAGAACATCATTTGGGAGGCTGCGGAGGAACTAGGAATATACGATATAGTGAACACTCATTACAAGGTCCTAGAATACTATATTCTAAGGGATGTTGCAGGCTATGGAATACTAGATGTGCCATTGAGGGATCCCGATGTAGAGGATATTAGTATTGAGTCTGCAGGTGTACCTGCAGGAATAGTCCATAGGAGGGTAGCATCCTACAGGTGGATTAATAGTAACATAGTATTCCCTAGTGAGGACCATTTAAGAAGATACATTGTTAAGCTCGCTCAGAAGGCCGGTACGAGTGTTTCAACAGCATACCCGGTAAGAGAGTTCCGTTTACCCGAAGGGCACCGGGTAATCGTAAACTTCGGTTATGAAGTTACAGGTAGAGGTAGCTCACTAACGATACGTAAGTTCCCCCAGGACCCCCTCACGCTAGTATACCTAGTCAAGGATAACATGTTAAGTTCCACTATGGCTGCTTACCTCTGGTTAATTCTAGAGGCTCTAGGATTCATAATAATCATTGGAAGTATGGGTAGTGGTAAAACAACACTCTTACAGTCCCTTCTAATGCTCGCCCCACCCGATGCAAAAATAGTCACTATCGAGGATACTCCCGAGATAAGATTACCCCATGAACGGTGGAAGTCATATTATGTTAAGAGAGGTTTATCACTAAGCGAATTCAAGATCGAGATAGGCCTTGGGGATCTCCTCAAAGCAGCACTACGTGAAAGAGCAGAATATGTCTGTGTAGGTGAGGCTAGAGGAAGAGAAGTTATTTACCTTTTCCAGGCCGCCTCGGTTGGTAGTGGTAGTGTCACCACGTGGCATGCTGATAGCCCTGAACAAATGATTACTAGAATGAAGACTCTGGGTATAACGGATGATCTATTCCAGAATATCTGGTGTATTGTCTTAACTAAGAAGGTTAGACTCCAAGGCAGATGGGTTAGGAGAATAACAAACATTTATGAAGTACAGCCATCAAGCGAAGGATATAGTGTGGTAGAGGTTTTCCATTGGAACTCTCATGGTGATAGTTTTAATACATTAGATAATCCGACTTACAGGTTAACATTGGCTGCTAGAAGGCTCTGCATAGACGATGTTATGGAGGAGCTTGAGTATAGGAGGGAGTTTATAGAGAGTCTTGTCATTAGCGATAAGCTTGACTATAAATCCCTAGTTACATTCCTCCACGACTTCTACAGGATGAGAATATGAGAGAATATAGAGGATTCGCTGTAGTACTTTTTGAGGCAGCAGCAATAGCCATACTATTATACATCTCAGTATCAATGCTTATGGGAGTAGGCTTAATTAAGCTCCTTAAGGCAAAATACCCCCCATATACACCATTAGTATTATTAACTATGGTCTTTATCCTAGTCTTCGACTTCTTTGCTAGAGCGGCGGGCAGCACATTACTCTCAATATTCTATAGAGGTGTAAAGTATAGGATATCATCATATAGTATGGCCCCCTATAAACTGGGCCCTCTGAAAGTTCATTGTCCTGGAAGAATAATTGAAGGAATACTTTATGTACCCCTCTTAGTCGATGGTATCCTCTTATACAGGTATAACGTTTATGTAGGATCGGCTTTCATCATAACTTCACTTTTAGGTTTAGTATATAATTTTGATAAGGGGTTATTTACACCATTACCTATCTCGGTTAGGAGGATAAGCTCAAAATGGTATATTTCCCTAGTGGTCTCGAGGTCGTGGCTTAGAAGTTTAGCCGAAGAATACATGAAGCTGGTGGGGTTAAGGGATAAGATTAGGAAGGCAGGTGTGTATGAGTCTCCTATAAGGTTAAGCTATAAGACCATATCATTATTCATTCTCTCAATACCATTGAGTATAGCACTCATAATACCATTAGCTCTAACATTGAATCCTTTAGTAGCTTTAACACCTATAGCTATACCGTTCTTTGTACTGCTCTATACACCACTTAACTTGAAGATTATAATTAGAGAGCGTAAAAGGAGATGTGAGGAGGAGCTGCCGTATTTTACACTATTAGCCTCGATACTTCAAGCTGCTGGTGAACCTTTACCTAGAGTTTTTGAGAGGATTACACGGATGGACTTGTTCAATGCCTTAAGAGGTGAAGCTCACCTTATAAGAAGGAATATGAGTGTTCTCGGTATGGATCCTATATCGGCTATGGAGTTTAATGCTAGAAACCATCCTAGCATAAAATTCCACGACTTCATCCTCGGGTACACTAGTATCTTTAGGAGTGGTGGTGACCTAGTAAAGTACCTTGAGGAGAGAGTTAAAGAATACCTACATGACCTAACCTTATCCTTCAAGCTCTATGCCGAGAAGGCTGTAGATATGGGTGAAATAATTATCAGCGTATTCCTGCTAGGCAGCATTATGATTCTAAGTGCAGCACTAGTGTTACCCTACGGTTCACTACAGCTTATTAGACAATTCAACTATATGATAATACCCTGTCTCGCATGCTCAAGCTACATTATGGTACACTATATGCAACCTAAGCTAAGAGACGATTACAGTATTAACCTTGGATTGCCAGTACTAGCTTCGGGAATAACAGGGTTAGTCCTATACCTTATGGACTTCGAGTTTTGGATAATTCTATCCGGTATTCTAATAGCACTAGCCTTAGTCTATGGGCTCCTCTATTCCAAGCAGAAGGTTGAAGTTGATCTATCTGAGAAGGCTTTACCAGACTTCCTAAGGGACATCATTGAATATAGGAAAATGGGTTACACGATAAGCCAGGCACTTGAGAAGATAAGTTATGAGAGAAAGTACAATAGAGTTTTCGATGATATCGTAGCTTCAGCCTTGGCTCATATTAGGACCCTTGGAGAAATAAGGGTTAAGTGTAGAAGTTGGCTTGTAAGGCTGGTATTTACACTCTTAGGTGAAATAGAGAAGAGTGGTGGTGGAACACCACAGCTACTAGAAATGTTATTACAGTATGTTAGGGACGTTATATCAGCTAAGAGGGATTCAAAGAAGATACTGTTTAGGTATGAGGTTATAGCATACTCAGCCCCAATAATACTAGCTTTCACAACATCACTAATAGTCCAATTAATACTATTATACTCTAGTATTATGGGGGAAGCTGTTAAAGCAGGGTTCACATTTTTTGGTGCATTCAATGTACCACCTGAGCTTCTTAGTGAGCGTAGAGTAACAATAGTGATTTCAAGCTTTATACTGGCTCTTCTAACATCGAAAATAGTGGACTTAACAGTAAGGAACACTTTAAGAGCACTAGTGATAATAGTGTTATCGGTATTAGCTATAATAGTTTCAGAACCATTAGCGAGAGCTTTTATAACTAGTTTGTCGAGCCCAGGCTGGTAATTACTTTCTCTTCCATGTTCGACAAAGTATGTATCCTACGGCTAAACCAGTTACAAGCATTACATATGCTACGGTGAGTGTTACCTCAGTATTTATTTCTGTTTTTTATCACGGTTCTAGTTATTATAGATCTAGTAGTCTTAGTTATGGTTGCAGACTTCGTTAATGTTATGGTGTTAGTTTTCGTAGTTACTAATATCTTTATGTACGTAGCTGTTGTTGTATAGGTCCTTACTTGTGTGCCGAAAACCGTTTTAGTTGTAGTGAAGGTTTTAGTTACTGTCTTAATAGCAGTAGTTGTAGGTGTTGTGCTTTCTCGAGACAATAATACATATAAACTCCAAGTGAGCGGGTTAAACTCATTGGGGTAATCTTTAACTATAGCATAACCCTTCAAGACTAACCATAAGTTCACATTTAGTACATGTGTTTTATTTAAAGGTAAATATAAGACACCTACGATACGCCCATACTTATCTTGAACATACTTATCATCTATATCGAGGTAAACATACCTACCCTCAGCAAGTATAGTGAGAGCTTTCTTAGCTACTTCACCAGCTATAGTACCTAGCTCCGGGGCATTAATATCAGCAAATCTAACCTTAACAGTAGAGCCAACGAGATAATCATATTTAGACTTGTAAGCCTTATAGATCTTCATGTAAATAGTATCGCCATCAACAACCTTAGTAACCCTACCCCATACATCAAATTCGTAAGTGGTGCTACAAGCTGAGAATATATTGCTACCCGATATAATTAGCAATGCTAAAGAGGCCATTACTAGAATACTAAATAAGGCCCTAGTTGTTAGGGCCATGTTCTTACCTTTATTAACTCATAATTTAATGAATATAAAAGTTTACTTTATCATTCTTCACTTCACACTCACTTTCACACTTAGGTTGAGAAGATAAGCTCACCCTACTGTCCTACCCTTACATATTGAGTATGAGGTGTAAAGTGTATGACTAGGAAGACTCCTAAAATGGGTAAAGGACTATCTTACATTATAGCAGCTCTAGCTCTACTTGCTTTAACTGTTGTTGGTGTAGCGATATACTATAGCCAGTTTAGCAAGGCAGCTTCAGCAATGAGTAGTCAGGGTAAGATTGAGGCTGCGGTTAGTGTATCACAGACTAGTAGTGGTAAGGTGTTAATGGAGATATACATTCACAACATCGGGACAATACCTGTAACAGTAAGGAAAACCGTTTCAATAGATAATAGTGTTTCAGTAAACATAGCAAGTGATGATGTAAGCCTTCCTAGTGGCAGAGAGATACATAAGGTAATTGATATAACGGGGACATGGACTCCTACCTCCGGTAAGCACATCCTAGTAATAACGTATAATGATGGATCAGGAGAAGACAAACAACATAAAGTAGAGTTTACGGTATAAAAGAGGTTAACATAGGTAAATTAAGGTTACATTCTTTTTTCTTATTACAGCTTACTCGTTTACATTATCTCCTCTCTTATGGGTATACTAGTGATGTTTAATATTAGCCTAGAGTTATTAGAGTTCATATTCTATTCTACAGTATTGGTAGTCGTAACCATAGTCTCTAGTTTACTTGTAGTCGAGATCGCTAAGAGTATCCTAGAGTATAGGCTTAGGAAACTACAAAATATGGATGTTTCACTTTTAACCTATATTATCCGTAGTGAGGAGAATAAGAGGGCTCCCAGGATACAGTTACTACTAGTCTTCCTCGCAGCCTTAGTTTTACTCTTTGCCTACATTCATGGATTCATAGCATTACATTTGGAGAGTGGTATCTAATGAAATGTTTAAGCCAAGTACAGGCTGCTATACTACTAACGTTACTAACCATACTTAGCTCAGCATTTATACTACCATACATGGAGAGTTTAAAGCAGGAGACACTATTCCAAAGTAAGCTAATGTCAAGGTGTAAGTGTAAGCCTGAATTATCTCTCGTAATGGTTTATGGGAATTACATCTACTTATACAATTATGGAGACGACGAGTTAAAGCTGGAGAAGGTTTACATCGATAATAAGGAGTACTCTGAATTCACAGTATACGTCTATGATGGTTCAAAATGGGTCAATGTAGAACATAATATCCCCCCAGGAAGTCTAGTTAAAATACAATTATCCATGAGTGTTGAAGGTGAGGAGGTAGTACTATTAACGGATCGGGGTGTTTGGTGTGCAATGGAGGACTAAAGCTCAAAGCCAAATACTTGGAGCAATAATATCGATACTAGTATTCATATCACTATTCTCGATACTGGGTGTTCTTGAGCTTAGAAGACAAAAGTATATCAGCGACCTAATCGAAAGGTTAGAGCTTGAATCCCTCAGGGCTAGAGAGCATATTATGATACTACCCTACCTAAATGACTCAACATTATACATTAACATCACTGGTCTTTCGGGGATTCCAGTGAATGTAAAGTACATTATTGTCAGGAACATGACCAGTAGTGTAGTGAACGTGTTAAATATAAACAAAGTTGTTGACCCAGGAGGCTCAATTAGTATTAAGTACCAAAAGTTTACTCATGGTAAACTCGATATCATAGTTGTAACCGATAGAGGAAGCATATTCAGGTATGACCCTACAGCTGATAGGAGAGTTAAAAGTGAAGATCCATATCTGGATCCAGAGGACCTAAAATACAATGCTACATCCACAGAGACTGATAAGGCTTTAGCTATTAGTATATTAAAGGATGTTCTTGGACCAAGTGTTCTAGATCTCTTAGCTGACTATAGTATTGTTGATTGGGAGCGTGTTGATGTGGTTACACCATTCCATGTATACTCTTATGCTTACGCTGATTTAGGTGATGCATATACTATCATTAAGCTTGTAAAGAATGGTACAGTTATTCATGTCGAGGAGGATTCATACCATAATGAAGGTAATGGATGGGCTTGTAGCAGGAGCCCAGAATCAGGAGTCTACGAATACCAAGATGAAGAGGTAAAAACACTACTCAAAATAGAATACCATATATCACAATATGCATATGCATATTACCGTTCAGGCTATGGAGTTGATGAGGCAGAAGCACAAGCAACTCTAACACTATACATCACCACAAATAAACCACCAATACTAATAGTAGTAACCAAGAGTGACCTAGAAAGTCTAACATGGCATTCTGGAAATAATATGACACTATCAAATAATGGAGAATACTACTACACAATAATAGATGGGGAACAAACAAAAACATTCTACATAAAATTCGGTGGAAAAGTAAGAAAAAGATATGAATATGGAGCCTCAGCAAAAGTAGACATACCCTCAAATCAACACATAAAGCTATACATATTCTACCTAAGCCCGAGAGGGTAATAGTAATTAAAGTTTATAGCGTGTACATTTTGATCATCATAAAAGCAAGGAGACAGTACAATGAAGACTTGGTGAAGTGAGACAAAAAGGAATATAGAGGTTATATGAAGAAATATTACATAAAGGGATGACGGTGAAAGAGTTGGGAGAAAGCACTCAAGAAGAACTTATCTTTAAGGATATTATAAAAGAGTATTTCAAAAGGGTACAAATCCTAACTACTCAAGTACCATCTGATTTGAGAAGGCTTTTGCTACCACCTTACATGTTGTATTCTGGTTTCAAAGGCCGTCTCTATATCGATTCCACGGGAAGACTTGGATTTGAAATTATCAGGGAAAAAGCTAGCAGACCTTCTATCAAAACAGTAAGTGCCAAAAAACGCGTTGAACAAGAAATTTTTGGCGTCCTTGGACATGAGAATATGTTCAGAATTAGTGGAAAAGAAGTAAAGTTGGTGAATCTTATCTTAACTTGTAGAGATTTCGTTGAAAGGTATGAGCATGAACTTCCAAAAGGGGCTTCGGTATTAATTTTCTCAAAACCCGGCATCATAGGGCCCTTTGAAATTGAGAAGAACGCGGAGATAAAAATTATTCATTGTGGCATTTACTGGATCAAGGGAAAAAGACGATATGTAAAGTATATACCCTTTGCCTGGATTTTTGGCAATACTAATCTTCTCGAAAAAATAGACCCTCTTACACATGCTGAATCAGATTTCTATTCCTCACTATTTGGGAAGCTATATGAAATAGCGATGCCAGGTTATAAGAAGTTTCTTGATGAACATGTACATTTAAAGGTTTTTGAATTCTATAGGGAATTAATTAAGAAGGTAAGAAGAGAATTTAAGGAAAAACTCTTTATTACACAAGCCGACGAGTATGTATTTCAAAGACTTCTTGAAAGGTATAAATTTTTCTTATGTCCAGGAGCCTTATTCATAGAAACTCAACCTATTTTACAGGAAGAGGTTAGGAGAAAACCTGATTTTCACATACAAATGGACAATAATAGACATATTTACGTGGAGATCGAACCACCCTTCTATAAACCCTTCATTGGATCTAGACCATCAAGTAGACTAAGAGACGCTATAAACCAGGTTTTAGAGTGGAAAGAAATCTTAATACGTAAAGGTGTAAAGGAATCCGTATCCTTTATGATAATTATAGGACTTCTTGATGATCTAAGCGAAGAAGAAAAGAAAGCACTTCAGACCTTTAACGAAACACGAAAAGATTTAATTATAGTAACATGGGATTGGATTATCGAAAATATCAACAAAGTAGAGAACGAAATAATAAGTAGATTAAGCCGAGAAAAAACTAGCCACCATCATGCCAAGTGACATATTATATACACTATTGGTCTCGATGAGTAAGAAGATATAGGAGATTTAGGTTAACATTAACTAAGTTTGATGGTTTAATAGAAGATAGATTAGTATATGGTATCCTTCAACGCTGATGTATGTGCTATAATACTACTGTTCTTCTCCTTCCTTCTATGTAGGGGTGTTACTTTATGAGAGAAGTTGATACTTTGTGGTTTAGAGATGTACCATGGTTTGAATATCCTTTACTTACGTTACCATTTATCGGTGATGTCAGTATCAGGAGGCTAGTGTATATGATTCTTTTTGGTGTAGGAGGGTTCACCCTTTCCTCTTGGCTTTTTATCGATAGAACATACTCTATTGCAGCTTTAGCCGTGGGTGTCAGCCTAGGATTCTTATTGTCTAAGCCTCCTAAAGCATTCTACCCTGAAAGGGTACTCTTAATGGTGCTCACTAGGCCAAGAAGAATTAAAAGAGCCCCTATAAAGCCTGTTATTGAGAGAGTTGAAGTTGAGAAGGCAATTAATGTTAGACTTTCACGTGAGGAGCCGCTGAAAGTTTATGGTGTATTGAGAGATCATAATGGTAACCCGATACCTAATGCTAGAGTAGAGCTTGTAGTCGATGATGTTACTGTTGGTGAGGCAGTAACAGATGATTATGGAAGATACACTTTGTACACTAAGGTTCCCGAGGGACACCACATTATATCCGTGAGATACCAGGGAGTCGAGGTTCTAAAGCAGAAGGTTTTAGTCAAATATACCATGAGGTGATGAGCTGTGAAATTGAAGAAACTCAAAGAGACATTCTGGTATCAAGTATACCCTACATCGTATCCTATGCTTACACCTGAAGAGCAAGACTCCTTGGTAGACGGCTTTAAATCACTACTAAACATGGTAAAGAAACCCATAGACATCTATGCATTAAGGTATCCGATAAAGTATAGTTATGAGGACCTAAAGATTAAGGGATACGTATCAGAATTCCATATTGAAAGCTATGAGCCAATAGATAGGGCTCCTGTAAGACTTGTACCTCTCGCCTCACCTCCTGAACTACCAGAGCCTGAAGCAATATATGCTAAGGGGTTTACTTGGGGTAGTCAATCATTTACGGTATTGGTTATTACGGGGTTCCCTACGATTCTTACTGAAGGATTTTTCCCAAAGCTCCTTGAGTATATGCCCATAGTAAGGTTAAGAATTATACCATACAAGGATGACCTAGCATACACTATCATAAGGAGGAAGTATAGGCTAGTGAGAGCCATTATATCATCTTATGAAGTTGAGGGTAGACTAGGAGACTCAAAAATGAGGCTTGAGCATGATAGAATAGCTAGGCTCCTTGAGGAGCTTATTAGGAGGGAGACAAGGCTCTTCAGAGTGAGTATTGTAGGTCTTGTTCCAGGATCTAACGTTAAGGAATCTTACGAGAACGCTCTCGAAGCAAAGAGAGTTGTTGAGAGTTTAGGTTTTGAAGCTGATGTTCCAAAACACGTACACTACAGGGTTTGGATAGGAGAACTAGATGTAGGTATATTCACAGAGACTCATACTCTTGGAGCCTTCTACCCATTCATTTCATTGACACTTACAGAGCCTGGTGGGGTATTTCTCGGATTAACGCTTATTGATGAATCACCTGTAATACTAGACATATTCTCACATGTAAACTATAACGTAATGGTCTTGGGGGTGCCAGGAGCAGGTAAGTCTACATTTGCTAAAAAGCTGGTATATGCTTATAATAAGGCTCTTGGTGGAGAAATAGACATATACATCATTGATAGGACGGGAGAGTATATTCCACTAGCCAATGAGATAGGTCTTCAAGTAATAGAGCCAAAGGAGAATGAGGAGCTAGGGTTAGACCCGGTAACATTATTACCTGCAGAGGCAGCTGTAAGATTCATATCCGAGCATACTAGCATGGAGCCTCAATACGTAGCTGAACTTAGAAAGCTTATACCTCGATGTAAAAGCTTAAGCGGGGTTAAGGAATATGCATCACAGGAGTTAAAGACTTATATTGAGTCGTTAATTGATGGACCTTACGGGTACATATTTAAAGGTAAGCCGATGAGAATAACCAATAGAGTTGTTGTCTCACTAAGAAACCTAACTACAGATGAGGAGAAGGCCCTCGTAGCGGGTTTAGTCGTACCAGCATTTAGAGTTAATATCGAGAAGGCTCCAAGGTCCAGGAGGAAAATAGTCGTTATCGATGAATTTGCATATATGTTGAAGGATCCTGCACTTGCCTGGTGGTGCGAGAGCTTCTCAAGAGATGACCGTAAACTATTCGCAGCACTAGTGTTCCTAACACAGCAGCCTAGCGACGTCTATGGTAATGCTGTAGGCAGAACTATAGCTAGGAATGCAGCAATAAAGATGCTCCTAATGCACGACCACGACTCACTAGCTGATGTATCAGAGTTACTAAGGCTAACACCTCAAGAGCAGGAACTACTAGGTAAAGTGGATATTGGTGAAGGACTCCTCATAGCTGAGAATGCAAGGATACCATTGAAGATAGTCCTATCAAGTAAGGAAAGGGAACTAGTAGAAACAAGACCCTGGATGCTAGGGGGCTCAAGTACGTAATGGATCATAGAATTCTATGTATTATCATATTTGTATTGGCTGCTTTCTTACTTTTAGCTTCATCAACTGTAGTTTATGCTAGTATGAGAGTGAAGGTTCAATCGCCACTAACAAAGTATTATGCTAACTCAACCTATAGGTTTCTTGAGACAAAGTTTACAGTTTATTGGAGACCCCCATTACCACTAGAGAACATTACATCATACAATTTTACATACGTTATACCAGGGTTCCACATTAACAGAGTTCTAAGAGCTGACAATACTACCTGGATTATAGTAGGATACTTTACCAGGGAGGCCCCTCTAGGTGGAGTTAGAGCATTATTTAATATAACATACTCCTATGTAAAGAATGGTACAACTCTTATTAGCAATGAAACTGCCTATGGTAGAGTAAACATTATTCCAAGGATTATCAAGGGTATAGTAGCGTATACTGATGGTAAATACGTTTACGTGGAGAACCCTGAAGGCATACTATTTAATGAGAGAGGTCAACTCATCATACCATATCTCACGGTATACGTGAATAACGTTAAGTATGTTGTGAGAAATCTTGAACGTGAAAGTGCCTCCATAGTAGCACCTTACCCAAAGCAAGGAGCCCTGGTCAAAATAGTTGTTGAGGATGATGTTAATGGTACATTAACCTTCACGTACGACTTAGGGTTAAAAACACATATAATAGTCAAAGTACTAAGAGACGATAATAACAAGCCTATAGAAGGAGCTAGAGTAACCATAATCCATAATTGGGGCGTCTCGGAACTTACGACTAACAGTTCAGGGATAGCAGGAGACTATGTGAAACCAGGGTTCATAACAGTACATGTAGAATATGGGAATAGACAATCAACAATATACCTGGACACATACAATCCAGAAGAATATGTAGCCGTAAAACTAGATTATACTGCCCCTAGAGTCAAGGTGGTTAAGGAGGGGTACCCTTTAATACTAGACGTTGAAGAGCAATCATTACCGATAATTATAACTGAGCCAGAAGAATTCAAGTATATAAGCACTCATCCTGGAAGAATAGAACTATACATACCATATGATGGAGTAGCAGACATTAAGGTTAGTGATGTTTGGGGTAATACATGTATTCTAAGAGTACATCTAAGTAAGCCCGTAGACTACACAATACAATACACGATAATGGCATTCATAATAGTATTAGTGATAGTAATCTTAGTATGCATAGTAACTATGAGAACACCTAGAGAATGGAAGGTATAACATGAACCTTAGTGAAACTAAAAGAAAGTAGAAGAAACTAGTAGAATACTATAATACCATACGCCCCTGAACGGTACTTTCAGTGTACCCACCAACCGTGATATGTTAGATTCTCTAGGGTTAACTAACACTCGTTTAGGATATTCTACTGCCTTGTACAGTATTACTGTTTTGGGTGGTGTTTTGGATTTAGAAGACCTCTCAGTAATCACATCGACGATAAAGTATTCTTTGGGCTTGGAGGCTAGAGCTTCAACTTATGGGAGTTCATTGATAATCGAGGTTATTATACCATTTACAGACTACACGGACATAGAGGATACCATAAGGGAAGTAGTGAGAATACTAAGAAATCAGGGTTATAGGAGAATTCTGAGAAGAGACTTAATACCGGGGAATGGAGAACACAAGTTCATAGTGAAAGTGAGAAAATAAGACATAAATCTTTGGAAAAAAGAAGTAAATGTCAATTGTAGTTTTACTACGTTTACTATTATTGCTTCTTCTTAGGTATTGTGAATTTCTTTTCAGGATTCTTCTCGTGAACATATAGGTTAAACTCTTTATTACACTTAGGACACTTAAACCTACCAACATTCCATATACTCATCTTCCAAGTCTTCACAGGCTCACCCTCAAATACATTACCACATAGGGGACATTCAACCTTCACAAAGCAACACCTCCTCAATAATCGTCTCTCAGTCAGAGCAGTAGAAGTTTAAAAAGCCTTTTTGTATCTAATGATACAGCTTTCATTTTATGTCTTCCTCCTAATGAACAACGATGTTATTAGGCCTACAATAATGAACATTAAGGATAATATTAATGCTTCCATAGAAATTCTTGAAGGTTTTTCAATTATATTGATAATAGTTGTTGTTAATGTTCTTGTTAGATATGAAATCTCCTTAATAGTTGTAGTTATAATTAATCTCGGCTGAGTCACAACTTTAGTTAAGGTTTCTCTATAAATTAATGTAGTGGTTTTGGTTACAGTCTTTGTTGAAAACAGCCTGAGTGTATTGGTGACAGTTATTGTCTTTATGGTATGAGTAATGGTACTAGTTGAAGTAAAAGGTATTAAAAACACTTTAGATACGTTGTAAACATAAACATGGTTATCCTTTGAAGCTACTGCTAAGTAATAATACTTCGAGTTAAAACTTAAACCATAGCGAGGTATTTTTTCTTTGGTTGCCTTAAATTTATATACGTTTATTGCTTTTCTTTCTTTCTCTATCCATTTATAGAAATATACATACCCATAACTATCACCAGTAATTATGTAGTCTCCATACCAGATAGCACAATAATGGGGGGTTCTTGTGTCTAAACTCCACATTATCTCTCCATTATCACTTTTAATAATGTAAATGGCATCCACAGTTACGGCTACTAAGTATTCACCTTTAGAGTCGTAGTAAATGCTCTCAACGTAATTGTCTAAATCCCTACTCCAAACAATGGTTCCATTTAGGTCAATTAGGTAAATGTATCCATTCATACTCCCCACAAGTAACTTAGTTCCTTCTGGATTAAAACATAAACAGTGAATACTACTATCCGTAATTCTCTTAGACCATACAACTTTTCCTATCCTATTATAAAGGCATATATCTCCATCACTTTCTCCTATAGCTAAATATTTACCATCTGGGCTCCAACTGATAGAATCAATTCTTTCGCCTATGCGTATACCCCACCTATTTAGGCCATCAATTAAACTATAAACCACTAAGTCATGAGAGCCTAATAATACTGCTAAGTAATCTCCAAGCGGCGATATGGAAGCACAAGTAGCACATGCTAGTACCTTTCTTTCCCATAATATTTCACCTTTAATATTAAAAAGCACTATTCTTTTAAATGCACCTACTACTGCTATTCTTTCACCATCAGGACTCCAGCAAACACTATAAACATCATCACCTAAATCCTTTATCCATACCGCTTGGTGCCTTACTTCTCCTTCAACATCTATCACTTGTAGTATAATTGATAACATTAATAATGACAATGCAATTACCAGCACCATTGGTAAAAATCTACCGATTATCTTAACTCTCATTATGTGGATTCCCCCATTAATAGGAATGTCGTTGAACGAAGATTTAACGGTTTAGACCAATTTTATATCACAAATCTGTGGCTCAAATCTCTTTCCTACTCTCTTTTATTCTCTCTATTATTCTCGGGTGATTGAATACGGTTTTAAGGTTAAGGAAAATTAAAGGTGTTGAATTTGTTGATCTAGAACTAAGGCCTGGTCCTAGTTATGAGGATGATCGTGAGTTTTGGGAGGTTTTCGCCTTAACCCTGTATAGGCTCTCTAGATGCTGCTTTGAAGTATACTGGGATGGGAGCTACATTAGCTTTCACCTATTAGTGCCTAGGGGCTCAGCAAACCAAGTAGCTAATATTCTGAAGAGTAAGATTAAAGGTGAAATAATTCAAGGAGAACCTATTGACCTAAGTAGGTTCCTTGGTGGAAGGTTTAGGGTTTGGGAGGGTAGGCTTACAAGACCTCTCTATGTCCCATTATTTAAGCTTACAGAGTCAGCTTGTGAGAATAGGGCTGATGTTTATGTTTCGGCATTAGCTAGTACTACACCGCCATCAGTACTACAGTTATGTATAGCTCCGGATCCTGGAGCCTTAAGCGTTATAGGCGACTACGTCTACGAGAGGACTACAGGTAAAAGTACATCACTTGGTAAGATATTATTGGACGAGATAGGCTCAATAATAACATCCTCACCAGAGACTAGCCCTTACCGTGAGGGCTATCGTGAGTTCTGGAAGGAAAGATACTATGCAAGGTACGGTAGATTAGCAGTAGAGGATGAAGCAACAAGTCAAGCCCGTAAGAAGATGTCAATGTCTATTCTTGCAGTCTCACTTAGATTTGCATCTAAAGAGCCTAGGGATATTGATAGGCTTGCAGCTGCATTCATGTTCCCCTATAATTCGATAGTGTTTAGTGAGGGTAAGGTAGAGGATCTTTTAGAACGTAAGGTTAGAACCTCGGGCCTACTATTTAAGGATAAGAAGATCATAGCGTTATCACCTAAAGAGTTAGCATCAATACTAACACTACCATCAGAGGAAGTACTAAATAATCTACCTGTTAAGCTGGGAGTTGTATTACTGGAGCCTCCACCAGAAGTACCTAAAGTTAAAGCCCCATCAAGAGACATTGTAGTCTTAGGCTTATGGGAGCATACTAACACATACTATGGTGTCAGATTAAATGATTTCCTTAGGACTCATACAGCAATCTTCGGTAGCACCGGTACGGGCAAATCTACTAAGCTGAAATG
>Ga0190367_1001186_pt1 | contig 15724 bp, 17 predicted proteins | sample 4872181011_MG_FD_171838 | JGI IMG/M metagenome (GOLD analysis project Ga0190367, IMG submission 171838) | Hydrothermal vent microbial mat bacterial communities from Southern Trench, Guaymas Basin, Mexico - 4872-18-10-11_MG | ecosystem: Environmental > Aquatic > Marine > Hydrothermal vents >...
GCTTTGTAACATGATATGATTCATCAACACCCGGTATATCAGATGCTATTGTTACGTCGAGAGCCAATCCTACATCAGGTGTTATTGAGTAAGATGCTACACGAGCACCCTTTAAACCAACTTCTTCCTGGACAGTTGCTACAGCATATACATCTACTCTAGGATCACTTATTGCCTTAAATGCCTCAATCATTACAGCAACACCTATCTTATCATCAAATGCACGAGCAGTAACAACATCCGTTCCACCAAGCCTAGCAATATCACGATCAATAACAGCTACCGACCCTATAGTTACACCTAGTTTCTCAGCTTCCTCCTTAGATGAAACACCAATATCTATAAATAACTCATCAATAGGTATGACTTGTTTAGCTTCTTCAGGCTTCATTATATGTGGAGGCTTAGAACCAATAACGCCCCGGACAATATTACCCTTTAAAGTCTTAATAAGTACTCTTTGACCCGGTAAGATAATAGCGTTCCATCCACCAATTGGTGCAAATTTTAGGAAGCCCTCCTTACTAACATGCTTAATCATTAAGCCTATTTCATCCATATGAGCTGCAATCATTAACCGTCCTTCTCCTCTACCCTTCTTTAAAGCAATAACATTACCCATAGAATCAACCCGTATTTCATCAGCATAGGGCTTTAACTCTTCAATAATTGCTTCTCTAATCTCCTCCTCAAATCCCGATGGCGATGGTATATTACATATCTTTCTTAATACTTCATATAAGTTACCCTTACTAAGGCTATACATAGCTAGAACTCCTCCTAATTATCCTGGAGATAAGTATACATGGTTAGAATAATTAGATTATCTCAAACTAGGGGCCTCGCCGGAAATAGTCTATAAAGTATGTATTAGTGAATAGTGCTTGTATATTTTCTATAGGATCCTATGAATACTAATACTATAACATATATTGTTAATGAAGATACTATAGGTTCAAGCCTTATACCCCATGGAGTATAGTTTAGAACTAATCCTATGAGTGGAACAATAGCTAGTGATAAACCAATTGATAATGCAAGTCTTTCAAGAGGACCTAGATCCTTTTCCCTAGGATATAGTGTCTCAATAGTAACATAGCCAGGCAGGAACAATACTGTTACTGAGCCAAGTATGTATCTAAAATATATTAATGGATGAATAATGTCTGAGAAAAATATAGTAAATAGTGTCAAGACTAGTATAGCTATTGTAGTCCAAGCCCATAGACTATATTCTAGCCTAATTAAATACTCCATAAAGTCTCTCGGCGGATTTGGATCCTTTATCTTGATTTTCCCGGACTTTATATCATTGTATAGTTTCTTTAATTCATTAAAGCCTCCTTTCTTCTTAGCCATTTTTATATAGTACTCTAGTTGAGCCATTGACTCTCACCTCTACTATGGTATGGGTGATTCAAGTACTTCTACATAGAGATGGTTCCATCTACCACTATAGACCCATTTACCATGATCTATATCGTATATCCATAGTTCAAAGATTAATGCAATTCTTTTACCGACAAAGCTTTCATTAACCTTTATGGGTACTTCTACGTAGAAAGTAGTGTTTTCACCATGATCCAATAATTTATTAAAAACAAGTATAGTAGGCATAGGACTAGGCGTAGAATTTGCAGGTAATGTAGTATTAGAGCCTATCTTATACCTTACTTGCATAAGTAGTGGATAACCCATATAGTTATAGAGGAAAATACATAGGGTAAGATTCTCTCCACGAAATACTTTATCCGGATAAACACCGATCTTACAGTTCTCATTCAATAAGCCAATAGCAGTAAATGGCTCTGTAACACTGGGCCTAAGCAATTGAGCCCCAGAGAATACTGATCCTACAACAATTATAGCCATAATAACAGCAAATACTTCATCATCAAGAAGATTCATTTCTCGACAACCCACCTCCTCCTAACTCTAAACCAAATAGCTAAATACAGTCTTGGAAACAATAGATAGAACAATAAAGGAATAGACATTATGAAGCCGACGATACTATACTTTCTGAGATTTTCCATTAACAATATATTATCTGCATTTCTTTCAAGAGAAACTAATTTCTTCTCTATACTATCTAGTAGCTCACTAGCTCTTTTAAGGGAATAATCATCTCCATTATTTATTAGTTCTAAAACAATACCCAGTTCATCAACTATACTCGATACATTAATGCCTCTCCTACCGAGATCAGCTGTCCTTTTATATAACTCTAGGTATCTACTCCACAAACTATCCTTATCGACTGCATAAACAGGAGTAGATAAGATTTGAGCTAACATAATTGATAAAGCTATAGTTATAATCAGTATCTTATTTATTATCGACCACCTCTTCGAATACGTTTAACTAGATATGAAAACAATTTATTCGAATTCATAAGTACCAAGGTAATAATGCCTAATAATATGCTTATAGAAGCTAAATATCCCACAATATCTAAGTAATTAGTTGTAGATTGCATGGTCTCCGACCCTAAGAGATCGACATTATTTAGTAAATCCTTAATAGCCGATGCAATCTCCCTATAATTCTCTAAATCTACTTCAGTAAATAATGATACTCTAGTATAGATTATATTAGACATGTTCCGCGGATTTAATGGGTACGCATAAACAGTATATGCTAAGAGTAGATAATGACCTGATCTAGATACCAGCATATATGTTACCGATACATTACCTACCTCTATCCATTTATCAACGATCAAATACCCTTGAACCATAATAGATAAGGGCCATGGCATGAAACTCTCTGGCCTATAAGCCTTCTCTATAAAACCTCTTAAATCATATCCTCTATAATCGATCAAGACATATTCTATACTAGATAATCCATTAGCTCCAATATCTCGGCTTGGAGTTAATTCAGGACAAGATTTATTGTATATAGCTATTATATGGTCACTGAGATAATGAGGAAACTCTTGAAGAACTGCAGTAGTAGATGCAGAGACCTCATGTAGTAGAGTTGAAGTAGTAGCTGGGTAGGCAATAGCTATCATTACCATTAACACTATTGAAACAATCCATCTCTTATTCACTGTCTCACCAACAATAGTATCTTCTTTAGAACTAGCCCTCTCTAAAGGCCTTCTCATAACAAGGTATACTGGTATGAGTAATGCTAAGACAATACATGGTATTGATGATATTTGTTGAACAAGTAGTTCCCCCGCTTCATAATTCCATTTACCAATAAATACTGCAAGCAGTATTCTGAGGGAATCACTTAATAGAACTATTGCTGACGATATACATAATGCTGCTATAAATATTAATAGTTTCTCAGTTCTTGAAGCCTTGATATAGCTAACTATATATCCAATTATTGGAGCAATTATAAATACTATAGTTAGACAATTAATTCCAATAAAACTTATTTCATATGTCCTCTGAAGACCCATGTTATCAATGAATCCTAGTACAATATTACTAGAGGAATAATCAATAACTGTATTCATTAACGCTATTGTATCAGCTGATACAGCACCAGTATATACCATTGATATTTTTAGTAAGATATAATGAGGTATAGGGATTAAGAGAAGTAATGTTAAAGGTAATAGGAATCCTAGTAGAATTGATCTTGAATTAAAGACTAGCGATAATAAGCTCCATATGAAGAATATTATTGATAAAGTCTTTAGTTCAAATACATATTCAATAACGTTATCAGATACTACATACAATAGTATGCTAATGGAGAGAAATGATATGAATACAATTAGCCTAATAATATTGACTCCAGTTATTCCACATTTCTTTAAGAGCATGAGTATGAATACTATCATTACAGTCATAGATAGTGGTAAGTAGTACATGTATTCACTATGTAGAGAGAGTTTAAATAGAGCATCTATATAGAGACTATATGCTCTATCTAATACAATAGCAGTAGATACGAGTAATATTAATATTGTTAGTATTTTAATTGATAATCTATTATTCAATACCTAATCTCCCCCTACTCATTTGGAGACTTGATACTATACCTATTCTAGAATTGTCCATGTATTGGTAGCCAGTATTATTGAGAATATACCTTAGTATACTGTATCTAAAACTCAATGACTTACTATGTATTAACGTATATGGTTTAGGAGGAAATATACCATTCTCTACTAATGCATTAACTATATTGTTAGAGAAGTTCTTATTAGCTTTAATCAGCATAGCCAATGGCCTTGGCTTGTGCTTATTCTCAATAATTTCCTTTACATACTCTTTCTCCAAATATTTACTAATACTTTCATAACTATATAGGATCTTTGGAAGGGATCTTTCAAGAGTCTTGTACAAATTATATAGTATATCAATAGATTTTCCTTTAACAACTAGAATAAATTCACGAGTTACTAGGATGAAATATGATCTTGTAGCAGGATTTCTTCTAACAATATTAAGGTAAATGTTTAATAAATTATACATCATACGATCAAGTTCTATATTATTTGTTGCAAATAAATCTAGGATAACAATGGGTTCTAGAACAGATGATCTAGCTGTAAATGGCTCTGCTCCCCCGGAAACACCATATTCCTTTACAACTAGTGAATGTTTACTTAAAGATTTCTTCCAATGAATATCTCTTAGTCTATCACCTGGGATATAATCTCTAGCACCAAGGTATTCTCCTATCCTACCACGTCTTATATAACCACATGCTCTACCAAAACCCTTAGACCATTGTTCTTCCAATACTTCTAAGAATCTATAAAGTAATCCACTTATAGCTACTAAACCACTAGTTCTACTTCTACGTAAAAGCTCACTAGCTACTTTAATAGCCTCTCTTGAACTAGCTGTAACACCCTTGCCAACAGGTATTCCTGTCTCGGTAGAAATCTCCGTTAAAGAAACCTCGACCTCAGCAATAAGTCTCCTAATCTCTTCTCTTGAAAAGACTCTTTTCCTAAGAAGTTCAATTAGTCTAGAAGTTATTGGCACAACAACATATTTCAAAGTAATTGTTTTAAGAAGTCTCCTAGAAAATCCCCATTTGTCGGAAACACCTATATTAATACTGATTACCTGTACACCTACATGGTCTGTGGGAATATCTATATCTACAACACCAGCAATACTGCGCCAACAAATCTTCTTAAATCCATCGCTTCTTTCAAGAACAATATACAAAGGCTTATCAGCAACTACCATGAACTCTGCATAAGCGGGTCTGCCAAGTGCAACTTTCTCGGGAATACTGAGCGGCTCTATCCTAACATATGATAATACTATGAAGTACGCTATTGAGAGGATAAGACATGATATAAGGGTAATTGCTATAGGGACGAGTATTCTTACATCAATTAAAGTCAATATAAGTAATGCAGCAGCATGCTTTGTTAGTAAGAGAGTAGATGGCCCAATAAACATGGTCAAGGATCCTTCAATACGAGGCTTCTCAGAAAATACAAATGGTAGGAGAAACGCTAGTGGAATATATAGAGGTATTGTATTCCATTGAGAGAGAACATAGAATATGCCTAGAGACAAGATCATTGAAGGTAAGAATTTCTGGAGTTTACTATATATATAAGGTATGATCAGTATTGATAATGGAATTAGTAGAAACATATTATTCATTGTCAATGAGACATATATACCATATAGGATTATGTACACTAATGAAATTAATAATGATCTCCTATCATATAATTCACTCTTAGACGAATAACTCATTATAATTAAAATAGAGAGTATAAGGATTAATTCAATGAACAAATACTCCATGGAGCCATAGCGAGCAATTATGTTTAGTTCTAAAAATCCATATTTCAATTTATCAAGTAAGCCTAGATCTAGGTAATCAGTATATAGGACTAATTCTCTACCATAAACTATTTTATTTAGAAACCGTACATTATCATCGAATAATCCATTTACAGCAAAATCTATATCGGATACTATTATTAGTAATCCACGTCCTATCTTCTCTCCATATACTAGAGTATACTGGCCCATATGATCTCCTGGTGAATAAATCTCATCACCATCTAGATCTACATAGGCATACCTTGATGTATAGCCAATTATGTAGCCAGATCGGTTTTCACTCGACATTATATAGCTTGGCATATGTAATATTAATGGTATTGTTTCATTAGAATCAGCTATGTATACTCTTGCAATAGGATAGAATCTATTCTTAGCTCTCCATATCTCATCTAAAATTGTTTGATTAGCTACTTCAATATCTAATCCCACTTCCTTAATTAATTCATTAGAATATCCTTGTTCATCAAAAATAATTACGATAGAGCCCCTATGCAATAACTTATTTACATAGTCTATGGTATCCTGATCAATTATTCTTCTCTGTAAAGGCATTATTATAGTGTATCTAGTAGCTTCTTCAATAGATAGATCCTTAATATTGTCTTCTAACTTAGCATTTAATACATCTATAAGTTTTGAATATCCCCTACTACCTGCATTAAATGGACTGTATGGTGTGGTTGTAGGAGTATTTACTGCAGCTGCCAGGAACGATATTATTATGATCATTGTTATAATTACTATGATTGTTTTACTCATCAACCTATATCCCTCTCTAATTTATGGACAATATTTTCAGCTTCACCGACATCAACTTCATGTTTTGAATAGAGATCTTTTTCATAAAGGGCAATGAATCTTCTAATAAGCTCTCCCACACTACTTGAAAAGACATTACTTATTCGATGATAATACTCCCTTAAAGTCTCTGAATACCTTGGAGGACTTACATGTCTTATCATAACACGAATAAATCTATAATAGAGACTAGTTAAAACAGCAGGTTTAAAGAAGCTCCTAAATTTAGTTTCCAATGTACTTATTGACGATTTCGCAATCTCTTCTACTAAATGACTTCTCTTACGAAAATACTTTACAATTGATTGGAGAGGTAATGAGAATCCATGTGATATTATACGTGTTGATAAAGCATATCCAAGAATAATTGAAGCAAGAAGCATTAATGGAATATTGATACTATATATTTCAGTAGAGAATTTATAAGACTCGTATAGTGGATTAAGAGGCTCTACAAGAATCTCTACATGATGCCTCCATGTAAATAGTAGATAAGGTAAAGATACTTTAATTACCTTGTTCGATAACCCATACACTGTTTCTGATATGACTTCTTCATTATCTATAAATACAGTTACTTTAAAAGGTATTTCCTTACCAGTATCTATATGAATAGGGATCACATATGGAGGCCCGATGATAATTTGTGGTAAACTTATACTTGTATCCAACTGTACTTTATTGATCCTAAATGGTACTACATAGATCATATTATGATAGTATCCTCTACCCTCGATCTTGAAGAGTAGTTTATGAAGTCCTCTACCTAAATCTAATGCTGGTATTTCAATAGAATTGTTTCCTGGAAATAAAGTTGTATTCTCTATAATGCTCTCTATATCTATATTGTTAAGATATATAGTTAAATTTAATGGATAATCTATATGGGCAAGTATACTAATAGTGAATGATTTATTTGGATACATGGTTCTTGGTATATAGAATTCACATAATGGTTTTATATATCGTAATTTTGATCTAGAAATTCCAAGGCCACTGTATACAGTATTGTATTCAAATCCATATGCCTCAACTCTAATTTCTATAGGTATTTCCTCTTTAACTAGTAATCCTCTACTAATTAGATCTTCTATAGTAGGTGGTTTTAGAGTAATAGATGTAGAACTATTTACAATTACCTGTCTATATAATGTGGTATAGTATGTATCTCCATAAATAATGATGATGGATGTATTAATTGTTTGGAGACTTCTAGGACCTATTACTTTTACCTCGATGTTAAATGTGTCATTAGCTATAATAATCTCGGGTACCATAACGTTAACATCTACATAGACAACGTTGGCTATTCTATGTAAGTATATACTTTTTAACTCATCAATTAAACCATCAATACTCTCTAGAAAACAGGATAGGGCTATTTGTGTTTCATTTATTACATACGCTTTTATAGATTGATCAGATATAAGTCCATAAAGTTTATCAACATATTCATTAATATATTCTTCAAGATCTATTCTAAGCCTATATAGTCTATAGATAATTCTCTTAACATAATCTCTGTTAGCAGTATTATTTAATACATTGAGATCAATGCCTTGCATTACGTTAACTAATTCCATTAATTCATTATAGAGCCTTGTATGTAGATAAGCTATATCACTTTCCATACTTATATTCAATGCAGTAATAATATATTCTTTTGATACATTATATTCTCCATAGGAAATTGATAAGAGTGTGTCCTTTAGAAGTAGTGTCAATGGTACAGGATCTGGTTCAATAGCTGAGGAATCAAGGGAGTGTGCTCCACTAGCTAGTATAGTAAGGACTATAAATACGACTAAGTAGAACATTAATCCTTTTCCAGCTCTTGAACTTCGTTTATTGATACTCATTTCCCATTAAGCCCCATGTAGAGGCTTAGACATACTATGCCTTGATACATGGAATAGGGCCTAGATCCATTCAAGTATCGTAAGGATTCTATATATAACAATTATCGAAAATACTGTTAGCAATGAGATATCTAGTATTGTAAGTTTAGCTCTTAATCTAATATTACGGCTTATTGATGTATAGATGAAATATATTAATATTGATATTGATAAATATACGTCAGGCCTAGTTTCACCAATGAGTATGAATGATATAATTACTATAGTCGATAGTATTGCATATACTATGATCTCTCTATCCATTATCTCCAAGCTACATCACCTTTATCTTAATAATATAGTTGTTTCCAACAATCTCTTCATCCATAACAGTAATGTTTTTCTCAAAAAATCTAGAGACAAATACTGGTACAATTATACGTATTGGATTAAATGGTTTATTCAGTAAATCGATAGCATCTCTTGACAAAGACCATAACTTGATCTTAAAAACACCGTTTTCTCTATTAATAATAATATCTCTAGAAACAACATATCTATTAACAAGTATGTCTCTGAGATAATCTCTTAAATCAACACCTTCTCCAATAGAATATTCAGTTTCTAAGACTGAAACAAGGTCTTTTATAGGAAATGATATGTATGAGACATTATCAGCAACACCTATTCCGGGTAAAACTTTTCTGCAATCAATAGCACCATTAGCAAAGACGGCTTGGATAATGTCCTTATTATAGCAAATCCTTATCTCATGACTACTTACGAGACCACTATCCTCAAGTAATTTATTTGCAAATATTGTTAAATCATTTGAATAAGTTTTCAATAATTCACGTAGGGGAGGTATATATGTTAATCCAATTGTTACTAAGAGAATGCCTAGGACAAGGGTAGATAATGATACACCAAGTACTATAGAATTGCCACTAAATATTCCAAATACTATGAATACTATGGATACTAGTGATATATTGATACCAGCTAATAAATACCGGTACTCCAAGTTAATAGCACCATAGCAGTGAATCTTAGTAAATAATCTACTAATAACGATAAAGTTATGGATCTAGGCTTTTGTGCTAAAGCTTTAAATGAATTCATGATTAATGCCAAGACTACTAAATAGAGGCCTACATTAGATATAATGCTAACTAGGAGAGAACTAAGAATTAGAAATGGAATTAATGTAAATGAGAAATTATTAGTTGATGAAACTGGGGATATCGTTTTTACTAGTAGAAGCTCTGATATAGGGCCTAATAAGATCCAATTTATATTATCTATGTGGAGCAATAATGTTATAGCTATTAAAGCTAGTATGAGAAATAGCAATGACTCAGGAAACCATAGTTTATCTAGTAATCTAATAATGGATACATTAATTATTATAACCAATAGTATTGATAATGTATAGAGTAATAATAGGCCATAAGTATTCTCCAATAAATATGTTGCAAGAAGACTAGTTAATCCTAGTAACGGAATTATCCAGATAGGAACGATTATACTTGATCTACGTAATCTTATAAAATATATGTTTATAGAGGCTATGACAGCTGTTAGATATAGAAATGTCTTTGGCCAAATATCAATATCTAGAATATAATTTGTAATAACTATTGCAGATACAAGTAATAGGTCTGCTATATATAATCGATCAAAGACCCCATACAAGGCTCTTACTCCTTTGGAACATTTACTTTACTTAAAGCCTCATTAACTATATCTTCAGACTTTTTACCTTCTATTTCTGCTTCTTCAGACAATACTATTCTATGACTCAATGTAGGTATAGCTATTTCCTTTATATCATCAGGTACAACATAGTCCCTATTATCTATTAATGCTAGTACCTTAGCAATTCTATAAAGAAATATTGAGCCACGATGGCTAGGTCCAAGCTTTACTAGTGGATGTGTTCTAACATAATTAACAATATCTGCTATATACTTTATAATCCTATTATCAACATATACTCCATAACTAATAAATGATTGAAGATCAATGTATTCCCTTAAATCAACTACCCTATCTACATCAGATGCCTCAACAAGATATAGTCTATCTGATCCCTTAATAATCTCTAATTCCTCATCATAGACATTATATGATGTATAGCATTTAATCCAAAACCTATCCCTAAGAGTAAGTGTTAATGGGTAAACACCACCAACTTCCTCTTCTAGAGGGATCTCTGTAGCCAATACATGAAATGGCTTAGGCAATTCATGGGTAACACCATCAATACTCACATTATATTCAGCCATAGCCTGTAAAAGAGCTGACTGAACACGTGTAGGAGTTCTATTAAGCTCATCAAACATTAATATATTCGTAAAAACTGGGCCTTCAACAAATCTTTTTGAACCATTTAATCCATACACATAATATCCAGTTAGATCCGTTGGTAATAGATCAGGATTTCCCTGGACACGTGCAAATCTCCCTCCAATAGCTCTACTGATACTTTTAGCAAGAAGTGTTTTTGCAACACCTGGGGGGCCCTCTATAAGTACATGGCCCCCTGCAACAAGTGATGCTATGACATGCTTTATCAAATCATGTTTACCTACAACAACCTTACTGATGACATTAACTAGTTCATTAACTACACTACGTGCTCTATCAAAATCCATAATCTCTACCCAGTCTATATAGTAACCAATTATAACATAAAAGTATAAGGTAACAATATAAGGATATCCAAGAGCATAGTATAAACTATTAAAAGTTTGGAATAAGTATTAACGTAGAGATAATTCATTATAAACCAATGTTTATTGATGATTGAAGAAATAATATATGTAAACACTATATCTAACTAAACCATTATCCACCAGGTAATATTTAATATAGAAAGAAAAGCTTTTATATTACTCATATAATTAGTATCTTAGCTTCCATAACATCTCATAAGATAGCTAACAAGTATAAGATCTTATATACAGAGATACCGTATCTGGCATGAGCAAGACAAAGATACTACTAAGACTTGCGCCAGCCTATAATAATCTTGACGATATTGATTTTTAGGAATAGAATATTTTCCAGAAATAATGAACTCGCTGTAATGATTCCATTAAAGAATAAATTTGACAATTATATGCTTCTTAAAATACTTAAGAGATATGGTCCAGACTTCATTAATAAGCTAGCAGTATTAGAGGACATTACCGACATAGTCAGATACAGAACTAGTAAAAATACCGTTATAAAGAATATACAAAGAATATTAAGTATACTTGCTTTTTTGTACATATCTCTCCTAGTCTTTGTCGTACCAGGGGTATGTAATAATGTTTATAATAAAACAAAGTTTTTGAAATCATATAGCCATCTAATGAATTCAGATGCTTTAGTCTATGTTGGCTGGGGATATATTAATGAACTATGGTAGCAAGAAATACCATATATAATCATAATTTCCTTACTAGCAAAACTTGGGAAGCCAAGAATGATTCTAAGACCATCAACTATAAGCCGTTTCTACAAGATATGTACTAAGCTCTTAGCTAAAATGTTATTGATATTAATTGATAAGATATATGTAAGAGGGCCTTTGAGTAAAATAGTTGTTGACGATATTTATGGCAAGGATTGTAATGAGAAAACTTATTCATCAATAGACTGGGGATATAATATAGTGTTGAGGTACTATGTATATATTTTAAAGAATAAGTGAAAAAATTATTAAAGAAAAACGGAAATCAATATGCATACATTTAAGGCCATGGAAAGAAGAACTGAAGATACATATTCTGAGATAATAAATAAAGTAGTTTCGGAACAAAAAGAAGATCATGTAGATATGTTGAAGATCGTATTAATGGATATTAAAGAAATAGCATATGTTAAAAATTACTAAAACTTATAACAAACTATATCTATGTAATGGAATTGATAGAATTAATTTAATAAATAAAATATTCTATGGAGTTCTATTGTTAGAACTATGTAATTGCAAGGTCATTATTGGTACAAGCTTTCTCTTAAATTTAATGGCGTGTACTATGGATATACATGTAGTTGCTTTAGTATCCGGTGATTATTATTGGATAAAGACTATGAGTTTAAAGACATATTATTGTAATGATTCAAACCTAGAAATCAAAGTTCTAAGAGGCAGCAAAATATAATTTATTTATGGATAATTGTAGGTTATTAGCATATTATTTTGGTGTTTAAAACTTATAATTTTAGACTTCATGATATTAATTAGTATCGTTAATAATGCATTGTATTTATCATTGGGTGAACTATTTTGCATAGTGATGGATTAATGGAGTATGTTGGAAAATATAGAGTTTATTTATCAATTATAGGGTTTCTCACTATCTTATTTGCACCATTTGCCTATAGGGACATTAATTCTCCGTATTACCTAGTGAGAATGGACTATGTTGTTTGGTTTGCAACAATAATGGTTCTATTATGTACAGTATTGGATTTAAGGCAGTATTGTAGTAAGAAAGGACTCTCATTAACTCTAATACTTGAAATACTGGGTCTCTTAATTGTAGTTATAGTAAGGTTTGTATCGATAATACATAGTCTTATAATAGATCCTGGTAATCTCTACATAGGTGGCTTAATAGCTGATTATATAGTACTAAAGTATACTATTCCCATAATGATCTTTGGCTCATTTATAAGTATGGGTACAATGATATTGCATAAAGTATTCGGAGAGCCTAAGATCATATTAAATGATGGGCTCGCTTGCTCGGATCTTTTGACATATTTTAATAAATTAATTGAAAAAATTATTAACCACCCCATTATACTAGCTTTTTTAATTGGTTTCTTTATTAGGTTTTTACCAGAAGTTCAATGGTGGCCTTATCCTATTGGATGGGATACTATTGAATATATAGCTCACTTACGAGACTATGTTCTCTCTCCAGGTATATTTAGATCATATTTTTGGATGGGCGGTATGAGGAACGTGCCTCCACTCCTAGATCTGGTATTGTATCCATTTGCTAGAATAATTGATCCATGGTATGTCTTTAAATTTTATCCGCCAGTTATGTATGGCTTACTTATTTCATTAATAGCATTGTTTTCTAGAGAAGTGTTAAAAATAGATAATAAGCTAGTGGTTTTAATTGCTATAGCGGCTGGATATAATCTATTACTTCTAAGGCTATCATGGGATCTACATAAACAATTTCTAGGTACAATATTATTTTTTGCAGCTGTAATAGCTCTTGAAAAGAATAATGGCTTTAAAAACCATGTTATAGCTATTATGTTACTATTCTTATCTTCACTTGCTACTGAAATTGGAGCCGGGCTTACAGTAATACTATCACTAATAATTGTGATCAAAAATATTCCGATATTCCTAGAGAAAAAGAAATGGAAAACACTAGGTATTATAACTTCATACATCATATTATCTCTTATATCGTATCTCTTAATACTATGGTATCTAAGGAGGCCGGCTATAGCTCCTAGCCCGGTTACTGGTGCTGCACCACCAGTAATAAGATCTTTTCTAAAGCATCAGCCAGATGTATTCGCATATATAATTGTATCATATGGAACTCTCATACCATTATTGCTGATAGGACTTGACTCATATAAGAGAAAGCTTAGTTATAGTGTTTATTTAGTTATAATAATGCTTATCCTAGTTATTACTCCATGGCTAATGCCATATACAGAGGCTACTCTAGGTCAATGGGATAGATTCTTAATGACTACGACAGTTTTTGCATTACCCATAGCTCTTTCACAGCTTAGAATACTAAGACGTAGAACCTTAATTGCAATCTACATTTTAGTATTGATCCTCCCCGGATTCTATGCTACAATGAGTACGGGTTTCTATAGATACAATGACGTTCTAGTTAGATCACTTTATAGGATGCCCGGAGGCTTATCACCAGCACCTATTCCAACTGAGGAATTTGATATGCTTCTTGATGTAGCCAGCCATGTAAGAGATCTGGATCTTAGTAAAGCACCTATTATAACCTATATATACTATGGGAGATTCGTACATCTTGAAGTAAGAGATATTGATCAGACAAAACTAGTGAATATAGGGCATGAACCAACACTTTATGATGTATGCTGGATTATGCATAGATTTAATAAAACAAATGCTTACTTATTGATCAGATATATTCCGCCTGAAATGTTCAATAGAACAATAAATGCATTTCTAATAGATACAAAGAGAAAGCCTATATTGTGTGGACCTTACAATATAACAGATATATCTATGTCCGCGGAACCAGTATACTATAATGATAAATACATAATATTCTATATAAAAATACGCGAGAACATGGATAAAAACAAATAGCTCCTAACCTGTTCTCTGAATATATTTCTTACTATATTCATCTATTATTACAATGATCCCTGAAATCAATAGGTATAATGCTATTAAATAACTTACTAGTTCAGGCCATATGAATATCAATATTGCAAATAGTATCATTAGTATTCCAAGTACTATGCGTGGCATACTTATTCCTAAGTACTTACGTAATAATTTCTCAATATATTCATCAGACATTACAAGCCACCATATATTATTGAAGGCTATATATTAGCTTATGTAGTTTAGGAGGTAAAATAATTGTTTTAATCTCCGGAGTACATATTATTATCTAGTCTATAACTAGGTAAAGTGACTATTATGGCCCATAAGGATCGTATTGAAAGAGTATTAAAATATATTAAACGTAAGAAGATAAAGGCCGAGATTATATACTTGAAGGATAAAGCTATTTCTGCAGAAGACGCATCTAGACTCTCCGGATTCCCAGTAAAAAGTATTATTAAAACCATTATAGTTATTGCCGATGGTAAACCCTATGCTGTATTAGTAACAGGTGATAAGAGAATCAATTATATTAAGTTAAGGAAAGTACTTGGATGCAGAACTATTAGATTAGCGAATAAAGATGAAGTAAAGAGATTAACTGGTTTCGAAATAGGAGAAGTAAGTCCTTTATCATTTAGACTAGATAGGATAACAAAAGTTGTTGATAAAGAATTACTAGATATGGATACTGTTCTCCTTGGAGCAGGTTCTCATAATGCTTTAGTTAAGATGAGGGCTAAAGAATTATTGAAGACCCTTAAACCATTAGTTGCAGATATCTCTAAATAATTAGGGACCGATGCAAGTAGATATTTACTTCCCTAATAATAGATAGTTGATAGAGATAGTTTTCTTAATGATTAGTGTACTATGAGGAAATAAAATGGTATACACTTGGTTAAAATATCATTTGTCAATATATATTACTT
>Ga0190367_1001187_pt1 | contig 15700 bp, 11 predicted proteins | sample 4872181011_MG_FD_171838 | JGI IMG/M metagenome (GOLD analysis project Ga0190367, IMG submission 171838) | Hydrothermal vent microbial mat bacterial communities from Southern Trench, Guaymas Basin, Mexico - 4872-18-10-11_MG | ecosystem: Environmental > Aquatic > Marine > Hydrothermal vents >...
TCTCCTTCTTCGGTATCTCCTTCACTATCTTCTTCCAGGGCAGGGGCGGGTGGGCACAGCGGCCTTTGACGGTCATGGGCGCGAACCTGGCGCGCCTTGTGTAGGGCTCCCTGGGCAAACGGGCCATCCCCGTGTAGCGCTCAGCCGGAGCGCGGCGCCTGCTCTTGTACTTGGCCGAGGTACGCTTGCCTGCCATGAGGTCTCGGCCCTGGGGCTGGAAAGAGCGCGATTGTAGGGCCAGGAAGGCGCGTTTTATCACATCTGGCCTAAGGGGCGTCTCAAATATCTCGGGCAGTATGAGCTCGCCTACCTCGGACCCGTCAGGCCCGTATACCTTGGCCCTCAGCGCCATGGCTAATGCTCCCCCACGCTTACTTGCCCTGGGGCGATTCTAGCGATATATAAAGTATCCTCGGCGGGGCCTGAGGTATCCTCGGGTTCGGCCTAGCCGGGTAGCGGAGCCTTATAAGGCGCTTAGCCGGCCCCGGCACGCTGCCCTTAATCATGATGTACGCGTTCCTGACGATGCCGTAGCGCAGGAAACCGCCCTTGGGCGTGACCTCCTCGCCGTTGAAGCCTATCTTGAGGATACGCTTGTTGAACTCCGTCCTCTGGTGATAGCCAAGCTGGCCGGGCCTTGGGACCGTGTAGAGCACGCGGGCCGGGTGCCACGGGCCTAGGGCGCCCACGCGCCTCCTGCCCTTACGCGTCTTGCGGGGCAGTATCTTGATGCCCCAGCGCTTCACGGCACCCTGCCAGCCCTTTCCCTTCGTGACGGCTATCACGTCCACGAGCTGCCCTTCCTTGAAGACGTCCGTGATCGGTACCTCACGGCCCAGGATTTGCTTGGCATACTCGAGCTGCTCTTGGATGGTGCCGCCGCCTACTTTTATCTCCATGATGTCTGGCTTCTTCTTCGGCACGCCGCTCACCAGGCGCGGCTGGGTGGCCACGAGCACGCGTATCTCAGCCACGCGGTCTAGGTTCTCCTCTATCTTCTTGAAGGCCTCTTCTGGCTTGGGCTCCTCGGGCAGGCACGTGGCCCTCTCCAAGTCCTCGAATAGCTTCTTGAGCCTCTTGGCGGCTTCTATCTTGGCCTCCAAGGCCTTTATCTGCTTCTCGAGCTCGGCTGCCTCCGCCTTCTCGGCCCCTGCCTTGCGCTCCCTCAACTCCTTAATCGCCTTCTCGGCTTCCTCTATCTCCTTATCGTAGAGCTTGGGGTCCATCCAGGCCTCCGTGAAGGTCCTGAGGCCGTAGGGCGTGCGCTCGTAAGCGCGGACGGCTATCACCACGAGCGGGGGCGTCTCTATTATCGTGGCCGGGACAGCTATCTCCTTGCCCGCGTTAGGCGAGCGTTCCCTGTCCTCTATCATGATGACGTGTGTCATACCGGCCTTGTAGCCCGCGAAGCCCAGCAAACGGGGCGGCCCTTCTACGTCAGGCCAATACCTAATCCTGGGTACCTCTCTCCTGGCCCGCTTCCGAGGGATGAAGGCCAGGCTACCGCGCTTAGGGGCGTGTTTCTTACGTGCGCCCAATCCCCACCACCTTCTTTCCCTTTTGGCCCAGGCGTGTTAGCGGCCCATTATAAACCCTGCCTAGATATAAGCTCTCACGGCCCACGCGGGCGCTTGATATCAAGCCTCTGGGCTCGGTAATCTATGACCACTACCGCGTCTTTAAGCACGTCATAGCCTATTATACCGTCTATACGCCTGCCGAGCGCCTCCTTCAAGGCCGATAGATCGGTTATGCCCACCGTGAGGTCCCTGAGCTCGAAAGAGCCGATTCTCAGTTCCTCCACTACCCCGAGGCGGACATCCAAGGAGCCGCCGGCCCCTAAGCCCTGGGCGCGGATAACTCCCCTGACGCCCAGCTCTTCGGCCAGTTCCCGGGCCAAGATGGTGTTCGAAGCACCTGTGTCCAGGGCGAAGTAGAAGGGGCCGCGCTTATTCACGAAGACCGGCACTATTATGAGGCCGCCAGCCAGCTCGAAGTTCACGCCCGGCATGCGAGCTCCAGCCGAGCACAGTGCGTACAGCCGACATATATCTTTGGCCCGTGAGCCCTAAGCCCTTTAAGGCCCGTGAGGACGCGGCTAGGAGGTGCGCCGGGCTTGGCCCGTCAGGTCATAAAGGCCGTTACCTGCCCGGTCTGCGGGACCCTCTGCGATGACCTAGAGGTCGTGGTAGAGGACGGGCGCATAGTGGATATCTATAATGCCTGCGCCATGGGGGCCGCTAAGTTCCTGCACGCCCAAAAGCACAGGCTGAGGCAGCCCATGGTCCGCAAGAACGGCGAGCTTAAGCCCGTGAGCTTAGAAGAGGCCATCAAGGAGGCAGCGCGTATCCTGGCCGAGGCCGAATACCCGATACTTTACGGCTGGAGCTCCACGAGCTGCGAGGCCATTAAGGTCGGCTTAGAGCTGGCCGAGGAACTCGGGGGCGTGATAGATAATACGGCTACCATCTGCCACGGCCCCTCTATACTGGCCATACAGGACGTGGGCTTATCGGGCTTCACACTGGGCCAGATAAGGCACCGCGTGGACCTCGTCATCTACTGGGGCTCTAACCCCTGGGATGCCCACCCCAGGCACCTCGAGCGCTACTCAGCTTTCTCAGAAGGCCGCTTCCAGCCCTCGGCCTGGAGGAGGGCCGTGTTAAAGCTGAAGGCCATGCAGGCGCGTAGGAGGGTGCAGAGGGCCAGAGGCCCCATATACCTTGCCAAGGAGAAGATGCCCGAGGTACCGCCCATCCCGGATGGCGTAAAGCCTCCTGAGGCGATCTTCCGCGAGACACGTAGGCTAGTGGTCATAGACGTGCGTAAGACAGCCACGGCTGAAAGAGCCGATTACTTCCTCCGCGTCCGGCCAGGCGAGGACTTCGAGCTCGTGCAGGCCTTCAGGATGGTGGTAAACGGCGAGGAGCTGGACGTGCCCGAGGTCGCGGGCGTGCCGACCGAGGTCATATACGAGGTAGCGGACGTCATGATGAGTTGCCGTGCCGGTGTGCTCTTCTTCGGCCTCGGCCTGACCATGAGCAAGGGGAAGATAAGGAACATCGAGGCTGCCATCTCGCTCGTCAGGGACCTAAATCGCCATACCAAGTTCTTCATACTCCCCATGAGGGGCCACTTCAACGTAACGGGCGCTAACATCGTGTTCACCTGGACCACGGGTTACCCATTCGCGGTCGATTTCAGCCAGGGCTACCCGCGCTACAACCCGGGCGAGACGGGCGTGATAGACATACTGAACAGGGGCGATACAGACGCGGCTCTCGTGGTGGCCTCCGACCCCGTGGCCCACTTCCCGCGCAAGGCCGTGGAACACCTCGTGTCTAACCCGCTCGTCGTGCTCGACCCAGCGCCCACCCCCACGACGGCCATGGCGGACGTGGTCATTCCGACAGCCTGGGTAGGCATAGAGGTGCCGGGCACCGCCTACCGCATGGACCACGTGCCGCTGCCGCTCAAGAAGGTCGTGGACCCGCCGCCGGGCATACTGTCAGATGAGGAGGTATTGAAGCGCATCTTAGCCGAGGTCAGGCGCCTTAAGGGCAAACCGGTTGAGGCTTTGGCCGCCCACGCTTGAGCAGGGAGCAGTGGCTCTCAGTGGGCCGTGGGGTTTTCCCGGCCAAAACTTATAAGCTGCCACATGGGCCTCTAGGGCGACTGGGGGTCGTGCCTATTGCTAGGCGCTCGTTCGATTGGCGCTCGCTCGAGCTGAAGTGGCAGCGCCGCTGGGAAGAAGCGCACATCTTCGAGGCCGACCCCGACCCGAAACGGCCGAAGTGCTTTGTAACGTTCCCTTACCCGTACATGAACGGGCTACTACACATTGGCCACGCCTTCACGGCCGCCCGAGTTGACGCTTACGCGCGCTACAAGCGCATGCGCGGTTACAACGTGCTCTTCCCCTGGGCCTGGCACTGGACGGGCGCTACCATCGCTGGCCAGTGCGAGCGCTTGAAGCGCGGCGACCCCGAGATGGTACGCATCATGGTCGAGGTCAACAAGGTCCCGCTGGAAGAGCTGGAGCGCCTCAAGGACCCAGTGGCCATGGCCAAGTACTTCACGGAGAGGGGCCGTAAGGCCGTGAAGCGCATAGGTTTCTCCATCGATTGGCGTAGGGAGTTCCACACTACCTCCGAGCACCCGCACTACAACCGCTTCATCGAGTGGCAGTACAAGAAGCTGCGCGAGCTAGGCTACGTGGTGCGCGGCACCCATCCCGTGGTGTGGTGCCCATCTTGTGAGAGCTTCGTGGGAGACCACGATAGGCTGGAGGGCGAGGGCGTCAGGCCCGAGGAGTTCACGCTCATGAAGTTCCCGCTGGCTGGCTCGGGCGAGGGATCCAGTGGCGGCCCCACTTACCTGGTGGCCGCTACCTTCAGGCCCGAGACTATCTTCGGCGTCACGAACCTCTGGCTCAACCCGGACGTGGAATACGTGGAGGCACGTGTGGATGGTGAGACGTGGGTAATCTCACGTGAAGCAGTGGCCAAGCTGGCCGATCAGGGGAAGAGCGTGGAGGTCCTTAGGGCCTTCAAGGGCGCGGAGCTCATGGGAAAGACCTGCCTCAACCCCATAGATGGCCGTGAGCTGCCCATCTTGCCCGGCTGGTTCGTGGACCCGGATTACGCCACGGGCGTGGTCTACAGCGTGCCAGCCCACGCGCCTTACGATTACTTGGCCCTCAGGGACCTTAAGCGCCAACCGGAGGTGTTGAGGCGCTTCGGCGTGGACCCGGCTATCTTGGATAAGATAGAGCCCATATCCATGATAGAGCTGGAGGGCTTCGGCGATTTCCCGGCCATAGAGCTGGTGGAGCAGATGGGCGTAGTTGATCAACATGACCCGAAGGCCGAGGACGCTACGAAGGAGATATACAAGCGCGAGTTCCACGAGGGGCGTCTCAAGCCCATCTGCGGCGAGTACGCTGGCTACTTGGTTCGCGAGATAAAGGCCAAGCTCATCCAAGACTTCAAGGCCAGGGGCATAGCGGATTCCATGTGGGAGCTCCCGGCCCGCGTGGTCTGCCGCTGTGGCATGAAGTGCCGCGTGAAGCTCCTCCAGGACCAGTGGTTCCTGAAGTATTCGGACCCGGGATGGAAGGAAAAGGCCAAGGAGTGCGTGTCCCGCATGGCTATCTATCCCGAGGCCGCCAGGGCCTGGTTCTACGAGGTTATAGATTGGTACTTAGATTGGCCCTGCGCCCGCAAGATGGGCCTCGGCACCCCCCTGCCCTGGGACCCCGAGTGGCTGGTGGAGACGCTCAGCGACTCGACGGTCTACATGGCCTTCTACACGGTCATGCGCGCCATCCGCGCTTACGGCATAAAGCCCGAGCAGCTCACGGAAGAGGTCTTTGATTACGTCTTCCTGGGCCGTGGTGACCCGCGCGAGATAGCGGCCCGCGTAGGCCTGAAGGAGCGCGTGCTGAAGGAGATGCGGGAGGAGTTCCTCTACTGGTACCCCGTGGACCTCAGGAACTCAGCTAAGGAGCTCGTGCCCAACCATCTGACGTTCTTCATCTTCCAGCACGTGGCCCTCTGGCCGCCCGAGCTCTGGCCCAGGGCGGTAGGCGTGAACGGCATGGTGATGGTAGAGGGGCGCCCGATGTCCAAGCGCTTCGGCAATTTCGTGCCCATAGAAGAAGCCGTGGAGACCTACGGGGCCGATGCCACGCGTTGTGCCCTCCTCCTGGGCGCTGAGGGCATGGATGACCCGGATTGGCGTGCCGAGGGCGTCAGGGCCGTGAAGGAGAACCTCGAGGCCTTCTACAACCTGGCCCGCGACCTGTTGGAAGCCACCTCTAAGCAGGGTGACAGCGGTGAGCCCGGGCAGCCGGAGCGCTGGCTCCTCAGCGTGCTCCAAGCCCGCATAAAGACGGTGAGCAATGCGCTTGAGGAGCTCAGGACACGCACCGCCCTGGCCACTGCCTTTTACGAGGTCTGGAACGACCTGCGTTGGTACCTGCGCCGCAAGGGCGGGGCTGCTAGGGCCCACGGCCCCATAATCCGCGAGGTCCTCAGCGTCTGGGTGAGGCTTATGGCTCCCTTCGCCCCTCATGTATGCGAGGAGATATGGGAGCTCATGGGAGGCAGCGGCTTCGTCTCCGTGGCCCCCTGGCCCGAGCCAGATGAAAGCAAGGTGGACCCGGCTGCCGAAGAGGCCGAGGAGCTCATAAAGGGCTTGCTCGAGGACACGCGCGAGGTCGTAAAGGTCCTCAAGGTCGAGAAACCCAAGCGTCTCTGCTGTTACGTGGCGGCGCCCTGGAAGTGGCGCGTCTACCTAAAGGCCCTTGAGACCGCTAAGGAAGGGCGCCTCGAGCTCCGCGAGCTCATGAAGGACCTCATGGCTGACCCCGAGCTGAAGGCCAGGGCTAAAGAGGTAGCCGAGCTGGCCAGGAAAGCCCTCGAGGACATCAAAGATATGGCACCCGATGAGAAGGAGCGGAAAATAAGGGCGGGCGTGTTAGACGAGCTGGGCGTGCTCAATGAAGCATCTGATTTCCTAGCCCGTGAGCTCGGGGCAGGTGAGGTCTTGGTGTTCCGGGAGGATGACCCAGCAAAATACGACCCGAGAGGCAGGGCCAACCTGGCCAGGCCGTATAGGCCAGCGATATACGTGGAGTGAGGACCTACGCGGCTTAGACGCACCCCTCCAACGCCTTCTTTATCTCCTCTGCTATGGCCATGAGCTCCTCGGGCTCCCCGTGTTTAGCAGGCCACCTAACGCTTATTGCGTCACCGTAGCGCCTCGGGATCACATGCACGTGGACGTGAGGTATCGATTGCCAAGCGGCGGGGCCGTTGTTCTGGAGCAAGTTCAGGCCATCCGGCTTTAAGGCAGCCCACACGGCCCTCGCTATTCTGGCGGCCAGCTCAAATAGCTTGCCAGCTAGCTCGAGGGGCATATCAAATATGGCCTCGTAGTGGTCCTTGGGCGCCACTAGCACATGCCCCTCGCTCACGGGGTTCTTATCCATGAAGGCCACGAAGGCATCGTCCTCGTATACCAACGCCGCGGGCTCCTCGTGGGCCGCTATGCGGCAGAAGGGGCAGGAAGGCACGTAACGCCTAGCCCGCATGGCTCCCACGGAAAGCTTTTTGCCTTGAGGAAGCATTTAAGCCCGGTGAGCAGGCGTGAGCAAGGTAGCCGAGCAGGTGAGGAGCTTTTTCGAGCCATCTTCCATAGCCGTCGTGGGCGCCTCCAGGCACGTCAACAAGGCCGGCCACGTGATCTTCAAGAACCTAGCCGATAACAAGCGCAGGGGGCTCCTAAAGGCCGAACTCTACGCCGTGAACCCCAAGGCCAGGAGCATCTTGGGCTATGATTGTTACCCGAGCTTGAGGAAGATACCTGGCCCAGTAGAGCTCGTCGTGATCGTCGTGCCCGCCAAGTTCGTGCCGGACGTGATGCGTGATGCCGCCAAGAAGGACGCGAGGGCAGCCATAATCATAAGCTCCGGTTTCGGCGAGGTAGGGAACCACGAGCTCGAGGAGGAGGTCGTGCGTATAAGCCGCGACGCAGGCATAAGGATATTAGGGCCTAACTGTTTAGGCGTCTTTGACCCCTACACGGGCGTGGACACACTCTTCCTGCCCGAGACGAAGGTCCTCAAGACGGGAGAGGAATTCGTGGCGACCCCCAGGCCCATACCGGGCAACGTAGCCTTCCTCAGCCAATCCGGCGCCTTCGGGGCCGCCGCGTTAGATTACATGACGGGCACTAGGCTGGGCTTGAGCAAGTTCGTGAGTTTTGGCAATAGGTGTGATGTAGATGAAGCCGATATGCTCGAGTTCCTGAAGGAAGACGAGAAGACTAAAGTGATCCTGATGTATATCGAGGGCGTCAAAAATGGGCGTCGCTTCATTGACGTGGCTAAGCGCGTAGCCCGCGAGAAGCCCATAGTGGCCCTTAAGGCCGGGAGAACAGGTGCTGGCGCCAGGGCCGCGAAATCCCACACGGGCAGCATAGCCGGCGTGGACGAGGTCTACGAGGCTGCCTTTGCCCAATGCGGCATCATAAGGGTGAGGACCATGGAGCAGTTCTTCGACGCGGGCAGGGCACTTCTCATGCAGCCGCCGGCTAAAGGGCCTAACGTGGCCATAATAACGGATGCCGGCGGGCCAGGCATCATGGCCGTGGATGAGTGCGAGTTAAGGGGGCTCAAGGTGCCTGAGTTATCCGAGGACACGAAGGCTAAGCTGAGGAAGCTCATAGAGGAGGGTAAGATACCGCCCTTCGCGGCCATAGGCAACCCAATCGACCTAACGGGCTCAGCGACGGCCGAGATGTTCGAGGAAGCGCTCAGGGTCGTGTTAGCCGACCCGGATATACATGGCGTCATCATCATGGGCCTCCACCACGTCCCGGCCCTCTCCGAGGACTACGTGGACCGCCTGGCCGAGCTAGTGAAGAGCGCGGACGCTGGCAAGCCCGTGGTGGCCTGCGATATAGGCGAGACGGAGATGGCCATTTACATAAGGCGTAAGTTCGATAAGCTCGGCATACCGGCTTTCGAATCGCCCGAGGATGCCGCCATGGCCATGGCTGCCCTGGTGGCTTACGGGCGCTTCCTTAAGAAGGAGGGGGTGCTGGCCTGAGGGAGGCGCTGGCCGGTTGGAAGTGGCCAGAAGACCCCTGCTCGTCCTGGCCGTAGTAGGGCGGAAGGGCGTGGGCAAGACAAAGGTCGTGGAAGAGCTCGTCAGGGCCCTGAGGGCCAGGGGCTTCAAGGTAGCGACGGCTAAACACGTGCCCGAGGAAGACTTCAGCTTGGACACGCCGGGGAAAGACTCCTGGAGGCACGCCGAGGCTGGCGCGAAGGCCGTCACCATCGCGGCGCCGGGCGAGGTCACGACCATAAGGCGCGTCAAGCTGGCCGAGGCCGGCTTGGACGCGGTGATAACCTGGGCCTCGGAGGGCTGTGATATATTGGTCATGGAGGGCTTCAGCTCCCTAGCGGGCGATAGGCCGGACGTGTTGAAAGTGGCGGTCGTGGGAGGACCGGAAGAGGCCCGGCGGTTGAGGACCGAGGGGCGTCTCAAGCCCCTAATTGCCTTCGTGGGGCCGGGGAAGGCCGAGGAACTCAAGCCCCCTTACTTCTCCTTTGACGCCATAGATGCGCTAGCCGGCTTGTTAGAGGGGATAACCGAGAGGCGGGCAAAGCGGGCGCCTGGGGCTAGGCTGATAGTAGGGGGCAGGGAAATCCCCCTAAAACCCTTCGTCAGCGAGCTGCTGAGGAAGCTGGTGTTAGCGTTCGCGTCCTCTCTCAGGGACGTGAAGGTTAATGGTGATGAGGGAGTAGTAGTCTTGGTGGAGAAACGTTGAGGCATTTTGGCGCCTGCGTCGCGCTGGCCCTCCTGCTGGCAGCGGCCTTAGTGCCCACCTTCACGCTACTAGCGTGCTGCCAGGTCGGCCAGTGCGTGATGCCAGCTAGCGGGGAGGAAGCCCGGACCTACACTATGTGGTCTTATGAACATGATAGATGTGTCGCGGCCCTCTGTGCCCTCAAGGCCAACGAAGCTACCTTAGTCGTAGGGCTAACGAATATTTCCGGGAGTTGGTCCCTCTTTGTGCTCGACGGGCGCAACGGGTCCTTGCTGGCTCGGACCAGGGAGTTCGCCGGGGCGGCATACGAGATCCTGGCCCTGGGGGCCTACGTCGTGGTGGCTGCCAATAGCACGCTTATGGTCTTTAACACCAGCCTGAGTGTTTCTTGGGAGCGCCAATGGCCTGGAAGCGAGATAAAGGGCCTGGGAGCTCTCTCGGCCTCAGATGTGCTTTTCCTCAAGGACCTGACACTGTATTGCCTCTCCCTCGAGGAGATGAAGCTCAAATGGTATTACGATTTCGGGGAAGCCCGAGAGCTAAGCGCTTGTCCCATGTTCAAACGTGGGGCATTAATCATCAGGTGTGAGAACGGAACCTGGTATGCCTGTCTCGTGGACTTAAGGGGGAGGAGGGGGCTAGACCGCGAGCTGGAGTGGCTCTCCTGGGCCAGGCGGGTAGCCGTGAGGGCCTACAATAGCACTTACTTCTTACTCACCGCCGAGAACGGGACCTACAGGTCCCTCTGCCTCGTGAGCCTGACCGACATGGCACCGCGCTGGTCCGCAAGGCTGAGTACAGGGCCCTTCTCAGGGCCGTTCTTAGCCCCGGATCTAGATGGTGATGGTGCTCCTGAATTACTACTCTGGTCCTCTGGGCGCTTATGTTTGCTGAGCGGCTCTGAAGGGCGGGACTTATTGAGCGTGGACTACGAGGCGCCCGTGGCATCGGTAGCCTGGCTCGGGGGACCTTACCTCGCCTTGAGGGACGCAGGGGGCACGGTCAGGTTGCTCGCTATCAAGGTGGGGGCCGAGGGGATTTCCTGGTTCTGGTCCTTAAGCGGCGCCACATGTATGTGCAGTATCGGGGATTTAGATGGTGATGGATACTCGGACCTATTAGTGGCGAGGGGGGCCAGCGTTGAGTGCCTTTGGGGCTCTTACGACGATGAAGCGCCCATCTTGGTGTCCCTCTGGCCAGCAGACAAGGTGACGACCTCTATCCCCGAGGTGATCTTCATGGCCAAAGCATACGATAGCCAGAGCGGTATCAAAGCCGTGATCTTCGTGGTAGACGGGGTTGCCTTCCAGGGTTCCCTAGACCCCTCTAGGGGCTGTTATGTGGTTAAGGTGAAGTTAGGCGAGGGACGCCACACATGGTATGTCGAGACCGAGGACCGCGTGGGCTATATAGCCCGCTCAGGCGAGAGGACCTTGATGGTAAATACGAGCTTCTTCGGGGGGCCCGGTTGGTTAGACGATATGCTCTTCTTCGCGCCCTGGGCCATCGCGCTCGTGGCCATAGGGGTCTTCTTCTCCAGGGAAAAGCACAGGAGGCGGGCGGTCAGTCAGCCTCTACCTTCACGTAATAATATTCGCCCATGGCCTTCTGGAGCCTGTCCAAGCGCGAGCCCTCTTTGTTCACGCGCGGCCTCTTGGTATCTGGGTCCCGCCTGAAGGTAATACCGATCTCGCGCAGGAAAGCGTTCATGCCATCGCGGAGGGACATGGGCGAGCTAGCGCGGCCCCTCACGCCAGGCTGGCCCGAGAAGACCATTAACCTGTCGGCCACGAAGTCCTGCACGATCACGTCGTGCTCTACCACGAAGGCAGCGGCTTCGCGGGCCTCCACCACGCGCCTTATGACCCGGGCTACTGTCAAGCGCTCCTCCACATCTAGGTACGCGCTAGGTTCATCGAGCAGGTAGAGGTCGGCTTCCCGCGTGAGGCAATCTGCTATGGCCGCGAGCTGGAGCTCGCCCCCGCTAAGCTCTGATACGTCCCTATCCAAGAGCTTCTCGAGGCCTAGGGGCTCTATTATCTCAGACCGATACCAGCTCGACGTCAGGTCAGCGCCAGCTGTCTTAAGGAGCTCGGCTACTGTGCCCTCGTAGGCCGTCGAGATGTATTGGGGCTTGTAGGCTACCTTGGGCGTGCCCGAGACGCCCTCACACTCGTCAGGCACCTCCACACCTGCCAGCATCTTCACGAACGTCGTCTTGCCTATCCCGTTTGGGCCCAAGATGCCTATGACCTCGCCCACGTGGATTTCGCCCGGTTCCACGGAGAGCTCGAAGCCACCATCGTAGCGCTTGCGCATCCTGCCCCAGCGCAGCAGCACGGCCTCCACAGGCCAGGAGGGCGTGGGGGGTTTCACGCGGAAGGTTATGGGCTCCCTCCTGAAGCGCATGTTCTCATCCGGTATATAGCCCTCTAAGTAGATGTTTATGCCGACGCGAACGCCGTGGACATGCGATACTATGCCGTAGACGCCCGGCTCGCCGTAGATGATACAGACCCTATCGGAGAGGTAGTCTAGGACCGCGAGGTCGTGCTCGGCTACCACGACGATCTTACCCTCGCGCACCAGGCCCCTAATGGCTCGAGCAACCTTCAGCCTCTGCCGCACGTCTAAGTAGCTGCTGGGCTCATCGAAGAGATAGACGTCCGCATCCCTACACATAGCGGCTGCCACGGCCACAAGCTGGAGCTCGCCCCCGCTCAGGACGCTTACCTCGCGGTCCAAGATGGGCTTCAACTCCAGCTCCTCCACCACCACGTCCATGACGCCCCTCTCGTCCAACTTGGCCAGGATGTCAGCCACGCGCCCCTTCACGACCTTGGGTATCTTATCTACGTATTGGGGCTTGAGGGCCACGCGCAGCTGGCCCGAGCTCAGGGCCCTGAAATACTCCTGGAGCGGGGAGCCCCTGAAGTGCTCTATGATCTCGTCCCAACCCGGTGGGTCATCGTAACGGCCCAGGTTAGGCTTGATGCGGCCAGCCAAGATGTTGAGTGATGTGGATTTGCCCGTCCCGTTCTCGCCTAAGAGGCCCAGGACAGCGCCCTTAACGGGCACGGGCAGCCTGTAGAGCTTAAAGGCATTCGGCCCGTAGCGATGGGAGCACTCGCCTTCTATCTCCTCCGGCAGCCTGACGATGGATAGGGCTTTGAAGGGGCATTTTCGCACGCAGATACCACAGCCCGTGCAGAGCAGCTCTGATATCAGTGGCCTGCCGTCCTCGCCCAGCGTGATGGCCTCCACGCCTGTCCTGACCACGGGGCAGAAGCGCAGGCACTCGTGGGAGCACTTCCGGGGGCGGCACCTATCCCTGTCTACGACGGCTATGCGCGGCATGGCTACCACGCCAGAAGCGATATGATATATGGGCTGGGGGCTCCCTGGGCTAACTCAGCTCCCCAGAGCTACCACTCTTCCTCTTCCCATTCCTCTTCTTCCCAGCCTTCCTCCCATTCTTCCTCGGGCCATTCCTCTTCTTCCTCGCCCCACTCCTCCTCCCATTCCTCGGCTATGTGGAGCGGGTCCATGATGCTCCCCGGAGGGTGGCCGGCCGGCATGTTTTTAAACCTTTCCTACATGAGATGTGTGCTCCACGGGCTCCTCGTGGGCGGAAAGAGCACGAGGATCGCTAAAACAATGGCATGACCGGCGGCGCGAGAGAGTACACGCGAGGCCTAGGAGAGGCGCAAGGCTTTTATAACGCGCTCCCGAGCCCATTCCGGAGTTGGAGATGATGGGCCGCCAATTCTGGTAGCCCAGCCCAGGCACCTCCTGCCGGCCAATCTAGCCTTAGCTCGTCCACACGGGCAAGGTGATGTAAAATGGATGTAACGCCCAGGGAATGGGATATACTCAGGGCTCTAGCCGACTTAGGCGGCGAGGCGGAAGCGGGAGATGTGGCCGAGAAGGCGGGAATCTCCTTGGCCACGCTCATGAGCGATGCCCGCTCGTTGGCCGAGAAAGGCTTGCTCAACATTAAGGAAGCCGTCAGGCGCAGGCTCGCCCTGACCGAGGAGGGAGAGGAATACGCCAAGAAGGGGCTCCCCGAGAGGAGGCTGGTGAAGGCGTTAGCTGAGCTAGGAGGGGAGGGCGAGATAAAACGCGTCGCCAGCAGGGCTGGTCTCTCGGGCCAAGAGCTGACTATAGCACTAGGCTGGGCGAGGAAGAAGGGCTGGGTATCTGTCGAGAGAGGAGTCCTCAAGCTCTTGGCGATGCCAGGTGATGTCCCGGAGGAAAGGGCGCTCAAACTCTTGCTCAGAGGTACGGCCAACGCCGATGTTCTGGCCAGGGAGGGGCTTAAGGACGCCCTAACCACGCTCGAGAAGAGAGGGCTAGTCAGTGTATCTGAGGAGGTGTTAAGGATCCTCAGGATAACGCCTGCTGGCCTGGCCGTCTTAAAGCGCCCGAGACCGGAAGAGGAGATAAGTCAGCTTACGCCAGAACTCATAATCACGGGCCGCTGGCGGAGGGCTCGCCTCAAGCGCTTCAACCTGGAGGCGCCCGGCGAGCCCGTCTTCCCAGGCCGTCTGCACCCCGTGCAGGAGGTGATACGCGAGATTCGCGAGATATTCTTGGAGATGGGCTTCGAGGAGATAAGGGGGCCGCTCGTGGAAACGGCCTTCTGGAACTTCGATGCCCTCTTCACGCCCCAGGATCACCCGGCCCGCGAGATGCACGATACCTTCTACCTGGCCGAACCACAGGAGGGCTCCCTGCCAGATGAGCGCTTAGTGGAGGCCGTGGCCCGCACGCACGAGGATGGCTGGGAGACGGGCTCCACTGGCTGGGGCTACAAGTGGAGCACTGAGGAAGCCCGCAAGCTCGTCCTGCGCACGCACACCACGGCCACCACCATACGCTACCTGGCCGAGCACCCAGAGCCGCCTGTGTGGGTGTTCTGCGTGGACCGCGTCTACCGGAACGAGCGCGTGGACTACAAGCACCTGGCCGAGTTCCACCAGATAGAGGGCATAGTCATGGACGTGGGCGTGGGCCTGAGGGACCTTATGGGCATCCTAGCCGAGTTCTACCGCAAGCTCGGCTTCGAGAAAGTGCGCTTCTGGCCCAGCTACTTCCCTTACACGGAGCCCTCCATCCAGAGCACCGTTTACTCGCCCGAGCTAAAGGCTTGGATAGAACTCTGCGGTGCCGGCATTTTCAGGCCAGAAGTCACGAGGCCCCTAGGCGTGAGACACCTCGTCCTGGCCTGGGGAGGCGGCTTAGAACGCCTCGTCATGTTGAAGCTTGACGTGAAGGACATACGGACCCTCTACCGCAACGAGTTGGGTTGGTTAAGGGGGTTACCTATATGCCCGTGATAACGCTCTACCGTGACCGCTTCTGCCGGCTGTTGGGCCGCGATATGAGCGTGGAGGAGCTGGAGGAGTGGCTGCCCTGGATAGCGCTCGATATAGAGGACGTGGGGCCGGATTACGTCAAGGTTGAGTATAACCCGAACCGCATGGATTTCTCCAGCCCCGTGGGCATAGCCAGGGCGCTCAGGGGCCTCCTGGGCATAGAGGTCGGCCTGCCGTATTATGAGGCGCCCCTGGGCCCCGTGGAAATCATAGTTAAGCCGGGCGTAGAGCGCGTCAGGCCCTACGTGGTGGGCGCCGTTGTCAGGGGCCTTGAGTTAGACGAACAAACGTTACAGGAGCTCATAGAGATGCAGGAGGACCTACACTGGGGCATAGGGCGTGATAGGAAGAAAGCCGCCATAGGCTTACATGACCTCTCAACCGTGAAAACACCCATCTATTACGCTGCCTTTAAGCCAGACGAGAAGAGCTTCGTGCCCCTTGACACGCGGGAGGAGATGACGTTAGGCGAGGTGCTCAAGAAACACGAGAAAGGGCGCATGTATGGACACCTAGTGGCCTCCTCAGATGTTTACCCGGTCATAATGGACGCGGAGGGGCACGTGATGTCCTTCCCGCCTGTGATAAACAGCGAGCTCACGCGCGTCACGACTGAGACCAGGGACCTCTTCATAGACATCACCGGCCCCGACCTGAGGGCCATAAGGGCCGCTTTACGCGTGCTCACGACCACGTTAGCGGACATGGGTGGGCGCGTGGAGGCCGTGCGCGTGCGCTATCCAGATGGCACCGTGCTGACCACGCCCGACCTGAGGCCGAGAGAGACCATGCTACGCGTGGATTACGCGAACAAGCTCATAGGGCTCGAGCTCAGCGAGCAAGAGGTCATAGAATGCCTGAGGCGCTGCCGTTTAGACGCTGAGCCCATGGGACCCGGCCTCCTCAAGGTGCTCGTGCCGCCCTACAGGACCGATATCATGCACGAGGTGGACCTGGTCGAGGAAGTGGCCGTAGGTTACGGC
>Ga0190367_1001188_pt1 | contig 15690 bp, 12 predicted proteins | sample 4872181011_MG_FD_171838 | JGI IMG/M metagenome (GOLD analysis project Ga0190367, IMG submission 171838) | Hydrothermal vent microbial mat bacterial communities from Southern Trench, Guaymas Basin, Mexico - 4872-18-10-11_MG | ecosystem: Environmental > Aquatic > Marine > Hydrothermal vents >...
GATCTCAATTCTAGGCATGAAGAACACCTATGCTTCTTTAAGCTTACGTGAAAATATATAGCTTGCGGTAGAAAAATCTTATGAAGAATAAAGTTAGAGTTGTAAGGTGGGGTACTACTCTATGAAAGCTGAAGAGCTAAGGAAAGTTATATGCATTGAGCTTACATCATTTGAAGATCTTGCGAGAATGGCGGCTACAGTTATGATGCTTGGACAACCAACATATGTTGTCAAATTCAATAGTAATGGAGCGGATATTTATGGTATGCTTGCTGTCTTTAGGGATTACTATAACTTCTATGGTATACCAATGTTTTACTACTATGTAGATAGAGAGGGTAAATTAAAGGATAAAAAAGGTAACTACATAGTAGTTCGTAGTGATGAAACTGGAGAAAGAATTGAAATATCTAGGGGTAGTAAGAGTGGATGGGCAACTATACCGATAATAAACTTAAAGTCTAAACCAGCATTTATACCTGAAGATCTAGGAAAGTAAAATGATGTTATTCTCTTAAAAGATTTTTTAAGTTATAACATTATGCTGCATGTGTTGGAACATATATTGCAACTCTCCTATTCTTGCTATACAGCTTTACTACTCCTTGCTTTTCAAGTATTTCTAAGATGTCTTTAGCTACACCATAAACTACATTGAGTTTATTCATTAATATGTACGGCGTTACATAGCTTTGCCCACGAATTTCCCTAATAGCCCTCTTAATCAATCCCTCATCGTAGAATACTTGCTTAGCTGACTCAATATCTGATACTTTTGACTCCCTCATTCTCCTTCTCATTTCCTCTTCAAGCATTCTCCTTTGTCTTTTTTCAAGCGATGAAATCGGCTTACCAGTTCTACCTCCCATAACTCCCCCATATCTAGGTTGCTGAAAGGAACGTATAAGTTTATTTATGAATAAACGTTATACTGATAACATGCAGTCATTCATTAACGAGATAATAGACAAAATAATTCCATTAACTAAGGTTTTAGGGCTAAGTAGTATTGACGTCAAAGTATATATTACATTGTTAATGAATGGACCATTAACTGCAAGAAAACTAGCAGAACTACTATCAATATCTGTAACCAAAACATACGAACCTCTTAATAGGCTAATTAAAAAAGGCTTTGTTGAGAAGTCGCGTGAAAGGCCAGCCGTATATTATGCTAAACCTCCTAGAGAAGTATGGAGTAACATTAAACGAGAAGTTACTGATCTAATGGAGTTTATAGAAAACTACATTATTCCGCAGTTAGAAGCTATGGCTAGTATCCCTTCACAACCATATCAAATTACAATAATACCTCAAGGAAGCATTATAAGAGAAATAGTAACACTTATTTCTAAATCAAAAAGTGACGTAGATATAGCTATTAGCTTTCCTGAACTCGTAGTTAATGAGGTAATAAACGCCATTACGGATGCATCCAAAGACAAAAGGGTTAGAGTTCTTGTTACTAGTAGAATAGCTAAACTATTTGATAGGCTAAAGAATGGATTTGTACATGTGAAGATTCTTGATGACATGTTTGGTAGTGGCGTTATAGGTGATACAGTGATATTAATCGTAAAAAATCCTTCAGGAACTCTTAATGCTATGTGGTCTAGTCACAAGTACTTTAATGAAATAGCAAGAGTATACTTTAACCATCTATGGAGTAAGGCTAAGGAAATTTAATGCCATTTATGAGCTGTATTCTCTAATGTAGCTTAATATTAATCTAACTAGAGGTTCATTCTCATAGAGCCTCCTATAGCTTAATGGAGGATTAAATCCCGGTATTATAGACCTAAGCTCTTCAAGAGATATAGATCTAGCGTAGAGCCTAGGATTAAGTACCTCAATAGCAAGTGCTTTCTTAGCTCCACTAATATAGGGTTTATCGTCCTCATCTATACCTGGACTTGGGTACTTCATCACCTCTCTCCAAATGTATATCGGAGAACCAAATATCACCTTACCAACAGTAAATTCACCCATAATTGCCCTAACATTACCAGACACATAGACTATAATTGTAGATCCTGATGGTATGGGTACTCCAATCCATCTTCTTAACTCGAACTTCTTCTTTCCAGTAAATATTTGGTATGCAAACTTAGGTCTTATCGACATTAGGAACATTGGATCTTCATTAACCACCTTTATTCTCCTTAATTAACATTGATTGAAGAAAGACTATTAAGCGTTTATGGGAGTGTATTCATGTAGGCGATGATGAGGGCTGGTATTTCAGATGAGTGAAGAAGGACACCAGTACCGAGCCTCAATTGTACGTGAAGGAGATTGGATTTTAGTATACTTGAATGAGAGAAGGAAGTTTCTAGTAAGGGTTAGGAAAGGTGAAGTACTTGGATCTGATAAGGGGGTCCTAAAACTTGATGATGTTATAGGTTTACCTTACGGCTCTAAGGTCAAGTTATCTACAGGTTATGAAGCCTATATCCTTAGACCATTATTTCATGACTTTTTCTTAAAGTATAGGAGAGTAACTCAGGTAATTTATCCTAAGGATCTAGGATTCATAATATTCATTTCAGGCATATCGAGTGGTTCAAGAGTTTTAGAGGCAGGTGTTGGGACAGGCTTTCTTACTACAACATTAGCTAACGTAGTTAAACCAGATGGAAGAGTATATGCATATGATGTAAGAAGGGAGATTTTGGAAGTTGCGAGAAGGAATTTGGAGTTATCTGGGTTAATAGAGTACGTTGAGTTAAAGTTAGGTGATATTAGGCAGGGTATTGAAGAAAAAGATCTAGATGCTGCTTTCCTGGACATTCCTGACCCATGGAATGCTCTAGATAGCGTACATATTGCCCTCAAGCCATCAGCACCAATAATAGCGTTTATGCCCACAATTAATCAAGTAGAGAAATTAGTGACTGCCATGAAAGTCCATGGTGGTTTCATAGATGTTAATGCTATGGAGTTAATATTGAGGGAGTACATTGTTAAGGAGGGTGCTACAAGGCCTAGAACAACCATGATTGCTCATACAGGTTACATAGTTTATGCTAGGACATGTAGTAAGCAATAGTTTCCTATGAACGTAAAGCTACTTATATCTTAGGTTAAGTCCTAGTTAAGTGTAGAGGTGAGGTTTAGTCCATGAGTCAAAGAGTTAAATGGGAGCAAAAATTTAGTGAATGGTTTGATGAGGTAATAGAAAAGGCAGAGATATATGATTATGGTAGATATCCTGTAAAGGGTATGGGCGTATGGATGCCCTATGGATTTAAGCTACGCGAACTAGTACTCAACGTCATTAGAAAGAGATTAAATGAAACAGGACATGAGGAAATACTATTACCATTACTTATACCAGAACACTTACTTAGAAAGGAGTCCGAGCACATTAGAGGTTTCGAGGACCAAGTTTACTGGATTACTCATGGAGGCTTAGAGCCACTAGACGTAAAACTTGCTTTAAGGCCTACAAGTGAAACTATAATAAGCTTTATGGAGGCATTATGGATTCAAAGTTATAAACAACTACCAAAGAAGTACTATCAAATTGCTAGCATATTTAGATATGAGACTAAGGCTACTAGGCCCATGATTAGGTTAAGAGAAGTTACAACGTTTAAGGAAGCACATACCGTTCACGATAGCTTTGAAGATGCTGAAAGACAAGTAAAGGAGGCTATAGAAGTATATAAAAGAATATTTGATGACCTAGGAATACCATACGTTATCTCACAAAGACCTATTTGGGATAAGTTTGCTGGAGCACTCTACACTATAGCCTTTGACACGATATTTCCTGATGGTAAAGTGCTACAAATAGGTACAGTTCACCATCTAGGACAAACCTTCGCGAAAGTATTTGAAGTAAGAGTTCAGAAAAAAGATGAAAGCATTGATTATGCATGGCAGACAAGTTACGGTATTTCTGATAGAGCAGTAGCAACAGTAATAGCAATCCATGGAGATGATAGAGGACTCGTATTACCACCAATAGTTGCACCAATACAGGTAATAATAATACCAATACCAGGAAAAACCAAAGAGGAAACAGAAAAGATAATCAAGTACGCAAAGGAAATAGAAGCAAAGCTAAAGGAGAAAGGAGTTAGAGTGAAAGTTGATGAAAGAGAGGAAGTCACACCAGGATACAAGTACTATGAATGGGAGTATAGAGGAGTACCAGTAAGACTTGAAATAGGCCCAAGAGAAGCAACAAATAATACAGTAACCATTGCTAGAAGAGACCTACTAAAGAAGGAGGTAATGAAACTCAACGAGTTCTTAAACAAGGTATTTAACCTATTCAAGGACATTGAGGAAACCTTAAGGAAGAGAGCTTGGGAGTGGTTTAAGAATAGAATAACATATGTTGAAGACCTAGATGAAGCAAAGAAAATACTAGAGTCAAAGAGAGGTATAGTTGAAGTCCCATGGTGTGGAAGTAATAAATGCGGACTAGAAATGCAAGACTACGTTGATGCTAGAGCCCTAGGCTCACCTCTAGACAAAGAAACAATACCTAAAGCAAAATGCCCAATATGTGGAAAGAAGGCAAAAACATTAATGAGACTAGCTAGAACTTATTAAGGCATACATGTAAATACTTATGGGTTCAGGGGTGAATTAAAATGCCGAAAAAGAGAGAAAGTAGGGGTAGACACAAAGGAGGTAAGGGTAAGGTAGGTACAGTTCAATGCGATAATTGTGGTAGAGTTATACCAGCTGATAAAGCAGTATGTGTAACAAAAATGTACTCACCAGTAGATCCACAACTCGCCCGTGAACTTGAAAAGAAGGGAGCTATAATAATGAGATACCCAGTAACTAAATGCTATTGTATAAGCTGTGCAATATTCTATGGAATAATAAAGATTAGACCTGAAGCCGAGCGCAAGAAGAGAGTACCATTAACATGATAAAATACAGAATATTTCTTGTAGTATCACTAACAGCAATAACCTCACCTAATTTTAAACTAAAAGGTATAGCAAGCTCAACTGGTAGATTAGACGTAATAGCTAGAAGTATAATAGCAGCACTCAAGATGAGAAACGGCATTAGAAGAGATACAGAATTCTGGGGATTACTTGAAGGACCCCCTAACCCGCCAATATTGATAAAAGTCATTGGAAGTGAAGTAGACTACATACCATACAATGAAATGGAGGTTATCAAGAATCTAAGGAATATAATGAAAGGAGAACACATTAAGGGTTACATCCTTGAAAAGAAAGGATTTAAAGAAGTAGTTAAGGAGCTGATGAGTAAAGTTAATGGTCTATATTATTTAAGAGAAGACGGAAGAAACATAAATGAAGAAACATTTAGACGTGAAAGAGTAGGGTTTATACTTGGAAGTCACATAGATTTACCCTCTAGCTATGAAGAGCATCTAGCTAGCCTAGGCATAGAGAGAGTAAAGCTTAGTAACATAAGTTACTTAACAAGCCAATGCATAACTATAATACATAGGATATTAGATAGAATCTGTTACTTATACCATTATTAAATGGTATAATATTTCATGCTAGTGATCTGGCTAACTCATATGATTTTCGTAAGACTTCTTCAAGTACTTGTGGTTTAAGCTTTAATGCAAGGTATAGGGTCTTATTACTTGGAACTATAGCTATATGGTTAACTACATGTGGTTCCGATAATGATTTAACGAATTTGACGAGCATATCAACCATAGATGCATCATTATAGACCAAATAGTATTGCTTACCCATAATGTTTAACCTATCTATGCGCATAGACTCAATATTCTTAATTACCCTCTTAATACCCTTCCTATAGTACCCCTTTCTTACGACATGTGCTTCCTTATAGAATGGTCTATTAAACCAATAAACTAGGAATAACCTATCAAATCTAGAGGTAAGCATTGCAATTGGATAGTAAAATAGGCTTTGCCTAGGTATTAGGAGTACGGTTACTTCTGCTCTATTTAAGGTCTTATAGAGTAGCTTAAATACAGCTCTATAACCTACATAAAGTCCTATCCATTGGTAAATTTTATCTCTAGGCTTTAACACCTCTTCTAGCTTTCTAGCAGTAAACTCCATTAACATGAGATTAAGTCTCCTACCTTTAAAGAACTGCATAACAGCTATTACGGCAATTACCATTATTAATACCATAAGCTCTTCAGGTGTTAACTCAAACATCCTTATAATCCCTTATACAAGTCCTCTAAGTACTTAGATATATTTCTTAGGTCTTCTACACCTCTAGGTTCACTTGAGAAGAATGGTATTCTAATTATGGTTAGTTCCCTAAATAATTCATTCACCTTTCTTATTGCTTGATTCTGCATTTCAATCTTAACTTTTAGTTCATCGGGAATACTAGGTATTTCAATAACTTTATTGATTATTACTGATTTAACTGGGATACCTAGTTTCTTTAAGAACTCATAAGCTCTATTTGCTTCAAGTACAGGTAATAATTCTGGGTTTACTACCATTACTACTGAGGTGACCTTATCATTAATTAATAGATCGTTTATGGCATTGATTTCACTATACATTTTCTTTAGTTCTTTAAATATTGGATCTTCTTCAGGTATAGATGCTAATTCAAGCTCTTTTCCAGCTATGAAGGCTTTAATTTTCTCTCCAGTAATCCTCTCTATTGCCTTTCTTCGTTCAAGTATCTTTAATCTAAGTTCCATAAGCTTCTTAATCCATATTAATGATATTGTTGGAAGAGCCATAATTCTAATAGTTAAACCTGTTGGTGGAGTATCAAATACAAGTACATCATATTCCTTATTCTTCATATTCTTCTTAATTATCTCTATAATTTTCTCAAGAGTAGCATATTCTTCTACTCCAGGTGAATGCCTTAACGTATCAACGTATCTATCGAGATTAAATATTCTTAGATAACCGTAAATGTCTTTAATTTTATCACTTAGTTCCTTTAAGTGCTTAGCTATCATCTTATCAAAGTCTACTTCAATTGCATATAGGTTATCTAGTACCCTGGTAGCTTCTTCACCTACCTTCATGTCGAGTACATCGCCGAGATTATGAGCTGGGTCAAGTGATGTTATTAATGTTCTGTATCCCCTATCAGCTAACCCTATAGCAAATGCTGCAGCACAAGTTGTTTTACCTACACCACCTTTTCCTACAAAGAAGTAGACTTTGAATTCTTTATTCATAGCTTTCACCGCTTCTATGTTATTTCAAATAATCCTGCCATTTCTCCAAGCATATCATCTAGTCTTTCACTAACGCTTTGCATTATTAATAACTCTCTAGCCATATATGGTAGGAGCCTTAGTGATATACTTGTTGGTGGACTTGGTAACCCTATGAATGAGCCCAATAGGATTAATGCGAAGACGTTTTCGAGCTCACGTAACTCAACTTGAACATATTCTATTGATTTTGCTTGTAGCGTCCCCTTAACTATATCCATGAACTTAAGGATTTTCTTTTTAATTAACTTAATCACCCTTTTATATGTAGTCCATTTACTTACGTATATGATATGAGGTTTATAAGGAGTTTAGAACTTGAAATTTAGAAGTATTCTTCAACTAGCATAAGTCTCTTAGCAACTCTTCTCTTAAGGATTATTAGCGTTATAATGAATATTGCTATACCTGTTACTGGAATTATTATGGGTAATAATCTGTATATTTTTGTTAATAGTTCTGGTTCAAGCATTATTGTAATGCTTTGTTGTTGTGGTACAACTATGTAGACTTCCTTAACTTTAAAGCCTGGTGCATAAGCTGTAATCTTATAGGTGTTTGGCCTTAAGTTTAATGGTACTTCACCTGTTGGTGCGAGTAATAGATCTCTATATACTATCCTTCCTTTACTATCAACAATCGTTATTTTTGCAGTAGGCATTAGTTTTCCTAGGTCGTCGACAACCCTTATGGTTACTTTAATCATTGATGGAACTAGGTTTATTTTAACTTCAGTACTATTAAGTAGCTTTACTTCAACTTTTGTTTCTTTATATGCAAGTGTTCCAGGAACTCCTATAATGTATGTACCGTAGGGTAGTGTTTGAGTATTATTCTTTGGTGTTATAGTTGCTGTTACATTGTACTTAAATATACCTTTTCTAACTATGTTTACTTCTATTGGTTTAGTTACTTTAGTTTTCTCAACAGCATCTATGAATGTTATTGTTAAGTTATAATACTTTGGTTTAAGTTTTATCTGAACCTTAGTGTTATTGACTAGTTTTATAGTGTGTTTAGCTTCAATAACGTATGGAGCGAGTGGTTTGACAAATACTTCATAGGTACCTGACCTTAAGTTTTCTATCTTTAAGTATCCTTTACCATCTGTTGTAGTATTTGTAATGAATCTTTCAATAGGTTTTAACTGCCTAATCACTATTATTGATTTAACGGGTTTTTCATCAGGGTCCATTACATTAATTTCTAAGCTATATGTAAACGTCTTGAGCTTTAATGTAACTTCAGTTTCCTTATTTACCTTTACGACTCCACTTACACTTTCATAACCAGGCATTTCAACCCTATATTCATATGTACCTATAGGTAGCTCTACTTCCTCACCGCTTTTCACTACAACGTAGCTTTCAGGTAATCCTCCCTTGTATCTTAACGTTATCTTCGCTTCCTCTAATTCAACATTTGTATCAGCATCGTATATTCTAAAGACTGTAGTGTATTTAGGTAATGTGACATTTATTGAGAATTCCTGTCCTTCATAGGTGACATCAATTATCTTTTCTCCGATTATCGTTCCATTAAAGTATATTGTTGCCTTATATTTCCCTGGCCTTAATGATAATCTTAGGATACCTTTGTGTATTTCTGCTTCTATCGATTGTAGGAATACCTTTTTACTTAGATAATCTAACTTGATTACGCCGTAGTCTAATGGCTTTATTAGGGAGAAGGGTTTTATTATGTTGACGTATACTTTAATTAGAGTTCTGTACCTGAATGGCTCAAGTGGTATGCTAATATTAATATCTTTAGTTAGTTCTATTGCTATAATCTTTGGTAGGAATCCTGGTGCTCTTAATTCTAGTCTATAGATTCCGTATGGCAGCATTATCGTATTATACTTTAATGACAAATTTACTGAGAAGTATATGGGAACACCATTTCTGTCGATTATCGTTAATGTATAGTTTGGTAGTTTATTATAGCCTTCAAGAGCTTCTACATCTAGAGCTGTTATTTTTACCTCGAATAACTTGGGTGAAACAAGTAGGTGTAGTCTCGTAGTTTCTGGTGTTATTGTAACTCTAAGTGGTAGTATGAGTCTATGGTATGGGCTTATAAGATATACCTTGTATTTGCCGGGTCTAAGGTTAACTACTCCTGTACCATCAGGTCCTAGTCCTGTGGAGGCTGCTGTAACGCCTATTTCCTTTAGCTCTGGATCTATTGGTGAGAATATTAGTGTTGCATTAAATGGTGGTTCTGTGGCTATAACCTTACCCGCAATGTAATATCCTACGTTATCTACTTTAAGTGAAATAGGTATTATTATTGGTTTTAACATCAGGTCTACTGTTTTGCTTTGACCTTCTTTATCTAGTTCAACTATAGTATATGATGAGTAGTGTTTATCTGAGGTAATTTTTACTTTATATGCTCCTAATGGTACTTCTAATCTAAGAACTTCTCTATTAGCTTTAAAGATTCTAGAAATCCCTGTATGCTCGTTGGTTACTTCCACTATAGCGTTTATTAAGTATCCTGTTTCCTCATCTCTAGCTAGTATTACTAGGAAGCCTGTCTTAGGATCTAATTCTACTGATATTTGGGATTCTGCTAAGACTGTTATGTTTACTGTCTTCTCTTTGAATAGTGAATGCTGTATGTGTAATGAGTAAGTTAGCCCAGCTCTTAATAGTAGTGTTGCCTTGCCCATGGAGTCGGTTAGTGCTTTTAGTGGTGGATATTCGGGTGCTTCTGCTATTAATTGGGCGTTGTCTATGGGTTTTCTCATAAATCCATAGCCTTTATTACTTCCATAGACAACTACTTCAACTAGGTACTTTACCGGCTTTAGCTTTACGTATACATTTGTATCTCCAACTACCGTTACGGTAGTATTTTCTTCTCTAAAGTAGTCTTTATCGAATACGAAGATGTAGGTACTATATGGTAATTTTATAGTGCTACCACTACTTACAACTGTTCTTAACACTGGTTTTCCATAAATAGTTGATATAGATAGCTTAACTCCATCTAGGTATTTCCCCCTAATTTCACTATCCTCTATGAAGACTCTTACATTGAATAACTTGGGTTTGAGATTTATAGTTAATGTTACTTTACCTTCCTCTCCAGTAAGACTTAATGTTCTTATAGCTTCATCAAACCATTCATGCCTTACATATATCTTGTATTGTCCCTCTCTTAGACTAAAGACTGCGTAACCTTCACTATCAGTTATCTCTTTAAGCGATCTCCTGCCCATAATCGTTACATTAGCTTCAGCAACAGGTCCTTTAAGTACTCCTAAGTATCCTTCACTTACAACTCTTACAATTACAATTACCTCTTTGGGCTCCATGAGTACGCTAAATTGTTTATCACTTTCAACTCTTATTGGAGAGCTAATGTATTCCTTAAAGCCCCTTCTATATGCCTTGATAACATAAGTTCCTTGAGGTATATTAAATGTATATCCTGCATCTACAATTTTGCTAATCGATTTACCTGTTTCAAGTCTAACTATCGTTAAGTTCACATTGTTTAGGGGTTCATTAAATTCCTTATCGAGAACTTCAATGCTTAACTCGTATAGCTTGGGCTTTACATTTATATTCAGTATTGTTGGCTTATCTATGTCTACTTTCACGGATTTGGCGATTATGTGCTTCCCTTCTACTTTTACATTAAATGATCCTTTTTCTAAAAGACATCTAGCTACACCATTGGTATCTGTTATTAAGTTTAATGAAAGTTTTCCTTCAGTTGAAGTTATGGTTATGTTGGCTTCAGGGACAGGTCCATACCATAATCCGTAGCCATACTCGGGGTCTTCCGGTCTATAAGGTATTGTTACGTTGAATAATACTTCAAATAACTCATACCTAGCTTCTGCGTATGTTCTAACATCTTTGACGCTTATCTCACTAGTTGTATTACCGTATTCCCGTGAATATACTTTTACAAAGTATTCTCCTTTAGGTAGGTAGAAAGTTACATTACCACTAGCATCAGTAGTTCCCTCAGCTACTAACTTATCCTCCTCATATACCTTAACTACTGCATTAGATATAGGAGTACCTATTTCTTCACCATTGATATAGTATTCTTTCTTCTCTACGTGAATAGTAACTATTGATAGCAGAGGAGGTTCGCCCTTTAATACTTCATCGAATCTCTCCATAACTAGTAATCTACCATTAGAGCCAAGGACGACAAGCTTACTAGCATCAGTTTTTGAGTACAGGAAGCCATATAAATTAAATGGTATGCCTAAGTACTCCTCTCCATCTCTTAGTAATGGAGTCCATGTCTTAATATCTATAGCTTGGAAGAGGCCTGTAGACGATAAAGCTACAACAACTTTCCTTGAAGCATCTTCAAGTATTTCTACAGATGTTATTGGCGAATCAAGAGTATAGGAGTATATCACATGATATGTTGAGTCTTCTTCATACCATTTAAGAAGCCATATAACGCCATTACCATCACCTACAACTACATATTCTCCATCTCTTGTCACGTAAACACTCGTTATTGGTCCTGAAAGTAAGTGACGTGTCATATCGATGAAGTTAAAGTCTTCGTCAAACCATAGTAAGTATACATAGGGTTCATCTTCATAAATGAGCAGGTACTTCCAAGGCATTCCCGTTACTTCATACATTGAGAATACTTTGAATACATGTGGTCTAGTTACACTTATCTTATAAAATACCTTAAAGTCTTCAGGTTTTATTACTGGTTCACCACGTTCGCTAATTATACTTGGTAAATCAACTAAAGCTAGCTCGAATTTTATTAACAGCGTCGTTTGTAATGGTACTTCAACTCCTTTTCCTTTCTCCATAACTATTGTCACATTGTATCGTTCACCAGGCTTCTTTATCTCTACAACATTCGTTTCTGAGCCATTTACTAGGATACGCAAAATAGTGTAGTTGGAATGATATGCTGTGACAAGATATGTTCCTCGAGGTACTAGGATAGAAGCTATACCGTCAGCACTTGTTTTTTCTCTAACATATAATTGTGTTTGCGTGTCAAGAGCTTCTACTATAGCTCCACTAATTCCAGTACCATTGACGTCTATGACTTTAAAGGTGATATTTCCTGGGGTTTCTGTAAGTGCTAATACTGTTTTACTTGCATCCCACATATAGTTCTCTCCAATAAGTCTCCTAATCATACAGAAGCCGTATACGGTAGTATTTGCTATTCTTGATAAAGCGGCGTCATTGGGGCTTAATCCTATTTCAGTCCATCCAGGTAAGGGCATGGTCTTATTTGCAGCAAATATGTAGGTGTAAAGGCCTGAATCCATAGCAACTATGTAGACGTAGTTTCTATATTCTCTAGCTGTATTATCAACACCAATAGCTAGCCTTACTATACCTCCTCTAGAAGCTTCAGCAAATCTTATCGGACTATAAGGTTTATCTACTGTTGATACTAGTATTTCTCCATCAGCTGTACCGTATCCAAACCAGCTACTTGGAGAACCATCCGTAGTTATAATTAGTGGAGTTCCCTGAGAAGGTATGAACCACTTGATATTCAATTCATCTAGATCTACGGAGCCTATACCTTCAGCAGTAATTATGAGTAGTCTATCTAGATAGGGGTCATAGACTGCTCCAGCTATAGTTATGTTTAGGTCTTTTACCTTACTGTTATAGATTATGTAGATTTCAGAGAAGGTTACTTGAAGTGTGGAGAGAATTACTATTATTAGTAGTGATACTATAGCTGTCTTACTTAACTTGGCTTTCATGTTCCTTTAGCCTAATTTTACTGTGCACGGATTCCTTATAAATTTAAAATAAGCCTTAAAACATATAATCTACAGTATGGTATGTAGCTCCAAGTGTACAGCATGGTGTTGATATGAAATTAAAGCTATTCAGAAGGAAGAAACGCGAAGAAAAGGACGTTTCTCTTGAAGAATTCGAAGAAATACTCGCTGAAGACGTTAAGCAATTCATTAAAGCCAGGATAAAGGGTGCAAGTGTAGTATCAATTCCTAGAGGCTTTAAGTGTGCAGAAATCTATCCCCTAGTAGATCCTTGGGCTAGAGCTGTAATAATTCAAAATCCAGATACAGGTGAAACAATTTACGTTATTGATGAAATACCATTAAATCGTAATGAAGCGGCCATATACAAGAAGCTCTTAGACATCATTTATTGGGAGTTAAAGCCTCCACCAGCCGGTGAAGATGTTAGAGAATACTTTGTTAGAGAAGCTAAGAAAATTGTATGGAAGTACCAGATTAGGCTTGGAAGAACACCTGGAGTTTCATGGGCTAAAATCCTCTACTACATTGAGAGAGATACCGTTGGCTTTGGACCTATAGATCCTCTTATGAGAGATCCTAATATAGAGGATATTTCATGTGATGGGGTTAAGAGGAGGATTTATGTATGGCATAGAAGGTACGAGAACATACCAACAAACCTAAAGTTTGATAGAGAAGAGGAAATTGATGAACTAGTAATAAGGCTTGCACATAAAGCTGGTAAGCACATTTCAGTAGCATTCCCAATAGTTGACGCAATTCTACCTGGAGGTCATAGACTTGCAGCTACATTCCGTAAAGAGGTATCAACTAGTGGTTCAACATTTGCTATTAGAAAGTTCCGTGAAGATCCAATAACGATAGTCGACATGCTTAACTGGAGAACAGTTTCACCAGCACTCGCAGCCTATCTATGGATGCTAATAGAACATAAAATGACAGGACTAATAATGGGCGTAACTGGTAGTGGTAAGACAAGTACATTAAACGCACTACTAACCATGCTTAAACCTACAGTAAAGGTAGTAACCATAGAGGATACTCCAGAATTAAGGCTACCACTAGAAAACTGGGTACAATTAGTATCAAGACCAGGCTATGGATTTGGAGTACAAAAGATAGGAGAAATAACACTCTACGACCTAGTAAAAGTATCACTAAGATACCGTCCAGACATAATCGTTGTAGGAGAGGTTAGAGGTGAAGAAGCATACGTCCTATTCCAGGCCATGGCAAGTGTATCCTACGATACTCCAGTCTTAATCATGAATTCTAAGGGTGAAGTTAGCTTAATCAATATAGGCGAGTTCATCGATAAGTTCTATAGAGAAGATGAAGAATGGATACCTAAACCTGTCGAAGGATATTACGTCTTAAGCCATAATGGAAACAATGCACACTGGAAGCCGATTAAATATGTTCTAAGACATAAGGCTAACGAGATATATGAAGTAGTATTTGAGGGTGGAGGAAAAGTAAAAGCTACAGGTAGCCATAGTGTGTTTGTATTAGATCCAGAGAACTTGGAGATAATTGAAAAACCTGTAGCAATGCTTAATCCCGGCGAACTACTAGTAACGTTTGTTAAAAATAATTCCTCAAAAGAGAGTATGGAGTATCAGTTAATAGATGTAATTGAAATTATAGGTAATCCCAAGAAAGACTATATAGATAACGTACCAAAGGAGATTAAGGAGCTTAGCGGAGGTAGAAACCCAATCCCCTTATCTACGTATCTTGTCCTTGAGAAGGATAGAGGAGTAAGGAGAAGAATAAGAATAAGTAGATTAAAGAGAAGTCATGGTCTACCCGGCTTAATAGAATTAGATGAAGAATTAGCGTTTGTATTTGGCACTTACATAGCTGATGGATGTGTTAAGGAGCATAGAGGTAAAAGGATATGCTTTACATTTGGTGAAAACGAGAGAGAAATCGCTGAAAGAGTATTAAAGATAATGGAGAATAAGTTTAATATAAAGCCAGTTATCGACGATAGAGGTACTTATACTATATATGAGTATTCTCATACACTGCTAGCTGAGCTATTTGAGAAACTTCTTGGAGCTAACCTATATGAAAAACATATACCTCCACAGCTATGGAGTTCACCGAGAAGGGTCATTAAAGCTTTCTTTGATGGACTAAGAGCAGACTCTAGGAGAACGTTAAAGAGAAGATATACATGCTATACCACTGCTAATGAGAGGTTAGCTTATGAGATATTATGGTTAGCTAGAATCGCAGGCTACTACTCCGAGCTAGTCGTAGAGAAAGGAACAGGTAAGAATAAAGGTAAGAACTACTACAACGTCCTAGTATACTTAGATACTAATTACAGAAAACCTAATGCTCAGGAGAGGGTACCCGTAAAGCTATTAGTAAAGTTAATAGAATTAACTAAACCTAAGTCAATGCCCTTAGAGCTAACATGCATTACCAAGAGGAAATATGTATCTAAGAAGACTGCTCTAAAAGTATTGCAGTGGGTTAAGAGAAAGGGACGCTTAACATCTCAATCAATAGAGTACTTGAAGAAGTTAGAACAATTAATGAATGGAGAACTGGTATTCATAGAGGTAAAGGATGTAAAGAAAAGACCATATCAAGGATATGTATATGATATATCAGTACCAGGCACAGAATCATTCTTTGGAGGAAACGTACCATTACTGTTACATAATACTGGTCATGGAGGTGTAACTACTATTCACGCAGAATCTATTGATGCTGCCGTTAAGAG
>Ga0190367_1001189_pt1 | contig 15681 bp, 19 predicted proteins | sample 4872181011_MG_FD_171838 | JGI IMG/M metagenome (GOLD analysis project Ga0190367, IMG submission 171838) | Hydrothermal vent microbial mat bacterial communities from Southern Trench, Guaymas Basin, Mexico - 4872-18-10-11_MG | ecosystem: Environmental > Aquatic > Marine > Hydrothermal vents >...
GTTAAAAATGCGCCTCAAGCATCTAGATTTCTCCTTAGATATATCGGTAGCGTTGGATCAGATAAAAAGCATGTAATTACGAATCTACTGTCTAACGAGAACTTTTCCAAGCTTTTAGATGCATTAGAAAGTGAAAAGTTTGATGAGATAAAATTATTGGCAGAAAGACTTGTTCAGACTGTATATAATGTCGGGTACTCTACTTTGACGACATGGTTGGCAATCCTAAGACCAGATTTATTCATACCACTTTGGGGTTTCGAGAAAGAAAATGGGACTATACCCCAGAGTTTTCTAAGAAAATTTTATGAGATAAAGAAGTTCACAAAATGGTGGTATCTTGAAATTGACGAACTATTTGAATTTTTGGGGATTCTGAAAAAAATAGCAAACAGTGTTAGAATAGATAATTTATTTGAGTTGGCTTTTTATCTTAACAAGTATCAGGAGAGAAGAGATATTGCAACAAGACGATTTTGGTTAATAGCACCCGGAAAAGGAGCAGAATACTGGAACACTTGTGTTAAAAGGGAAATAATCTGTGTAGGCTGGAGAAATGCTATAGAAAAGTATGGCAAAAGAATATTCGAGCTAGATTACGATAAGTTCAAAAATTTAATGAAAAATGAATTCGGTTATGGTGATTTCCACGAATTGTGGAAGTTTTTAAGAGAAGTATCTATAGGTGATATTGTTTTTGCAAAAAAGGGAATGAAAGAAATAATAGGGATCGGTATTGTTGAATCCGGACCGGAAATAGACCTCGAATTGGGTGATTACCCTATTTACAGGAAAGTTAAATGGATCAATAAGAATCTAAGATTAGAATCACCAAAACAGTTTAGAGAAACTGTTGCTGAATTAACATATGAAGAAATTGAAAGATCTATAGAGCTGAGGAATTTAGTAGATAGTATAATTCAAAATATTCCTAGTTCCAAAGATAGCAAAGACGAATTAGATGAAGAAACTAAGAGTAAAATAGAATCGTTACTCAATTACAAAAAGCAGATAATCCTTTACGGGCCACCGGGAACGGGTAAAACTTGGACTGCTCAAAATTATGTGATGAGTGAAACGAATAACAAGAAGTTTTACGAGTTTGTAACATTCCATCCATCTTACAGCTACGAAGAATTTGTCGAAGGACTCAAACCGATTCCAGCTGAAACTACTACAAGTGATTTGAAGTTCATAGTTGAGGATGGTATTTTCAAGAGAATAGCTATCAAAGCTATATGCGAAGCTTTAAAGTTGGCTGAGAATTTGAAAAACATGGCTGAGGAACTTTTAAACTCATTAAAAGAAATTGAAAACGGAAATCTTAATGAATACGACAGATACCTTAAAAAGAAAAGGGACTATGGAATCGTATTAAAGAACTGAGCAAAGAAGATATTAATGAACTATTCGAAAACTCTCCAAAATTCTACCTCGTAATCGATGAGATAAACAGAGGAGACATTTCAAGGATTTTTGGTGAGCTTATAACCCTGCTCGAAGCTGATAAAAGACTCGGAGAGGATAATCAGATTATCGTAACTCTACCGTATTCCAAAGAACCTTTCGGAGTTCCACCTAACTTATTCATCATCGGAACTATGAATACAGCTGACAGAAGTGTAGCACTAATAGACATCGCTTTGAGAAGGAGATTCGGATTCATAGAGCTTATGCCATCCTACAAAGTCCTCATTAACGAGCTCGGAATTGGTAACGTTAATAACGAGGATGACGCTATTAGAATGATAGAAAGCTGGAACGAAAATGATCTAAACGACATTAAAAAGCTTACAGTTAAAGTTCTTTACTCCATCAATGAGAAAATAAAAAGGGTTTATGATAGAGATCATCAAATCGGGCACAGCTATTTCTTAAAGCTTAAGGATTATGAAACGAGAGATGAGACTATTAAAACTTTAAAATATATCTGGTTCCACGAAATAATTCCACTACTTCAAGAGTATTTCTACGACAGTCCAGAGAAACTGAAGGATGTTTTAAGCGAAGAGTTCGTTATAGTAGATGAAAATTCATACGAGTTCAAACAAATGGAAGATTTCAGCAATGAGGAGTTTCTAAATGCTTTAAAGGGTTTAATTATGAGCAGGGGTGAGCAAAGTGGATAATATCGTTACTCTGTTCGAATACGATTCAAAGAAGTTCGAAGAGGGTGATCAAGACTATTACAATGGAGACAAACTCATTTTAACGGATAAAACAATTGAAGAACTTGAGAAACTAAGTGATAAAAATTTGATAGAGCTAAAGTGGAAAGAGATAAAAGCTTTGAACTATGTCGGCGTGATAAAAGCTGGCAATATTACAATAGAAATACTTCCAAAATTTTTAAAGAAAGGAGAAGAGAAGAGCTTTGAAGAACTGAAAAGAGTTGCGATCAAAAATCTCTTAAAAATGCTCGAATTTACTCAAAAGTTGAAAATAAAGGAAATAGATTACACGGGTTTGGAAGAAATTAAGCACGATTTCTTTGAGATTTTCATCTACCTTTTTGCGAAAAATCTGTTATCTTTGCTTAAAATAAAGCAAAACTACGAATATGTAAGGAAAAGAGAAGAACTTAGATTCGTTAAAGGAAGAATAGACTTTGCAAGATATACGAATCCAGCAAGATTGCACATTGTACCTTGCATTTATTACGAGAGATCGATTGACAATCTCATAAATCGAACTTTAAAATACACTTGCTATCTACTATCAAAAAAGACGAAAAGCTCTGAAAATTATCGTTTACTTCGAAGGATAATGGACATCTTAGATGGAGTAACATTAACTCCTGTGACGATCCAAGAAATCGACAGGATAACGTTTAACAGATTGAATGTCGATTTTAAACCCTTCATTGAATTGTGTAAGCTTATTCTTGAAAGATCAACCTTAACCCTTCAGGCTTCCAAAATTGAAACGTTCTCCCTCATGATTCCGATGGAAAAGCTGTTTGAAGAGTTTATAGCAGGTGTAATTCAAAAAATACATAAGGACATCTTCGGCGAAAATGCTAAACTGTTAATTCAATACGAAATAGGTCACTTAGCCGAAAAGAGTGGAAAGGAAATGTTTAGAATGATTCCTGACATAACTATTAAGGTTAAAGACGAGATTAAGCTGATCATCGATACGAAATACAAGCTTCTCGATCTAGACAGTGAAAAGTTGGGAGTTTCTCAACAAGATCTCTATCAAATTTATGCGTATTGTAAGGAAAGTGATGCTAAAAAGGCGTTACTACTCTATCCAGATAATTTGGTTAGTTTTGATGAGGATAGACTTAGAGAACCTTTTAAGCTTGGTAAGGATAGAGCTATCAAGCTATTTATTGGAGTAGTTCCATTACATTATGATTTAACCAACAAATTTGAAGAATTCGTTAAGGAGCTTGAAGGTATTTTAAAGGCTGTTGAATCTGAATGATCAGACTTGTTAACTTAAGCTCTTTGCTCGAAGTTGGCATGTCTAAATGATCTATCTTCCTTAATTTGCGTGTCACATCTTTTACTGCATCTGCAACCATACTCTTTCAATAGTAGCTAGTAGTATTTATTCTTTAGATTTTTATGTTGATGTTAAATTGATTAAATCTTCATCTAAACCTTTCGTTTTAGGTTTAAAAGGTGAAGTTTACGGGTTTCAATGGAATGACACAACACTTAATAATTCTTGTCATACATGAGAAGATGAGAGGTGTGAGAAAATGGAAATCGTGAAGATGGGAAAGAGGGGAGACATAGTCATTCCGGCAGAGATAAGGAAGAAGTATGGGCTTAAGCCGGGAGATCTGTTTACATTGGTTGATGTTGATGGTGTTCTAATGTTGTATAAGGTTAAGAGTGAAGGAGAACTTTTAACAGAGCTGAAACACTTAGGAGTGCTTTTGGAAAAAGCCGGATATAAAAAGAAAGAAGACGTGCTTAAGTTGGTGGATGAAGTAAAGGAGGAGTTATGTGAAGGTTCTCCTTGATACAAACGTTTACATCGTCGCAGCATTGGATTTAGCAAGGAACATTGAATCGGCGGAAGTTAAAATAATTAAGGCTGCAATCGATCAGAAGTTTAGAGTCGTTATAACAAAAGAGTTACAAGAGCAGATAATTAGAGTTGCTAAAAGAGTTGGTAATAAGAATTGGGCTTCACGATTGATAGCATTGATATGGGCTGAAATTAAACCAATATTCATCCCTCAAACGTATTACAAAGATTTGATGAGATTGTATAAAAGTAAGGTTCCGAGGAAGGATTTAGCCATATTCGTAGCCGCTTTAGCTGGTAATGTTGATTACTTGGTTTCGGAAAATAGAAGCTTCATTAAAGAAGCTACAAAGGCTCAAAACATCTTTAAATGTCTTACTCCTGAAGAATTCGTGAGAAAATTGAAGCTGTAGCTGAAGGAGAACAGAGCTCAAAGAGACTGAGATCGGAAAGATTCCAAAGGATTGGAAGGTTAGGCTTTAAGATAATAATGGATCAGTCACTATTATCAAAATATTACAATAAGAAGGGAGCAGGATACTCATTCGTTCAAGAAAAGGTAGATGTGAACCCTACATTAAAACAAACACCTATATTATAAAATGTGCAAAAATTGCTCAAGATTCCTATAGATCTTTTTAGCGATGTTCTATAACGGAGCTATAATCCTCATAATATAATATGATGAAAAGAAGTGAAAATTGTTTGATTGTTTGAAGAATTACTAACTAAACTCAATACTGTACACATTAAATTCACAACGAAAAATTTAGAGTTTGCTGAGCACATTCTTTATAACATCCAAAACTTCTCTTGAGCAAGGAGTTGCCAGATGACTTATAAAGTTCGGCAAGTAGTTCATGAGTTTAGCCGCATCTACTTCAACCCTCGGCAATCTTGCCTGATAAGACTTAATAACAACCACTTCACAGCAATCCTTAGCCCAATCGTTTATAAACTTCTTAACAGCTTCGGATTCTCCATCTCCATACAAAAGTAATGCCTTTCTCTTCTCCGGAGGGTTTAACCTCTCTAGAACCCTAAAAAGAACCTCTTCATCTTTTTCAACGACTTTGCATGAATTCAGTCTAAGCATAAACTTTGCAACATCTGCTACCTTTTTCATTAGAGGTGGTGAGATTGCGATTGCGTAATCTGCAGAGCTTAGCAAAGATAGCAAACCACCGATACTATGTCCAACTGAAATCACCTGCTTAAACTCCTTTTTCAACTCCTTTACAACACCTTCAACATCGTTAAGCACATTTTCATCGAATTCGTTTTTATTCTCACCATGCCCCCTTAAGTCAATTGCAACACAGCAATGCCCCTCCTCTGCTATAGAAACCGCAATTCCTAGCACTTCATCCTTCGAAGATGAATATCCATGCACGTATAAAACGCATTTATCGGCAGATTTTTTCTCCTCTGGCTCAACGAAGTAGGCTGGCACGTCTAATCCATCTAAGCTTTTAAAAAACTTCTTCAAGACCCTTACACTCATAGGAATAAATAATTTCAAATCGTTAAAAAGTTTGTCATGAACCGCTACGAGAGACAAATACCGATAATAGGATACGAAGGGCAGGAGAAACTATTGAATTCGAGTGTTTTAGTCGTAGGTGCTGGTGGACTTGGAAGCGCTGTAATCGCATATTTGGCAGCGGCCGGGATTGGAAGAGTAGGTATAGTAGATAAGGACACTGTAGATGTCAGCAATCTGCAAAGGCAGATAATCCATGCCGGAAAACTCGGGATGAACAAGGCGAAATCAGCAGCAGAATTCGTAAGAAATCTAAATCCAGATGTAGAAGTTGTCACATATGAATTCGAATTAAACCCAGAGAACGTATTAGACATCATAAGGGATTACGATGTCGTTGTGGGATGTCCAGATAACTTCAGAGTAAGGTTCTTACTTAACGATGCGTGTATGCTTACGAACAAGCCGTATGTCCATGCAGCAGTTTACGCATTTGAAGGTGAAGTGGGGGTTTTCCTTGGAAAGCCCTGCTATAGATGTTATCTACCAATTGCACCGAAAAACCATGGAGGAGAGATAATTGGAAGTGTTGCAGGAGTATTCGGATGTCTTCAAGCAACTGAAGTTATAAAGCTGATAGCGGGGATTGGTAACGTTTTAAGCGGTAGAATTCTGAGAATAGATCTGTCGACGATGGAATTCATTGACATTAAGGTTAGACAGATGAGGGCTTGCCCGATTTGCAGCGGAAAACTCAAAGGAATCTTCAAAGAGAATTACATGGGAAACTGTGAAATCAAGAGATTCGAATGATTTTTCTGCAAATATTCACAGATTTTGCTATGAATGCAGATTTATATATCGATAAAATAAATATTTTAAAATATTTACCTATGAAGGATTGCTTAGAATGCGGTTACACATGTAGAGATTTGGCTGAAAAGGCTAAAAATAACAGATATCTAATCAATAGATGTCCATACCTAAGCGATAGGGAGAAAGAGTATTTAACAATAGCTCTAAACGCAAAAGAGATACTGCCAGAAGTGCCAATGATATCATCAACTGTTAAAACTAAAACCGGGTTAATAGTAGGTGATAGAAATTCCCCAGTTTTAGTCACTGCAAACTTCCCATATACTCAAGTAGTAATTGGTGAAGTCTTGGCAAAGGCCGGGATAAGTTGTAACATACTTATAATAGATACGGACGGCTATTCGGTAGACATGGCAGTATATCTCAAAATATTTAACGGTGAAAGAGTTAAAGATGCGATAGAAAGCTGTAATGAAATAGAACTAATCGAGAAGAGAATTCTAGTAATCCCAGGATTGGCTAGAGATTTTAAAAAGGACATAGAGGAGAAAACTAAATGGGATGTATTAGTTGGTCCGATATGTGCTGCTGAAATTCCGATATATCTGCTCAAAGAGGGATTAATCTAATCTGTTCGAGTCGAGTATAGCCATCAGTTCACTCAGATCTACCTCTCCTATACCTATTGCAGAATCAGCCGCGCCATAAGATATCAACAACTTGTCGTCGAGTAGTTGAGCACCACATGGGAATACTGTAAAGGGTCTATCTCCGTAAACCTCGTAGATTTCCTTTGGTTCCATGATGTAATAGGGAGTTATGGCGGTAATCCTTAACTCCTCGTCCATTAGTATTGCAAAAACCCTGTAAGCTTTAGTTTCCTTGTCTACTCCATGCAATAGGAGTAAGTATTCATCTCCAACCTCAATTGGTGGAGTTCCCCAACCTATTTTTTCCTCGAATTCAGCGGGTTCTAATGCAAGAGATGTGTTATTAACCGTTATCTCTGTAAAGCTTTCGAGGTGTAATACCTCATTTGGGATATCACTGATAACCAAGTAAAAGTTTTCATCTCTGAGGTGTAATCTGTGGAAGAGCTTGAGATTCCCCTTAACCTTCGTTAAAAATGCATCCTTGTCACTTATAACGAATCCCCTAAACTCTCTCGGCATTCTAAAAACACATAATTTCTTCCATCTTCTTCCCTCTAAAACTGCTGTAACTGGAAGAGTCCTTTCAGTCCTCTTAGATGGATCGAAATAGTTCACGGTTCTTCCACAGTAGGTCATGAACCTTTTACCATCTATCTCGTAAACTCTTGGATCTTCTACTCCCCACAAATCGAATTTGTTATCTGGCATAACCTTTATCTCTGCTGTGTAATGCCCAGAGACTAAATCGTCGTATACGTCTTCGAGGGGTATATGCATTTCAGCTACTGCACTCGAATACGTAAAGTACCCTATGATTATCCTTCCATAAATCGTCACTCCAGCGTTCTCAACTATCATAGACGGATTAAATATCGTTACTGGATTGTCTATGGGATATCTCTTCAGGTGTACTTTGTCTGCTGTTATAACGCTTAATCTCCTCACTATGTCTTCCGTTCTCCTCTCTCTACAAATCTTTATCTCTCCTATTTCTCTACAGATCGGTTTAAACATTAGTATCTATAGCACAAACGAAAACTTAAAACTTTTATCGTTTTGGAAAAGTAATTAATAGGGTTAAATTAAAATTCGCTACATGGTGATTGGTGTAACAATGGTTAACGTGATACCTGGTAGAGAAAAAGATGTCTATTTGAAAATAAAAAACCTCAAAAATGTTAGAGACGTCTACCACGTCTTTGGAGAGTTCGATTTCGTCGTAATAATCGAAACAAATAGTCTATCTGAGTTGAATAAAACTGTTGATGAGATCAGAAGTATAAACGGTGTTACTAAAACCCAGACTGTTGTCGGAGCGGAGATTTAAAAGTCGATTGCAATAACTATTTATAATACACTAACTCAATAATCTCTGGTAAATGACCCCAGAGACCTCTGAGGTGGTGATTATGAAAACCAGTGATACAACGAAGTATCTCATACACGCCGAGATTGTAGCAGATGGTGTTGTCGAGCGTCCGGATGTTGTGGGTGCTATATTTGGACAGACTGAGGGATTGCTTGGAGATGATTTGGATTTAAGAGAGTTGCAAAAAACCGGCAGAATTGGAAGGATAGAGGTGAAAATAGAGAGTAGAGGGGGAAAGAGCTATGGAGAAATAAAAGTACCTTCGAGTTTGGACAAAGTTGAGACAGCTATACTCGCTGCGGCTTTGGAAACAATTGAAAGAGTGGGCCCTTGCTCGGCTAAGATAAGGGTGAAGAAGATTGAGGATGTAAGGGCTAGTAAAAGAAAAAAAATAGTGGAAAGAGCTAAGGATATACTTAGAGAACTCTTTGAGGAGCCGGAAATAGAATCCGAGAAAATAGTCGAACTCGTTAGAGAGGCAATAAGGTCTGATGAAATAGTGGAATACGGAGAGGAGAAATTACCGGCAGGACCAGCAATAGACGAATCCGATGCGATAATAGTCGTTGAGGGAAGAGCTGATGTTCTAAACCTTTTAAGGCATGGAATAAAAAACGTAATAGCTGTAGAGGGTACAAACATTCCGAAGACTATTATAGAGTTGAGTAAGAAGAAAACTGTTACAGCATTTTTGGATGGAGATAGAGGTGGAGATTTAATACTGAAGGAGCTTCTTCAAGTTGCGGATATAGATTACGTTGCAAGAGCACCGGAGGGGAAAGGTGTAGAGGATTTAACACACAAGGAGATAATGAAGGCTTTGAGAAACAAGATACCAGTCGAACAGATACACATACTAAAGAAAGAAGAGAAGCTTAGCCCTATTGATATGCTTAAAAAGCATAAAAGGGAAGTTGAAGGTAAGTTAATGGCGAGATTACTCGACAAAAATCTGAACGTGTTAAAAGAAGTGCCAGTGAGGGATTTAGTTAAGATACTCAAATCTGATGATGCGAAGTGTTCAGCAATAGTTTTCGATGGTGTTATAACTCAAAGATTAGTAGATTTAGCCGCTAAAAAGGAGGTAAATTACTTAATCGGTGTTAGACTCGGAAGCGTAGTTAAAATTCCGACTCACGTTAGAGTTATCACGTTTGAAGATCTTTAATTTTATTTTTATTTTCATTAAAAGCTATTTTATGAAATAAAGAATCAGTGTCCATAGTAATTAAATGTAGCAACTGTGGAGGTACATAGGTAAAGGCTTGTCTAATTTGCAGAACAAACATAAAACTGAAGAGAAATGTTATATCATGCATAATTTAAACTACATCAGTAGTGTTACATCATCACCTAATGAAATAAACAATATAATAGTAAACAATACATAGATTATTAGAATTGAGAGATCAAGCTGTAGACTAATAAAGCTATAATAAAAGTGAATAAAAATGCTTTTTAGGCTATTACGTAAAAAATTAAAAATGATCAAAATTTAAGAGATGTTAGAGGAGCAACAATTATACATTTGTATTCTCGAAGTTAGAAGCGAATAATTAGGGAAGTTATAACTATGAGAAAGCTTTTTCAAGAAAAAGAAGAATTGATTTCACCCCCTATTTAACCTCCGTTCTCGAAAATAGGAGAGACGACATAATTAATATCGTAACACTGTAGGAAATCAATACTATTAAATCTTTAATTGGATCGATTTCGGAGAAGTCTATAAAAGCCCATCTAAGCAAGTCAACACCATAAGTTAGGGGATTTAATAAAGCTATGACTTTAACGACTTCTGGAAATTCTTTTATTGGAAATATCGCTCCGGATAGCAGAAATATCGGAAATACAAAGAAATTTACTACTATCTGGTATCCGTGGATATCCTCCATAAAAGTTGAAATTGCAACTCCAGTTGCCGTAAATGCCATAGCTATTAAAAACATCACGAAAATCGCAATTGGAAACTTGATAAAGTTGAACTTAAAACCTATGAGTGTAGATACACATAACATGATAGTTCCCTGCATTAAAGCTGTTACAGCCCCTCCAAGAGTTCTACCGATCGCAATACTCATTCTGCTAATCGGTGCAACCAGTATCTCCCTTAAAAAACCGAACTGCCTATCCCAAACTACTGAAACACCTGAAAACGTTCCAGTAAACAGTAAAACCATTGAAATTACTCCCGGTGTTAAAAACTCTATATAAGATATGTCTTCTGGCAGAGATGGAATACTCGCCCTTCTAAACCCCATACTGAAGAAGAGTAAGAAGAAAAACGGCATTCCGAGAGATCCAAGTATTCTGCTCTTAGTTCTTACATATCTCTTAAGATCCCTTAAGAGTAAGACGTATACCGCTTGCATCACTCAACTGCCTTAACTATTATTTCAGCAATCTTCTCAGCAGAAAACTTACCAGAATTTATAATTAAATCGTATATACTCCAGTCATCGAGGTTTATGTTGTAAAACTTTTGATACCTTCTCTTCTCTATTTCCTCCCTTTCCTTCGTTTCCCTTTTAACTGTAGACAAATCCTTTCCCTCTCTCTTTGCAATCCTTTGATATCTTATTTCTGCATCCGCAAACAACCAAACCCTTAGATCTGCATCTTTAATCATCCAACCCGATAACCTTCCCTCTACTACTGCATCTCTCTCCTTTTCGGCCATCTCTTTTTGAGTCTTATCTATTAGCATATCGATCTCCGGATTCTCTTCAGCATACCTACTAAACTCTTCAAGCGTCATTCCCTTCTTAGCAGCGATTTGCCTGAAAATCTCCCCAGCAGAAATCAACTTCAATTTCAACTTATCAGCAACGAGTTTTGCAACAGTTGTAGTTCCACTTCCTGGCAATCCCGAAATCGTGATTTTCATATCAAACACCGACTTTTAGTATCTTCTTCACAACATGCCCTATCGTAATTGAACAGAGCAAGTACCACCATAACCACCACGGGAATATAAAAGCAGATGCTACATGAATCTTTCCAGCAAATGGAACTACTATTTCAAATAGCTTTGGATCAATAGAACTCAAATAGCTCGTCGGTAGTTCGTGGGTTATATTTCCACCGAACCCTTTGCCGTAAATCAACTCATAGCTTGTGACAGCTTTTTCCCATAACCAAGCGAATATCGGTATAGTTACTATGCCTGTGTAAAACATCGGTTTCATTTGCATGTTAAACATCTCACCTTGCAACTTCTTTATCTCTTCACTCTTCTTTTCAAGCTGTTTTAACTTAAATTGATTTTTCTGCTTCAAAGCCTCCATGTACTCCTTCTGGTAATCCCTAATTATCTTTTGAATTTTCTTGAGCTTATCGTAATCAACTGTATACTTCTGAATTACATTTGAATATGTAGCAGTTATTATCGATAGGAAGAATATCGTTATGTGAAACTTGTAGCAAGAAATCGGAGACAAAATCGGATCTAGTAGCAATCCTAGTGTAATTCTAAAATCCTTGCTGATTATTATACCTAAGAAGAGAATTGCACCTATGGCAATTGCAATCTTTGAGAGTACACCCTTCATACCTCCTCACCGAGCATTCTTCTAATCATTGGATGCATCTCTGCGATTTGTTCTCTTGCGAGGTCTTCGTAATACCTGTAAGCTATACTCACAGCTAAGAGCAATCCAGTTCCACTTACATTACCAATAGTTCCAAGCATGTTCGCAATTAGCGTTAGCAAACCTATTAGAGCACCACCTATTACGGTTACCTTTGGTATATACCTACTCAAAAACCTCTCTAAAACTTGGGGATTCTTTCTAAACCCCGGAATTATCATGCCAGATTTTGCGATTTGCTGTGCAACAGTTCTTGCATCCATTCCACTTGTCTCAACCCAGAATATAGCGAACAGAATCCCTCCAACGATTAAAATAGTTGCATCCACGAGTAGATGTGTTAATATCATCCAATCTGGTAGTGTTGCGTATTCGGCTTTTGTCTTAACTAAAGCTGGAACCCAGTCGTATGGGCCTCTAATAGGTGCTAGGAAATAAAGAATCCCGTTAACTGGTCTTCCATTCACGAATTCTCCAAAGACGGTTATACCCTTGCTGTAAAGCAGTTGTCCAAACGCAACTATGTTGGCTTGCAAAGCCCTTACAAATATCATCGGCAGAACACTTGCGTATATAAGCTTTATCGGAAATCTACCCCTTGCCCCTCTTACAAGCGAATGTGCTAGAGGAATTTCGACTCTTGTACTCTCAAAGAATACCACAAGCAATATTATGGCTATTGTCGATATTATTGCAAGGATCCCACCCTCTAAAAACAGAAACACCAATCCGCTACCCGTAAGCAAATAACTCAGCGGGTAATGCTGAGCTATATATATCCATCTGGGTATGATTCCAGCCGGCATTGCCGAATGAGGAGGAGTAATCCAGTTAAACAAACCTATTACGATAGCTTGAGCAATTCCAGCCAATATGAAAAGACTAACACCACTACCAATACCCCACTTTGAAACAACTTCATCCATGTAAACAATTAAAACACCACCGATGCAGAGCTGAACGAATATCAAGAACGATAAGAATTCAGGAGGAACACCTAACTTAGCGGCTAAATTCAAATCGGGTTTTAACAAGCCACCAACTATCTGTGGAAACGCTTCAAGAGCTATCATCACAAAAACCAAAAACCTCTGGAAATCCTGATATAGAGCTTGATCTTCTGGGTTTGTCAAATCTAACTTTATTATTCCAGCACCAACCAATAGCTGAAGGATTATACTCGCAGTAACTATTGGCCCAATACCCAAAGCCAAAATAGAACCTGTAGCTCCAGCAAACAAGGCTCTATAAGCTGCGAATATATCAATAGATTCTGGAGATAAACCAAAAACCGGAACGTTAGTTAGTATATAGTATAGAATTAGTATTGCAACTGTCCAGGCGAACTTCTCTTTGAAGTGGACATGCCTCTTAGGTCTTTCAACACTTGGAATCCTTTGAAAATACGGCCATAAAGCCCTTAAAACCTCCATTAAACCACCACAACTTTTCCACCAGCGGATTCTATCTTGTTAACAGCTTTTTCAGTTGCTTCAGGGATTAAGACTTCTATCGGTTTTGTAACAACACCACTTCCCAGGAGCTTTGAGTAACCCAGTTGTGTTAAATCAATTCTATACGTGTTATCCTTCTTTTCAGCTAATCCAAGCTCAACCAATCTATCGATTATTTCATCCAAATCCCCAACGTTTAGCTCTGGTCTTGAATACAAGAACTTGTAAGTGTATTCGTCAAGCTTACCCTCTCTCTTCAAAGCCCTAAGCGTCTCCTTAACCCTCTTTTCGGCTATGTAATCCTTTCTAACACAGAACGGTCTTGTGAATCCATGCTTACCAAACTCGTATAAACCCTCTTTTGCGAGTTTTACGAATTTTATGTACTTATGTTTGTGAACTCCAGCATTTCCTCTACCTCCTCTATTTCCAGCTCCTCTCCTCTTTTTATGGCTTCCACCACCACAAGTTCTGCTTCCCCTTATCTTTTTAACCTTCTTCTTTGGCATATTGACCCTCCTTTATCGCATTTTGTAAAGCAACTTCTTTATATTTTTACCGTGATAACCTAAACTCCCCATTGGGTAATGCCACTTAATACTTTTAAGTCCACCTCTCGGCGGATGAAGCCTAAATACAGGCTTTAAATCTGGTAAATCTTTAAGACTAGCCTTTCCTTCGATAACGGCTTTGGCAAATTCTTCTATAGTGTTGTAACCTGTTTTCTCCTTTACGTATTCATCTGTAAGTCTTTTATTTCCAGTTAATCTCCCTCTGAGCCTTAAAAGCATTGCAAGGGTTTCCGCATCGATTTCACCGTAAGCAACGTAATCCTTCACAACTTGAAGCATTCCTCGATATGAAGGTGTATCTGGAATAACCACGCAATGATACCTCTTATGCAATCTGAGCATTGCAAGTGTATCTTTTATCTTCCTGTGAACACCAACAGTTCCCCTAAGCCTTACAACTGCAAAATACATATTTCACCTCTTTATATACATAGTCTTTCTTAATGCATCATAAGTTGCTCTTGCAAAGTTTATAGTCGTCTTCGTCTGCCCCCTTGTAAAAGTCCAAACGTCTTTTACTCCAGCCAACTCTAATACCTTTTTTGCTACTTCTCCTGCGACTATTCCCAAACCTTTTGGCCCTGGTATAAGTGTAACCCTAACACTTCCAGCTGAACCCGTGACTTTGAATGGAATTGAATGCTCTTCACCGCATCCACATTCCCATGAGCCACAACCCCTTCTAACCTTGAATATGTTTACTTTTGCATCATTTATAGCCTTTTGAATCGCTATCGCGACTTGAGCAGCTTTTCCGACACCTACGCCAACATATCCGTCTCTATTACCAACTACTGCCGTAACTCTGAACTTTGTTCTCCTACCACTGTCAGTCATTCGTTGCACCATTGAAATCTCAAGGACTTCATCTTCCAAGTTTGGCAAGAGTATATCAACTATCTGAGGTTCTTTTAGCGGTAATCCGCTTGCGAGGGCTTCATCAATCGTCTTTATCTTACCTTCAGCAACTAACTTTCCAAGCCTCGTCCTAGGAACCCATTCCTCGAGTATCTCAGTCATGTCATCACCCCGCCATTATTGCCTCCTTAACTTCTTCAACATGGTTTGGCAGATCAGTTGGCTTTAAACCCCTTCTCTCGTATTCAGTAAACAACTCCGGCTTCATCTCATAATAGCTCGCTATATGTTCTCCCTTTATCCTTGAATCATCTGGAAGTATCTCCGGGCTGTGAGGAACTTTTAGTCCTGCTTCGACTGCCCCTCTAAGTACTGCAAAAACCCTCGAACCTTTGGCTGGAGTGTGTAAACCTATATCTAGCACGGCTTCACTAATCCCCTTCTCTAAGGCTTTCTTACCTATGAGCAGTCCAGTTAGATAAGCGGCTGGAGTGTTGTTCAAGTCCCCTTTCCAACCATACTTCGTGAGCATGGAGGAATCTATTCCAATTAAGACCCTATCACCGTCTGGGTGATAATCTATTATCTGAGCTATAACCCTTGTATTGGTTATTCTAACAACTAACCTTGGCTTTCTCGAGAGAAGCAACTTCAATCTCTTCCTGTAATTGGTCTTCCCCTCCCTTCTACGCCTATATGGAACCTTATATCTTGGCCCTCTTGCCACCCTATCACCTCTTCAACAATCCCATCTGCTTGATGTATGCGTTCAGATAGGCAACACTCCTGAACTCCCCACCCTTAGCCTTTCTATACAGCATCCTATAAGTTCTCCTATCTATTAAGCCGTTATCCCTCAAAAACCTCAACCTCTTCCTAATAGCCCTAATCCTCATCATCCA
>Ga0190367_1001190_pt1 | contig 15673 bp, 10 predicted proteins | sample 4872181011_MG_FD_171838 | JGI IMG/M metagenome (GOLD analysis project Ga0190367, IMG submission 171838) | Hydrothermal vent microbial mat bacterial communities from Southern Trench, Guaymas Basin, Mexico - 4872-18-10-11_MG | ecosystem: Environmental > Aquatic > Marine > Hydrothermal vents >...
GTCCTCCATTTGTAAGTAAATCTCCGCTTAGGATAACGGCATTCAGTTTTTCTATGCTTATAAGCTTTAACAGCTGCACGTAGAGCCTGCGGATGCCATGGAGATTCGAAGCATAGATAATCTTCATCGATCATGTTATGGACGAGACATAGTTAAATTCCTCCAAACTTTCCTCAACTCGTCCATGTCAGCTTTAGCGAGATCCTTAAGGCTCCTTATCCTCTCAGTCTCAATAAACCTTTTACTAAACTCCTCGACTTTAGGAACTACTGCTGTAAAGTAATTTAAGCCTATCGAGGTGAAGGCTGCATCCACGACCATTAAAACTACGCTTCCACCCCACCTCTCAGTCCTAAGGCATCTATCACAGTGCTCCTTACCGGGATGAGCAATGCCAGGTAGGAAGCCCAGCTTGACGTGGATTTGTTATATACTTCACTTGGTGATATATTCTGGGATAATATACTTACTTTAGCTTTAATATTACGCGAAATTACTTCATCTTATACAAAAGTTGGCAGGAATGGATAAGCTCGAGAGCATGGGCCTAGTGGGGAGAGAGGAAGAGGGAGTTGAACAATATTATGTCATTGAATATTGTTCAGAAAGTTAGCTGTTCAACTTTTTGAATACTTTGTTCAGAAGCTTAGATATTTTAGGAAAATATGCACTTACTTAACCGGTGAGAATGTGAAAAATTCTAGTTACAACTTGGTAATAAAGGACATAGTACTAGTGGTTGCGCTGGTAATAGCTCTAATCCTTTCGGGTTTTTCTGTGCTAGCTTGCTACAGCTCTGCTAGTCCGTACGCTGTAGAGGTGGTGCTGAACAAGCCCGGGGTAGTGTACGACCTTTCGAAGCTGGCAGGGATGGAGAGTGCAGCCAGCGTGGACTACTTCGGCGCCTACTCCGCCTATGTCTACAGGAGCCATTACGACGATAGGTTAATAGTCGTGGTGTCTGAGCAGGGACTGAAGTACGCCAACGTAAAAATTCCAGCCAACGAACCTGTAATCACGTTTGTCATTAAGGGCTTGGACATAAATCCTAAGCAGATAAGCGACAACATTGAGAAAGTTAGAGGTGAGCTTGGCTGGAGCGTTAAGACCCCCTCAATTCCGAGTGGCAAAGGTATAGTCTTTGTCTTCACTAAGACAATAGGCGACGCGGAGGTAAAGGTGTTCCTAGGCATATTCGAGCTCGCGGAAGAGGAAGAAGGGGGCAAGGGCTATACTGTGAAGCTCGGCTTGTTGGTTAGGAAAGCAGAGGAGATAAGCGATGAGCTGGCCTCAAAGATTAAGCTGGAGATCGAGCGCCTCCTAGACAAGATAGAGTTGTCCCAGTTCAAGGAGCTCCTGAAGATAAACCTGGTCAAGGGCTCGCTTCTCAGGAGTCCGCCGGAGCAGGAGAAGTATCTCGCGGTTAGGATACAGATACCCCTAAAACTGGAAGTAACCACCACTACTGTTCACACGTGTAGCATCAGTGGAAGGTTCAACATATCAGAGCTCAGGTTTGAGACTGCTGAGAATCTTGGGTGGAGCGTCTGGGTGAAAAGAGACACGGAGGACAACTACGTAGGCTTCACCATGTCGAAGAACCTAGGTTATGCTACGCTGTATGTGGAGGGTAAGGGCAAGGATAACGAGCTGTATCTCTCCCTGAGAGTTGAGGGTGTTAGCAGTCTAAGTGATGCTATACTAAGCGAGTTTAAGAAAGTCTTTAAGGCGGTAGGCCTAGGCGAGGACCTAGTGGGCAAGTGTTCCTTTGAGAAGTTCGAGGAGTCTAGGGGCCGGTTCGTTCCCGCCTACGACATAGGCGAAGAGGATATCAGAAAGGCTCTGAGAACTGAGCTAAAGTGGCTTTCTGAGAGAGGAGTCATATCCGGTCTTAGCGAGGACGACATTGAAGACATCGTCTCAACCGCCAAGCTTGGATACGCCGGCTGGAACAGCAGGCTCGTATGGTCAGAAGGTAAGTGGGTACCCTACAGCTCTACCGAGGGAGCCATGGTGCTAAGGTGTGTTAGAGCTCCACCGAGCTTCTTCATGCTGGAAGAGGAGGTGAATGAGCCCGCAGTAGAAAGTCCAGGCCAAGCCTCTTACGACCTATTCCCCACAGCCCTCTACCTGACTGTCTCCGTCGTAATGGCTCTACTGGCAGGGGCTGCCGCTTACCTTATTGCAAGGAGGAGCTTACCAGTCGAGAATTAGCAGGTGTAGGGCCTTGGCTAAGAAACAGCCAGTAACCATCAGCGGAGGGCTCGCTAAGGTGTACTTTGTCCTGCTGAAGCACGGCAGGCCCATGGGGGTCAGGGAAGTGCAGCGATTGGCGGGGCTCAGCAGCCCGGGATCCGCGAAGTACTGTCTCGAGAGACTCGTCGAGCTGGGCTTCGCTGAGAAATCGTTCGGCGAGTACGTGGCCAGGGTGAATAAGGAGTCCTTGATGTCTGTCTACATCGGGCTACTCGGCAGCGTGGTGCCTAGGCTCTTACCGTACGCCGCCTTCAGCACGGTGCTGATCGTAACGTATTATCTCTTGGCAAAACCTCCGGTAGAATTTACCATAGTAGCGGCTGTCCCCACCGCCCTGCTCTGGGTAGAAGGACTGAGGCTGATGAGACTCGCTAAGCGGCTAATCTCCAAACGCTAGCGCTGACACTGATCTATTTCCCCTTTTCTTTTGACTAGCTTTTTAGTCAAGAAATGAAATATTTTAGCGCATATCCTATCTTGTGATGTCTATGTCCTCGCCCGAGGAGCTACTCAAAGTTCTCAAGGATCCTACGCAGTGGAGGATCGTTAGGCTCTTGGCGGAGAAAGATCCCTTGAAATACACTTAGAGTACAGCGAGATGATGAGGGAGCTAGGGCACTACAGGCTAAACAGGAGGGGACTCCTAGCCTATCAACTCCTGAGCGAGGAAGAGTACATCATCGGTGTACACCCGTTTGCGCTACTAGTAGGCTCGCTACCAGCACTCATAGTCGGTGTGGTCATACTTTTCTTCATACTCAACCAGAGATTTTTCGCAGTTAATTCACTTTTCCTGGTAGCGCTGATAGCCATAAGAAGTTTGAGAAGGCTGGTATAGACGAACTTAAGATAGAGAGCCTCTCAAAGAAAACCATTAAGCTCATCCAGGAAACCATAGATGTAAGAGAGATTGAGGAGAAGTATCCAACGGTCTTCATAAGCCTACGCAAAGACATTGAGAGAACCTATGAGGAGCTTAGGCTCAGCAAGGCTCTGAGCTTCGCTGAGAGAATAGCAAGGTGGAAGAGAGAGGAAGAGGAAATAGGAAGAGATAAGTACCCGATCTACGAGGCTGTAAGGAGCCTACTTCCTAAAGTGGGGAAAGATAGAGTCATCTTGTTTGTAGACACGCTTCTCTCACATCTGAATAAGAAGGGGCTGCTATTCGAGGGATGGCAACAACAGAGAGATGTCAGGCGGAAGGTTAAAGGAGAGATAAGGATAATGCTGCTTTCAATGTTTAGGGATGAAAGGAGTAAGATCGATGAGCTCATGGAAAGTGTATTCAGAGCCTTAGGTGAGGTGACTTGAAGGACGTAGTGATATTCGGCAAGAGATTTTCGATTGTGGAGCGTAGATCAGACAGCGACTTCGTAGAGGTTAAGGGAAGAGTCATAGTTATAAATAGAAAAAAGAGAACAGCTAGGTCTTTATTAAAAGAGTTCTTGGCTGAAAAGCTTTACAGCAGACTGATCGAGCTGTATGAGGAGATGATGAAGCGCGGTAAAGTTGAGGTTCTAGGAGATCTAGACTTCGAGATTGTAGGAAGTATAGATAACAAGAGGCGGAGAATAGCTAAACTTAAAGGAAATAAAATCCTGGTCAGACTGAACGCTGTAGCGCTTCCTGAGCCAGCATTAAAATACATTATAGCACATGAGGTAGCCCATATATTCAATAAGAGACACACAAAGAGGTTTTGGAGAATGGTTGAAACTATCTACCCCGAGTATGAAGTAGGGCTAAAACTTCTTAGAGAATACGAAGAGCTCTTATAATTAAACGAGAGAATGTTTCTCTCCACATAACAAATACTAATTAACTGATTCCATGGAGAAACCTCTCATTTGCCCCTATTAGGACATATCGCATCGTACATACATGGTTTACATTCTAATCCCAAATCGGAGAACTCCATCTGTCATCAGAGATTTTAAATTGCTATCACAGAACTCATCGTCTATCTAATATTCTCTAAAACCTTTAGGTGAGCAGTAAAGTAGGTAGACATGTTCAGCCTCTGAGTGCCACTTGTGTACACAGGCTCTAAGCCTGTGCTGTTCGTATAGCTTAGGTCTTCTACGTGTAAACTTAATCGTAAACGCTCCTCCTAGACTCAGAGTAGAAGTCAGGCGTATCTATAATCGCTATGTCGCCTAGAACCTTGTAGAAGACCCTCTCCTCTTCAACACTTTTCGATAAATACGCTTTAACACCTCTCTGAACGATTTCGCCTAGTAGTAGCGGAGGCTTGCACATGAGTTTATGATGAAGCTCAGGATAGCTATATCTAAACTCGCTCTTCCTTTTCTGTCCTTGGCACTAGTGTCCTTAGTACTAGTTCACCATGAATTTATGGAGGTGTATGTATCAACCCAAAACCTCAATAGCCCTCCTCAACTTCTCTACAATCTCAAGAAGAGGCCTTGCTAATTATATAAAGTTACTTGGAAAAGGAGGGGTTTATCGAGACCAAATAAATCATAAGGAAAGGAGAGAGGTCAAATGATAGAGTTGAAGGTTAAAAGAAAATTTCATTGATTTTTGCTATTACGATTCCTCCTCTATCTTACGTAATAATCTTGGAGTGATGAATACTTTTCCCAATTCCGTTATCCTAACTTTCACACCTCTTTTACTCGGAATTTTTTGTATGAGTTGTCTAGTCTCTAGGTTTTTTAAGTGATAGGCTATTTTTGACCTAAGAGCACGGTTTGGATGTTTACTTCTTCTTTTAAGCTCTTTTTCTGGGTCTAATGCCTCAACTAAATGCTCTATCTTTCCAACTTCTCCTCCATAATTTTCAAGAATCGCTAAGATGCGCATTTCAAATTCGCTGGGAAGTTTGATAGGCATAAATGGAATTGATATTATTTTATCTCTTCCCCATGCGTACCCTCTTTCAAGTAATTTTTTCAGGTAAAGATCTATCTCTTTGAGTAAAGCGTAAGCGTCTTCTTTTCTCAATTCTTTGCCCTTAAGTAATTCATCTAATTTTGCTTTATATTTAAATAAGTCCACATGCACATAGCTCAAAGGTTTAACATAGTAGATAACAGGCGGGTATCTCATTTTACTCAGATCGGCACACCACGTGGCTATAACTAAACCTAATGCTAATAGCTTGGTTGATGTGGAGATATTAACAAAAACTTGACCTTCTAATCCTTCTTTCTCTATGATAGATTTCGCAACATTGAATATCTCTCCTAAATTGAATGTATCGATAAAGACTTCTTTGAATCTATTTTCCTCAACCAGATTATAGTACCTCTGCTTGAGGAGTTCGACATAGTGCTCGACCGTTTGTTCAAGCTCCGAGATGCTACGAATAAGGTACAATTTTGTAACTCCATAGCTTTCTAAACCCCATAGTATTCTGTCAAGCTCGAATCCAGACGGAATGATGTGAGTCTTCTCCTCCACTCTTCTCACCACATACAAAAATTTATTTCTATGTAATAAATCTTTTTTGTCCTTAATCAACATATAAAGATTTAAGTTTGATACCTTAAATATCTTTGGTGTAGAAGCATGAGATACAAGCTAAATGCTGTCATTACGTATGGAAACCCTTTATCTAGGGGTGTCAAAGCTCATAGAATTGAGATAGACCTTCCTCACCATACGATTGGGGAAAGAATGAAAATTACCAGAAGCGTAGCCAGAAAGCTAGAAAAAACTTTTGATGGAATAGCTGGGGTTACTCAGGAAAAGGGTAAAATGGTAATCTATCTTGTATCGAAAAAGAGACCAGAAGTAGCTGAAGTTGAGGTTTCTAGTCGAGGAATAATTCTTAAGGTTCCCCTGAAATATAGAGGGGAGTCTATAGTCTCAGTAGAGAAACTTGGCGTTTTAAATGAACTTTTAAGACGATGCATTGAGAAAAGAATTCTCGAAAAAGGCTTCATCAAATCCTTTACTCAGAGAAAATACTATGGAGGAGCTCCAAAATTTTTCGTAGTTGGAGAATTTCAGGAGCCTGTTTATGTGTATGATGGATTTAGAATAAAAACTAGAGTATTCAAAGATGGTTCAGCAATAGTTTATTTAGAGCCAAAATCAGTTTGGAGAATTAGCTTGCTAGAATATGTAAAACATTTACTAAGTAGGGGAATTCCCATTAAAGAGATACGTGACTTCATCATAGAAGGGCGTCCTAAGAGGAAGGCGAAAGTCGCTCCTTATGGATTATCAGGATTAATCATAGACATTAGCTTAGAAAAGAGCGTTAATGAAGAGATGGTTAATGGTGAAACATTGAGGAATTACTGGTTGAAAAAGTACGGTATACGCTTGCCCGATGATGATTTTGTAGTATACGTGGATATAGATCGTAACCCTATGAAGTATCCAGCATCCCAGGTTTTTCTATCTACTAAAGAGATGCCCTTTACAGATAAACAAAGAAGAGTATTCATATTACCTCCAAAAAGGAAGAAAAGAAGAACATTGCAAATCCTTAGAGAACTGCTAGAAGAGCCGCTTGAATTGGGAAACGTAACTATTGCATTTGATGTTAGAGAACTCGTCTCTTTAGATCAGTTAAAAGAGAAAGGGAAAATTAAAGAGTATGGCTGCTTTAAATTACCTAAGCTTAGATTTTTCAACAATGGATTAGGCGATAAACCGCTTGACATAGTTAACCATGGCCCATATTCTGGTCCGTTAAACGTAAACATTGTGTATGTAGTGCCACTGTCGAGTGAGCATATAGTTAAGCATCTTCATAATGCACTTCAAAGAGCTTATGAGAACCTTAAGCTTGGTAGCTTAAAGAATTCAGGAATAGTTAAAATAGAGGGCAAGCTTACTAGGATAGCATATAGACGAATAGCTGAAATAGTTTCAGAGGTTCTTAATAAGATACCAGAGCCGAAGATATGTTTAGTCTTATTGCCTAAGAGGGGTGAACATAAGTTCGAGTTTATAAAAGGTGCGAAGGAGAGAGGGGTACGAGATAGATTTTACCAGTTTATGAGAATTTCCACAGCAAAAAAGATAATTGAGGGGAAACGTGGATATGCAGAAAATACAGTTTCTCAAATATATGTTAAAGCGGGACCGGGAAAAGATAAAGCATTATGGATTTTGTTAGAACCTGCAGGAAAAATTGGAAATACAATATACGCTGCCTATGATGTCTCAAGAGACGTTAAGCGAGAATATGACGAGATTACAAAGAGAGTTATAAAGGAGAAGAGAGAAGCTGCGGCAAGAGCCGCTATCTGTGATTGCTTTGGACTAACTGTGAGACAACGCTCGAAAATCTCCCCAACCGGTGAGATATTAACTGGAGAAACTATAAAAGATCTAGTTCTTGGTTTAGAGAAAGATGGTAGAGAGGGATTAAAACGATTTGGACACAGTCTAAAGAGATTTGTGCTTTTCAAAGATGGAGAAATTCACACTAATGAAAAACTCATTGCTGAAAAGGCTATCAAGGAAATAAAAGAGGAACTAAAAGATGTAAAGTTTGAGTTATATTCTGTCATAAAGGGTGGGATTGAGAGAGTATACGCGGACGATGGAAATCCACCACCCGGTTTTTATGTCATATTTGATGATAATTCAGGTCTCATAATTTCCTCAGATTTGTCTTACCAGCGTGATAAAGTTACTGGAGAGGAGAGGTTATTAGCAGATCCGTTACTCATAAGAAGAGAAGTTACCATCCCAAGTGACAATGTTCCTTCCATCAAACAGATTTTGCACGAGTTTTTCGATTTAACCAGGCTTCACTGGCAGTCAATAATCTTTAAGATGAAAACATGTCTACCTCTTAAACTCGTTCAAGAGATAGGTCAATACTCACGACGAGAGATTATAATACCTGAAGATATAAGTTATCTTACAATTTAGAGATTGTTTTTATGTATTAGTTAGACTTTTGAATATTTTAAATTAGATGTGAGATTAATGGATTCTTATATGAATTCTCTTAACCCTTCTCTCAACAATATCTTTATCTATATCAAAATATTAAACCACTCAGATACCTAATCCTCGTATTCTTGAATAATATATTCCTAAGAATTTATAAGAAAATTGTTAAGGCTCCTTCTATTAATTATTAATGAGATACCCACAATAGGAAGCTTATGGATTAAAGGTTGAGAGTATTGATGGGAATTATTCTATAGATATGAAGGGTCTTAAGGAATTAGTATTTTTCCGATCAGTATTAGGCTTACCATATCAAACTTATGCCGATATATCAGCTCAACTTTGATTAGCTTATTGAGGTATTTTACAAGTAAAATTCTTACGGGAAGGAGTCATTATAGGTTTGGCAATCTTATTAGCAAACTTCAAAGGGAAATAGAGTTTATAGAATAACAGAGGCTTAGAATAGTTATTAGAGTGCTACTAGTAGTTTAATGATGGCAGTCCTTAGTACTTCTTCATTAAGCCCCTCTCTTTCAATTGCTTCTCTAACTCCCCTCAAAACCCATGCTCGATAATTACCCCTCTTCTCTTCTAATATTGATATTAGTTCACCTAATTCTTTCAATAATTCATCAAAATCTAAATCACCTAGGAGGTAAAGTTCAATTCTTAAAATGGCAAATGAAATAAACACATTAATTGCTCTTAACTTATCAAACCTAATATGAGCTAATGATGTTAATCCAAAAATTAACTTAGCAATATTAGTATTCCTTCTAAATTCATCTAGATTAGAAACCATTAAGATATAGGCTAGAGTTAATTCGCAAAAAGTTCTTGCGCCTTCATCAGGACTCTCTTTAGCAATTTCCAATGCCTCTACAGCTAATTTAACTGCTTCATTATCTCTTCTATTAGCTAATAGCGATATTGACATTAAACTCTTAGCTATAGCTTCTCCTTCTCTATCCCCAGCTTCCTTAAATTTATCAATATATTTATTTAAGTCGTATCCTTCAATCTCTTCACTTATAGCTTTTTCAAAGTCATCTGGACTTTTAGCTAGTAGCATCATAATCTTGGCTAAATTCACTCTTGCTCTAACTGCATCGACAGTTCTTCCAGTTTTTAAGAAGTTTTTAAGAGAATTCCTGCAGTGTTCTAATGACTCCTTCAACTTATCTTTAGAATAAGCCATCATTAGAGTTAATTCACAAAGTCTATTCTCAATTGTAGCTAAATCATAATAATATGCACGCTCACCCCATCTCTCAATAATCCTATCCTTATACTTATCTAAAAGCTCCTTTCTCTCTTCAAGAATTCTCACAGCATTATCATAGTCACCTCTCCTCATAGCTATTTCAGCTTGAATTGCTGGTAATAATGAGTAAGCACCATACCATTTCAGCTCATCACTTATTAGCCTGGAATCCCTACCACCAATAACCTTCAAACCTTCATTAACAACAGACTCAATCTCTTCACTATCATTTAAAGTATTTAAGGCGTAAAAAGCCCAGCGACCTAAAGCTACAACATACCAGCACCTAGCATCTTCCTCATTTACTTCCCTAGCTTTATCAAATATCCCTCTTAATTCATTCTTAATTGATTTAGCTTTCTCCTTTGATAGTTGGATTGCACTAGCATAACATAATATTCTCCCAGCTGCTTCTAATGCTTTAATCCACATTTTTAACTCTTTAGCATAATTGTATACTTTTAAGCCATAATAAACTGTTGCAAATGGTATTCCTTCATAATAAGCATATCTTGCTAAGTCCATAGACCTCTCAACTATTAACTCAGCTAATTCCTCCCTCTTCTCTTCATTACTAACTAATTTTAACAATTCTTCAGCATAATAAACTGTCATTCCATATTTTCTAGCACTCTTCTTCCCACTCTTAAAGTATTCTAATATCTTCTCATGAATACTCCTCTTCTCCTCATCACTTAGTACTAATTCATAGATACAGTCTTTAAGCCAAAGGGAGTCATAACAGAATGAGTAGATTTGCTCTTCTTTAAGCACTACCCACTTCCTTACTAGACCACTCTTCAAAAACTGTAGTACTTGGTCTTTAGCATCTTGATGACTTAATCCTTCATTAACAAGTATTTGGACTAATTCATCTCTTGTGAAATTTAGCATACATGATGCAGTATAGAGGGCTTTTTTGAATTCGTGAAAGGCTCTCACTACATATGGGTGTATTTGGTCTCTCCAGTAATCTGGTATTTCTTTTAAGCTTTCAAGCCCCACTTCTCTACTCTTAGTATTCATTTCTATCATTTGAAGGACTATACAGACTCTTCTTGGAGCTCCTTGAGTCTTCCTCCAAAGGACTTCCAATACCTTTCTTTCATTATCTTTCAGCTTGAATCCCATACTCTCAACAAGCTCCTTCAAAGTATTCAGTTCACCTTTAGATACTGGAGGAACATGTACTGGAATTGCTCCTACCCCATCAGCCATTTCCCTAGCTTCAACTTCTTTTTCCCTAACTTCTTCTTCACTTATTCCTAAATATCCATAAACTGCAACAAACGTTAGTCCGGGAATGTCTCCCGCTAATGCTCTAATAACTCTCAAAAATCCCTCTCTATAAGCTGGCTCAACATCTGATAAGTCATCTATTGAGATTACTATCCAGTCTACTCCCCACTCCTTCTTAAGCTTCTTAAGTCTATTCACTAAATCTCGATTAATTATTCCATAGGCTGTTCTTGGCATTCTAGGACTCACTAGAGCTTCCTTTATAGTCCCCCAACTGCTTCTAATTTTATTAAATAATTCTAACGGTTCTTCAGCTCTTTCTATAACCTCTACTATACTCTTAAGTGGTTCACTCCCAGCTATAGCCCCCACACTTACTAAGTTTATGAGTATTCGTGCAATTCCCAGAAGAAGTTCTTTAGTATCCCTCTTAATTCCAAGTTCTTCATAGATTTTGATAACTAACCAGATTAAAGCCTCCTCCTCTACAGCAAAGTATAGCTTTTTAGTTGGAGAAGGCCTATACTCTTCGGGGACTATATTTATCGTTGCTGTAATTGCCTTTATACCATTATATCCATTCTTCTCTAAATCTGTTAATACTTTGTTTACTAGAGTAGTCTTACCACTACCACCAATACCATATAAGAGGACTATTCTATTTTCACCCTGAGCTCTAGCAATAGCACTCATCAACTCTCGCTCTAGTTCAGGTCTAGGGACATATCTCTCTTTTAGCTCCTTTCTCCCCAACGGAAGACAGTACCTGATAGCTATACTACTAATCCTAGTCTTGCCCTTCCTTCTAGAGGACAAGGAGACACCACTAATAGTTCTTATATTAGGATAGCAGAGACTGCTTATAACTATATCTTCAAAGCTATTCAAAATGTAGTAGTTAGAATATAGTGTAATTGAAGATAGTGAGTTGGTGGTTGCCCATGCATTATCTTTTTGAAACTTTGGAAAGCTCTCATGATTCTAGAATTTAAACTTTCCATAGTTTCTAAAACACCTTAAGTTCTAAAACAAGCGAATAGTCTATAGCCTGCATATCTTTAATCATTTTTCTATACTGTTAAGATATTGTTATATATGGATATAATTTATCAAAAATTATCTAATATTTCTATAATATTCTGGGTATAGGTTCTCTAAGTAGCTTATTAATTCTCTCGCTATTAGCTCTGATCTAATATTAAGGAATTTATCATAGTTTTTAATATCCCATAGTTCTTCATCCAATGGTATTAATTGTTTCTTCAGTTCTTCCGGTTTTATCTCATACTTCTTTATGTAAACGCTTGGAGCCGTTCTTAGCCTCCTATTCGTTTGTGGATTTATGAATGTAATATTAGCAATAGTATCTATCTTCTCTGGAGGCATACCTATGCCCTTTAATAAGCTTCGTGGGAAAAAGTGGTGCACTTGTATAGTGAAATCTCTATTAATTTCATTATCTGATAACCATCCTAGCTGAATATTGGTGAACCAATCTCTTGCACCCTTTTTATATACGACTAAGTAGAGTAGCAATTTAAAGAATCTACCAATACCACGATAATGTAAGGATTCCTTAACTACTTCAGGAGTTATTTCAAGAGGTCTAACTTCTTTATGTAGAGATTTTATGGCTTCTTCAAAGCTTGAAGCTTCCTTTATTTTGTTGATATCCTCTTGGAGTTGTGTTTCAGCTGAGCCACTATATCTGCCCTCAGCTAGTGCTAATAGGAAATAATGGAATGCATTGTTAAACTTAAATTCTGATGGAAATCTAGAATGAAGGTAGATCACCGGTACAATTGTATTCTTGGCATATATCAGATCAAAGTTAAAGATACCTAACTCTTGAAACATTCTTATCAACGTATTTAGACTCTTCTTTAATTTTCCAAATGCTTCATCAAGCTTTCCATTTCTATTCATAAGAAATTCTCTTGAGACATATCTTATAATAGCCTTTCCTTCACCCACAGCGATTAATGAACGCAATAATTGAACAGCCTCTATACTATATCCTTCTTCGTCTAATTCCTCAAGGTACTTAAGGAAATTCTCCTTAACCCATGTAGGATTGTAGGCGGCTATGTATGCTAATGTAATATCAGCTGTCCTTATTCGAGTACCACGACTATTTATCCTGTTAAAAACTTCAACAACATCTTCTAGCGGCATTGATATTTTAATTATCGGTATTCTTGTACTAGTTAATGCATCTCGTATTCGTTTGACATTATCTCGTATCCTAATAAATTCATCAATATATAGCTCTTGGGGAATATTCAATTTTACCATAAGATTCTTTACATATTCACAGATTTCATCATCATTATTAAGTTCTAGTACTTCATATGGGTATATCCATTCAGGATTTTTCTTTATTGCAGGATATTCTAGAGAGACTTGAAGTGTGCGTATATTTACCTTAATTTTATTACGTTTAAGCAATTTTTCCCATTCTTCATCATTTATCCAATAAGGTTTTCTTCTACATAATATGGATAAAGCGGTTATTCTTTGTTGCCCATCAACTATCCATTCTCTTCTTCTACCTTCCCTAGGAGTAGTTCTACCAACTTCATATTCGGTTAGATCCCAAATTAGAAATGTACCAATGGGGTAACCCCGAATTAATGAGTCTAATAAATCTTTAACCTGATGATCGCTCCATACAAATCTTCTTTGGAATTCTGGTATATCATACTCACCTTTAGTAGCACTTTCTATAATCCTAGCTATACTTTGAGGAATGGACTCCGGACTTACGACATGTATAGACATAGTGCATTCGCCTCTTTTTATACTATCATTTTATTTTAATATAAATATTACTCTTGTTTTTATAATAATAAAATGACTCATTTCATTTTTATAGTCATCATATAGCTCTTACTTATCTCTTTGTTTAGCCTTCTTAAATCGGATAGTTGGAAGTAATCAAAAACTTGGTATTAAAATCAACCTACTAAATTTATTAAGCTTTATGATCTTCAATCAAGGGCTGTGAGTAGATTACCTCCGACTGTGGACAAATATAGAGACTGCATGGCTAGGATGCGAGATCGATACTACTGAAATGACTATAGGAGAAGTACTGGAGATCCTACCCGAGAGGATTAAAGCAGTTCCCAATAATACTCAGTAAATTGGAGGAAGTATATAGAGGAAAAATTTACTACTTAGTAGATCGGCTTACCGGACTCGTAAGAATCTACATAGGCCCATACAAGTGTAAATGGATCATAGCGGAATGGTGGTAATAGGGTCATTATCAGGTTGAGACTCTTAGCTCTAAACTGAGTTCTCAAGGAGTTAAAAACTTACAATAAAAGATAGGAATGTTAATTGAAATTCGAGTTGAACAATATTATAGATAGATTAGTCAACGATAGAAATTTTACTTTAAATAACATATGAGAAAGATGAGTAGTTCATTCTTAAGATAGACTAATAGAGGTGAGAATACTGAGCAAAATACTATCTAATATTGCAATGAGAATCCCTGGTGCTAAAAGCCAGTTCCTACCATCTCTCGAAGACTTAAAAGATCAAGTGTGTAGGGAGTTAGCAGAAAGATTAGAGGGAAAATCCGTTAGAGAGACACTTACTAATATCCTAGAATGGCAAGAAAGGAATATTAGATATTGGAAGGAGAGATGTTATATAGATCTACTGTCCTCACCTATATCGTTATTAATATCGATATTAATGTACCTTGTTATATTTCTCATAGTTTCCATTCCTATTTTAGCTATGTTTTATATATTGCTTGAAAGGATAATAGGATTTCATCTTACAATGATAATCTTCTTCGCTACAATAGGATTATTCCTCTATGCTATATTGAAAGCATCTACTCCTGTCAAATTAATATGTATTTTAGTATTTTCCTATCCACTCTACCAAGTTCTCAGGATTATTCTCGTGAATATACCGAAACCTGGTATTGTAACCTCGATCCTTGACATAACTGTTTTTAATTGGATTATTTTCGGTATCTCGTTATTCGTGTTAGCGTATCTCTTCTTAATCTATTACCAATACACCACGGACGAAAGGACATTTATAGCGAAAGTAAAGAAGCTATGGGACCTCGTAATGCATACGTTTTCTCTGAGTTTACCTGTCTTTAAGATAATAAGCTATCGCCTAGCAGTATGCAGAGACTATGCGAAGCTCACAGCAACACTACTTTACAACCTATTCCCAGACTCTAAAATCTTCTTTTTTACTTCCCTAAGACACGTGGCAACAGGGATAGAAATCGATGGTAAAATTTATGTACTAGATCAGAGACTACCCGTTCTAACCTTAGGAGGATGGTTGCAAAAACGGAAAAGAAGTAATATCAACTCCCACATACTACTAGTAAAGGATAAGGGTGTGGACATCGAGAAGTTTGACATACCCTTATCCCAACCTCGAACACATTGTCGTCTCAAAGATATAGAGAAGAGTATCCTAGAGACTTTAAACGTAAGACAGTATTCTGAGAAAAGAGTACACAAAATGGAGATACCTCTTAAAAATTACGCACTTTATTGTGAGGATGATGATATAGTAAAGTACTCCATTGTAAGATCCATTAAAAACATACTCGAAAGAGAATTTTGCGCCTCTATAAATAAGATTACTAACATAAGAATAAGAGATAAAGGAGACGGAAAAGACTGGATACTGGAAGTATATTACTCAGGATAGAGTACGGAATTAGATTGGGAGCTAAGTTTAAGTTCATAAAATCGAAAGCATACAAGATCTATCTTGTACTAATACTAGAGAATTGATAGAACCACAAACACTATCCACACTCCTATTTTGTACTAAAAGTACAAAAACACTAATAACAGCCCACGCAGAATAGAAAACGTGAGAACATGTCATCCGCAAAAATACCACTAAAGAGAATAGACAAATACATCTGGGAAATACCAAAAGACTACAGACCAGGCATGAGAGTACCAGCCAGAATATACGCAGACGAACAACTACTAGAGAAAATGAAAGCAGACCTAACCCTAGTAC
>Ga0190367_1001191_pt1 | contig 15669 bp, 12 predicted proteins | sample 4872181011_MG_FD_171838 | JGI IMG/M metagenome (GOLD analysis project Ga0190367, IMG submission 171838) | Hydrothermal vent microbial mat bacterial communities from Southern Trench, Guaymas Basin, Mexico - 4872-18-10-11_MG | ecosystem: Environmental > Aquatic > Marine > Hydrothermal vents >...
CATTTTTAAGTCGTTTGCAGTCAAAACACAGACCTTCCTAACCTTTGCCAAGCGTTCACCTCTCGAAACTTCATAAACAGTTACATTTTTTATGTATTTAGATTTCTTTACCCAAGAGTCGTAATACCTACCCAAATCCCAGATAGGTAAGTGTTGATCGAGAATGAAGTAGTGTCCATCAACTTTTATAGACGTTGCCACGTGACCAACCTTCTCATTTTCAAAGTATATATCAAATATATAGACTGGAGAAAAATTCATAGCCAGAAGTAAACCTGCTGTTAAAATTGCGTAGTCACTGCAAATACCCTTACCAATCTTTACGGTCTCATAGGGGGTTTGATAGTAATTCTCTACATCACTCACAACCTTAACATCAGTTATTACGTTGTAGTAGGGATTCCGTGTGTAATAGACAACGGGTGGTGAGACGTTTGCCTTGGCACCGTCATACTCGATATTTTCATCCTCCCACTCCAAAACATTCCAAGCACTTTCTTTAACATCTCTCCCCTTAAGCTTTTTAGCAAGCTTGTCTATTTTTGATAGCTCAGAAGATGATAAAGCTACTTCAAGAGCATAGCTTAGTTCATACCTCCAAAGCCTCTCCCTCAGATCTATCGGTGTAGGTTTTGGTATCAAGATTGAAAAGTTCAATATGAGGAAAAGTGCAATTACTGCTAACACACATGTTAGTATGATCTTGTTTCTTCTTCTCCTTTTAATATATTTTCTTATTAACAGATTTGATATGCCTGGACAGTTGTGGTTTGCTGGTGATATACAATCTCTACAGAACAAACCCCCACAATACTTACATTTAAGAATCTCCACTTCACGACCACACCTTTGACACTTCATAATAAAATTTTACGTCAAAATTTAACTATTTTCTCATGACAGTTTTAAGGACAAGGTCACAAACCTTTTGAGGACTATTATGCTACTTTTGGTTGATTTTTCAATATTGTAAGTTAGATAAAGCAACCGTATATCTCCTTCCCACATTTACAGGTGTTACCCCTCAATCTAACTTCAAGAACCCTGTATGAATACCTACCTATCAACAACTCTCCACATCTGGGACAAAACGTATTTTCAAATCTGTGTCCAGGAACGTTTCCAATGTAAACAAACTCAACACCCTCCCTCCTAGCAATCTCCACAGCCTTCTCAATCCTTTCAATTGGTGTTGGAGGATTTTCAAATCTGTAAGCTGGGAAGTATCTTGTGAAGTGCAGTGGAACCTCACTCCCCGCATACTTGAGATGGTTCTCAACAACCCACCTAACACAATCCTCATCGTCATTTACATCCGTTACAAGTAGATTTACAACTTCAATGTGAACTCCAAGATCCCTAGCTTTTTTCATGGTCTTCAAAACGTTCCTAGCCCTACCACCACAGTAAACCTCATAGACTCCCTCATCACCCTTTAGATCTATGTTCATGGCATCTAAACCAGACTCTACAAGCATCTTGAGAGGTGAGGGAGTCAAGTAACCGTTTGAAACCATGGTGTTAAAGAGACCCTTCGACCTTGCAATTTGAAAGAGATCGAGTAGGAACTCAAACAGTAATGTTGGCTCGTTGAAGCTTGCACATGTAGCCAAATCACCCCACATCAAAGCCTTCTCAACAATCTCCTCAGGTTTTGTTTGTCGATAACTTGAGGGGGGAGGAAACTTTGAGAGATGCCAGTTCTGACACCAAGGACAGTTTAGGTTACATGAGAACGTTGAGAATGTTATTGCAGTCTTTCCAGGTAGGAAGTGAAAGAAAGGTTTAATCTCCATAGGTCTGCTCTCAACTGCACTGATGTTACCGTACGTTAAGGTGTATAGCTTGCCACCTTTAACAAACCTTGCATTGCACCTACCAAACTCACCCTCTTCAAGCTTGCACAGATGCCAACAGAGTTGACACACAACACGATCTCCAACCTTTCTGTAAGCCTTTGCCTCACGCATGTTTAAATTTGACACAGAATTTTAAATATTCCCAGGCTTGAAGAGAGAACAACAACCCCAGCTATCAAAACACCCAAGAATATACAAAATAGGGACTTAACCTTGTCCAAACCCAAGAGAAAAGCCAGAAGACATCCAGTCCATGCTCCTGTGATTGGAAGGGGGATGGCAACAAAAATGGTCAAACCTACGTATCCAAATCTGTCAACAACTTTCCTCTTCCTTTCAGTTCTCTTAACTATCGTTAGATACAGTGAAGACAGGGGAGTCTTCAGTGCAAACCTCTCTATGAAACTTAGTAGGGTGAGTAGGAGAGGGATTGGTATTGTGTTGCCAAGGACAGATATCACGTAAGCCCAAATTGGATCAAATCCCAAATACAACGCAAGTGGGATCCCACCCCTAAGCTCAGATACAGGCAGTGAAGATACCAAAAGCACCTTCAACCACTCCACACATCAAGGTTTCAAAGAATTTAAAAACGTTTTTTCCATAGCCTTGACGATGCATATCAATGCTCTGTTGTATGGAACATCAATTCCAAGCTCTTCAGCCTTTTTAACTATCGCACCATTTATAAAATCTATCTCCGTCCTCCTTCCCCTCTCAACATCTTGAAGCATAGACGATCTGTTCATTGCAGTTTTTAGAATTACATCCCTCAAAGTATCCTCCAACTCAACTTCAAAACCCATACCCCTCAAAACCTCCTCTCCCTCCCTCAAAACCTCCAATGCGAGATTCCAAATCTCCTCAATCTCAATCAAAACACCGTTTCTAACCTTCAAAATTGCCGTTATTGGATTTACAACTGAATTTATAACGTTCTTTATCCACTTCCTCTCATATATGTTGTCAACTGCATGAGCATTGATTCCACATTCTCTCATAATCCCAACAATCTCAAAAACATCATCAACCATCTCACCACTCAAATCTCCAATGAAAGTCTCCCCAACACCTGCAAATTCAATCCATCCGTAATCCACAAGATTTGAAGCGTATGTAGTCACACCACCCAAAACCCTCTTGAGAAATCTCATCAAAATCTCCTCGTTACCAATTCCATTTTGAAGTGAGACAACAATCCCACATTCAACTCTAGAGAGTAACTTTGCAACCTCGTAGGTGTCGTAAGACTTTACAGTCACAAGAGTCAAATCCGCATTGCAAGGTTTATCTAAAACTCTCACATTCACAAAATCTTCAACCAATCCAGTAATCCTCAAACCCCTCTTCAAAGCCCTAAACTGGTTTCCCCTTGCAACGAATGTAACATCATATCTCTTCTGGAGGAGGTATCCGTATAGACAACCCAAAGCCCCAGCACCCATTATCTGTATCATCAATCGAAATATGTCTCAGAATAAAAATTATTATCTCAAGGAAAAGACATTTAAACTGAACAAGTTTCAGTAATATAACCAGAAAACAAACGTTAAATAAAAAAATTAACAAATAAATAAAAATGAAAGCAGTCATAGTTGGTGGGGGGATTGGAGGACTTGAGGTTTTGAGAAATCTAAACTTAGATGCCACACTCATCGAGCCAAGGGATGAGATGATCTTCTATCCCCTCTTGCCAGAGTTCATCGTTGACAAGGTTGACTGGGATGATATGACAGTTGAAATATCGGAGTTCTGTGACAAACATGGAGTTCATTGGATTAGAGATAGGGCTGTGAGTGTTGAGTCTGACAGGGTGATAACTGAGAGGGATGAGGTTGAATTTGATTACCTCATAATCTCGGTTGGTGCAAAGGCTTCAAAACTTGAGAATACAGTTGACCCAATGGAAGTTAGGGATGCTTTAAAGGATGTTGAAGATGTCTTAATTGTGGGATCAGGATCTACGGGTGTTGAGTTTGCATTTGAGCTTAGGGAGTGTGGATACAATGTAAAGGTTTTGGAGTGTCTTGATAGGATACTACCAACGTTCAGTCCAAGCGTCTCCAGATTCGTAACGAGGCTTATGGAGAAAGAGGGCATAGAGGTATTCACATCCTGCAGAGTTCTAAAGGTTGACAGAGGTGTAAAGACTGACAGGGGTGAAGTTGAGTGTGACGTTGTTGTATCATGTGTTGGATTAAAACCAAATCCAATAGATGGATTGAGGAATAGGGATGGATGGATTGTAGTTGACGATTACTTGAGGGTTGGGGAGAGGGTGTTTGCAATTGGTGACTGTGCGTTTGTGAGTGTGAATGGAGAGGTTGCAACAAAAACTGTCCTTGAAGCTGAGAGACAAGCAAAGGTTACAGCCAAGAATGTGGAGAGACTGATTGAGGGTAGAAGGTTGATAAGATACAGGGTTCATTCAAGCCTGGAAAAGCCTACTTCCTTCATAACACTAGCTAGGAATAGGGCAATACTGATTTACAGGGGTATCTTAATTCCAAGACCCATGAAGATACTGTATAAGGTTAAGAAGAATTTTATCAGATCGTTCATGAATAGATTTAAGACCTGAGACAGACCGATTTTGATGACGTTGATTTACAAGGTTAATCCTAAGAGGATAGATGAGGTTGTGTTGAGGAAGGTTGCGGATATGATAAGGGATGGAAAACTTGTAGCATTTCCAACCGAAACTGTTTACGGTTTGGGAACAAATGCTTTTAATGAGGAAGCTGTTGAGAGGTTATTTGTAGTTAAGGGTAGGGAGAAGAAGCCAGTTTCAGTTATAATTTCAGACTTCGATGTTATCCATGAGATTGCAAAGCCAAATCCAATTGCCGTTAGGTTGATGGAGAGATTCTTTCCAGGTCCAATCACTGTAATCGTAAAGAGGAGGGATGTCATACCAGATGTAGTCACAGCTGGTAGTGACAAGGTTGGTATAAGGATGCCAAACTACAGAATTCCTATTGAGATTGCAAGATTCAGTGAAGTTCCAATAGCAACACCATCCGCAAACATCTCGGGAAAGCCATCACCCACAAGGGCTGAACATGTCATACAGGACCTTATGGGGAAGATTGATGCAATCGTCGATGGAGGTGAGACTCCACTTAAGATTGAATCCACAGTGATAGACACGACAACCAAACCTCCAAGGATACTGAGAGTTGGAGCAATACACGTTAGAGAGATTGAGGAGGTTACTGGTAAGGTTGAAGTTTTGGATTATAAGGCTTACAAGCCAAGTGCAAAGGTTGTAGCTGTGTTTAAGGGGGATGTTGATGAAGTTGCACGTAGATTTAAGGGGAAAGTTTGCATAGTCAGGAGAGATGAAATTGAAAACTTTTTGGATTTCCTAAGGAGGGAATTTGACGTAATTGTATTTGAATGCACAGATGTTGATAAGTCCTTTGAAAGTAGGATTAGATGTATTGCTGATGTTATATTTGATTGAATTGGGCTTAAGCTCACACTTACAAGGAAGGATGTTTGTTGCTTTGTTAAAGATGTTGCCAAATTTAGAACTCTTTAACAGTCCCAAAGATATCAATAACGAGAACTTTTGCTCCTTAAGTTAACATGGTGATGTAACATTGTGCATCATGTTGAAACCACCAACGATTTATATCATAAGAACACAGATTCAACATGGTGGACGCTGTGCTTGGATTTGCAATATTCCTCTATGTGGTATGTTGGATTTCACTAATCCTATCATAATTTTTACATTCTCTCCAAAGCCTCTATTCCCAAAAGATCCAATCCGTTTCTCAAAACAATCCTAACGGCATCAACGATTGCCAACCTGTGCATCCTAACTTCAGAATCCTCACCCAAAACCCTGTGTCCCCTGTAAAATTCGTTAAAAACATTTGAAACACTTAGGAGGTATTCGGCAATGTAGCTTGGCTTGAGCTCATCAACAACCCTCTCAATCACACATGGAAACTTTGAAAGTAAGATCACAAGTCTCCTCTCAATATCTGTGCAAATCTCAGGTCTAAATTCCAATTCGGGCATACCAGACTTAACAGCCTTCCTAAGAATTGAGCAACATCTTGCATGGCTATATTGAATGTAGATAGATGTCTGTCTCTCAAAATCCAAAGCCTTACTCCAGTCAAAAAGCATTGGTTTCTCTGGTGCAACCTTGACAAAGTCAAACCTTATAGCCCCAACTGCAACGGACTTTGCAATCCTATCCTTCTCATCCTCACTCAAATCCCTATCCTCAACAATCCTCTTAGCCTCTTCATAAACCTTAGAAATCAGATCGTCAGCGGAGACAAACTTCCCTTTCCTCGTGCTCATTGAACCTTCTGGAAGTGATACGAATTCAAAGAACACAATCTCAGGTTTTCTTAGATTTATGAGATCCAATATCTCACTCAACTGTCTTCCATACAACTTGTGATCAGATCCAAGTATGTTTATAAACCTCTCAAACCTCTCACCCTTCCATAGATGGTATGCCAGATCCCTCGTGATGTATAGTGTTGTCCCATTCTCCCTCCTCAGTATTACGGGTTTCTCAAGTTTCACAAACCAAGCCCCATCCCTCTCAATCAACCCCCTACCCTCAAGCATACTCAAAATCCTATCAACGTATCCGTTTCTCAAAAACTCAGACTCCCAGATGTATTCATCATGATTGACATTCAAACTCCTCAAAGTCTGCTTTATACCCTCAAGAGCCTTTGAAACAACGTAGATGAAATCTTCAACCTCTCCCCTCTCATAATCTATCATCAGCCTCTCAACATCACATTCAAGCTCGGGATTAATTTCAATCTCTCTGTTGGCCCTTACGTAAGCCTCAACAACAGCATGATCTGGCTTTTTACTTTCATCCAATCCAAACATCCTGTATCCCAAAACTGCAATTGCAACCTGCCTACCCATGTCGTTCACGTAGTAGTGAGTTACAACATCAAATCCAGCCTTCCTAAATACCCTTGCAAGTGTATCGCCAATTATTGCATTCCTCATGTGCCCTATATGTAGAGGTCCATCTGGATTTGCAGACGTATGCTCAATCAAAACCTTACCCCTCAACCTCAAAGATCCATAGTTTTCATCGGTATCCAATACAGTGTTTACGGTATCATCCAGAAACTCCTCATTTGCAAAGAAGTTTATGTAACCATTCACAACCTCAACCCTACCAACGTAACCAACAACATCGACATCATCAACTATCTCATCCGCAACTTCAATTGGATCCCTTCCCTCATCCTTTGCAATCTTAAAGGCTATCGTGCATGTCAGATCAGCATGTTCACTCTCCCTAACAAACTTCTCAACATCCCCAACATTCTTGAGGCATCTCAGAACATCCCTCTTGAACATCTGAAACATGTCCTCATTTACCTCAACAGATATATAAGTGTGTCAGTAAAGGCTGAACATGAGAGATAACATCTTCATATACTTTGTAGGAACTGCTGGAAGTGGAAAGACAAATTTAACTAAGGCATTTTCAGATTACTTGGATATGAGGAGAATTGATCATATAACTGTAAACCTGGATCCTGGAGCTGAAAAACTACCTTACGAACCAGATGTGGATGTTAGGGAGTGGATCACACTCTACGGAGTAATGGAGAAGTATGGAGTTGGTCCAAACTGTGCTCAGATTGTTTGTGCTGATTTAGTTGGGACAATTGTGAATGATATAAAGGATGAGATAGATCTCTTCAATGCAAGCTACGTTTTGGTTGATACTCCAGGACAGATGGAACTCTTCACATTGAGGAGGAGTGGTGAGATAATTGTAGATTGCTTTGGAAGGGAGAGAAGTTTGATGATTTACCTTTTTGATCCAGTAGTTTCAAAGACCCCTTCAGGATTTGTTTCACTCGTATTCATGGCATCATCGGCAGTATTCAGATTGAATCTACCACAGATACAGGTTTTGACAAAGTCCGACGTGTTGAGTGAGGATGAGATTGATAGGATTTTGAGGTGGAGTTTGCATCCAGAGACACTTTACGATGATCTGATTTTGGAGAGGAACTTGAGTTTGGATGTTTTTCTAATGCTCAAGGATTCTGGACTTTTCAGACCACTCATACCAGTCTCAGCTATGACTGGATTTGGTATGGAGGATGTTTACGATGGTATTCAGGAGACATTCTATGGAGGGGAGGATTTATAATCCATGAAAGATCAGTTATCGTGCTATGGAATACACATCTGAGACTATAGAGGTTCTGGATGACATTCAAGCTGTCAGGAAGAGACCTGGAATGTATGTGGGTAGCACGGGATCGAGGGGTTTTCACCATCTCCTGTGGGAGATTGTTGACAACAGTGTAGATGAAGCTTTGGCAGGATTCTGCACTGAGATAGTTGTTAGGATTCATGAAGATGGTTCAGCAAGTGTTGAGGATAACGGTAGGGGGATTCCAGTTGAAGAGCATCCAACGTTTAAGAGACCAGCGTTGGAGATTGTCATGACAAAGTTGCATTCTGGTGGAAAGTTTAGCAAGAAAGCATACAAGGTCTCTGGTGGATTGCACGGGGTTGGACTTTCCGTCGTAAATGCACTCTCAGAATGGCTTGAGGTTTGGGTGAAGAGGAATGGAAAGATTTACCATCAGCGTTATGAGAGGGGTAGGGCAGTTAAACAACTTGAAGTTGTTGGAGAGTCGAATGAGACTGGGACTAAGATTGCATTCAAGCCTGATCCAGAGATATTTGAGGTTACAGAATTTGACTACGATCTAATTTCTGAGAGGTTGAGGGAACTGGCATTTTTAAATAGATGTCTGAAGATCAAGTTGATAGATGAGAGGAAGGGGAGGAGTGAGACTTTTTACTCTGAAGATGGTATATTGGGATTTTTGAATTATCTGAACAGGGGTAAAGATGTCATCTCGGATGTCATATACGTGTGTGGTGAGAGGGATGGGATATTTGTTGAGGTTGCTTTCCAGTTTACAAACGAAGTGTTTGAGAGGTTACTTGCATTCGCAAACAGCATACATACAGTTGAAGGAACACACGTGTCAGGATTCAGATCTGGACTTACGAGGGCTATAAATGAGTATGGTAAGAGGAAAATCAAGAAGTTCAAGCCTATAAGTGGTGTAGATGTTAGAGAGGGGTTGACGGCTGTATTGAGTGTAAAAGTTCCAGATCCTCAGTTTGAAGGTCAAACAAAGACCAAGCTCACAAATACCGAAGTTAGGAGGATTGTAGATTCTCTGACATACAGGGAATTCCTCAGATGGCTGGAAGAGAATCCAAACCATGCTCAAAGGATTGTGGAGAAGTGCATACTGTCAATGAAAGCTAGAGAAATGGCCAAGAGGACTAAGGAGATTGCAAAGAAGAGACACCTAACTTTACCAGGAAAGCTTGCAGACTGCACTGTAAGGGGGGAGCTTTTTATAGTAGAGGGAGAATCTGCTGGAGGTTCGGCAAAGCAGGCGAGAGACAGAAGGTTTCAGGCTGTATTACCAATAAGAGGTAAGATAATAAATGTTGAGAAGTCTGGAATTTTGAGAGCTTTGAAGAACGACGAGATCAAGGCGATTGCATCTGCAATAGGTGGTGGAATTGGTAGAGATTTTGACATTTCAAAAGTTAGATATAAAAGAATTATTATAATGACTGATGCAGATGTTGATGGTGCACACATAAGGACACTATTGCTGACCTTCTTTTACAGATATATGAGACCACTCATAGAGCATGGAAGGATATACATAGCCCTACCCCCCCTCTATAGAGTTAAGAAGGATGGAAGGATATACTACGTCTATTCTGAGAGGGAGCTTAGGAATTTAATTGAGAGGATTGGGAAGGCTGAAGTTCAGAGATTCAAGGGGTTAGGAGAGATGAATCCAAATCAGCTTTGGGAAACAACGATGAATCCAAAGAGTAGGAAGCTTGTAAGGGTTACAATTGAAGATGCACTGATGGCTGAGAAGATGTTTAGGATTCTGATGGGTGAGGATGTTGAGGCTAGGAAGGAATTTATAATGAGTCATGCAAGGGATGTCAGGAACTTGGATGTTTGATACACAAAACATCCCTCAACTTCCTTCTAAGTTCAACACTCTTTATTTTTAATATCTCAAAACCTTCAAATATCTCAAATCCCTCCCTCACCTTCTCCCCAACATTCTTCCCCATTCCAATCCAGTTTCTCTCAATTACATTAGTCATGGCATCTCGTGGCTTCAAAAACCTTCTCTCCCTCAAAGACCAGAACCTACCCCCCTCTATGAATACCCTTTCATTCTTCCTTAAGAATCTCTCAACATTCTCCTCATCTTCAAACATTGGACCCATGTGTCTGTAAAACCTTGAAAGCTCCTTAACACCAAACTCAAATATCATGTAGCATCTCTCATCAACTACAAATCCATACCTCAAAGGCTGAAATTCCCTCATGTTCTTTAAAATTAAGCCACAAGCCTTCTCAAGCTGTGGATATAGGTTGTCCTCAACAACATCGGGTCTCTCAAATTCTACAACCAAGACAACCCTACCCTCAATTTCCCTCTTCAAGTCTTCGTCAGAAATCAAATCCCTCCGTTTGAAGAAATCTATGGATGGATTTCTTAAAAATTCCCTACACAGCTGAACGAACTTTGCAAGGTTTTCCAAGCTTAGATTTGCTGCAACGTTTCTCCTTGGATCTACAGGATCTACAACAAAGAATTCCCTCCCTTTGTAAACTCTCCCATTTGGAATATCTATAACAGTATTCCTCCTCCAACTCAAAGCTCCCCTTAGAACATTCAAAAAAGATCCATAAAAGACTATCAAGAGTTCACAGAGGTAACCTGAAAACCCCCTAACCTTATACTCAGCACCGTAAATCTCGTTTGCCTTTAGAAACATCTTCAAAAGTCTAACTTCATTCTCCCTACCCTTAACCCTATCCTTGAGCCAATCGTGATGGAAGGGTGTCCTATCCACAGCTGACCTTATCTCCCTAGGAGACTTCACCCTGTAACATGGAACAACATCAACATCAACACCCAAAACCTTACCATGAACGTAGGGATGTGCTGCGTATCTCAATTCAAATTCATCAACGACAGATTTTCCAATCTCCAAACCCAACCTTTCCAATTCATCCATTGGAGTTTCCTCTGGAAATAGTATAAAGACGTCAATCTCCAAATTACCCTTAAGCCACGTATTCCTGGCGTAGCTACCCAAAAATCTATAATCCAATTTTGGATGATCCTTCAGGATTTTTTCAAGTCTCCTTCTAATCTCCTCCTCAGATCTCCTAGCCCTTTCAACCTCCTCTTCACTTGGAAGGGTCATATCCAAGGCTCTCCTTATGACAGCTTCCATTGAGATTTTGTTAAACATCTCCAATTTTAAGTTTTTCAAGCGAAACACTTATCAATTGTTACATACAAATTTATAAGGGGCGCCGTTACATCAGTGACAACTTTACCCCGCCGTCACCTGTGACAATTTTTGGCGCCCCCCAATTCAACTTCAACAACCTCCCCCCTAGGCTCAACTTCCTTGAAGATTTGACCCTCAAACACGTAAACCTCAGAGTAAAACCAGCAGTCTGGTGGTAGTCCAGCCTTTAAGCAAGTCTGAGATAGAAACTCCTCAGAGTCCATGTTATATTCAACGGCAACCTGTGGAAGTAATAATCCAGAGTTCAAACCATACCTAACCATCAAACCGTGCCTACCAATCTCAATGTGCTTTGGGAGATCCTTTGGCTTTACATTTAACCTCTCAGGTGGTGTTAAGACTGTAACCTCAACAACAATCTCATCCATCTCATCAAGTTCAACGGGATGAAATCTTGGATCTTGAGTTGCAGAAATTGCAGATTCAATTATAGCCTCATCCAACCTCTTGATTGGATATGGAAAACCAATACAACCCCTAAGCTCCCCATGCTTTGTTAACGTCGTAAATACTCCCCTCATCTCTTCAAAAACTCCCCGTAACCTGTCATCAACAACCCTACCCTCAGAAAGGTAAATCTCAATTGCCCTCCTTGCAAGTCTAACAGCTTTGACACCCTCATCGATACTCAACTTTCGCATGATTTGACTCTTTTGGAGGGTATTACTTTCTTTCGATACATCCTACAAGGAAGAATGTGATGAACGAGACCAAGAATACAGCTATCGACGTCCAGGGGATATTCAGAATTGAAAGTATGACTGCGGTTGTAAATCCTGAAAACAAGGTTGATAGGCCTGTGTATCTACCACCAAGATCAAAGTGAAAGACTCCAAATATGAGAGGTAGCTGACAGAGTAGTATTGTCGAAGAGAGAACAGCCAAATCAACTATGTATCCAGGTTTCTGAAGTGAAAACAAAACCAATGTTAAAGTTAGAATTATGACAAAAAACCTTCCAATTGCAATCTTACGCTTCTCACCAATCACATCCCTAATTATCATTGACGAGAGCGTTAGGATTATTGAGTTGGCTGTAGTTACTGAAGCCATTATAACACTTAAAGCAATTGCCACAGCCAACCCCTTGGGCATCATCGACAGAAGTGTTGGTGTAACTCTATCCCTGTTACTCACATGTGGAAACAAACCCATCTCAGTTCCATTCCTCAAAAACAGACCAAGCAATGTAACGAGGATTGTATATATCAAACCAAACATTCCAAATAGAATAACCATCCTCTTTAATGCTTTCTCATCCTTTGGAATGAACATCCTCTGAGAGACTTGGGGATTTGTCAGTGCAAAGAAGAACCAGGGTATTGTGAGACTTGCAAACCTTAGTGGTGTCCAAAATTCGTTTGGAAACTCTGCAGATCTTGGAATTCCAACTGAAATTTTATCAGCAGTCCATAAAACGGCCAGAAGTGCCATTGAGAGCATGAAAATACCTTGGATTGCATCGGTTATTGCAACACTCCTCAAACCACCCAAAAAAGCCCAAAAAGCTATTACAAACGCTATAACAATTACAGAATGTGTGTAGTCCATTTTCAACAGGTATGCTGAGCCAATTATCTGAATTGATGTGTATGGGATGAGAGCTATCAGTGCGAGGATTGAAGAGACTGTTGCAACAGACCTCCCATACCTATCCTCAAATATCTCACTTGGAGATACGTAACCTCTCTCCCTCCCAATCTTCCAAAATCTTGGTCCATAGTAGCTGAGTAGGAATAACGTTCCAATTAGATACATGAGTTCAAATCCAGCTGAACCTACACCAGTTGCGTATGACAATCCAACCAATCCAATCATCATGAATGCTGAGTATGTTGTTGAAGCGTATGTTAGGGCAGATATAAAGCCTCCAATCCTCCTATTTGCCAGGAAGTAGTCTTCTTGAGTTTTTATTCCCCTCCTTGCATACAGGGCAATTAAAGAACCAACTATTACATATATCACAACTGCAACTATCACAACCTCCACCTCCAAGTCTTGAGTATCAAGTAGAGGGTAACTACAGCTATCCAGTAGAAGTATGAATATGTTGAACGGAATGCGAATGGAACAACCATCGCAACTATGAATATCAAATCCAACATCATCGAACATATGTTCGGTAAAATTGATATATAACGTTTTTGATTTTCCATGTGAATGCTGAGGAGAGGATACTCAGTTTTGTAAGGGAGAGGGGATGTGTCCTTCAGAGTGAGATATCGAAGGAACTTAGTCTTGCAAAATCTACGGTGAGTGAAATACTCAGGAAGTTGGAGAGAGAAGGTCTGATAATGAGAGAGAGAATTGCTGGAAGGTCTTACAGAGTTTGGTTTTTTGAGAGTTCTCCAAAGCCATCTAAGATATTGAGAGTTGGAATATTGAGAGCTTCGGAGTATCCACATGTGATTTTGGCCCTAAAGAACATGGATTTGAAGTTTAGAGTCAAGGTATTTGACTCCGCATTGAATTTGACGAGGGAGATTTCGTGTGGAAGGGTAGATGTTGGATTTTCACCCTTCGTAACCCAAACCATATTTGCACTGACACTGAAGTCCATGAAGATTCACAGGATAGTAGCCTTGAATGGTAGTGGTTTGGCATACAAGAAGAAACTGAAAGACTGTAAGATATTTGCCACATCAGAGTTTTCTGCAATGGAATCAAATCTGAAGCTTTTCCTTGAAAATTTTGGATTTGATACATTTAAATTGAGGTTCAGATACTTCGATTCAATCAAAACTGCAATTGATGGTTACAGATCGTGTGAGTTTGATGCAATAGCAATCTGGGAACCTTATTTAACATACCTAAGATCAAACAAGATACACTTCAAGGATGTAATTGGTGATTTCCCATGCTGTTCAATGGCATCCAGTCTTGAGTTTTACAGGGAGAGGAAGGATGTTGTAAAGGAATTTGTGAGGGTTATCTGTGAGTCTATTGAATGTATTGAGAAGAAGAAGGATTTTATTGCAAGGGAAATGGAGAGGTTGATAGGATTTGATTGGAAGGTTATCCTAAGATCTTTTGAAAGTTACAAGTTTGTATGCAGGCTTGAAGACAGAGACTTCAGATTCTTGGATAGATACGGGTTGAAGCTAACACCCGAGAATGTTGAGAGTATTGCAGATAGACTTTAATAGTCAAAATTTGAGGTTTGAATATGAAGGTCAAGATTGTAGATTTAACCTTGAGGGATGCACATCAGTCCCTCATGGCAACTCGATTGAGAACTAGGGACATTTTACCCATACTTGAAACCTTCGATCAGGCTGGTATATACTGTTTTGAGGTTTGGGGTGGTGCAACCTTTGATGCATGTCATCGCTTTCTAAATGAGAATCCTTGGGAGAGGTTGAGGGAGATAAGGAAGGGAATAAAGAACTCTCTGATATCTATGCTACTGAGGGGACAAAACCTAGTTGGATACAGGCATTATCCAGATGATGTTGTCGAGAGGTTTGTTGAAAAGGCATCCGAATACGGTATGGATGTTTTTAGGATATTTGATGCTCTAAACGATGTAAAGAATCTTGTAACATCAATAAGGACAGCAAAGAGATGTAGTTCTCACGTTCAAGGGACGATATGTTACACAATAAGTCCCGTTCATACGATAGAGAGGTATGTTGAAATTGCAAATGAACTTGCAATTTTGGAGGTTGATTCAATTTGCATAAAGGATATGGCTGGATTACTTTCACCGAAGATGGCTTATACGTTGGTTAAAACTCTAAAGAGGGAAGTGGGATTGCCTATAGATGTCCACTCACACTACACGAGTGGCATGGCTTCAATGTCCCTCCTCAAAGCAGTGGAGGCTGGTGCAAAGATGGTTGATACGGTAATTTCACCCCTAAGCTTGGGAACTTCTCACCCGCCAACAGAATCAATCGTTTACACCTTGGAAGAACTTGGATACGATACGGGTGTGAAGTTGGATGTCTTACTTGAGGTTAGGGATTACTTCATGAAGATTAGAGAGAAGTATCAGGGATACATAGACTGGCGTTCAACCATTCCAGACACCAACGTTTTGGTCTATCAGATACCCGGTGGGATGTTCTCAAATCTCATAGCACAGCTTAAGGAATACAACGCTTTGGATAAGCTTCAGGATGTGTTGAGGGAAGTTCCAAGGGTTAGGGAGGATTTGGGATACGTTCCATTGGTGACACCTACGAGTCAGATCGTTGGGGTTCAGGCTGTTTTGAATGTGATAACTGGCGAAAGATACAAGGTTGTTACAAAGGAGACCAAGGATCTCGTAAAGGGGATGTATGGTAGAACCCCAGCACCCATAAGAGATGAGGTTAGAAGGAAAATACTGGGAGATGAGAAGCCAATTGAATGCAGACCGGCAGATCTACTTGGGAGCGAGTTTGAGAGGAGG
>Ga0190367_1001192_pt1 | contig 15666 bp, 12 predicted proteins | sample 4872181011_MG_FD_171838 | JGI IMG/M metagenome (GOLD analysis project Ga0190367, IMG submission 171838) | Hydrothermal vent microbial mat bacterial communities from Southern Trench, Guaymas Basin, Mexico - 4872-18-10-11_MG | ecosystem: Environmental > Aquatic > Marine > Hydrothermal vents >...
GTATTGAATTGCCCGCTTAAGGGAATAACCCCTAACGATCAAGTCCTTAATGTCTTCAGCTGAGACCTTAAGTGGCAAATCCTTTACGCGAGACTTAATATTCTCGAATTTCCTCTCATAATGTTTGTATGCCTTTACGGCGGCTGCTAACGCATCAATTTCATGGTTGTTCTTTAATTTCAGCCCATACGTGGCAGCGTATTCCTTCGCTATCTGCCTCTTCTCATCCGCCCCCATAGAGATAAGAGGCTCATAGAGAACTGCATTTAACTTATGTGAGAGTTGCTCAAGAAATTCCGATGCGGGCGAGACGTCACTTGAGATCAGCGTCGGCTCACCTAACTCTGAGATTTTTCTAACTATATCTGATAAACTCCATCCTCTTCTACTCTCAATATGAAGCGGATGACCATCCAATGATAGAACTGCCAACCCAACTGTTACGCCGGGATCAACTCCAACTATAAGTCTTTTCATACAACCTAAATCTTCTGGAATCATAATATATAGAGGTTTAGTTTACCTACGATGATCCAGCTGCCCTATTTATCTTACTGATTTTGAAATCCTCAGAGACTCAGTGGCTACCGGATTACGCTTAATTATATTCTTCCTTTATCTCTTGGAACGTCACCCTCAATCCGACATGTCCATCTCCATATACCACTGGATATTTTTCTCTGAGAAGCCTTCTGAATGCTCCGCCGCTGCAATGTATCGGATAAATCTTTTTCAATCCAATCTTTATGAGGTTCTTAGCGATATTTTCCATCTTCTCCTCACTTGCTCCGGATAGGTGGAAGCCTCCAATAACGGCATATGGTTTTGAATTTAAATCCTCTTTGGCTTTAGCAACTATTTCGTCAACTCCCGGATGGCTGCATCCAACGAACACTATTAATCCTAGGTCCTTCACATTTATGGCTAGAGCCTGCTCATAGGGCGGCCCATAAAGCTCTCCGATGACTGCTACTCCACATGATATTACGGTTGTATCCTCAACCTCAGATATATTAAAGCCTAAACTTCTAATCCAAGCCTTACATGATCCGCTCATATGCCTTGGAATGTAAACTGTTAGGTTCCTGTTCAATTCAGCAATATAGCTCAGACCCAATATGTGATCTGCATGTTCATGGCTGATTACGACTATATCTAGGCTTGCCAGGTCTATGCCAAGCTTTTCAGAATTCGCCTTTAATGCTTCTGGGCTGGGACCTGCATCAAAGAGTATCGTTAAGTTCTCAGTTTCAATGTATAGGCTTATTCCCCACGGAGAACTGAGATTTCCATATGGATTATTATCGATTAGAACTGTTACGTTTACGGATTTAACGTTGCTGATCTTTCGGGTTTCATAGCTTGGAAGATGCGGCTTCTCCCATCTTGGAAGAGATATGACGTAAATAAGCGATAATGCTATAAAGAGAGAAAATACTGCCACCAATAGTTTACTGGCATTCCTCATGTATATTAACCAAGATGAATAGCAGATTGCATGCATAAAAACCTTTATTGCCGATTTGACTAATACCTGTTGGGTGGAATATTGAGCGTTATCCTAGAGGATGAAGAAGGAGTCATCAAGGGCGTCCATCATTATCTATATAAACGCTATCCTCTCGAGAGATTGGAAAGGGAGATCCTTAATCTCCTCAAGGAAAAGGGCTCGTTGCCGCTTTCAGCCATCTGGAGAAGCTTTGACTGTCATTTATGGGAGGTATGCACCGCTCTTAATAGATTAAAGAAAAGAGGGCTTCTTGTAGAGTTCGATTCTAAGTCCGCCGACTATCAGAGCCTCTAGTCTCTACAATCTCCGCAATGCAAGCTCAGCTGCTAGAACCATGGGTTCCCATGTCTCATTTACTGGCGGAGCGTAGCATGTGTCTGCCTTAGCCAATTCACGTACCGTCATTTGCTTCTGTATGGCGAATGAGAGAGCATTTATCCGCTGAGTTACCTCCTCTCCCCCGACTATTTGCCCGCCGATTATCCTCTCAGTATCCTTATCAACTATTATCTTAACCCTAATCGATTTTCCTCCCGGATAGTAATCTGCCCTCGTCTTCGAGGTTATTGTTCCAGAAACGGTCTCTATTCCAAATCTGTTTGCCATGAACTCCGTCAGTCCAGTTGCTCCCACCTCTAAATCGAAGAATCTCGTTACGCATGAGCCAAGAGAACCCATGAAGACCGCGTATCCGCCAGCCGCGTTTATCCCGGCAACTTTAGCCTGTCTTACAGCTGTCGTGCCAAGCTGGCTGAGCATAGGCCTTCCAGTTATCAGATTTATAGATTCAACGCAGTCTCCTGCGGCATATACATCTTTCACGCTCGTCTCCATCCTCATGTTCGTCTTTATCCCGCCTGTCTCACCAATCTCTATGCCAGCATCCTTGGCTAATTGGACGTTAGGCCTTACGCCCGTTGCCACAATTACTAAGTCAGCGGGAATTTCCTCTCCAGCGACTGATACTGCATTCACGTGGTCGTCTCCGAGGATCTCATCTACTCCCTTACCAGTTATGATCTTAAGCCCTTTCTCTTCTAGGTTCTTTTGGACGAGGTTAGCCGTGTCCTTATCAAGCATGGCTGGGCAGATCTGGGGGAGAAGCTCCACGACCGTCGTATTTACCCCACGTTCAACGAATGCCACAGCTGTTTCTAGACCTATCAGTCCGGCGCCTATCACGACGGCGGACTTCGCCTTCTCTAGGGCCTGATCGATCTTCCTTCCATCATCGATCGTTCTTAGGGTGAAAACTCCATCTTTATCTCTTCCCTTTATTGGAGGGACAAATGGATATGCGCCTGTTGCAATAATTAGGCTGTCATATTGCAGAGTTTCGCTTTTACCGCTCTTATCCTCGATCTCAACGGTCTTTTCTTCAGTGTTTATCTTCTTCGCCTTTGTCTCTAATCTAAGATCGATCTTCATCATGCGATAGTATGAGGGAGGGAAGACTATTAGATCGTCGAAGCTCTTTATGTGTCTTCCGATGACGAATGGTATTCCGCATGGAGAGTATCCTGCAACCTTTTGGTCAGTGATCATCGTGATTTCAGCTTTTCTGTCAGTCTTTCTAGCGGCTGAAGCAGCATCTGTCCCGGCGGCATGTGCTCCTATAATCACGATCTTCCGAGCCATATAGATCCTCCAGTAATAGCAAACATTAATACTGAATCATAAAACTCCTTAAATATTAATATAACCCTCCTGGAGACCCTAAATTATTTATTCCTGAAGTTTCTTGATCATCACGTAGGCGTTTTCTCCATCAGCATAGTATCCCCTAATTACTGTATGAACCTCGAATCCTATCTTCTTGTATAGTCTGATCGCAGGCTCATTGCTCACTCGCACTTCTAAGTAGCAACTCTTGGCATTATAGAACTTCACCATGTTCTCTAGGGCCTTCTCAATTAATGCTTGACCTAAACCCTTTCTTTGATGCTCGGGGAGAACCGCGATTGAGATTATATGTCCCTTTTTTGAGATGCTAAATGGTGTGAAGCTAATATTTGAGAATCCGCTTTCTATTCTGCACATTATATAGCCTACTACAGCTCCATCCTTCTCGGCGACTATAAAGGTTTCAGGAAAGCTTCTATAGAGGCTTACGAAAAAGCCTTCAGAATAATTTTCAGGTAGGCATCTTCGGTTAATACTTATGACTTGATATAGATCCTTTAACTCGAACTTTCTAATGTTATATGTGGAAGCCGTCTTTCCTTCCATGAAGGATCGCTTCCAAATTTATCTTAAGGATGAAATTATAAAAAAAGGAATTTATTTCTTTCCCGAAAAGAAAAATTATGATTTTACGGAAGGGATTGTGAGGCTACCGTATGGAATGAGGGAGATTTTCCCTTTGTCTCTGGAGGACTCAATTAGCATCCGATAAGCCTCATTAGCTGTTCTGGCAACCTTCAAATTAGGAATCTTAGAGATATAATAATTCGGCATTGCCGTGACTATTGATAGATTGATTCGTTGAAGAACATTAATTAGCCGATAAGCCATAAGTTTTTGTATGCTGAAGCTCCTCTCTAAATCTTTTCTTAGAAGCCTCAAATTCGAGTATTTAAGTATGGTTTCTAGGAATTCTTTATCTCCAAAACCATGTGAACATTCAGCGACTAAGACAAGATCCTTCTTTCTCCCCAGAACATTCAAGGCCGTGTCTAAGCAGAGTGTGGACTCCTGAAAAGTCGCATCAAAGTATGAGCCTCCAGGACTTATAAAGACTATGTCAGCTCTATCCTCCACCGGAATCCTGTAGATGCTATCTGCAAATTTCACGGCTTCCAAGAAGGACTTATTGACTTCTCCCGCAAATGCCTTTACAACTCTGAATTCCCCATTCATCACAATATGCAGGGCTAGATCAACATGAACCTTCTCAGCCGCCCCGCTGATCTCTTCATAGATGGGATTATCCTTTAGTCTTCCCCTCCTAGTTATCTCGTCTAATCCGAGCTTGAAGATCATATTACTCGAATTTGTATCAGCGATGCCGGGAATAATCAATTCCCATCCGCCAGTGTAGCCGAGGATCGGATGCGGCTCAACAGTCCCTATGAGGATCTTCACGTCAGCCTCTAGGAAGTTCCTATTTAGGTAAAACTTGATTCCGCTGTGAGATTCGAAATATACACTTTCACAATCTCTATAGTTATGCCGTATAATCCTTAATCTTTCGAATAAACCAGTATCGGAGGAGAGAATATGCTCAGATGATAACCTGAATGGATCATGGGCTATGATCAACGTAACATCTTCATCTCTTATACCAGCGGATCTGAGTTCATCAATTAATGTATGTATAATCATTTGATTTATTTGGAGAAGTGATTCTTTAAGAACAATTGACACTTTTGTTTCTGATTTGGCGATATCCTCTATGCTCTTGTCTCCAACTGGATTTTTCAGTGCGCTTCTTATTTCTTCCCGTGGATCCGGTGGAACATCAACGTCTTTAGGCTTGATCACATCGAGTAAGCTGGCCGCGGGAATTCTAACGCAGACTTCGGAGTCTCCGTAGGGAAGCCAAATCTCAACCATTAGTAAGCCTCATCTCCATATTAACTACCGAGCTTTGTGGTTATTGAAGAATTGAATTATCTTTTCAGCAATCACTTTTGATACTTCTTTTTGAGCCTCAACGGTCTGGGCTCCAATATGAGGAGTGCATATTACGTTTGGCTGTTTTATTAATTCTAATCTTTTAGGAGGCTCTGTTGAATATACGTCTAAGGCTGCTCCGCCTAGCTTTCCCGAGCGCAATGCCTCTAATAGAGCCTCCTCATCAACCACCCCTCCCCGTGAAGTATTGATTAAGTAGGCCCCATCCTTCATTAAGCCGATCTTTTCAGCATTTATCATATTCCGGGTTTCTTTTGTTAATGGAACATGGATGGATATTATATCGCTCTGCCTAAGCAATTCATCCAACGGAAGATATTTCGCCTCGAGACTCTTCATTAATTCTGGCGGTGGGGGAGTTCTTTTTGTCACTAGGATCTCCATTCCCATGGCTTTGGCAATATGCGCGACTCTGGAGCCTATCCTTCCCAGCCCAATTAATCCCAGCTTTTTACCCTTTAATAGATAGCCCGTCAATTCCTTCTTAAGCCATTCTCCACGCTTCATTGAATAGTCCGCACGTGGGATCCTCCTTGCCAATGAAACCATAAGACCAATCGTTAACTCAGCCACCGAATCAGCCGAGGCTTCAGGTGTGTTTATAACTGCTATTCCCCTTTCCCCTGCGGCCTTCAGGTCAATATTGTCAAGTCCTGACCCGGCTCTGGCTATCAGCTTAAGATTCTTTCCGTTATTAATGATCTCACGTGTAACTTTAGTTCTGCCCCTAACAATAATGGCGTCGTAATCTTTAATTATCTCTTTGAGAATTTCCTTATCCTTTAAGAATTCAATCGTGAAACCTGCATTCTTAAGTTTTTCAGTTCCAATGGGATCTATAGGGTCACAAATCAAAATCTTTGGCACTTCAATCAGCCTGCCACGCGTATTTATTCCTTCATCTCTTTTCTCGTCTTAAATTTAGGTTTTCTCCTCATGCAGCTATAGTCTCCAGTTGTGCATGACAAGCATATCTCTGATATAGGCAATCCTATGCCTCGGCTTAGACCTTCAACGCTGTTGTATCCCAAGAAGGATACGCCTATATGCTTAGCCACTCTCTTGTTAATCTCTTCAAGATCCTTTATGTCCCTGCAGACCCTATATGCTAGGAGCTCCTTCTGCGTTGGGAAGTCTATTCCCGCATAGCAAGGATACATGACTGGCGGGAATGTCACAAGAAACGATACTTCTTTTGCTGGTTTGAGTTTATTCTTAATGATTATCCTCGAACTTGTCCCTCTTATAATGCTATCATCTATTAAGATTACTCTCTTTCCCTTAACCACATCCTCTATCGCTAATATATTTGAGATTACCTCCTCCCTCTTTTTAGGCTCGATGAAGCTTCTCCAACTTCCCTTCCTACGGTAGCGATCCTTCATCAGTCCCTCCTCAAATGGTATACCAGACTTCTCAGAGTAGCCGAGGGCGGCTGGTCTTGCAGAGTCAGGAACTGGAACGACTACATCTCCATCGAGCGGATAGATTTCGGCTAGCACCCTTCCAATATTCTTTCTGGCTGAATATACATTGATCCCTTCTATTCGTGAGCTTGGATTCGCAAAGTATGTATATTCGAAGGGACAGTGTGCATGCCTCTTCTGCTCCGAGAATCTTTCCGAGATCAGTCCATTCTTATTTATCCTTATTATCTCGCCCGGCTCGATATCTCTGATGAGCTTTGCGCCTAAAACGTCTAAGGCGCAACTCTCGGAAGCAACGATATATGATGACGTTTCTTCATGCCATCCAAGACATAATGGCCTAAATCCCCTCTCATCCCTAGCAGCTATTAATTCATTTTTATCGGTTAGAATAACGACTGAGAATGAGCCATTCAGGTATGGATTTAATTCCTTAAAGGATTCAGCCCATCCTCTGCCATTCTTTATGTTCTTATAGAGGGCTAGGCCCATCAGCTCTGTATCCGTCTTGCCCTTGGAGGAGAAGCCCTCCTCTGAGAGGTATTCGGCCAGGAGCTCTCTTTCAAGCGTTCCATTATGTGCTATGCAGAATCCATATTCATGCGGCGGGGAGCCTATCCTTATTGGGTGGGCATTCCTCAACGTTGATCTGGCAGTCGTCGAGTATCTTACGTGCCCTATCCCAACAGCTCCCTTAAGCCTACTGATGTTTTTTGCTTCTTTCTCGATTGACTGTGAGATTATTCCTGCTCTTTTAAAGGGTGGAACCCCCGGGATGGAGATCCCCCAAGACTCTTGTCCTCTATGTTGGAGGGCCTCTAAACCGAGAACAAGCATGGAAACTATATTTTGCTCATTAAAGGAGAATATTCCTATTACTCCACAATGTTCCTGTATCCTATCCTCTATCATGAGACTCATAGAGAATTTAATGTCTAACGTTTAAAATTTATCTTTTCATTGAAGAGAAAACTCTGAGGGTCTTATTGGATAGAGCTAGTTATATGTTGCTTCCTTTCTTAGACTTTCACGTATACCCGGCTATTACTTCCTCTTTCAGGCCTCTTGTTCTTTAGATCTGCTTTTGATTTTATGTTTGAAAATGAAATGCGTCGTGAATCCTGCTTCTCTGCTAGGTTATTCCCATATTGGCTTTAGGGCCTCTGTTAGTTCAAGCTCAATCAGCTTCTTTACCGTTGGTTTTCCATTCATATCCCACCCTCTTATCTTATAATATTCATTTAATGCTTTGTCGAATGGGACTGGAATCTTTCCTGAGCTTTTTCCGGACTTTAGCGCTTCAAACATTCTTGGCGGAGCAGAATCATCTTTCCTGCTGATCCCAAAGCGAACATTGATTATCCGCTGAAGAGTAAATATTCTCTCTGCGACCTTAAGCATGTAAGCCGCGTCGATATTCCATCCGGTAATATGATTGAGGAATGCTATCTGATCAGATAATGTTAGTCCTCCCCAAACCATAAATTCGCATTGAACTAGAGAATTGAAGAGGACTGACCAGTCCTGATATCTGGCCGCGATCTCGGCGGCTCCATCCATGCTGTGAGGCTTACTTAACCTTTCTATTCCCCATTCTGGAATTGGCAGGGACGGGGCCCAGGGGACGAATCCTCTTTGATGGCATGCTCCACGCGCACCTGTAGCATAATTTATTATTAGCGGGAATATTGCTCTGGGGTCATGGGCTGGATACTCCAATCCTTTCGCGTGAACTATTATCTTTTGGGCTTCTGGATGTATGTGTTCCGCGGCCTTCACCGTTCCCTCGGCAAGAATATTTCCTATACCCTCCCTCTTGACAGTTTTATGTATGAGTTCTATGGCTGGGTCGGCCTCTCCCCATCTCGGTTTTATCCCATCTAGATCCTTCGGCGTCAACCATCCTCTCTCCACACATTCCGTTACGAAGCCTATTATTGAGCCCATAGTTATCGTGTCAACTCCATACTCATTGCATATATGGCCTAAGTATCCTATTGCCTTTACATCTACTATCTTATTGAGCCAGCCAATCATGCCTATGGTCTCGTATTCCGGCCCGTGACCTTCATATGCATATTTCTCTGGCTCATCAACTCGTGTATGCCTGTGACAGCCTATTGGACACATGATACATGCCTCACCGCTTACAGTTATCTCTTTGAAGTGATCGCCATCGATTAGTTCTATTCCTTCGAGACTTCCCTCCCTCCAGTTTCCAGCTAGGCCATAGCCTCTTTCATCATGAAATGCCTTTGCAGCGGATGTCGTCCCATACTCACGTAGAGAAACTGCCTCTTCATGTATCTGTTTAGATAACCGCTGCGCTAGATCCTTAAGCCTATCTGGTTCAGCGACGTCCACATTTAATGTTCCCTTCGTCGCTATTGCCTTAAGATTCTTTGATCCCATAACTGCCCCCAGTCCGCATCTACCAGCAAATCCATGATCATTCGTTATGCATGCGAACTTGACCAGATTCTCTCCGCCGGGTCCGATACATAGAACACTCGCATTTCTCTCGCCGAGATCTCTCTTTATCATATTTTGAGTTTCAGATGTAGGCTTTCCCCATACGTCTGAGGCATCCCGAAACTCTACTTCTCCATCGCATATCCATAAGTAGGTTGGCTTCTCGGCCATGCCCCTAATCGCTAGGGCATCGAATCCGGAACGTTTAAAGTGATACCCCCAGCTTCCTCCAGCGCAGCTCTCACCCCAAATATTTGTTAAGGGCGACTTTGCGGCTACGACCCATCTTCCAGATCCCGGAACCGCTGTTCCCTGGAAGGGTCCAACTGAAAAGATGATTATATTGTCTGGGCTTAGCGGATCAACTTTTGGATCAACTTCCTCAAAGATCAGTTTAGCGGCTACTCCTACCCCTCCAAGATACTTCTTGAAGAACTCCTCTTTGACCATTCTAATGGAACAGCGCTTGGCGGATAAATCTACGAGGAGAATCCTGCCCCAAAAACCATTCATTAAATTTACCTCCAAATTCTTATCCAAACGTTATGAACAAAATTTTTATGTTTTATGGTAAGCTCGCAGATATTTTACAGCAGAATTCTTTAAATCAGAGTTCCTATCCGCGTAGGTAAGCATAGACTTACGTTAGTGTTCATCGCCATTTTATTCCTCAAGCCGATTGTGGAAGCTAGTCATCTCAGTTCCTAACTTCCCCCCATCGAACTTGGATTCATTAACGCTTATTCTCCTCACCCTCCTCATCGGAGGAGGCAAATCAGTAGAACCGTTTATCACTAGCAGCTATTCATATCTGTTAGCAGTGAGATGTCTAAACCTACATAAGTCTATGAATCCCATGCAATGAATATTGTTACTAAAAGCTTAAGTTGGAGCCCCGGGCGGGATTTGAACCCGCGACCTGCGGCTTACGAGGCCGCTGCTATAACCGGGCTTAGCTACCGGGGCTGAGTCATCTCAATTAGGCTAATTGTAGAGGACCCTTTTATTTTTATCACTTTAGGATAAAAAGGTATTTTGGACAGGTAAGCTTTACTTATCCCTTCTGCTATTTCTGGTTGAGGGTATTATTGTTGTGCGGCTTGGAGGCTTTGGGGGAGAGAAGGATAATTCGACTAATCTGGGAGTATCTGGATCGTATGCCTGACCTAGCCTTGGATCTCGGGGATGACGTCTCAGCCGTTAATATTGGCGGTGGCAGGGTTGCCGTTTTGAAGACCGATATGCTTGTCGGCGAGACTGACGTGCCTCCAAGCATGAGTCTTAGGCAGGCTGCGAGAAAAGCCGTTGTGATGAATATAAGCGACTTTGCGGCTAAGGGAGTTAAGCCCTTAGCCATGCTCGTTTCCCTAGGTTTACCTCGAAGCCTCAGTGAGGATGATATTAGGGATATTGGAGCTGGATTGGGTGATGCTGCCCGGGAATACTCCACCTATATTATCGGCGGAGATACAAATGAGGCTTCAGACTTGATAATCAGCTGCTCACTGCTCGGATTCAGCAGTGAAGGAAGAATTGTTAGTCGTAGCGGTGCCAAGCCAGGTGACATAGTAGCCGTTACTGGAGAGTTTGGAAAGACATCTGCCGGTCTTAAGATTTTACTCGAGGGACTATCAGCCCCAAAGGAGATCGCGGAGAAATTAAAGGAGGCCGTGTTCATTCCACGGGCAAGGCTGAGCGAGGGATTAGCTCTCTCAGAAGCTGGGGTTCTCTCAGCCTCGATAGATTCAAGCGATGGCTTGGCCATGAGCCTATATGAGCTTTCAGATGCAAGCAACGTTGGCTTCATAATTGATCATGTGCCTATAGCCAAGGAGGCTGTTAGATTCGCTGATATCCACGGTCTCGACCCCTACGATTTAGGCCTTTATGGAGGAGAAGAGTATGAGCTCATAGTTACGGTTAGGCCTCAACTTTGGGAGGCTGCTGAGAGAGCCGTCGCTGATGTGGGCGGCACCCTCATAAGGATAGGGAGGGTTATCGGAGAGAAAAGAATAGAGCTGAGAACCGATGGAGAGATAAGAAAGATAGAGCGTAGAGGCTGGGAGCACTTTAAGATTGGAAAGCTATGCTGGCACCTATGATGCTGGCACCTATGCCTATGCTTCTGGGTGACTCTGCCTCTGCTTCTGGATGACGGGTTAACTATGTAGTTAAGCGATGATCTTGCTTCGCCAACGCCGATAGCGGTTAACTTTATGTTATGGATTCCAGAGATTTTGTGGGCTGTTTACTCTTATGGAAAAACCATCCTTTTTTAACGTGCACGAGAGTTGAAAAAGAAGAATTTTTCGCAGATCACGTGCGCCAAATAATAAAGAGCATAGGGCAAACGAAGAAAACAATTAAAAAGGTTTTCTGCTACTGTACTGCAAGGCATTAGGAGCGAGGAGCACAGAGATAATCTTTTAAGAGCATATTAAAAGTCCCAAGTAGCTAATCGATTCGCTTCAACAATTCCTCGAGAAGGACTTCCTCGGAAGACCCCAAGGAAAGGGAAACGCTCAAAACCCGAGAAGTACAAGTGCCCACTCAGAAGTCCTGACATAAACCCTATCACACCTAGAACTCTCAGCAAAACTCCAAAAGATTAAGTCGCCTTTTTGGGTTGAGATGATTTGGTCGGCAGTGTAGGCCGTTTCTGAGTAGCTTTGAAAACTTGGATGTTCATCGTTAGTGATATAGATTCGCTTTCAAATATCTTTGCTGCTCCCTAGGCTTGATGTTGTTGTAGCCAATAGATCGATCTGCAATATAACTCCCACACATCGTTCCACACTTCGGAATTCGGATCAATCTTTTCCACATTAAGCTTTAGAACATCCTTTGCTTCCTCAAAATCGATAACCTTGCCGTGAGACTTGTACACCTTTCCTTCTGAAAGCCACCGCGCAACTTTCTTTGCTTGTTTTGGATCATTTTTTAGCATGTAATTCTTTAGCCATTTTTCAGCAAGGATGAAAGGGGCTAGCCGTATAAACGATCAATTTCCCCTGCAGTTTATCTTGTATTCGTTGTATGAGAGGTTTTCTATGAGTTTGAAAATTATTTAGGATCAATTATATTGGTGTAAGTTGGATAGTTAACAGACAAGCATAACTTTCTCCTTAGGGGTTACGAGTTACATAAACAGCGCGGATACGAGGTCTACCTTTACTGAACTGTTCGAGAATCTTCAGTACTTCTCTGACTTCATCTATTTCTTTACCGTCTTTACTTCTAGCTTTTCTGACAAATTTTTCGAGACTCAATCTAATTACCCTCTACCACTACCAGGCGGACCTGGTGGATGGGTTGAACGCAAGTATGGGAAGAAGAAATGATACTTAAAGATCCGCCTGGTAGTGGATGTGAAGATGAAGCAGACCTTCACATCATTCATCACCACGGACGGTGCATATGACTCCAAGCCTTTCTAAAGTTATTGAAGAAAACTGAATGTTGCGGAAAAGTCTTAAGGGTTTATGCAGACGGGGCGTACGATAGCTCAAAGGTTTATAGACTACTGGAAGAGAGGGGAATGGAGGTCGTCGTAAAGCCCGTAGGAGAAGCCGCTTAGATACACCATCGGAACCAAGGAGGAAAGCAGTGATGTTCTATAAATGCTTAGGAGAGAAGAGATGGGCAGAGCTGAAGGGTTACAGGAGAAGATGGATAAGTCGAGACGGCATACTCAACATTCAAGAGGAGATTCGGGGAGTTCTGCACGGCAAAGACATGAAAAACGTTGCAAAGGAACCCGTAGCTAAGGCCTTCATCTACAACATGCTCATAAACCTATAGACAGAAGAATCGGAAAAGAGAGCAGGAAAGATGCAAAACACCAAAACCAAGACTCAAAAAGAAGAGACAGAGGCGAAAACCTAATTAGTCCATAAAGCAGGCAGTTTTACTTCGAGAACAATTCATCATCTCTTCTGAGAGGAATCACATGACCGGACAAATCATCCGATGTAATAGAAAACGGAACTATGAGAATCGAGGGGAGTAATATAATCGACGTAATGAAACTTAACCTCAAAAGACACAATAGAATCCTAATCAAAAAACAGTAAATCTTGGCCATCTATATCAGAATATCAGAGGAGGATGATTTGAAATCTATTGGTTATTGATCTTCACTGCTTGTATGAGCATGGGAATTCAGGCTTTTCTTGGCTTTCAGGAGCGCCCTAGCAACTACAACAATAATTACTATAGCCAACAAAACCAATAGAACACCTATACCATAGTTGAATTCGGGATGAAAAGCCTCCTGTGCTACTTTAATCTCCTCGATTTTAATGGCTTTTAATCCAGGCGCATACCATACGCCCTGATGTATCTGCTTGTATAGGATCTCTTCGTTTTTTATGTCAATATATGCCGTTAGAGTCTTATAGAGAGCGTGAGTCTTATTTAGGAGGATGGCCACTTTATACTTGACCCTCACGATCTCATCAATCCTGTTTATCCTATAGGGCAACGAACCGATACTGGTCTCTTCATCATCACATTTGAGCCTTCCTTTCGCATTTACAAATTGAGCGGGAAAAGCTAACAGTAATGTGATCAGCAATAGGCATATAGGCTTCCACATGCTTCGCCGCCGAAGATAGTTAGGTTCTCCATTAATATAATATCACACTTTAGAACAGAATGTTCAACGGCTTAGAACAGCAATACAGACAGCTGAGAGATGATTTATAGTTCTAGCGTGTCACCAGTCCTCAGCGGGATACAATCCTCCTCGAATGCGCTCTTAAACATCTCTGTTGCCTCTTTACCTGTGCAGTGACATGGACAGATCATCTCTGGATTTAGCGCCGCTAGATCATCTATTGTCCACCTCAACCTTTTCTCATCTGCATTTAGCATGTGAAATCCTCCGATTACGGCGTATATCTTCTCGACCTTCATTAACCTCTTTGAATGCATAACCGTGTTTATTATTCCTGAATGTGCGCATCCGGATATTATGACGAGCCCCCTCCCATCAATCTTAAAGATTACAGACTGGTCATCCAGGAGGATATCGGGAAGGAAGCGCTCTCTACTCACCGTCCATAAGCCCTCAATCTTCTCGTATGAGGTAACCCGTTCTATCTCACCAGTTGTTGACACTCCATCCATGAGTTGAACGGGATTTCTGGAGAGGAGAAGGGAAGCTCCAAGGCTCTCTATCTCCGCTCTTGTGAATGGCACTCCAATATAAGTTAGAGTGGGCTTAAAGCTGAATTTAGGCTCAAAAGCTGATGGATGGGCGATTATTGGGATTTTTCTATCGATATGCTTTAGGACTTCAGTTAATCCTCCTGTATGATCGTAATGTCCATGTGTAAGGATTACTCCCTTAACTTCAGAGAGATCTATTCCTAACGCATTGGCATTTCTTTTGAGAGTCTCGGATGATGGACCTGTATCGATGAGGAAGGGGAATACTCCATCCTTGGTTTTCGCTTCTGCAAATATGCATAAGCCATGCTTCGCTTGTAAATCTGGCCTTTTGGGATTTCGCTGATCCTCAACTACAACCGTTAATTCAAGACTCTTAACCATCTAATTCTCACCTTAAATTTTCATCACATCCTCAATTTATCATTTATTAAGAATCACGTGGAACTTACCGTTTTCGATTTAAGTAATTTTTAGAGATATCATGCAAAGCAACTCCAAGAAGCGGCTGATTTTAGCTCATTTTTCTGTTTACTTGGTTTTTCAGCTTCACTTTGAAGATGGTTGAATATGAAGATTTAAATCTCGCAAAGCCAAAAATAAGGAAGTCCATTTATAGGCCCAATCATTGCCAGAAAGCCATATAATTCCATGCTAAATCATATAACAAGAAAGAGGCAAATGGTTTTTGAGATGAGTTCATAGATAGGAGGGTTAATCAATGGGTATTGCCGACCTTCACATACACATGGGATATGCTGATCACCTTAAATATATCAGCGTAGAAGAAGTTGTGAAAGCCGCTATTAGACATGATGTTAATCTTATCGGCATAGTAGATCATTATGAAGGACATGAATATGATGTGATAGTTAACAAGATAAAAGAGCAAGTTGAACAAGTTAGGAGGAAATTTCCAGAAGTTGAGATCCTTTTCGGCATGGAAACTAGTGTTCTTACAGTAGATGGAGAGATTAATATTAAACCTGAAATTGCCCGTAAACTCGATTTCCTCATAGTGGGGATGCATCATATACCTGCTGGAGGAAAGTGTCTTCCCTATGAGATGAAAGGAAAAATTTCTGTTGGAGAAGTCAAGAATAATCCAGAATTTCAATCTTTCCTTCAGAAGTTCAATTTTGAGGATCTGATTGATGACTGGCAAAAGACTACTCTTTCCCTCATGCATAATCCTCTTATTAGCATCTATGCGCATCCAGTTCAATGGCCATTTGTAGTGATGAGGAAGTTCTTGCCGAGAGGGAAATGGCTAATAAGCAGGATTGAAGACATTATCCCGCCGCAGGTCGCTCAGGATATCTTCTCCGCCGCAAAAGAAGCAGGCATTGCGTGGGAAGTGAATAACGAGTATCTCCCTCCAAAATATAGAGTCGATAATAAGTATGTATGCTGTGCAGACGGAAGAAATAGCTGGTCAGGGATGATCGA
>Ga0190367_1001193_pt1 | contig 15653 bp, 18 predicted proteins | sample 4872181011_MG_FD_171838 | JGI IMG/M metagenome (GOLD analysis project Ga0190367, IMG submission 171838) | Hydrothermal vent microbial mat bacterial communities from Southern Trench, Guaymas Basin, Mexico - 4872-18-10-11_MG | ecosystem: Environmental > Aquatic > Marine > Hydrothermal vents >...
CCAGAAGTAATCTTTAGTGATGAAAGTAAAGATTTGGATAGATACTTGAGGTTTACTAGAAAGTATTTTGCGAATATTATTGGTGGTTTTAGAGATTGGGTTTCAAAGGCTATAAGTAAGATTGTTCAGATGAATCTTGATATTCAAGTAGTAGCTCCATTACATGGCTTAGTTTGGAGAGGGAATATTGATCGGATAATTAGCTATTATGATAATCTTGCTAAGCCAGCTATTAATATGAGTAAAATCGTTGTTATATATGGCTCTATGTATGGTAGTGTTGAAAAGGGAGTATTAGCAATTATTAAAGCACTTAAGGAAAAAGGCTTAAGCATCTTGACATATAAATTTACAGACAAAGAGTATGCTTCAGCTAGTGAAGTTATAGGCGAAGCCTATGATGCAGCTGCATTAGTTATAGGTGCTCCAACATATGAATCAAGTATATTTCCAGCAGTTAAATATATGGTTGAGTTAATTGTGAGTAAGGTTCCAGCTAAGCCCATAATTATAGTATCCTCATATGGATGGGGTGGAGTAGCTGGAAAAAAGCTTAGTGAAATCTTTGATAAACATGGATATGAAGTTATAGATATAATTGAGTATCGAGGACAACCAAATGAAGGCGTAAGGGAGAAGATTACAAGTGCTGTAGAGAAGCTTCTTGAAAAAATTATATAATTTAAACTTATTTCTCAACCCCTAATACTTTTTATTTGATATGAATAATGTAGGTGGACTAGATCTCTATACACTTGGGTTTATACTTGTGTTCGCTGGTATAGCGATCATATTCATTTCAATTATATATCTAATGATTAAATCTAGTGGATCTGGTAAAGTTGAGGGTGGTGGCGTAGTAGTTATTGGGCCATTCCCAATTGTATTTGGGACTAGCGAGAGGATTACTAGATTTCTCATTATTCTAGCAATAATATTCTTTGTATTTGTTTTAGCTATGTACTTCATACCATTCTATCTATACAAAGTTCATGAAGTGATACCGTTACTGGTGAGTATATTATGACTGAAGAAGTTAGAGCATTCAAGCTTATGACTATAGGTTTTCTAATAATATTCCTAGGAATTATACTGATAATGGCATCCGCACTCTACCAAGCCAGTACAACTGGAAATGTATCAGTATCTGGAGGAGTACTATTCATATTTGGATTTATACCGATAGGCTTTGCATTTGGACCACATGCAGATATAATGTTAGTACTCCTATTTATCTTAGCAATAATAGTAATGATAATTGCTTTCCTAATGATGAAGAGTTTTAGGTAATATTATGCTAAACCTATCTTCTCCTTAATTCTCCTAATATCCTCCTCAATCTTCCTAAATCTCTCTTCCATATATGACTTTAAATCATACCTTAAATTACGAATCTCATCAATAGTTCTCTCCTGCAATTCCAACATCCTATCCTGCTTCTCTAACATTAAATCCTGTTTTTCTAACATTAAGTCTTGTTTTTTCAACATTTCATCTTGTTTTCCTAATAAAGATAAACCAGCATCCACAATTTTACTAAGTTGCTCTAAGCTAAGCATTTCATAATATGATTTTGAGTCTGGAATCTCACCATCATATTCATCTATATCAACTTTATTGATTATAATTCTCTCAGGTTTATTCTTTTTAACAATATCAATGAATTTATCAATTACCTCTTTAGAAGCTTTAGCTAAAACTTCAACTTTATCTAAATCAATATTCTCAGCCCAAAAATTCTCAATTCTAAGTTTCCTTGCAACACTAAATAGAAATATTCTAAATCCAACATTTGTTACAGCTTCTCCCTGAAATACTAACCTAAAGCATTTCATTATTCAATAGATATAAAATATATTTAGGTAATTTAAGTATTCTTCCTCACTTTATTTACCAAATATTCTTTAAACCAGCCAATTATCTGCTTTAACCTTTCAACCCTATGTTTCGGTTTACCTTTTCTTGAAAGGTCATGATTCTCCTTTGGAAATAAAACTAATTTTGTCGGTACTCCCCTTACTTTTAGTGCTGTAAACATTTGTAGCGCTTGATCTAGCCAACACCTATAATCCTCCATACTATGGATAATTAGTAGTGGTGTTTTAATATTACCTACGTATCTTATTGGGCTTTGACTCCAGTATTTCTCAAAACATTTATCATCCCAGAATGGCCTGTTAAATCCACCTGCAATTTGATCTTCATTAAAGTAGAATCCTATATCTGTTGTTCCATAATCACTAATCCAGTTACATATTGATCTTTGAGTGACTGCAGCTCTAAACCTCTTTGTATGTCCAACTATCCAGTTAGTCATGAAGCCTCCATAGCTACCACCAGTAACCCCAACTCTATACTCATCGATAAAATCGTAGTTTTCTAGGACGTAGTCTAGAACTTCCATTAAATCCTTATAATCTCTATCACCATATCTACCTCTAATATCCCTAAAGTCTTCAGAGTAGCCAGTGCTACCCCTAGGATTAGTGTATATCAAGACAAAGCCCTTACCCGATAAAACATGGAATTCATGTAGGAAGCCTTCTCCATATGTTGTTGCAGGTCCACCATGAATATAGAGGATAGCTGGATACTTAACTCCCTCCTTAAAGTTATATGGCTTTAATATCCACCCATCTATATAAGTACCATCGCTAGCTCTAAACCTAAAATATTCATGCTTATTCAGCTTAACCTCACTAAGCAGCTTATCATTAAATCTCGTAATCTTCTTTAAACTGCCTTTTTCATAGATATGTAGCTCTGGAGGATGAGTAGAGTCCATAATTGTTAAGAAGATTTTCTTGTTAGATACTGAGTAGTCTTCAACCGTAAATTTACCCTTAACAACAGGATTGATATCTCCAGTTAAATCAACTCTATAGAGGTGTACATATCCACCTTCAGCAAGATGGAAATAGATATACTTATCTACCCACTGTATGCTTCTAGCTGAGGATGGCCCTCTAACATCACTATTCATAGCGTTAACTAGATCTCTATCGATATCCGTTAATAGCTTAATCTCTCCACTACCAATATCCAATAGCCAAATCTTTCTATGGGTAGATAATCCACGTCTTAAGTCATGCCCTTTAAAAACAATATATTTACCATCAGGACTCCAAGCAAGAGATAAAATCACCATATTACTTTTAGTGAGCTTTTTCCTCTCTCCAGTCTTTAAATCTAATATGTAAATGTCTCTTATGTATGGCTTTAGCTTATCCTCAGAAACGATATATGCTATCTTATCTCCAGATGGTGACCACTCAGCATAACAAACATTAAAATCTCCATTAGTAACTTGGGAATAATTTCCAGATTCAACATCAACAATAAATAAGTGACATCTCAGATTATATGTAAAGCCCTCACCATTAACCCATATAGGAATATCCTCAATAACCTTAACATCCTCGTCAACCTTACCAACAGCAGAAATAAATAGTATACTTCTACCGTCAGGACTCCATCTAACATTAGAAATTGATTTATCGAGCTTAACTAAAAGCCTGGGTTCATACCTCCTAATAATATTGAGAATCCATAGTTCGCAGCCAGTTTCATCCTCCTTCAACGTCCTTCTAGCTAAAAATGAGATTTTCCTGCTATCTGAGCTCCACTCGGGAGAATGATCATTAGGACCTGAAGTTAACTGCTCATACTCGCCGCTTTCTGTGTCTAAAATCCATATACTTGATAGATACTTATCCTCCTTAATACTAGGCTTTGTAACTGTAAAGACTACATATTTAGAATCTGGAGAAACCTTTGGATCAGAAACCAATACTAAACGCTCCAAATCTTCAATTTTAAGTGGCCTCATCAAGTATCCTAAGCAAAACAATGTAGTTAAGAAATGGTATAAACAGTCAAGAAATACTATTACTCCTCACTTTAAATCCAAGCTCCATAAAGGTATTCTCTAAAACATAAACTAATAAGGCTTTATCCAAAATATCTGAAATACGTGGCAGTAAATTAAAAAGCGTTATTTTTCACATTTTTCCTCTATTTTCTTTATCAATTTTCAATATAATACTTCCTTAAAGCACGCATTATAAGTAACGTTATCTCTTAGTAATTTGTAGAAAATTTAGAGAGTTAATAGGCCTTTTTCTAAAAGTACATTTATAGCTTCATCAGCGCTTGTAGCTACTACAGTAACTGCTCGAGAAAGGTAATCGAGCTGCTCTCTAATATTCTTAGGAGAAATTCTACTAAGAAAAGTATCAAGTAGAATCCCAACTTCTTTAAAACATGCATTACCGGTAACCCTATAGGCTATTTCTAACTCACCACTTAAGGAGTTAACAAGATATCTAATGAGAGTCAATTCTTTTTCACTAATTTCCTTGCCACTAATTATCTGATGAAGTACGCTAGAAACGATTATCAGTCCAGTCTTAATTTTTTCAGAGTGTAGAAATAGCTTAATAGCACTACTAGTATCTAACTCACCATTCATAAAATATAATTTTAAATCAGCAATTATTTAGTTTAAACTTCTTTAATTGTTTATGTTGAGGTGAATAATGTGAGTGCAGACGATATTTTAAAGCTAAGCCCTGGTGAGAAGCTGGATTCTTTAGTCGCTATTGAGGTTATGGATGGAAAGCCTGGAAGATACTCTACTGATATTCGTGATGCATGGAGAGTTGTTAAGAAGATCGCTTCTTTAGGTTGGAGAGTTGATATATTATACTCATCATGGGTAGTTAAAGTTAATGCATTAAAGCTTGTTAGTGGTAAGCCATATTCAATATATGCTAAGTATGGTAGTATAGTTGGTGAAACAGCTCCTGAGGCAATCTGCAAATTAGCATTACTAGTTATGAAGGTTGAGAAGGAGGGTTGGGATTAATGAAGAGGATAGGTATTATTGGTGGTATGGCTCCAGACTCAACACAACTATACTACAAATATATAATTGATGAATATAGAAGGAGGTTTAATGACCATAGTTACCCAGAAATCATAATTTATAGTGTTAACTTTCAGAGGTTTGTAAATTGGATGGCAAGTAGAGACTGGAGAAGTATAGCAGATGAATTAGTAAATGTTGCCTCTAAGCTTTATAATGCTGGAGCAGACTTCGCATTAATAGCTACAAATACTATGCATATTGTTTTTAAAGAGGTGAGTAGGAGATCACCAATTCCATTGTTAAGTATAGTTAAAGCGGTAGGTGAGGAAGCAGCTAAGAACGATATTAAGGTAGTTGGTTTATTAGGAACGAGATTTACGATGACTGAAAACTTCTACAAAGATGGATTAGGAAAATATGGTATAAAGGTAGTTGTACCAAATGATGAAGAAATTCAATATATTGATCACGTTATATTTAGGGAGCTTACTAGAGGAATAATAAGAGAGGAATCTCGAAGAAAATTTGTAGAAATAATCTATGAGCTTAAAGAGAAAGGAGCGGAGGCAATAATACTTGGATGTACCGAAATTCCACTGTTGGTTAAGCAGGAAGATGTAGATATAAAATTATTAGATTCAACTAAAATTCATGCTATAAAAGCGTTAGAATACGCTCTCGAATAGTGTTATTCTTCATTAGAAATCTTAAAATTAAGGCATAGCAAATTTGTAAATGCACGTGTAAATTCATGTAAATTGATGTAAATAGCGTTAGTGTTCAAGAAATGTTCTCTTAGTATTCAATAGATACCAGCTTTTAAAGCAATGATTAATAGGCGGCCTGCTTCCCCTCTGGAGGTAGTTATGTGAAAATAATTATTAATGCTTAACTCTTTCTATACAGAATATTAAGATGGTGTATTGATTGACGAGCATTATTGAAAATATTTGGGATTTAGTTAAGAAGGCTGACGAGGTTTTAGAGGGTGTTATCCATAGAACTCCATTATCACATTCATATTCGTTTTCTAGGATGTCTAGTGGAGAAGTGTATTTAAAGCAGGAGAATATGCAGAAAACTGGTTCATTTAAGGTTAGAGGTGCATACTTTAAGCTTTATAGGAATTTAGAAAAAGCTAGAAGTAGAGGGGTTATAACTGCATCTTCTGGCAATCATGCTCAAGCAGTAGCATATTCATCTATGAAGATGGGTATTCCAGCTACAATTGTTATGCCAATAACTACACCGGTTTATAAGGTAAATGCCACTAAGTCATATGGTGCTAAAGTAATCTTACATGGAGACGTTTATGATGACGCATACAAGAAAGCTATGGAAATTCAGGAAAATGAGAAATTGCTCTTTATACACCCGTTTAATGACCCTGAAGTTATAGCTGGCCAGGGTACTATAGGTATTGAAATAGCAAGAGAATTAAGGGACATTGATTATGTAGTTGTACCTATAGGTGGAGGAGGATTAATATCTGGCATAGGTACCGCTATAAAGAAAATGCTTGGTAATAGTGTCAAGGTTGTAGGTGTTGAGCCCAAGAATGCACCTAAGTACTATGAATCTAGAAAAGCGAACAAAATTCTCTCTATAAAACCAAAACCTTCTCTTGCTGATGGAGTAGTAACTAAAAGTGTTGGAGAATTAACATTTGAAATTATGAGTGAAGTAGTTGATGATGTAGTATTAGTTGATGAAGACGCTATAGCTAGAGCAATGGTCCTTTTAATGGAAAGAGCTAAAATAGTTGTTGAAGGTGCTGGTGCTCTCCCACTAGCAGCGATCATAGGTGGATACCTAGATGTCACAAATAAGAAGGTTATAACAGTTTTAAGCGGCGGAAATGTAGACTTAACTACAATCTATAGAATTATTATGCGTGGATTAACAGTTGAAGATAGAATATTTAGAGTTAGAGTTTTGCTTAGGGATGTCCCTGGAGCTCTAAATGAAATTTTAACTATATTTGCTAGTAATAGATGTAATATTGTTGATATTAAGCATGATAGAATGGATCCATATGTAATACCTGGTTATGCAAGCGTTGAAATTACATTTGAGGCTCCAGATAGAGAGTCCTATAACAAAGTTATCAATGAAATTAAGAGTAGGGGGATTACGCTCTTATAGCTTATATAACCATGTTTATCTATAAATTGAGATACATGTTATAGTGATTACCATGAGAAAAGTAATTTATACAGATAAGGCTCCAAAGCCCCTAGCAAAATACTCACAGGGAATTAGAGTTGGAAGCTTAATATTCGTTTCTGGCCAGGTAGCTATTGACCCAGAAACAGGTAAGCTTATTAAAGGGGATATTAAGGCTCAGACTAGAAGAGTTCTTGAAAATATTAAGGCTATTTTGGAAGCTGAAGGAGCATCACTAAAGGACGTTATTAAAGTAACTGTTTATTTAGCAGATAAAAAGCTGTATAAGGAATTTAATGAAGTTTATGGAGAATATTTCTCTGAGGATCCACCGGCTAGAACAACTGTCGAAGCAAAACCACCAGCTGAAGATACGCTTATTGAAATGGACGTAATTGCATATATAGAGTAAGCTATACTAATGAAGTTAATCTGAATTACTTTCTATAAGAAATTAGCTTTTTATATGCATTAATATAGGATTTTGCAAATTCATTAGCATTTTTCTCTGTACCTCTATGTTTACCGCCAAAATTCCTTAAGTGATGATAAAATTCATGTAAAATGACGAATGGATTCATGTAATACTCCCCATTCTGAATATAAATAGTCTTCTTTTTTAGTGAATATAATGCTGGCGCTTTACAATGACCCTTAACCCTCTTAATAACAAGCTTAGGCTTTTCAACTCTATAATAATTTGACAACTTATCTAGAGCATCTTCAACCCTACCACTTAAAATCAAGTAAACAATACTTGCCTTGAAGAAATCTTCAGGCGATATTGTGTGTTTCATCAGTTACATAACACCAGCATTAAATATGTCTATAAAAAAGAAATTTACTTTACATATACTGAAAAAACTTATTAAAAAGGAGTATTCTTCTTTGATGAATACAGATATAGATGCTTCTATGCTTTATTCTGTAGCTTTAAAGCTTGTTAAAGACGTATTGAAGATTAAGCCTAATGAGAATGTCGTGATAACAATTGATTCTATGAATGATTGGAGAGTCGCTGGAGCTACAGCTAAGTTGAAACTATCTTTTTAGGAAACTAGGTATTAATATTTACATATATTGATAATTTATTAGCTTAAAGTAGTATATTGATGATTATAAAATTTGATTGAAATGGTGTTTTGGAATGGCTGTACGTTTTTCGTCAGCCATTCACAAAAAATTTCTTACTATATCTATATGTGTTATTCTATTGTTGGCAATAGTACCTCTACAGCTAACTATAGTAACTGTTAAAGGACAGGGCCTTGAAGGTATAAAGTTTAAGTATAGGGATTATATAGTCTCTGATTTTGCGATAGAGAGATGGGTTAAAAATAATATATCTGTGGTGAATGAGCGGGATGAACCAGTAACACTTCAATTTCAAATTTCATCCCATTATGATGATACTGAGGTTCCGGATATAAGTCCATTCCCGCAACCATATACTCTCTACTTAGCTCCTGGAGAAAATCAAACTATATGGTACTTTCTAGATGTTAGCTATAGAACAGGGTTAGATCCGGAGGAAGCGAGTAAGGAGGGTATTTATAATGTAACTGTCAAAGTCTGTGTTTGGGATGTAGATAATCCAGAGGATAAAGTTGAGTTTTATATTAACCATACGATTATAACGGGATCTATCGATAAGTATGAACCTAATGCAGTAATTGAGGGATATGTCTATTATGCAGATACAAATGAACCTGCTAGAGATGTTAGAGTAGGCTTTGAAGGTGCAGGTACTGGGCCAATTTATGAAACATTTACGGATGACCAGGGTTATTATAGGATAGATTTCTATGCTCACAAATATGTTGATTCTGGAAAATACCATGGATATACACTTGTAGTTGAGAATTTCCGTAAAGCATTCTTCCCAAAACCTGGAGACCACATATTTTATAATGTTTCACTTGGGAGATCATTACCAGATAAGTTTGAGTATAGCCTTAAGGTTGAGTATACTACTGGCTATCCGATATGGCTGGCAGATATTGATAAAGATGAAAAATATATAGTATTTGCACATGGACATCATGAGATCCAAAATCCAGATCCTGAAAAACATGGGATATACTTCTTTGATACTAATGGAACATTACTCTGGAGATACTTAACAATTTGCCAAGTGTGGGGCTTAGATTTATCTGATGATGGTGAATATCTAATTGCAACACTTTTATGGCCGGAAGAAAAAGCCATATTATTTAATAAGGATGGAGATATACTGTGGGATACCGAGGAACTAGGCTATGAACATTTTGAATCGAGAGAAGCTAGGATAAGTCATAATAATGAGTATGTAGCTATTGGAACTACACCTGGAGACCTCTTATTACTAGATCTTCAAACAGGAGATCTTATATGGAAAGTCTTTCTTAGGGGACAAATTAGAGGAATATTATTCACAAAAGATGACTCAATAATGTATGTTTCTAGTGGCGATGGATATGTATATAAGATAGCTGTTGAGACCGGAGAGATCCTTGGTTCAGCATATGTTGAGGCATGGACACCAAGATATAGCCTTAAATTATCAAGTGATGAAAAGTATCTAGTAACAATAAGTAAGATTGGTAGGGCTTATTTAGTTGATACTGAAACAATGACGCCGCTATGGTGTATAGATACTCGTGGAGGTGGACACTGGGTCTTAATAACTCCAGATAACAGCCTAGTATTTATTGGAAGTGGAGGTAGCTATCCTGTAGTTGCCCTTGACATAAATGGTAATGTTCAGTGGATAGCAAATAGTATATCTATCTGCGCCGTATTCTTTGAGGGAACAAACTACTTTCTATCAAGCAATACTGTATTTGACTATAATGGTAATGTAGTATATACATTAGAGAAGGATCTAGAATTTGCCTACATCACAAAAGACAATAAGAAGATAATAGGTGTGGATCATAATGGAACATTATTAATCTGGGAGGGAGAAATTAAGCCTCCTGAAGGAGGCGGAGAAGAACAGCCTCCACCACCACCGCCAGCTGGAGCAGCAAAACTATCTATTTATCCTGAATTCGGGCCGCCAAAGATATGGGTTAACATTCATGGTGAAGAATTTACTCCTAATACTAAAGTCGATATTTACTTTGATGATATGTTGATTAATTCTACAGTTACAGACGATAATGGGATATTTAGTACATGGATAAGGATACCGTCGAAAGCTAGTCCTGAATCACACTTAATTATTGCTAGGGATGAGGTCGGGATAAATGCATCTATAATGTTTGAGGTTACTATACCATGTTTATATGTTACTCCAGATAAGGGGCCAGTTGGATCTATAGTTCAGATTTCTGGTACTGGATTAGGACCTAATCAACAGTATATGTTATATTTTGATAGTATGCTAATTGGATTACCACTTCGTACAAATGCAAAGGGTGAATTAGGTAAAGAAGTATCCATAGTGATTCCTACAGTTACCAGGGGAATACATAACTTTACATTAGTATTTGTACCTTTAGATATACGGTCAGCGAGCTATGAGAGAATAGTATCTATAGGATTTGAAGTAACAGAAGGTGTACCTATAGGAGTTAGTGAAAGTAATTTAGCAGCTAGATTAGATGCCTTAAATCAAAGTCTAATGGATTTACAGATGAGACTTACAAATGAAGTTACCAAGATCTATGGAGTTATTAACAATATAACCATGTCTATTGGAGAGTTATACAAAACTACAAATGAAATGAGAAATATTATGGAGAGTAGAATTAATGCTTTAAAATCTGAGATAATGGAAGCTATAAAGCCAATACAAGAAGCTATGAGCTCGATGCCCAGCATGACGCCTGAAAATATGCCTAACCTAGAGGAAATGAGTTCTAAAATACAAGAGCATATTAGCTACATGCAAACACAACTACAGAATACATTAACTAACTTAAGGAATTATACTTATATTGCAATGGGATTAGCAGTAGTAGCTTTAATACTAGCAATAATAGCTTTAAAGAAAAGTGTTTAAACCCACCCTACCTTTCCAAACCTTTTTTCTACTCTCTTACTAAGCTCCTTATACCACCATGGAAGCCTTAACTCCTTAATACATCTCTCTGGTGTATATGCTTTTATATCGAGGACAAGTGTTCCATTAAATAGGTCCAGCCCTTTTACATATAACCTACGACCTTCCCTTTTAGTTAGCTCTAAAATGGATAAAGCTATTGGATTTGGTCTATGTGGCGAATCTGTACAAAATACCCCTACACACGGTAAATCGTCTATCTCAATACCAAACCTAGCGAGACCCCTGTGCTTAACCTTTAAAACCTTCCTCTGTTCATCAGTTACTTTATGAAGATACGCTAATACAATAATATGTGAAAACTCCTCTATCCCCTCAAGACCCTCCTCATACTCAGGAAAAACCTCAATATAACCATCAACACCAAAATAGCTATACTTAACCTCTTCATCACGAGCACTAGTATAAATAACACCGATAGGCTTCAATAATATATCCATCTCCATCAACCCCTTTAAACAATAATGAATAATACAAGAAATTAAAGAAGATTTATCATTAATATATAATATCTAGAGATAGCTTAGATACAAATTACTAAATCAATAAAAAATTTCTATTTTAAATCATAACTATTATTGTGGTGAAAAGTTTCGAATGAGTAAAACGGAGAATATACAGCTAGCAGAGCCATATAAAACTATTATTTTAAGACTCTTAGATGAACTACTAAAGTTCTTTGGAGATAAACTTGTTTCCCTAATAGTTTATGGTAGTGTCGCTCGTGGAGACTATAGAAAGGATAGTGATATAGATTTACTAGTTATTATTGATGGACTTCCCAAAAGTAAGTTTAAAAGAGTTGAGCTTTTCCTAGAAGTTGAGATGAAGTTAGATAGTCTTCTTAATAAATTATTTAATGAAGGTTATGCTGTAACCTTTTCTCCAGTTATCAAGACTCCTGAAGAAGCACGTAGAGTATCTCCATTATATCTTGATATGGTTGAAGATGCAGTAATAATATACGATAAGAATGATTTTTTTAAGAAAATTATTGATAAATTAAGAGTTAATTTGAAAAGACTTGGTGCTGAGAGGGTTTGGATCGGGAATAGGTGGTATTGGAGACTTAAGAAGGACTATAAGTTTGGGGAGGTTATAAATATTGAATAATATTGCTATGGCTAAGTCATATATTAATCAAGCGAAGGAGAGGATTAAACATTCTCATGAAGCATTAGAATCTGGCAACTATCCATATGTTATTAGACAATGTCAAGAAGCTGTTGAGCTCTTATTAAAAGCGGCGCTTAGAATTGTGGGTGTAGAGCCTCCTAAGTGGCATGATGTAGGTCCAGTATTAAGACGTGAGGAAGAAAGGTTTCCTGACTGGTTCAGAAAAAGAATTCCAGAGTTAGCATATATCTCAAGAAGTTTAAGAAGAGAGAGGGAAGTAGCGATGTATGGAGATGAAGAATTAGGTCTCCCAGCAGAAGAACTATATACTAAATATGATGCAGAACAAGCCTTGAAGCATGCAAAAGTAGTGCTGGAAAATGTAATAAAGCTTCTTCAAGAAGTTAGTAACGAATCAGGAAAATTGTACTAATTAATGAAGAAAAGATAATTATCATATTTTTGAAATAAGAATATATGAATATTTCAATAACTATATTTATAACCAAAAACTTAATGTGTTCTTGGTTAGTGGTTTAGGCTCAGGATTTAATAGTGTTAAGAAGACTCCAGTTATAGCTCCAAAGAGAGACTATATACCAGCAAACTATACACTACTACTTTAATCAAAGATGATGTAGTTAGGATATACGCTTATACAATAGTTATAATGAGAAATTAGCTATTGTAGATTTAAACTTGGTTACTCTGAAGCGAGATGTTAAATGCGTTCTTCATCAATACTTTAACCTCACTCATCCAAAGAAGGATTATGTAATTTCCCTTCTTTCCTGATGGTTCTAGATCGATGATATTAGGCTCTAGAGATTATGATTTTGGAACTGTCTTAATAATGAGTCTTCAAAGATCATCCATAAATGTAATTAGTGGATATCGTGATGGTAGAATATTAGGATGTACTGAGGTTGAACCAATACTAATAATCTTACATGACAATTCTAAAGTTAAAACTATAGATTTAGAGGTTAAACTTGAACCTGAAAGTTATACGGTTCAAGTTCAAGCATTAGATAAAGCTGGAAACCTTAGGTGTAACAAGTGAGAATGTAACTATTACATTACCTGAGGAAATTACTCAAGCACCACAGACTCCGGAGGAACACCTAGCATAATTACGCTTGAGGAGGTAACTGCTGGAGAAGGTTTTACCATAGATGTATATAACTATAGGCATAATTATAGTTATCGTAATAGTAGCTGCTATAGCAATTTATTTAAGGAAAATTCGTGTAATCTAACTCTCCTCCTTTTTATATTTTTGATATAAAGTGATTAGGAATTAGTGTTTTTTAGATAAGCAGTATAGAGTCTGAGGTAATAGAAGCTATAGAATCATGAAAGTTTTTAAATATAGCTTAGGATTTACTAGGTAATCGTATTTGAGTATTGTGCCGCCGCTGGCCGCGCCTCTCTCATCGAATAAACCTCCTGAGGCCGGGAAAGCGGCGGCTTTTAACCTACAAATATAATAATGCTACTTTATATTTAATAAAGTATTTTGAGTATTTGACGTGGAAAAGAAATCATTACAATTTATAAAGGAGTAACAAGCACAACTTATATATGCTTTCTTGATGCGGTGTTTAAAGACTTTTAGTCGCAAAGGTTCTAAGCATCACAACAATATGTATAGGTATACTCATAATTGCTATTATGTTGATTAGGTTGTATTTTCATATTCGATCAATAAGGGAGAATTTATAAGTTTATTTGGAGTATAAATATGAGGAGTAGATAGTTATATAAGTAGTTTTCCATCTTTCATAATTAGTTTGTTACCGAGGTATAGGGTTGGTTTTGGTATTATGAAGTCTTCATGCAGATCTGTAGATACTACTCCACCTATATGTGAATTATCTCCAACCGCTATGTGAACTGTACCTTTAATTTTTTCTGCTTCAAGAACGTTATCTGGTCTTTTTGCATTTGGGTTTGTACCGATACCTAGCTCAGCAAGATTACGTCTAGACTTATATGGCTCTTCATTAACATCAGGTTTTAGAGTTTCCCTAAAGTAATCACCAATCTTACCTCCACCACTAACCTCAACAACATCACCATCTCTAAACACGAAAGTCATATTTTCAGTTAATCCTGGATACCAGCCCTTCTCAACAACTAGCTTACCATTAGCTGTACCTTCAACTGGAGCAATATAAGCTTCACCAGCAGGTAAATTTCCCCACTCACCCCTCTCTATATAAAGACCAGTATCAGCTTCTCCGACTCTACCCTTAAGGCTAAATGAAATATCAGTTCCACCTGGACTTATAACCCTAGCTTCACTAGCTTTAGTTAATAATTCAGCAAGCTTCTCACTCTCAACCTTAACCTCCATATAATCAACACTCATAGGACCACCAGGATAAAACATTTCTGGTAAAAATCCTGGCATACTAGCAATTCTAGCACCAGCTTTAGTCGCCTCCTCTCTAGCTTTAGTATGAGATAGAGAATAGGTAGTTAAAGCTATAACAACATCAAACTCCTTAAGCTTTTTAGCAACCTCCTCCCCAGGCTCAGCACCATGTCTACCAGTACAAGGATAAACATAAAACTCAATATAATTATTGGGGAAAGCTTCACAAGCAATTTCATAAACAGCCTTAGCAAGCAGACAACGTATAACAAAACTACGGAGAAAACTAGAATCTATATTTATCCAATCATTAATACGAGGAACGTCAGTAACAACTAAAACTTTCTCATCATTCCTCAAACCCATATTAACCTTAAACATATTAACTACAGAATCACGAATTAAATTAACATCAAACAGGATAAATCACCCAAAAACAAAGATTAAATAATAATAAAAATATGGATATTAGTATTAACCTACTATATCTTTATACTTCTACTCTTGAATAACCTTAATATTTGGTAGTTTCTTAAAGTTTTCATTAAAGGTATATATTTCATTTATATCGAAGTACATCATCTTAACATAAGCTAATGCATCACTTATACTAACATCGTAGCGACTAGAGATAGATAATGCTTCTTCATAATCCCCCTCTTCAACCCCAACTATATGAATATTTTCAAGCTGAAGTAAGTGAGATAGAAAACCAAAGCATTTTTGTCGTCCAAGTCTTGCTTCAATAATACTCAATATTTCATTAAGATGTACAACTGTTAGTACTACTTCTTCACCCTCCTCCACTCTAGTAATAATCTTTTTAGCTTTTTCCTTAGTTTCTTTCTCTACTGATTTAAGCTTTCTACTAGGTTTTAAGTAGGCATAGAGAAATACACTTGAATCTAAAAATTTCAAGATGATAATCACCTACTAGCCCTTTTCCTAAGCTTTTCTATATCAGTAAAATCCTCTATACAAACCTCAATAGTATCAAATAGCTCAGTTAGCTTAACGGGGTTAATAGGTTTAAGCCTAAGTTCATCACCGATAAGTTCAGCGAGGAAAAGTCG
>Ga0190367_1001194_pt1 | contig 15634 bp, 29 predicted proteins | sample 4872181011_MG_FD_171838 | JGI IMG/M metagenome (GOLD analysis project Ga0190367, IMG submission 171838) | Hydrothermal vent microbial mat bacterial communities from Southern Trench, Guaymas Basin, Mexico - 4872-18-10-11_MG | ecosystem: Environmental > Aquatic > Marine > Hydrothermal vents >...
GGAACGACATCCTATATAAGAGTAACGACTCGAATAATAGACCATTCTACTTTAACCAATCAAGGCAATATGGTGATAGATTAGCTCTAGCAATCGTGGATAGGGAGAATGGAAAGGTTTACATGACGGCAGAATGGAATGTTGACGGAAACAAGAAAGGTGCATTAGTAGAGATAGATATAAGTGATATAACAATAGATGAATGGAACATGTTCAACTATCTAATATAAATATAAATACCTTTTTTATTATATCATATATGGGTGAATATGAAATGTTGAAGGTTATACGTAAAAATAATATTCCAAGACTTCATGGAAGAAACATTAAACCTAGTGGATTAGCAGACCTTGAATATGAGTACATACTATATAATAAGCGTGGTGAAATAGTAAAGAGAGGTAGAAGTAAAGCCGATAGCTACACATTGAACTTTATGAAGGTAATGAGGCTCCTTATGATGTCTGGAGTTACGGAGTCGTTGACTGATACAAGTGGTAATAGTGTTTCAGTAGCTGATACCGATTTAGGTAACGCTAATTGTATGGGAGCTGAAGCGGACGATAAGAAAGGTATTGTCTTTGGAACTGGTACAACATCTTTCGATATTACGGATAGTAGGTTAGCTAATCAAATATCTCATGGTGATGGTGATAACCTCTTACACTATTATGATACAAGAGTGGATAACATAGACCTTAGTATAAGTGGTAAAGTGAGACTACCAATTTCTAGAAACGTCGTTAACAATGGTTCCATCATAATAGATGTAAGAGAGGTAGGTTTGATACTAGGTATAACAATAGGTGGAACTGAGTATTACTTCTTGATTGCTAGGGATGTTCTATCGGAAGCCATAAGCATTGAACCAGGTGGTTCATTAAAGTGGATATACTATATTACGACTAAGTATTAGAGTTCAATTATTTTTTATACTTATTTCAACTTATTTTTAGGTGTTCCAATAATGCCTCGTAGGGCTAGAAATGAGGCAAGAGAACGACACCAAGAAAGACGTAGACATATTAGAAAGAGGTTTATAGAGGAATTTAAAAAAGCATTCCTAAGGGAACTACGTAAAGCATTTAGAAACTCAATTAAACGATATATTGAAGATTGGGAAAGGACTAGGGAAGCTCTTTCACTATTAAGAGACATTGTTATGGGTAGAGCTAAAGTAGTCTTCAAAGTAGAGCATGTTTATTTCTTCAAGAATAAGCGTGTCTACTACACCTACGATAAGCTCTTAATGAGTCTACCCGAAGACCAAAGGAACCTAGTAATTAGTATTATTCAAAGTGTCTCTAGAGCTAGAGGGCTTGACCCTAGGGTTCTAGAAAAATATCCTTGGTTAAGGTATTTTCTACGCATCTTCATAGCCTACTACTCCAAGTACCCATGTAAACACTTTGCCTATGCCGTTAAGTTGACACCTGTGACAATATACTTTTATGGTGGAATGAGGATAACATACTATTATCTCAGATGGTCTAAAGCTAAGGATGTCAAGGCAGACCCATACATTGCACGGTCAAGGAGCGTAGACTTCTATGTGACATTCTTCAGATACAAGTATGATGATGACTTATTGAACTCACTACTAGTAGGTGATGAAGGTACTGGAGACTGGAACGATAAGATAACAGTCATAAGAAACGACCTTAGAGAATCAGAATTTCAAATACCATTACGTAGAGCAGTCCTACAACCTCATTGGGTTAAATACTATTTCGCTAAAATGACAGGTAAACCAGAAATGTACTATAACGTGGGTCATTGTTCTGTCTATGGTATCTTGGAGAGACCAAGTAAAACACTAAAGTTATATACGGCTAAGAATAGAAGACTATATGGTACTAGACCACGACATAGGATAAAGGAGATACTCTATAGAACGGGGTTAAGAATATGAGTGAAATACAAAAGCTTCTTGAAAGAATTAGAAAGGAGGCAAGGCAAAGGACACTAGAAAGAATAGGTAAAGTGGGTAGAGATGTCAACATTATCTTTTTCACAATAATAAGTGAGATATATAGTTTAGAGGCGTTACTAGAGGAACTACTATTAACATTGGATGAACTTAACAAAAAGTTTAATAAAAAACAAAAATGAAAGATTTTTTCTTATACAATCATTTTCTTTTTAAGCTTATTATAGAGCCAGTTAGCCGTATACTTTACCTTGTTTATCTTCTTTCTAACATGGTCTTTTGAGAGGTCAAACTTATTAGACTTCTTATTAGTTATGTTTACTATTTCCTCTAGCATCTTCATGGTCTCCTTTAGCATTTCCCTTTCCTTATCGTTTAAAGGCTCTAGTTCATCAACCACTATAATAGCTGATTTAATATATGTTTTTGAAGCCGTTATTAATCCTCCCTCACTAATGACACGTGGTTCATTGGTAGCAAATAAACAATAGTATGAACGCCTTACTAATTCGTGGATGATTTTTATGAGTTTCTGATTAGTTGTGTTCATTTTTGTGTTCACCATTTAACATATATAGAATTAGCTATATTTAAACCTTACTCCAAATAAAGAATAGAAGCCTATGGGTTAGGTATAACCATTTTGACTCCTGCTAGTGCTCCTAGAATTACGATTAAAGGTGTAACCACCCATTTGATGAAGAACATGGTAAAGTTGTAATTCTTCAATGTCGTGTCTATCTTTGCTTCAAGTGATGCAACTTTCTTTTGAAGCTTTACATTCTCATTACGGAGTTCCCTAATTTCATCATACATCTTGGTAATCTCATTTCGTAACTCTTTTACTTCATCATTTAATCTAGCTATTATATCCCAAGGGTCACCATTAACCACCATTACCACCAATAAAAAATAGTTGAAGCTGATATTTAAGTATTTATTATATATACCTTTTTAGAATGTTATAGAGTCTTTCACCAATTTTGTTCCATGTGTATTGTGTTCTTACAATTCTTTGAAGTGTCTCATACTTTTTCTTTACGACATCATACATTGTTAATGCGTATTTCAATTTTTGGTAGAGGTCTTGGGGGTCTGGTTCTACTCCACGACCACAATGAATTGTCTTAGCTACTACATCTCCTAAGAAAAGGTCAATAGTCTTTTTGGAGCTAACACGTAAGCATTCTTTACAATAATCATTAAATGAACCCCATTGTGATACAATAACTATTTTTCCTCTAGCTAAACCCTCCAATGCGTTCAATTCAAATCCACCACCACGACTTGGTACAACCACAATGTCACAAACATCATAGAGGTCGACTAGGCTTTCTTCATCAAGCCATTTATTAAAGAGTATCACGTTAGGAATGTGATATAGGAACTCTATGAATGGGTCTAGTATACCCGCTAACTTAACAATAAGGTAAACATTGTTAAACTCCTTTACAATCCTACTAAAAGCATCTGCTAAGACATCCGCTCCTTTCCTAAACCCCGAATGCCATAGGAAGAATAGTATTTTTCGTCCTTTGAGTTCATGGATTTTCTTTACGTCATGGTCTTTTGGTTCCCTAGGTTCCCTAAGAAAGACATCATCAACACCATGAGGTAACACTTCAATGTCAATGAAGACTCCACTACGCCTATAGACCTCTTTACAAAATGTCGATGGAACAATTACACAATCGAATAAATTAGCTACATAAGAAGCTAGATGGGATATCCTATCCGTGTCACATACGTCAAATCCTATCGTTTTATCAGCATGCCTTAGTATCATTCTATAATTTCTTGGTGAATCAATCAATGGATAGAATATTGGATGTACTAGTGTTAATTCTCCAATGTCTAAAGAGCCGAAACTATGGATATCAGCTTCATGTACATCAAGACCTCTTTTCCTCAATTCCTTGATATGTTTTTTAGCTACAATGGTAAAGCTAACTCTTTTCCTCTTTGGATATAGATACGTTATCCTTGTCTTCATGTTCTACAACCTCATGGAAAACTATTGGTAAGCCCATCTTAAACCTATAGATTAATGTAGAACATAGGAGCCTCATTAAGTCACTTAAATCCATACCTCCATACTCTGCTATCATCTCCAATATCTCCTTTTGCTCTTTAGTTACACGAAATGTTATAATACATGATTTTGACTTATCCTTTTTTGGTCTACCCATAAGACCTTCACCAATATAATTTCTGTAATACACAAATATATAAATATATACTAATGTATATATGTCTTGGGTGATAGTATGGGTATAGTTTGTGAGTTCATAGCTCCTGTAAGCCCTCAAGATGTACCTACTGAAGTAAAAGACAAATGGGAGAGTACACTATTAAATCGTAGAGAGCTAATATATTCAAGGCTATTAACAAAGATTCCAGACGAAAGTAGCTTCATTGATAAGATTGCTAATGCAAGCCATGAGGTATGGAAAGAGTTTGTCAATCCATCATGGACTGACTACTACCTAGTAACCTTAAAGCAGAACATTAAGCTAAGCATTGCCTACGACAAATGGTATACTGGAGTAGTCGACGCCTTTAAGTCTGGTGGAAGATTCGAGAGTGGAGTACAACTAAAGAAGGATAGACTTGACCTCTTAAAGTACACATTAGGTAACACAGGTATAAGATACTTAGGATGGGGACCAGGCTATAAAGCTGTAGGATTCATTACTGGAGACCTTAGAGTAAAGAGGTATGTCGTGAGTGGTGAAACTGTAACTGGAGAGCCTGTTAACGCATTCCCAGAGGATATAGTTAAGTTTGTTAGACCTACACTAATAGCAATGCTAACACAAGGAGCCGTCCTAAGCCTATACGCACATGAGAAAGGCTTAGCATCTCTAAGAGACCAAGTAATAAGCTTAGTAAACTCTAAGACTGATTCAATATGTACTGGTCTTAAGAAAGCTGAATACACAGTAGTCTATGCTAGACTAGAATATGACGACGTTAACAATCAGATAAAGGTTCATAGTAGAGTAGAATCAGCTTAAACATAAATAACATAAAATAAAATCAAACATAATTTTTTTATTTTTTGTTTTCGACTTCTAGACTAGGGCTTAGATTGAGTTACCACAATAAGATTCTCCATGAAGCTTCAAAGTATGGATGGGGTATTATCCTAATCCATAGGGATGTATTGAAAAGACATTTAGCCTATGCTTTATCAAGATTTGATGTTGTAAGACTTCTTGATATTGGTTCATGGAATTGTCTACTATGGAACTGGATTAAAGAGGCGTTTCCAAAGGACTATCATAGAATTGAATATATTGGTGTTGATGTTTTGGAGCCTCCCAATAGGGTTCAAGATGTAAAGTTCTATATAATGAGTCCTACGTATCTACTATTTCCAAGTGATAGTTTCCATGTTGTAACAATGATTGAGGTCTTAGAGCATATATTCGATTATACATTAGCATTGAGAGAGGCTTATAGAGTTCTAAAGCCCAATGGAATACTATTCATACAAAGTGTTATTTGCACAGACCCCAATGCCTTACATGACGAAACTCATTATCATGTATTGCATCCCAAAACACTAGTAAGGCTATTAACTCATTTAGGATTTAAAGTTAAAGAATTCAAAGAGGATGCTAACTTTTACGTCGTAGCATACAAGTAAACCCATGGTACAATACGTAACTCTGGAATGTCAACACCACATGGATGATTGTAATAACCTTTCTCTCCAAAACATTCTCCATGGTCTCCTGTTATCACAATCCTTCTACCTTCAAAGAAGTCTATTAACCTAAATACATAGTTCATAACCCATTCAAGGTTTTTAATGTAACATTCTTTAACAATGTCTGGTTTTATTTCGTCTTTCTCTAATGCTTTCCATAAGTTAAAGTCTGGAGACATCCTATTACATGTAAAATACTTTCTAAGCTTATCACACATAGGATATGGAGCATGTGGTTGAAGAAAGTGAATAATAAATTTCTTGTCTTTATGGAACTTTGATAAAACAATTGAGGTATGATAGATTGTACTAGGATTAACCGTGTAGACATCATTTATTTTCGTCCATCCAACATTCCAAACATTGATTACTCTAGCAAAAATATCGGAAGCTCTAAACCTTATTTCTCCTACACGTGTAGTATATGACGATATGTATGGATTACCACTAATGTAGACTACATCCTTATACAATTTCGTAAAAGTATAGTAAAACCATTCCACAGTACAAGAACCTCTACTCTTAACAGGAATAACATTGAATTTACTACCATAGAGCATGTTAAAGATGTCATATCTACATGCATCAAGTATTATGAGTACATCCCAATTACGCTTTTCTATTAGCTCTTTTTGGTCTAGTGTCTTCATGGAGTCCTACACCAAATAATAAAAAAAGAAGACTAAGAGAAAAAATTATCGTTATTCGTATATTGGTATATGTAACATTCTAGCTAGCTTTTCGATTTTCATCTTTTTAGCTTTTTTAAGAAGTTTCTCCATTCTTTCACGGTCAGTAGGATTAACCTTAACCAAGTAATAGAGCTTACATAACATTTCAATGGTCTTACTAATGCTTAATTCCTCTTTCTCACTTATTGTTACAAGAATGTTATAAGTTAAGTCTTTAACTGTTATCGAGCTAAACCCCTCTTTAGGCATTTGAGGTTACCCCCAAGGTCACATGATTCTGTCTTTCTTTCTCACATAAGAGTTATTGAAGGGTTCTATTTAAACCTTTTGGAGTACGGTACTAACCCTAATCATGTAATAACCCCCCTTATTAAGGGTTAAGCGGTACTGTACCCTAAGTTAGAGCTAGCCCAAACCCAGAGTTTCTGGGGGTTTACCCTTCATTAACTTGATATGTAAAAGTACCATACAAGACTTTATTAAAGTGATGAAGGGTTAAGTAGTAACATATATATACATTATATATATCTAATATACACTTGGGTGTTCAATTTTGACTAGAATCAACGCTGAAATGATTTATGAGGCATTCCGTCGTTTTCTTGTAAAACAATTGAGAGTAGCAGATGAAGACACAATCCATGTAGGTGAAATATGTAGTTGTCTTAGAAAGAGCTTTTACACTAGACGATATGGAGACCTCTCACTAAGACATCTAGAGAAAACGAAATACGTTATTTTAGGACTTGGACTAAGTACCCATTACGTATTGGAAGAAATTTTACAAGAAATGGGATTCAAGACAGAAACACCATTGGTTGAATACATTGTTACAAAGGATTATAAGATACGTGTAATGGGTACTCCAGACGCATTCAATGGAAAACATGTTGTAGAAATAAAGACCACCAAGAAACTACCCGATAAACCTTTACCACATCACTTGATGCAATTAAATACATACTTATGGATGCTTAAGGTAAAAATGGGTTACATCATATACATTGATAAAACTAATGGTATGGTAAGAGTATTCGAGCATCTTTTCGATAACGATATTCATGTGAAATTCATTGAAAGAGCCATTAAGTTCTATGAGGCGTTGAAATATAATATTCCTCCAAGTATTGAAAAGAGTGGATTATGTAACTATTGTGAGTGGAGATGGAGATGCTACAACGATAATAGTTCAAAATTGAGGGAAAAGAGAAAAACTTTAAATACTAGAGAGTTCAATATTGAACATGGTGTAAAAACATGCCTCCACAAATACAAAAAGTTCAAATCCCATTCCCATGTGAAATAAAAGTTGATGAAGGAAAAGAGTTTATTTTTCTATTTTTTGAGTTCAAAATAAAAGATGTAAAATATATAAATACACCATCTATAAGGAACCTACTATATGATTCAAAGATAGTAGACCTTGGAGAAATAACTACAGACTTCTACCACAACAAAGGATTAGAAAATGATTCATGCATTGTAGTAGCAATACCAAAGGTTAAAGAGGTGATTGAATAAAATGAGGAAGACATTAACCATTTACCAAGATACCTTCAAGTTAGTTGAGGAAATCCAGAAAGTGTTTAAGAGGATGGGTATGAGGTACTCTAAGACCTTCATTATCGAGACTGCTATTAAGCTACTACATTCAATGGTTTGTGGAGGTCAACATGAAGAAGTTGATGAACTACTCAAATCAATGAAGAAACTTAACAGATAAAGGTGGAAAGTATGGATGTACCCGAAATATATCTTTCAATAACTCTACCAATAGAAGAAAAGAAACTCTTTGAAATCATTGATAAGAAAGGACTCAAAATCATACGTAAGAAAGGTAAATTATACGTTAGTAATGGTAGATTTAAGGCTCTTATTGAGAGATGGTATAGGAGAGTTGAAATCAAGGTTTACGGTGAATGTACAGATGAAAACGATAAAGTAGTAGGTGTCGACATACTAAGTAAAGCTCTAAAGGAATTCTCGGACATAGTTACAAAGCTCTATGAGGGATGGTTAGAATGTCATTAGAGTATGAGGTTTATCATCTCCAAAGGGAGCTTGAAGAAAAGGAGAGTGAAATTCAAAGGCTTGAATGGAGGATTAGTGAGTTAGAGAATGAGATTGAAGAACTTGAACATGAGAATCAAGAACTTCATAGGGAGCTTGAGGAAGCATATTGGGAAAACGATTCATTACAAATGAGGGTTAATGAATTAGAGGAAGCAATAGCGGAGGCATTAGAACACCTGATGAATGGTGACATTGAGAAAGCTAAGAAAGTACTCTGTGACGTAATAGGAGACAATGAGGGATGAAACCATGAAGGCTCTTATCGTGTCAAGGCATAAATCAACCATAGAGCTTCTTTCAAAACTACTAGGGAAACATGGTATCCCATTTGATGTTAAAGACCACGTGGATGTTAGAGACCTTGAAAACTATGATATTGTTGTCGGCAATCTTCCATTAACGTATATCATTACATCAGCTATACCATATTATATTCAAGTGGTTCTAGAAGTTCCTAGAGAACTTAGAGGTAAGGAGCTAGGATATGATGAATTAATGAAGTATTGTAGATTCTTGGTTTACGAGCATCTCATTACCTTCCATGATTGGAGTCCTAAGGATAAAGCTATAGCTGTAGCAGAGTTTGATATATGGGTTGTCAAAAACATAGACGTAGCACTAGAAGAAATAAAACGAAACCTACAATTACGAGGTGGGGGTTAAGAAAAACAATGTTTCCTTTGGTTACAACTCTTATAATGTTATGTTTTGTTTTAGTTGTTATGGGGTTTGTATTAATGTTCCTAGGGCTTGAAAGAGATAGTGATATACTATTCTACGGTGGCGTAACATGTATAATATTGTTTATAGCTCTAGGACTACTAACTATAGCTATAGCACCTGAAGGTGAAAACAAAAACTCTATTATTATAGTTCCTATTATCATACCTTGGAGGTGATTAGATGTCAGATTTATATATTGAAGTTAAATGCCCCAAATGTGGTCATGAATTTAAAGTGAGAGTTGGAAAACACATATTCACATTAGTACGAAGTGGATTAAAATATAAAATACTAGAGAAATAATAAGGAAGTGAAAACATGACACATTGTCCTATTTGTGGTAAAAAGTTAGAATTTATAGACTTAGAGCTTTACTATTGTCCTAACTGTAGGGAATACTTTATAGTCAAGATTGATGGAAGATTTGGAGACCTAGAGGCAATAGTTAGGTTACCTTCAAACATAATTGACAAAGTAAAAGTGGGGGTTGAGAGATAATGGGGTATGATACTAAATGTGAATCTTGTATTTACTGTAAAGTATTGATGGTTAGGAAGGATGGAGAAATAGTGGTTGTCTGCGAGAAACTAGGAAGAATAGTAGGTAGAGTTATCCATTGCGAAGACTACTATGAGGAAGACGAACCCGACTAAACTATGAAAGGTGAAAGTGGATGAAAAAGATGAGGGTTGTCTTGAAATGTCCTAAATGTGGTTCTGATAAAGTGATTGTAGAGAAGATTATCGAATATGAGTCTAGGGATGACTTAGAGAGGAAAATCATAGAGGAAACACTATGTCATGATGGGTTTGGGTGGGACTTAAATACTTTCTCAGTTAAATGTGGTATGTGTGGAGAGAAAATAGATAAAGTTACGTTTGAGGGGGTAGATGACTATGAATAAGAGTCTCGTAAAACGTATTATTATATACTCTCTTTTCCTATCGTTCCTCATTTATTCTCTAGTGTCATGTGTATCTTATGTGGTGTTTGATAAGAGGGTAAGAATATACTATAATATCACTTTGAGAGACCCACATGTAAAATACTATGAGGTCGTTCATGGTAATGGTACAACAAAGCTTGTGGTGGTGTTTGATGATGGTACTGTTGTGAGTAAAGATTTACCATTAGACGTGGGATATAGGGAGCCTCTATACCCAGCTATCATAGGTGTTATAATCGTCCTTATAGTCGTGGTTGTTTTCGGTTCATGGATTCTTGTAGACATGATACAAGAGGAAATAATACGTAGGAGGCTAGACCCGTGAGTGGCGTATCAAATATTCCTAGGTGTTTTAGGAATTTTAACCCCCATTTAAGTAAGATTAGAGGATGCTTGAAATGTCCTTACTATTCTCTATGTGTGAAGGAAACAATACTCTCTTGGGTGAGGTGATAGTGTAATGATGGAGTTTAAGTGTAGGAGATGTTTTTGGTGTGGAGCGATAGGTAAGAACTGGGTTTACTGTATTATTCGTGGATTCCTATATTACCATGAAACATTGTTCTGTTACTACTTTAGAGAGGAAGAAAATCCATGGTTGAAGTAAGAATTGAAAGGAAAGTTAGGGTTTGGAGAAAAGGTAAGGTTGTGGAGGTAGAGGCTTATTGTCATCATTGTAATAGCCGATATGGAGAAATAGTCTATGGTAGTATCCACGTCTACTTTTACTGTAAGAGATGCAATAGATGGACGGATTTAGGTTATAAAGCCTAACCATACTTTTTTTAACCTTTCCTACTTATCTTATTATAGGGCTTGCTTATGGAGACTAGTCTACTACAAGCTAGAGTGGAGAGGCAACAAGCATCAATAGGTTCTAGGAGTATTGGGAGGATAATACAAACTGAGTTTGGAATGTACTATGTCGATATAGCTAAGAATCCATTTATTAAGAACCAGAGGGTCTTCTTGTTCATTAACGATAAGGGAGAGATAGAGCCAGTCTTTGAGGGAACGTTATGGAAGAATAAGTATATGATTAAGGCGGAAATGGAGGGAATGCCTCCATCAAGGAACCTTTGGGATTTTAATGCATTTATTGATACACCATTGTTGAAGCTTGATGAAGCATATAACTTAGCTAAGGAAGTCTTGGAAGATACTGTAGTGTTTAGGGATAAGAGGCTCTATGATTTAGTTGTAGCATGGTGTATGTATACATGGTTACGTGGATTATTCCCAAAGAACATAAACCTTTACTTTATTGGTTTCCCTGCAACGGGTAAATCGCAAGCTCTAAGGTATTGTAAGCATTTCGCAAGATACGTCATAGACTATGACCCCACAGCGGAAAAGAGCTATAAGTGGAATATCTCACATACACTTGGAGTTATAGCTATTGATGAAGCCGAATACATAAGTAAAATTCAAGCCTCAAAGCTTAGGAAATACCATGAAAGTGGAGTCTTTGAAACACGTTTAATAGGCTTACCTGTGGTAGGTCTTACTCCAATAGATTTACGTGTTGATGCTCCTTTGGTTCTGTCTGCTACACATCCTCCAAGTGATACGGCTTTTCTTCAAAGAGGATATATTATAAGGATGTGTAAGGGGTCTCCAAAGATAAAGGACTTTGACCTCATACCAGACCTTGATTATCGAAAATACGCTTTAGCTAAATCTGTGTTATGTAACTGGAGTAAGATATTTGAGACTCTTAGCCGTGTCTATTATCAATTATCGTTTAAGAATATTGATGAAAGAATTAAGGACTTAACGATACCAATAGCTACAATGTTGGAAGTCTTAGGTAAAGAGTGGGATTGGGTCTTAGAGTATGCTAAGTATAGCTTTAGTCAAGCAAACTTTGTTACTCCAGAAACTACGGCGTTTATTCAGTCATTGAGTATTGTCAAGAGTGAGGCAATGGTTAACGATGACAAATACGTTCTACCAATCTCCAAGGTTTCGGAGATAATAAACATTACAGCTAAGATATTGGGAGCTAATCCTTCAAAACTTGACTATTTGAGGCAATATCTTTTCGCTGGTTGCGAAATAGGTATGGTCGATGGTGAATTATGTTATATCTGTGATAAGGCTACAGTCGACGCCTTACTAGAAAACATTAGTATTGTCGATGTTAGTGGTTTCAAGCTTGATAGAGAATTGAGGGAGCAACTAAGAAAGACTAGTAAACTTGTTAAATGCGTTCTTAAGGCTATTGCATCATACATTAGGGACAATAATTTAGACTATAAGAATGGTAAGGTTGATATACCTCTTATTAAGGTTAAGGGATACATTAGTGATTCAACATACATGAAGAAAACGTATAAAGACTTCAAGTGTAAGGTTAAGAGGTCTCTTATTGATGGAGGGACACCACGATGGATTAGGAATATGGGGTTAGACTTCAACATTGAAGGTGATGAAATTAAGATAACCATTGACCTAGATAGGATAAGAGACTTCTTGGACGATTTAGTTAATATTGAGGTTTAACCCCAAGGTTTATAGTCACTACATCTAGCTAAGTCGATTAATGGGAAAATCAAGGCTAATAGGAAAACCCATAGTATAATGAGTACTATTAGTATTGGAATCATCGCTATTGATGGATTCCTTAATATAGCGTCAAATACTATAAACATTGATATTAATATGAAAAGTACATACATGAACAATAGTATTCGTATTATCCTCATAGTATCACGGCTAAGAGTTCATATTTCCAGTCATGGAGGATACTACCATAAAATGCCTCTCCAGTCTGTGGTTCCACGTTTATGACGCTACCATCGTCAAGGATTACAATGTTCCATGCATGATACCCTAGGAATTCTCCTTTATAGTAGACTTTCCCTATTGCTCTACCCACACCATTCTTCTTGGTCTCCTTGATACACATATACTTAAATAAACCTGCGAAATCGTCGCAGTCGAAACGTTCCTTAGTGTATATTAACTTAGGTAGTATCTCTTTAACCCATTTGTCAATGAATGTTTCAAGCTCCTTTAGTGTTAATGGTTCATACTCTACATCAAAGAACCATGACCTTATGGAGAAAAATAACTTATTTAGCCATCCCTTAACTCTAGCTTGTAATAAACTTATGACCTCTATAACGTGCATACTTTTACCACCAATAGTAATTTTTTGCACAAAGACGTTAATAAGCTTTAATCGTCTAGGAGTGATTTGTTGCGTGAGGTTGTGTTGGGTTTTTTGTGGAGGGTGAGGGCTAGGAGGAGGATGAGGTTACGGTATCTTAGGAAAAGGGTGAAGATGAAGAAAGGTTAGTTTTGTTTTTTCTTATTCGCCGTTTTCGTTTATTAGTAGTAGTGTCTCCCACATGTCTACGTATATTGATGATGATACAACTTCATTCCTTAGCTTCTTATACTCGTTTACCATGTCTATTGGGTCGTAGGCTAAAACATTCCAATAGGAATAGTCCATTACGTTGTCGACTTCAATCCCGAAATGGAGGTATGCCATTATCTCCACCTATGTTATAGTATGTATATGTCAAGAGCATCATAGCCATCGTATATTGATATTACTTTCTTCACCTTTCTGTTGAAGGCTCTCTCAAGATATTCTATTGTCTTCTCAACTTCCTCTAATTGTAGTGCACTATTACAGTATATGTCTTCTATGTCGTTTACTATCTCAATGTACTTGTCTGCGTCAAGCTCCGCATTATGTATTGATGCCTCGTATGGGGCGTCTTGGTAGAGTCCTACGATGACCACTATGTTGTCTGGGAACTTCTTTGGAATAATGTCTATGAGGTCTTGAACGTAGATGTTTAATTCTTTAAGGAGCTTGGACATGTCTATTTCGGAAAAAACGTTTTGGATTGGACTTTCTTTTTGATTGGGGGTTTGGGTTTGGGTTTGCACGTCTAACACCGTATTCAATTTTGAACACACAAGTATTTAAACCTCTCCCTCCATCACTCCATCACAACCCCCATCACCTACTAGTATACATATATATGTATATAATGTATATATACCCCCTATCAAAGAATTGTAAAATAGATACCTTGGGAGGCTCCTTGATATTGAACACACTCAGCTTCCATCACTCCCTCCTTAAATTTTTAATCGGTCACGTATATTTCATGGATTCTACTTGGGAACTCCTTGAAGTTGAACACACTCATGAGGCGTAAACTTTATAAACTAGGGGTTTAAATATTCATCACTCCGATATGGAATGAATTGAATGCTACACAGGGTTTCCCTCCCAGACATTGTTATCTCGTTCTGAAGTATATGAGGGTACCATTGGGAGAAAATCACTGTGCAATCGGGGGTCATGTAGTAGGAAAAGTGGGCTTAGAGTGGGACACGCAAGTTCTGAGACCCCCCTGTCTGATATATATCAGTCTGTATATGGAGGTAAAATGGAGGTCATAATAGAGGTCATAATGAGGGTCACTATCGGGGTGCAACATGGAGACCTCATGTTTTTCAAGGAGTTTTCCATGTATGGCTCTTGGAAGTTCCATGTTAACATATACTAGTTTACGATGGAGCATCCACTCATAGCTCTATTTGATGCTTAGATTTTCCCATGTCATCTTTGCCTCATGCCTTAATGTTTACCTCGAAAGACCAAGAGAGCTTCATTGATTTCTCCTTGAACTATATACATGTATATTATATTTATATACTAGTTTTTGGTCGATGGCTCCTTGTCTTTCTCATACTCTTTGGTTAAGGTTTCCTTGGAGCAAAAGCATATAGATATTACTTTTGCTATGGTCTTCCTAATCGTTATGACTATTTCTTGGTCTCCTTGAATCCAAAGAGCCTTCAATGTTTAGGCGTGTATATATTGTTTCCACATGGAAGATTGGTTTCACTTCAACCAAGGACTCCATGACATAATAACTTGCATACTCTTTTATTATTGTAAAGTTTATGGTAACCATCTTTGAAGTTCATGTGACCTTCAACCAAAGACCCCTCAATATATTGTGGTGTATGGTCTACTCTTTCATGGGAAATCCCTCTTGGAGACATAGACCTTCCAAAGGAGTAATAGTACTATACGTTATCGTATACTCTAGACTTCAGATAATCCTTGATGGAACCTTAGAGTCCATGACTTGGAAAACCCTCTAATACAATGTCATATACGGCTATTTATTGCCTTGACCTTCAACCAATCCTTGATGGAGCTTTCGACAATATATTAGCATGACTATATATTGCACCCATCAATCTTCCGATAATCTTCAAGGGAACTTCTAGTAAAGTGACTTGGAAGACCCCCCAATACATTGACACGTATAGTTAACCTCTTGATGAAACTTTAGTCAACCTCTAATGAAACTTCCGATAAAGTGATGAAGACCTTTCCACAATATATACGCATGACAATATATTGCATAAACCGATTTTCCCTCACATCTAAGATAAAAAAGAGAGTATAGAAATGAGAATTTTAAAAGAGGGTTTTCGAATCTTTCTAGTATTCTTTAAATTAAAGCCCTTTTTAATAGATAAGAGATTTTTTAAATTAGTATCTATAATAG
>Ga0190367_1001195_pt1 | contig 15624 bp, 12 predicted proteins | sample 4872181011_MG_FD_171838 | JGI IMG/M metagenome (GOLD analysis project Ga0190367, IMG submission 171838) | Hydrothermal vent microbial mat bacterial communities from Southern Trench, Guaymas Basin, Mexico - 4872-18-10-11_MG | ecosystem: Environmental > Aquatic > Marine > Hydrothermal vents >...
ATGTCCTCTGTCCGTTCGTCTCGCTTGTCATTATTGGTCTGTGTTTGTTTTCAAAAGCGGGGCAGTGAGTTGTGACTGAGAAGGCCTGCGACGGCATTAAAAACTAATAAAAGTTCAATTCACTCTCAATTTGATGGCTGTCCACGCTTACTTTTATATTTTTGTTTTAGATATGATTATCTGATTTCTGTGGTGATGATATTGAAGAGTTCAGGAATTAAAGTTGTGCTGTTCAATCTCGACAGAACACTGATCTCAATAGATCCGGAGAATCTATTCCTTAACTACCTAATTCCAGCAATACTGGCTGGTCATAAGGATTTATCCGTTTCTAAGGTGAGGGAGATATTCTATGGTGAGTTAGCAAAGCTAAGTGCCGATTCTGAAGTTCTATATTTTAGCTTGGAAGCGATATCTCGGATTGTCGGTAGGCCATATGATGAATTGCCAAGAATATTTGATGATATCTGCAGAGTACTTGCCAGACTCGATTCCAGGACAATAGGCTTGATTGAAAATCTAAAGAAGAGAGGAATTAGAATTGTTGTGCTAGCGGATACGGACACGGCGATAGCGATATATAAAATAAGACATGCAAATTTATGTAGACTCATAGACGAGGTATACTCCTCCACAGAGATTTTTGGGAGGAGAAAACCTAGCCAGACAAATCTAAAAGTACTTGAGTTGTTGAGAGATCTAGACTATGCCGATGAGCCCAGTAAAGTGTTGGTTGTTGGCGATGATGTTGAAAGAGACCATAGAGCACCAAAATCAATAGGTATGGATGCCATCCCTATATCGAAAACAGAAATACCCAGTGTAGAAACAATATCCGAATTAGAAGAGTTTCTAGAAATTATAAAGTGAGTATGCTTACTAATTTCACGGGGAGAGCTCCAATGAGTGAAAGAAAATACCTCTTTTCGGGCATTCCTAGGAGCCGATTTGAGCTACTAACTATTCTCTATGGTATCATAGCTGTTAACATATTTGATGGTATCTTTCCTAGAATCCCTGGATACCATTTACTGCTCCTGGTTGTCTATGTTGCTCCCTACATCCCTCTTGTCATAGAGAAGAAGATGGATATAAAGAACATTATATGGCTAGGAATACTAATATCGCTTCTGAATGATATCTTCTTTGTTTTTATTGTGAACGCTTTAGGTGTCAGAAACTATGATTTTGTCTGGTACTACCTCAATTGGCTTATCCCTCAGAACACGTACATAGGATATAGGGATATCCTAATAGTTAGGTTCGATACATACTCATGGATGATGGCAATAAGCATATATGCCCGCATAGCATTTTTAGTTGCCACGAAGACATGGCGCCCAGAGTCTCAGATACACAAACAATAAATCCTATATTTCAAAATATTCAGACAATGACGGTGAGGAGAAGGTGGATAAATCTAACAGTTATATCTCAGAATTAGGGATAAGAAATAGACTCTGATAAATGGGATAGCGTAGATACTAAGTTACCTTAAATAGAATAGTGCAATACTATCATAAGCTATTACTTTGGACGGCGATAATGTCCAGATATAGACTTTTGGAAGGATTGGAGACTAAAAAACGTTGACTAAGTCTTAAGTGCAGAAAAATTCCTAATCATGTAGCACAGTAGCTAGAATTTAGGCTGTAAGAAAAGCTGTTTAAGTTTAATTTTGATAAGTTAAATTGATAGACTCTCCCCCTAATGGTACTATTCGCACTTTTTAACTGGTGATCTCGATGTTGGATAAGTTGGCTGAGGAGATTTCCCAACGCACAAAAATTATCTGCGACCCTAGAAGCATACTAAGAGTGTTGGATGCGGCACGAAAATCAGATAATATATGGATGATAGCAACTCTTGCACATGAGCCTCTAGTATTGGTAGCTGAGATTATACGTGTTCTTGCGGATCGAGGAATTCTCAGCATTTCCAAAGACGCTATCAGTCTGAATTCCCAAGCAATAAGGATTCTCGAGGATTATGGGTATGTGGAGGGGGACCATCGATGTGAATGCTGTGGAGGTCGTGGTGTGGTTATTGACCGTTTACCCATAGATGTGATAAATGGATATATGAAAGCCGTGTTAAGGAGGCCTAAACCTGTCCAGGAATACGACCAAGGTTTTGTTACCTATGACTCTGCCTTAGCCAGAGTTGCGATAATGGATCAGTATGGGGATATTAGAGGCAGAAGAATACTGCTTATAGGTGATGACGATCTATTATCGATAGCTATAGGTCTCTTAGGAAGAGCGAGGAAGATTACTGTAATTGAGATCGATAGACGCCTAACGGATTACATATCGAAATTGTCGAATGAATATGGTCTGGAGATAGAAGTGCTCACAAGAGATATTTCTGAGCCCCTGCCAGATAATATGCTTAATGAATACGATACCTTTCATACAGATCCGCCGGAGCCCCTAGAAGCCATAAGGCTTTTTGTGGGAAGAGGAATAGCAGCATTAACTAAGAGTAGAGGGGCTGGATACGTATCTCTCTCCCTCATAGACTCCTCGCTTTATAAATGGAGAGATATACAAAGCATACTAGTTTCAGAATTCAAAGTAGTCATAACAGATGTTATAAGGGATTTCAATGTGTATCAGAACTGGGGATATCTGGAGAAAATGAAGATTTGGAGGTTATTACCAGTAAAACAGAAAACTCCTGAGGGCTGGTATAGGACTTCTCTCATCAGAATTGAGACACTAAGAGAGTCTAGAGGATTCAATGAAGCTGTTCGGGAGGACATATACACAGATACTGAGAACATCTCTAGATAATGTGTCTAGTTTCAGAAATTTTTTCATTTATATGCCTCTCTTAATGTTATCTCTTGGTGTGTGTTATGAGGATTGTTCTCTGGGCATATTTTCCAGACGCTGAGAAGATACTCAGTAAGGGGGCTTGGGCCACGGTTTCCCATACTGTTGCCCCGGACCTAAAAGTAAGCCTTGAGGATATTGAAAAAATGATAAGATTTGCTAAGACAAAAAAACTATCCTCAATCCTAGACTTTCCATACTATATATTTTCTATTGAGGGAGTCTCCAGAAGTTTTACGCATCAATGGGTTAGATATAGGATCGCAGCCCATATGCAACAAAGTCTGAGATATGTCAGAGTTGACACATCAAAAGCTGATTGGTTTGTGATACCGCCAAGCATACTTCAAGCAGGCATCGACACCACGGAGAGATATATAAAAAGTGTGTTGGAGGCTGGTAGAAGATACGAGGAACTCGTCAGAAAGGTAAATCCGGAGGACGCAAGATTTGTCCTACCTATGAGTGTAAAGACGCATATATCATCAGCTTTCGATGCGGAAGAGATGATACACATAATAACACAGAGAACATGCTTCGATGCCCAATGGGAAATAAGGACGGTAGCTTGGTGTCTGCTCTTAGCAGGTTTGATCGTACACCCAAAAATATTTGAGGGAGTTGGGCCTCACTGCATAAACATAATTGATAGGAGATGCAGAGGTTTTCGGAGAATTAAAAACTGTGAAGTCAAAGCCAAGGAAATATATAGCACAATAAGTCAGATCGCAGAAAAATATAGAGATAGATTCAGAAAGTTAGACATAGGAGAAACATTGAGGATAGACCTAACAAAACAGCTTGGCTATGAGGTATCTGGGGAATTCAGAGCCGAACTGCGTAGGAGACTGAGAATGGATCTAGACCCATCTTTAAGGGTGATGTTAGAAATCATTAGGAGATAGTATTGAGCTCATCAATCGTTCCTAATTCTTTAGATAAAAGAGAAACAAGATTGGTAAACATCAAACTAACCGATATAAATATGAACAAGAAAAGAAAAAATCTTCCCTCATCAGAATTCTTATCAACTATAAGCTTGGCTCTCAAAATTTGTTTTGTTCAACTACTACCTCCAGATATGACCTTCTATTAAACACCCTAACGCTCTACTCTACAAATCTTATAGAAACTTGAACATGTTATAGGCCAAAGTTGAGGTATCAGATATGTGCCAACTGGTTTTTCTATAGAATTGATTTTGTCATACATTTAAGCAAAAATACCGAAGAGACTCTGACTAAGCATCTCTGAGACGAGGTGGTAAGTCCCTTCCGAGGGCATATGTGTATGGTCAGCTAAGACTAATCTTTAAAAAGTGGATATTAGTATTTTTATTTAGTGATGTTCATTATACACAATGTAATAACACTGCGTTTGCTTATTCCGCTATTAATCGAAAAATTTGTTTCGCTTTGACTCTATCCTTACAATGCCTGCTTCTTAGCAGGCATCAAGAACTCTAGGGAGTTGGAATCCATAATGAGTCATACCCCCAATAGGAGAAAAGTTGTTATAGCTGGAGGGCTTTTCCTAATTTTGCGAAACTTGCTAAGACTCAGAAACCTTGCTTATGGAAAGAAGAAGCTTGCTATAAACTATCCGAATAAGGATGTTTTCTCGGAGGTATCATTGGATCTTCTTGCGTTGAGGGGGATACAATATGGGCTTCTCTATGATACACTCCTAAAACTGGAGCAGCTCTCAGTTATTCGGATTCTTTATCGCTCAAGGAGAAAGATTATAGTTGAAGTCCGCGAGGAAGGACGAAGACTCTTCGAGATGCTGGCAAAAATATCTTCTAGGGGCAATGTTCATTGTGATATCACAGTGAATGATGCTAAGTTCCTTTTTATTGTCAACACGTTGGGTTTCTTACCATCGATATCCGAGCTGGCCAGTAGATTGTCGATATCGAAGCATAGTGCAATAAAACTTGTGAATAAGCATAAAGAACTTGGGCTCATAGAACCTAGTACGGGGCTCTTAACATCCGATGGGCAAATATTCCTTGATTTGCTGTTTGAGATTATTGATGAGAAAATATTTGCTGAGCTCCGCAGACATGTTTCTCGACAGATTCATAGTCCATGCACAGTCGGAAAAAACTTCGCCAGGAAAGTATATTCACTTATAAGGGATGTGGAGGAGGTGATTAAGTACAACCTCACCAAGAATATCCTCTCTAGAGAACTAAAAATAGCGATCATAGGCATAGGTGAGGATAGAAGGATTTTGGATGCGGTCAAGGTTATAGGCAATACCCTAAGAAAAAGGTTTACTGATATCGTATCCATGGCCTGGATAATGAACAATAAGTTTCTCATATCTGACCTTACTAGGACTGAAAATCAGCCCTATAGCGTTAGACATATTATGAATCTTATTTGGAGCAATGAAGATAACAATTTGATAATCCTAATCGCAAACAGAATGATCATGGAACTTATAGGTAGAAAGATATCTTCCATGGTTTGGAAAGGCCCGAAAATAATAATGGTTACCAAGATCGGGGGCATAGGGATAACATCTGCAAGTGTGGATCGAGTTGAGAAAAGAGGAAGTATTCTTCTAAGGACAATAGTGGATTCCTTTAGGAATAGAAATAGGCTTGTGATTAGCGGCCAAAGATGGGGAAGCATAAGTATTGATACACGCAGGGGGGTTCCAATCGGAGTACTTAAAGACGCATTACTATTAAATACTGCTTCCCTAAGCAAGGGATGGTGTGTGTTGCCTCAAGGCATACTAAGGATGGATATGAACATTATCGGCAAATATGTGAAAACAGATGGTTTTGTGAAGATTATGGGCGAGCCTATATATGGGCTTAAATGCCAGAGTTCCTGTTGGATGCGGGATGTTCTGAGCCATACTATCTGCGAATACAGCATCCATCAAAATAATGACAACATAGCTGTTGACATCAAAATGAGCAAAATTAGATACATCCAGAGGCATCTAGATGGTGGTATTATCAAAAGTATAGCATTTGGCCTGAACACCACCAATGAGAACGAGATGCTAAGAATTCTCCGCGAAAACTACAGTTTAGTCCCATATATGGACAATATGATGAGCATTGAGATTCATAAAAAGGAAGATGATGCCGTGTATAGATATATCCATGTCATCGGAAACACACAAATATCCGCTAACGGCAACAAAATATACTAAACCAAACTAATAATGTCATTAGAGCATAAGCGTTTCACTCTGGGTAGGTATTCCCAAGTTTAGTTATGTTTTGCGAGGAATATCTACCCCTCATCGCACATATTATCCCCTCCCGTGGGCACCCATCGGCGGAGACACTCCGCCTTTGGCGCCCAGCTCATTGGGGCTTCGGCCCGCACGCTACGGGCCACATTCCGCGGGCTTGGCGGCCTCTGGGACATCCCCGTCATCGGTACTTCTTGCTCATCAATATATAATATTTAGGTTCTGCTTAAAAATTTTTCTTGTCTTTTTTCGTCTCCGTTTTTTGGACTACGCATTTTTTCTTGGTGTGTTGGTGATTTTGGGTTCTGCTTATTTGGGATTTATTCTCCTAGCTGACCACTAGACACTAATCAATATCTTATTAGTTTATAAAGAATCATAATTCATCTATATGTATGCCTTTTTCTGATAGTGCTCTAGCGATTATATTTAAATATTGTTTTATATCCACTAGCCTCTCTCTTACTATCTCACAGATTATGTCATAATTCGATTTAAAATACATGTGAGCTAAAATGTGCCGGAACTTCGCTATTTTTACTAATTTCATAGCTAAGTCTTTTGGTAAAATTCCCTCGTTCATAAGGACCTCAAATACGTCTACATAGCTCTCGGGGGACTTTAGTTTCAATCTGGATATTACTTTGAGTCCCAAATCTATGGTCCCCTGAATAGCCGTGTATAGATACCATAATATGCTACCTAAAAGTTTTTTGTCTCTTCTAAGTGCGTCCGGAGAAATATCCTTATATTCCTCGAGAAAACTTAGTGCATCTAATATGTTTTCATAGATCAGACTGATACACCTTCGAAAGCATCAATTTTCTGAAATCCTCAATGAATTCTAATGCTTCGACCAGTGTGTGAAAAACAAAATTCTCATGGAGTTTTTCGTCTCTGCATAACAACAAAATCCCTTCCTTTATTACTCTATACCTAAATAATGGTGGAGCATCGTTCAATATCTTTAGGTCTATCTCTAATCCATCTATTTTTATAGCCCCCAATATATCGAGATATATTTTTGCACTTGTTTTCTTCAGATAGATCGCTATGTCTACGTCACTAAATTTGTGGTATTCACCTCTAGCAAATGAACCATATAAGTATGCAAACACAATATCATCGAATTTCAAAAGAGTTCTAGTCAAATTTTCGATCAATTCTTCAATGTTAATACTTTCTCCTGCCCCACCATTCATCATTTAGACATCATCTAGCTTGATTTCTAAGGATATTAACTGGATTTATATGTCTTATAATTACACTCATGATTATTTTATTATGAAATATTAAAACATTGTGATTTATATTGCTTACAAGAGCTTCTCAGAAGCCATTAATGATTTCACTAATCCAAAACAGAAGATAGAAATTTCTAGAAAACCACAAACTCGAATGTGCAGAACGCAACGCGACACAGAATACATGCGATTTCTCGAATGTACAGGACGCGCAACGATACAAGTAGCATAGCCTGTATCCCACAAAAAACTGGGCAGAACTGAGCAAGAGTGAGCAAGACCAAGCAAAGTGAGCAAAAATCAGAAAAAAAGACTGAGCAAGACTGAGCAAAAACATGATGTTTCTGCTAGATTTAGCCAGCGACGCTGAGGCTTTTAGTCGGAAAATACTGAGCAGGACTGAGCAAAGTGAGCAAAATCGGCGTGGTGAGTAGTATTTAGTGGCGGGTAAAATGAGAAAAGTCTCATATTGCTGGCTTTGCCTTTTCTGTTTTTCCTAACGCTATATGTTAACCTTAAAATCGATCTCGGCTAGGAGAGCTAGATGGCATGAAACCGCAAGCAGTTAGCCCGACAGTTCGCAAATTGCGACTTTAAATCATAGGCATATCATGGGAGTATCCAATGTGGTATACTTATTTTGGATGTATTAACTCTTTCTAGGGGATTGTATGTAGTATTATAGGCCTCGAAAAGCTTTTTAAAAAATGAGGTTTCGCTGAAGTTATATGATGTGTGATAAGCATTATTCTAGGAAAAGGATTAAATTGGTAAACAGATTTGGAGTCACCCTATTAGGTTAGTGAAGACGCATTTAGTCTCCTCTTTTAAGGCGTGTATCCATAAATTTATTTGGCGAGTTGCTCTACACGTTTTTTAACAGTATGCTTGAGGTAGGGGAGAAACCTGAGAGTTGCTCTGGAGAGGGTACTTTACGTCAAGAATTTTAAATCAGTAGAGAATTTGGGAATAGAGCTTAGTAGAATCAATGTGTTTATTGGAGAACCAGCAACGGGAAAATCAAATATTTTGGAATGTATCGGTTTTTTGTCATTTTTATATTTGAATAGTATTGATGTACCTCTGCCTCTCAATTATTTTGTCAGACTTAGAGATCTCGCGGATATGTTCTTTGTCAGAGATACTACACGGAGAGTGAGTGTAGAGTTTAAAATCTTCGGTAAGCATGTATATGTCCACATCGATCGTGAGGATGGAAACTACTATGTATGGGTGAATAACAGGCGAATACGAATTAAGAAGGATTATAGGGGGTTATTTGTATTGGAGAGAAAGCCAGAATTAGACTCTGTACCTATATACTATTACAATTTTTCAATGCATGGAATTCCTCCGAAAAAAATTTTTGAGAAGACAGACATTCTCCTGCCACCAAGTGGCATTAACCTACTTCATGTAATTAGAGAGCATGGAGAATTAAGAGAGATTATAGGCGACTTCCTGAGAGAAAGGGGGCTTGAATTACTTCTGAAGATGGGAACTGGAGAACTTGTCATACAGGGAAGAACGGACAGTATAGTATTTGAGATTCCCTTATGGCTCGTGTCGGATTCCCTGCTTAGACTCTTTGTTGTCTTAACGATAAACCGTGTATATAGACAGGCCGTATTCGCCCTAGAAGAGCCTGAATCAAAATCATACCCATACTATACGAAAATTTTAGCTGAACAGATAGCACTCGACAGAAAGAATACGTATATAATATCAACACATAATCCATATCTCCTCTACTCACTCCTAGAGAAGACGAGGCAAGATGAAATAAAGGTATTTCTAACTAGAATAAGAAACAGCAGAACAGTTGTGCAAGAGCTAAAAAGAAAACATATAGAAAAAATCATTGAGGGAGAGGTAGACCCATTTATATCCATAGAGGAGCTCCTCGATGAGACATAGAATAGTAGTCGTTGAGTGCAAACCCGACAAAGAACTTGCACGATGGGTCCTTGAAAAAATAAATGTGAGGACAAAAATCTACCATAGAGCGCATAAAGGCGGAAAAGGCATGGTTCTTGACCTCGTAAGGAAGATTCAGGGAATACTTGCTATAATTGATGAGGATCCCGGGGCTCCGCGTCATCCATTATATAGGGAATTAAAACTAATATGTAGCTCCAGATATCTAAATGTCTATAGATATACTAGGCATAATAACATAATTTTAGAACTCCGACCACGTTTGGGAGGTTGGCTTTTTGCGATTATAAAAGAGACGAGGCAAAGGATGGCATATGCTAGGGATGAAGAATTTCTTCATGCAAAATTATCAGCAAAGCCAATACATATAGTAGAAATCCTCGAAAAAGTGTGGAATAAGAGTAGAATTCTCAAGGAACTTATCCACCATGTAAAGGAACACATAGCTGAGGAGTATTAAAGAATAAGCGATAAGCCTAGTGAATCGCTGTCTTTTCAAGCTATGTTAGGCTCTGTAAGGGATCTATATAGTTGATAATGAATCTGTATTGAATAAGATTTTGTCTGTGAAGAAGCTTTATAGGTGCTGTAGATATTATTGTGGATTATCAACTCGGACGTATCATCGAAGTTATTATTAAGAAAATTAACTAGCAGCCCAGATAGGATCGTACTTTAGGTCAACAGTCTCTCTTAAGAATATCGATTAATTTGTCTTTGGAGATTTTGTTCACTGCGATAAACTCGATAATATACTGTTTTTAGTGTTCCCTTAGTGATTTTATCATGATAGGGCACAGCTATGTTGTGTTCCCCAAAACACTGTCACCTTTCTGAGCCTAATATGACTCCCACACCACCTAATAGTCTCATAACCCTAGTTTCTTTGAGAATCTAAGAAGCTTCCTACCGCTAACTATGGGGGAGCCCAACTGGGCGAACCTCGATGGTTATCTTGATCACTACTATTAGCTTATCGGATATTCCCTCTCCAAAGTAGGTCTCTACGGCCTCCTTGATATTCCTTACTAATTCATCCAGATTTTCCCCGTGTGAAAAATATCATGTCCACGCCTCTTCCACACCAATATCCCCCATCCCAGAAGTCCTCAAAGGACGCCCGCATAACATCATACCAACAATACATTATAACATATGATGTTATCTCTCATAATAAATTAATTTGGTGTATCAAAGGAACTATCATAACTCATTTTCTACTCCTTTTTATAAGAATTTTTCTATTGCTTGCCTTATATTCTGTGTGACATTGCTTGGAAGCTTTTTAAGTCTTTTCTAAAAGTATAGTAGGACTTCAGATTTGTACATTCTTGTCTTCAGAAGCATGATTAATTTTGGGAACACCCGAGAATTTTTGTGGTTCATATGGCAACTCTGAGTGCTTTTGATAGATCCCTTCTATAGAGTAGTATGGTAGAGATTATTGCTGACGAAAGTAGCAGGACGAATAATATAGTGATGGTTGCAGGCATCTCTCTCGGAATCATCATGATGTAGTCTTGGGGAAACTCCACAAAACCGCCAACAATAATATATAGGAATCCAAATACAAATAGAGTGTAACTATAGGTGAAGAGCAAAGCTATACATATACCTACAGCGAAAGATAATACTACTATTATTATCATTTCTCCCAATACAATGTTCAATATGTTTCTTAGTGATGCTCCCCGTGCTCTTAGTAATGCTATTTCGCTCTGCCTACTAAGAGTATTTGTCGTCCCAATTAAGACTATGCTTATTATTACCATCAGCATAGATCCTACAAACGTTGCTCCCATGAGAGCATCATCGTAGAGTATTAGGGGGTCGGCCATGGCGTCTTTAAGAGCCTTTTCGTACACGTATATTTGTACACCTATGTTTCTTGAGGCGAACATGCTCAATAGGCTTTTCCCAATGCATAGAGAATTTTTTGCTTGTTTTACTCTTATCAGAACCCCCAATATATCTGCGTACTGAGTTGAGAACATAGGTAATCTCGAGAATACACTAGACCCTACGAAGAATATATTCCCATGAGTCTGAAGATCATCGATCCCCGAGAGCCCAGGGGCCCATTTAATATAGCCAGCAACAGTAAAATTGTATAGTCTTATTTCGTTTCCATCAAAAATTCTTACATAAACCTCAGAGCCAATCTCATAGCCTGCTAGATCCCTATAATAATATGGAAGAACTACCTTTCTAGGATCGCTAAGAGCTTTCCTAAAAGCATCTAGGGATAAACCATATAGACTACTATCATCGATAAAGCTAACATCAACATACCGTGGATCCAACACATATATTCTCTCCAAAGCAATTGTTTTCACATGCCGATTCAGGATGCTTATGACAGCCCATGAATCAACTCCGCTTACGTTGCCTATAACCTCATTTATCCTGGAGATTGAATCATATGTTTGAACATCATTAAAGATGATCTTCAGATCGGACCCTATCGCTATCCGCGTATCTATCTTTATCCTGTGGGATACCATAGCACTACTGATTGTGAAGTATATTGCGAATATGAGAGTTATTGTTAGTAGCAAGATAGTTTTACAGAATCGCATCTTCCTTTTCGTGAGCTGGCTTATGACATATCCGTCCAAATCCCTGCTTAGCGGTCTAATAAAAACTCTAAATGCCTTAGAAAACTTATCTAATAACTTAGTCAACAACTTAGATAAGCCTAAAATGAGAACGAAGGGGGCTCCGACGAAAGTAATGATATATATAATTATGCAGATAAGCATAAATAAGCCTAGAAAGTAATTCCCACCCATAATACCTCTGCGCAATAATCTAAAGATAGGCATTCCTAGAACCAGATCTACCACCTCAAAGAGAGAAATCAGAATAAGTATAACCAGCGTCTTCCTGATAATAATCGTATCTTCCATATCCAAAGCTTTGTTTGAAATCACATCAGATAGGTTAAGTTTCAATGCTTTTCTTAGGGGATATAGTATTGATATAAAACTGAGGGAGATACCTAATAAAAATGCTTGTAGAAGATAATCTCCAACAGCACTCGCCATAGATTCTATCAGTGAGAAGGATCGAGTAGACGTATGCGCTATGCTCGTTAGAGTGAAAATGGATATAAGATATGATAATCCAAATCCTATGCCACCCGAGATAATACCTACCATTATTGATTCTGCAATAAAGATTTGTGCTACCTGTTTAGAACTCATACCTCTAATCATCAAGAGCCCGATCTCTTTGATACTCCTCTGAACCAAACCGATGTTTGATACTATGGCTAGGATGAGAGCTAGAGCCAGTATCGGAGCAACCATCATCAGATACTTAATTCTGTGTTCTTTTAGCTTGGTCTCCAAGAAACTTATGACCTCACCTATGTAGCTCTCTAGGTAGTATGAGATTCCAGGAATCGTATTCCGAATACTGTATCTGATCTTATTCAGAATGTTTAACAATACACTTTTTGTTGCTCCTAAGTCATATGGATTAATCAGCATAGTTCTGTTTAACCTTATCATCAAATATGTCTTTCCCCCTAGAGCTATATTACTTAAAACTTCCCTTATCCAAATTTTTGAGGGTTCTTCATCATCAGAACCATTTGAAACCATGCTTACTACTAAAGCGTAGTTCGGATCTAAGTCTTCTCTAAGTGTATCCTCAGCGGAGATCAGACCATATCTGGGGTTAATGATGTCTTCTACGCCATCCAAAACTATCCATTTATAGGCATCAAGAAATTCGCCATCAAATCTAACAATAGCTGCTAGGGAGAGATTAAATGTTTTGTTCTGAAAGCATATCTGGACAACATCACCCACATCCGCATCGAGTTCCTTTGCGAGTTCATATCCTATGCCTACACCACCCCTAAGACTCCCATTTACATCGATACCCTCTAAACTCACATTTACTGCTATGCAAGCAATACTAAGAACCGTCAAAATCCTACTAGAATTCACCTTTGAGATTTGAGGCGGATCCTCACTATCCACACGGAACACAGTGAAAAAATCGGCGGATAGAACATGTTCTATATTCAGTATAGATTGTCTTAAAAGTCCGAGATTTTGGGCAAGTCCCACAAAGCTATTGAAGTTATCCGGGTAGATGCTACCCCCAACGTCAACTTCTATCTTGTTAACATATCCTTCAACAAGGGCAACGGTGATCTGATCTGATGCCATAAACGCTCCTAGTAATGATGTAACAGCAAACACTATGCACAGAATTGAAAAAACCTGCGAAAAAGAACCTCGAAAAAAACGATGAAACATTCAACGAATCACCCACACTCTCTAAAAAATAAATAAGAGATCAAAAATAAAAGTTCGTGTCTAATCTCCATCAAATTGCTGAGGTTCATCCGCACCAGATTTTAGATATTCATCATGAGCATATGCGAATACGTCCTCTAGTGGTACCATTGATTGCTATTAAAAAATTTTCTATCTGAAAGAGACCGTCCACTGAGATAATTTTTTCTGTTTTCAAGATAGCTTTTTCTGACAGACTCGAGGCCGCACATAGACCCTAGCAAACATTCTCATACGCACAGACCACCACAAAAGACCACGAATATTACTACCAAGACAGTGAAGATACACATAGCAATCCCAGTACTGCCTCCTAAACCACGTCCGCCCCCTACCAAAGACCCAGCTAAACAGCTTCTCCCCAAGCTTCCTACGCCTATACCTAGCACGGCTAAACCTCCGCGATACATACGCCTAAAAGTCCCCCGACGAACCCTCCTAGAGCTAGGAGCAACATGGACATCGATACACTTAACATAGGACACCTCAAAGTTAGCCTCACAATCAAACGCTGAATCCATAAGGAGCGTCGAGCCAGGCGGAAGCCTCGCGATTCCACGAGAAACATCCCTATGGATCCCAGCCGAGCACCAATACACAACATTAGTAGCCACATTCGCGATTATGGTAACTGGGTATGAGTCCCTAACAAGCCGCCGCTCCCCGCCATACATGCCCTCCCGATACCACACAGCCTCCCTCTCGGTCCAGTCAGCGAAGAATATGTAGATATCTGTCTCGAAGAACAATGAGACCATGAGGTCAACTAGGGTTGCCACCAAGAATATTGCTTTGTCGAACCAGTCTTTTCCGATGGGCCTCGCCAGCCTGTTTAGATATGACTTCTTTGGAACACCACCGCTGCCATCCTTTGTTAGGTCAAGCCCATGTTTCATTGCTTTGTCGGCGAGTTTGCGGTAGCCGATGTACTCGGTTGAGAAAAACTTGACTAGGAGCAGGGCCACGACTTTTTTGCTGTCGAATTTTGTTCTCTCTGGAAGCAGTTTTGGCTCGCCGATGATCCCGGAGACGAAGCTTACTATGGCGTAGCAGAACTGGTATTTGGCTGCGAAGTCCATCTTTGCCAGTGCCTTCTCCATGTAGCCTCTGAACGGATCTCTTGTCTTTCTTGGTGAGTATTGTCTTCGTTTTTCTGGTTTTAGTGCTTCTCGCTCTACTGTGAGTGCTTCTTGGACAGCTTCTCGTACTGCTTCTTTCTTCGCGATTTCGAGGGCTTCTCTGAATGTTATTGGGTGTAGTGGGGCTATGAATGTGGCTGGCACTAGTATGTCTGGGTATTGGTTTGGTCGTAGGAACTGTCTTTGTTGTTTGATGTTGATTGGCTGGGTGAATACGAATACTGGCTGGTTTATATTCTGTTTTTTCTTATTGGTACTTGGTGGGGTTTGGGGTGCCGGGAGCATAAGCGTCGCCTCGGCGGGCTTTCTAGTCTGTGTTTCCTGGGTATGACGAGGAGGCTGTTTCCCGAAAGTACCCCAAAACCCCACCTATAAATCAAGAAGAAATCTCAGTGGACGGTCTCTATCTGAAATTGAGTTCGTTCAGAGAGTGTCAGATACATGAATGTCTTAAATGTGGATAAGAAATCCCTATTCCTATTAAGGTTTCGATTAAAAGAGAACTTTTCTATGTGTCAATTATTATATATTTAATTAATATGAAGAGTGTTTAATAATTAATAGTCATTAGTGAGGAAGATGAGTGGGTCTCCCCACTCATCTTTCGAGGAGATTCACAGGGAGATTCTTAATCGTAACTTTATAGATTTAGCTAAATATTTGGTAGATCTGAAGAACCGTGGTCTCTCCGTAAAACTAATAAGAAAAGCTCTTGTGAAGAACATTAATATCTTAAACAATAAAATAACAGCTGAAAATCTTATAGATTATAGAGAGTGAATTGAACTTTTATTAGTTTTTAATGCCGTCGCAGGCCTTCTCAGTCACAACTCACTGCGCCGCTTTTGAAAACAAACACAGACCAATAATGACAAGCGAGACGAACGGACAGAGGACATAGCAGAACCGCAGAAGGAAACAGATATAAGGG
>Ga0190367_1001196_pt1 | contig 15619 bp, 14 predicted proteins | sample 4872181011_MG_FD_171838 | JGI IMG/M metagenome (GOLD analysis project Ga0190367, IMG submission 171838) | Hydrothermal vent microbial mat bacterial communities from Southern Trench, Guaymas Basin, Mexico - 4872-18-10-11_MG | ecosystem: Environmental > Aquatic > Marine > Hydrothermal vents >...
AAATAGTAACCTCATAATTATTGATAAAAAGTTGGTTAAGCAGCTTTATCTTTATGCTTCTCGGGGTTCATACTGGCTTTACCTCAGGGGAATCATCACTTCTGAGGAATACCGCCGTGTTATAGGGATTCTTCAAGAGGTTAAGAAAGTTTTAAGGGGTGCTCGCTGTGTATAACTATCCATTTATTTATGAAGATTTGATTTTACGTGAGGATTTGTTCATATTGATTGTTGGCTCTACTGGTACTGGTAAAACTAACGATGCCCTATACATGATTGATGTCTTATCGAAAAATGGTTATCCTGTGTTAGTTATTGATCCTAAGGGCGAGTATAAGAAGAGGTTTTCTTCTGAAGATATGGCTGTGTATCACTTTGATTATGGAGAAAATATGTTTCTCTGGAATCCGCTGCAGTCGCCTAGTGGTGTTAAGCCTAGTGTATGGGTTAGAGCTTTTAGCGATGTATTTACATGCGTCTATGGCTTAAGCGATCCATCAAGGAGAATTTTACATCAAACGCTAGAAAAGCTATACGCTAAATACGGAGTCTATGAGAATAGTGGTTTTTACCCAACTCTTAGGGAGCTAGAGAAGGCTGTATCTAGGTTTAAGCCTGGTAGTAGAAGTGAAGCTGATAGTAAACGTGCACTGGAAAATAGATTGTATCTTGTTAATTATGGTAATGTTGGTGATGCACTAAACGTTCCTCAAAGCATTGACCTCAGCTACCTATATGAAGGCGTTAATATCCTAGATTTATCTGCGGTATCCTCAGTTAGAGACCAGCAACTAATTGTTGAACTTCTGATAGGAGCTATCCTAGAGCATAGAAAAGTGAATCCATGGAGTAAAGCCTTAAATATCGTTATTGAGGAGGCACATAGATATGTCCCTGAAGTTAAAGATAGATTTATTAGCGAGAGAAACCTAATTGAGTTATCAATTGCTGAAGGTAGAAGCTATGGGCTAAGATTCATAGTCCTAGACCAAACACCATCACTACTAAGCAGACAGGTAATGGCAAACTGCGGAATAAAAATCATCCACAGACTAGACAACTACGAAGACATCAAACTAATCATAAAGATAATTGGGGTACTGGAAGATGACCTAGCAAGTATAGAAAACATAGCAAGAATGGATACAGGAAAAGCAATAATAACACACCCAAAAGCAATCACAAACACGATACTAAAATATGATATGCTAAAAACGTCCATAGACATGCCAAAGTACGTAAAAACGAAGAGTCAAAAATCGATGATAAAAAGTAGAGTTCAGAGAAGATATATGATAAGGGAGGAGTTAAGAAGAATCATAAAACCATCGACATACATAGATAAAAACAGAAATCAAGTATAGGATTATATTAAGAATGATACGTAATTAAGTAACGTGAATGAAGGGCTTTACACTAATCTCAAGTGATAAAAAACAAGAGTTGCTGCAAGTCGACTATACAGAAAGAAACCTAATATTTAAAGCTATGGATGACTGCGGAATGCTAAAATACCTTGAGAGCGAATGAAAGCCATATGGAAAATCATAAAAATCTTAAAAGACTGTAAAGCCAAGACAATAATAATTAGATAATGATTTAACGAAAGACAGATATAATGGATTATAATGCAAGTTAGCTGATTAACTATTTATGCTACTTAAGGAAATTGTATTTACTTTTTCCTAACTTTTATTATTAGCACATAATTAAGACTTTAGGATTAGACTTTATTTTATTTTATTTACAGTAACTAAAGCCTGGCTATTATAGTGGCAGGGAGACAATGTTATATAATAGACTTATAAATTTTGTATATTTGAAATCACATTTTTCAATTCTACTACTAGTGGGGTAATTATTTTTAGGTAGATTTCTCCATCCTTATTTTCTAACTGAACTATCCCTGATTCAATAAAGTCTAGAATTTCCTCTTCACGTAATAGAAACTCTTTTCTTAACTCTGATAGTTTATATTCTGTTTTGATAACATACGGTGTGTCCGCATAAGTTTTTATGCAATTAATCAATCTACTAATGTATGTAGATAATTTATTTCCGTATGATTCTTTACAAGCTAGTGCTTTTGAAAGAAAGAGTAAGTTATTCACATGTTCTCCGGATTCTCCTAAGACAACACGACTAATAAGACCTCTCTTCTCAATTCTTATTTGTAAATTAAAGAGGTGGGAAAAGGAAACTAAAGCTCTAACGTCCGCATCGTCGATTAAACCTACTTCTCTATTTATTAATAGCTTTCGGATAGCTTTATTATTGAGAACGCATCCTAATACTTTTACTAGATTTATGAGAACTCTAAAGCTCCGTGTTTGACTTGTTATATTGCTAATTTCTCTACTAAACTGTTCAATATCACTTCTAGTAATAGTTATAAACTTTATTCGATCACTATATGTCGCTTGCAAAATATTTTCCTTCTCTAGGCTAGCCAATATTTTTTCTCGGATACTATAGTCCAATGGGGTGTTAGTTATAATAATAATAAGTGCTGGACAAATCGCTATCATCTTTTTTAGCTCATTTTTTAAATGCTCAATAAGGGAAGTTATAGATGTATATGAACTTATATCTTCCAACTCGATAGCAGCTATTGGTATATCCCTCAAGGCATTAGCAATATTCTGACTAAGTTTTAAGTTTAACCTTGACTTAGCATCTACTCGGAAAATATAGTCAATAAATTGTCCGCTAAAATATTCTCCCTTCTCAGATTTTGTATAAGACTTCAAACATAAACTTATTGTCTCAGTAAGATATCCTAGGGACTTAAACATTCGATAATGCCATTTATGATTTCTTAACATGTTACATATACCCTAATAAAACCATCTTCAATTAAGTCGTTAATAGTCTTCTTAATTTCTTCGCTTGTAAAGTTCTTATTTATTTCTGGGTAGCTACTGAGATACCCTATTAGTTGCTTTATTTCAATTTGTTTTTCCTTTGATTCTTTAAATATTTGTAATATTGTCAGCCAAATTACTGCTTTTTTCTTACCGAGCCTTTTGATAATTTCAGTATAAACCTTCTTACGAATACCACTAATTAGATCCAGTACTTGCTCTTTAAATGTACCTTGTAGATTGTCCACTGATATGAGAGCTTTTTCCTCTTCTGACTTTAATTCATCAAAGAGATGCTCTTTAGTTGCTAGATCAAGCATGCCCTTCTCTGTAGCAGTAGTAATGGTATCTCTTATCTTTGAAAACTCCTCTTTAATATAGTCTTTTATATCATCAATTATTTTCTGAAGTTTTTTCATGCATTCATTTACCTTTCTGATAATCTCTTTGAGATCATCTAGATATTGAGATAATGTACTAAGAATAATGTCATAGTTGTCCGTTGGTTTTATGTCTATACGTGTACTTAATTGCTCGTATTGCAACTCAAGTTCACTATACTCTTGTGCTACTTTATTTGTCCTTTCGGTATAAATAAGCTCTTCATTATCTAAATAACTTAGAAGCTTCTCTAGAGAAGCTTCTAAGTTATTTAGATTTTGCACTAGAGTACATTCATTACTTAAAATCTCCTCAAGCTTAGTGGCAACTTCCATCTTTTTTCTTAATTCCTCTAGAGTATCCTCTAATTTCTTTTTAAGACCACCTAGGTTCATTATCTAGCTTTCACCTCCTTCAGAGCCTTTAAGCAGTGTTGATAAGCGATATAAAAGCCTATTTCCAACTTTCAATCTATTACCTTCCATCTGTTCTTTAAGCGTGCTATACTTACTGCTAAGGTCTTCTTTTATACTTTTATATTCCCAGAATATCCTCCATATATCCTCTATATTACTTCGTATTTTATCATATTCCTCATTAAATTGTCTCTTAATTGCTTTTATAGCCTCAAGTTTATCAGCATTTTCAGAGAAAGATGCTAGTTCCTGTTTTAATACTTCTGGATTGTTTGGCTCTAATTTGTGTATTGCCACTGCTTTTTCAAATAAGGAGTTTAATTCACTATACTCATCAATATCAGAATATTTTAAATCATTAAGCTCTAAGTTTTTGATAAGATCTTCAAGTTGCTCTTCTACACTTTTCAATTTATCTTTCATGTTCTCTAACAGTTCAAGTGCTTCATGATACTTCTCTGCCTCCCGTTTAAGCTCATCAAGTCTAAGATTATATATCATCTCTATAATCCTAGCTGGCTGAAGTATATTTGGCGCTCTCATAAGGAAATCCTTTGGATTATCTAAAGTAATACTATCTGATAGGAGATTGTACTTTTCATTCAGAATTTTAAAGAGAAACTCCATAAGCTCAAGGCACTTGTCTAGAGTGATTACCCAATGTCCTCGCAACTTTGTTTCATAAAGATAGGCATATGTTTTTTTGGATGAGGAAAATTCATCCATCGTCGAGAACTCTTTAATTAGTTCTTTAACTTCGTCGATTTTCTTACGAACATTATCATATACCTCATGAATAGATCTATTTAATCTTATTGTGCCGTTTTCTTCGGTTATTAATCCTTTTCTCCAAAGCAGCTCTATGAAATACTCAACCGGAGCTTCTCTGTGTGTTGTAAGGTTTATAAAGCACTTTTTAAGGTATTCAAGTTTAACCTTCTCCTTTTCACGTAAATACTCTACAATTAATACCTCTTGTGGTGTTGCGTTGACTTTATATTTCTCATCCCCAGCATTAGTCACTAATTGATTCCTAACTAGATCCTCCTTCGTTATATTATACAGTGGTATTGGTGATTCCCAATCGTATGGTTTAAATTTAAATTTATATTTCTTCTTCCGCTCTCCAGCTCTAGCCATGTCATCAATTCTTTTATGTTTTTGAAAAGCTTCAGTCGGCGTTAGCGGCAATTCTGGGTAGGAATCTATGTAGTATTCAAGCGCATTTATAACCATTTCATCACTACTTGCTCGTGATTTTGCAAATTCTCTAATTAGTATCCCTCTCTTTTTCGCTTTATTTAGCCACTCATTGATTTTGCTTTCTATCCTTAGGTTTGTCGTTGCTATTATAGTTATTTCACGTTCCATAATATCTTTATCCACATCAATGTTACGTTCAATCGATAAAGCAGTACCAATTAATACTCTAGCGTCTCTTCTGGTTAATCTAAATTCTACCAATCTGTCAGAAATACTCGTCATAAGAGCTTTTTCCCGAACAAATACCATTCTTGCCTTTTCTTCCATTTTACCAGTATAAAATAATAGTAATATACATGCATCCCTAGACTTGAACTCTCTACATATATTTTTTGCTGTGCCCTTATCAATATCGTGTAAACATACAACCAACATTGCTCTGTTCGTAAACGTAGATCCGGGTAATTGTAAATTTATAATGTCCCAAATCACGTATATAATAACCCCCTTATCCGTAACATATGCTTTATAGATTCGAGTAAAAGAGATTCTCCTCTCCCGCCCCAGATCCTTACAATATCATTAATAAGCAGTCTCCTTAACCTTGGATTTGTAATATAGCGCAACTCCTCAATAGCGGCTGTCGGGTAGAGAATATTGATTGCTCTTGCTGAAAGCTTATAATATCGTGTTGGTTCTAGATATGACTCTTTAAAAACGCTTCTTATCTCACTCGCTAACTCATCACTAATATTAAGTAGTGTAGCTAGCTCTTGATATCTATCCGGAATAAATACTCCACCCTCAACAATGTGTAAACCTTGAAACTCGTAATATACCAAAGCATCAACTAAATCCTTAAATTCCAGCTCTTCCTCTCTATAAACTAGTTTGTCGCTTTCCTCCATAATGCCTGAGTCAATTAGTATTCTTCTTAAATCTAATTTTCCTCCTTTTAAGCGCTTATATCCCTCTACAATACATCCACCTAATGTTATCGACGTAAAACCTTTTAGCTGATTGAGAATACGCGAGATTTCACTCTCTTGATAACCTAATGTAAGAGCCAGTTCATACGCTGAAAAGGGCTTAAGTTCTCCAATAAGTGTTCTTAGCACTCGGATACCACCAGGCACCTTTTTAACTTCCTCTTCTAGTTCAGAAAGAATCGAATCTTTTAAACATGAAATATCCTCATTTTCAATGTTTAATGTGGTTTTTCTAAATACATCAACAGCTAATTCACCATCTATTTCAGTCATGTAACCATCTGGACAACTCTCTTTTGCTTTTCTAAACAAAGCGATATATAGTTGAATTACTGCACGAGGATTTCCTAATGAAGCTTTTTGAATGGAGTATACTACTCCTGGTTTTATAGGACAAATTATTTCGGATGAACCATAATCCGACTCCATTTGTTTACCTAAAAGGTCAAAAACCTCAAGTGGCCTCAATCTTTCTAAGTAAATTATGTTTGGACCACCTCTACTCGGCAACGCCCCAAAAAATTCTCGTATTTCAGGTCTACGTCTAAATTCTATCCAAGCGTATTGAGTACATGCAATAATAATATGTAAAGACCCTTCAAAATCTCCGCCTTCAGAGATTAATTTGACCTCCTTATCCAGTATACCTTTTAACCCGGAGATTAATTTCATTCGTATATCCTCTTTTCTACTTAAAACCTCTTCAAATTCGTCAATTAGTATGAAAATTTTTTTCTTATTTGTTTTATTAATAATTGATTCTAACATAAATATTAATGAGCTTCCAGGTTTCATATCATATATCCGCCTTAATTCTTGCTCCGGTAGATTAATTTTATGTAGATTATGCTGAATAGCAGCTATTAAAAGTGCAGCTAAGCATCTTAACTCTTCCCGATCCTCTTTACGTATCCACTCCTCCTTATCTTCATAAATGTTTAGTATTGTAGATGCTCTGACACGAAGTGGCAATGAAAATATATCATGATCTAAATCATTTATAAAACTATTTATAAACTGACTCTTACCAGCACCCCACTCACCCACTATAATTAGTAACAAAGAGTTTTTGGCGTCTCTTGCTTCGGCATAAAATTTAAACAATTTTTGTCTTTCCTCTTTTCGTTGACCAACATTAATTAATTTTGCATCTGTTACAGTTGCCACTGATTCAGGAAGAGAAGCAGGGGCTTTATACATACAATGCTTTTGTGTATGATTCATGACATTCCTAATACTAATTATTATTTAGCTATGATTAAAATAAGTAATATACACAACTACTTATAAAGTTGCACATAGTATGCTCTAAGATTTTAAAAATTCGTTAAAAATATGGATTAGTATAAGAAAAATTTAAGAAGGATGATGCCGTTAGCTCAGATCGTATCAAAATCTCTCTAAGTACCTAACTTAATTATCTTTACTTGGATAAACTACGAAGTATATCAGCAAAATCTATTGTTCCTGCTTTATGTGGAGCTTTTTTATGTGATGGCATAATCTGTGCAACTATAGGAAAGAAAGTAGTTAGCATAGCGCCAGATAGTATTACTTCACCTTTTTCAAGCACGGGAAGTTTCTTAGCAAGATCAATTGGCAGCCCTCCAGTAGCCGTTAAAACATAGTTTATATCACTTGGAGCAAGTCTATGTATAATAAAAGTGTTGCACTGCGACAAAATAGCTCCATCTACAAAAACAGGACGCTGAGTAACCAATGCTAAGCTAGCTCCGAATTTTCTACCTTGTGTAGCAATTAATGAAATATATCTTTTAGCAAAGTAGGGCGAACCTATCGCGTACAGTGATGTATTTGGACAAAAGTTTTGTGCCTCTTCAATAATAAGAAGGAGAAAACGCTGCTCACCTCTTGATTTGTACTCTGAAAAAACATTGAATAATAAATACGCCAAGTAGCCGACAAATAATTGTTTAACTGTTATGTCTACTTTAGGTGCACCATCAGGAGATAAGTCAATTACTACAACTTTTCCTTCTCCAGTTACTGTATCTAAAAAATCACTCCAATTCCAATTTTGCAATATAGAATCCGATTTATTTGCCCTAGTAGCGTCTCTAAACTTATCAAAAGCTCTTTCAACAGCATCTGCAGTTTGTGAATGAATTTGCGGTAATCGTTTTAGATATGCTTCGCTTCTCTTTTCAGGTTTTCTTTTAAGTTCACGTAAGAGATTGACCAGTTCAGAATACACATTATCATCAGTAAATAATCTATTATCTGGCTTTTTCCATCTCCTATATTTACAGTATTCTTCAAGAACAAGTTTTGCAGCCCAAATTTGAATTGGAGGGGCAGATTCCGCCCCAGAGTAAAATGAAATTATCATCTCGGCTAAGGCTTCAAATGATAAATATCGTACATCAATATAGATGTACTGATATTTACTACGATCAGACCCCGGTAAACCGTAGAGCTCTCCTTTCACACCATACTCTCTACCTCTTTCACCATACTCTCTATAATCTCCATGTAAATCTACAATAATTATGGGATACGAAATGGTTTTATTTTTATATCGTATTTTTGATAACGATTCTATAAGTGCACCTACTGTAAATGATTTACCACTTCCAGTAACACCAAATATGCCTATATGCATTGTTAAGTTTTTTACTAGCAAGGGAATATTTAAGTCTGGGTATTCCCGGAGACAGGCAAACTCCGCTATAGCTTCATCCGAAGCAGGATAGAATAACTTTTTAAATTCATCACATGAGGGTATTATTACAGAACTCCCCGGAAAGGGAGATATATTTGGAGACTTTAAAGTACTATTTTCGCTAATTCGAGCTACAATTTCTAATTTACATGTTACATATTTTGTGCCAATATCGTCTGGGAACTTTACTTGAGCTCGTCTAGCTCCTGACCACGCATCACCTTTTCGATAAAATGAATGTTCTGGCTGTATATCAGATACTCTGGCTAGAAGTCTTTGTTTTGTTGTGTTATCCTCGATAATAACAAACATTCCTCCTCTCAATTTACTTTCATATGGTTCATATAATTCACATAAAGCTTCGGTTATGGTAGCTCCAGCTAGTATTTCACCAACCACTTCTCTCATAACATTCCATAAATAAATACTACTACTATGAATTATTTATTTCAAAAATTATGTTTAAGCCTTAAAATTTTACTTAAATTTGATGCTTTTTTATTAAAACGTGAGATTACTTCATTGAATAAAGTCTCTGCTAACCCCTTTCTAATTAAGCTCTTTTCATGAGCAATTAAAATAGGCATAGGGTACGGCTGTCCAGGTAATGTAGCATTTATACATATTGCAGCTGCTACTATCGTATTTTCCTCGTTCGCTGGCACAACTTCTATTCTTATTGGTGGCGTATCTACTCTTGCTTGCGTAAATGTTGTGAGAACCTCAATGCCGTAATCTTTATAATCACTATATGCTTGGATAGTTTCGGGAGGTATTGGAGTGGTATAGAAATAATTACCTATATTTTTAAGATGCAGATAACTAAATATAGCATCTAGAAAAACCCTATCTCCATGTGAAAAGATTGTTCTAGGTAAGCTTAATCCCCGGTAGGACAAAAAGTCTACAAACAGCCTTCCAGTTATACGCTTAATTATCCCTACTATAAGTTTTCTCTTTTCAATTATTTCCTTAATTAATTGTAACCTATATAGTAGCAACTCCTCATATTCTTGTAGATTATACTTCTTAGGAGGATCTATAACCGGACCATCAATCAGCACCATATTTACATCCTCTGAATCTAGAACGTCTTCTAATAATTCAGTCTCTAATTTTAACATCTTTAATGAAGCTTTTAATTCTGCATGCCTACTATCAACCTCTTGAATACCGTAAATATCTGTTCCTCTCGAGTAAATGACTTGGGGACATTTATCACGGATTTTGCGGTATTTTATCATTACAGCAGTTATTGGGAAATAGTAAATACCATGTAAAAAGCCTCCGAAGCTGAAACTTCCATCAATTGCTACGAAAGTTTCGTTTAATTTTGTATTTGCTAAATCGAGAACTTCTTGCTTTATTGGTTTAATTATGTTCATGTCAATAAGTTGCTTAGCTATCTCGTCAATACTTCCAGCTAGGGCTTCTTCATCAGCTATTACATTATCCCTTATATCACGTGCCTTATCTATTAATTTAACTAATAGTTGCGGTTCTGTTCTACTCACATCTATTCTCCTTAACTCCTCTTTTAATCGCTCTTCAGCACTATCCATAAAAACTCCCAATTATTTTTTAGTTATAGCAATAAAAGAAGAATTTTTGGTATTATAATTAAAAAATAGGGATATTAATGCCTCTTTTCTAAATATTCTTATTATTGAAATGAGACCTCAACAGACCAAGAATAAATATCATGAAGCAGGTAGAAAAGAAGCTTTATACTTCCGCAATCCCTATGAAGTATACGTTGCTATAAGGGAAAATGATAAAATTAAGAATTGGCTGAACTTTATATCGTCACAATATATCCCATCGGAAAGGAAGAAAGTATTACTTTTTTATCCCTGTTCTGCGGTAAAGCCCTACTATAGATCTAGGTCATATAAAAAATTAATTAATACTCTTTCTAAGCTAGGTGAAATGCGTAGGGAAATACATTTAATCACAGTATCTGAACCATTTGGCCTTATTCCAGAGGAATTTTATTATAAATGGAAGTATTGGTATGAATGTCCAGGTTTGTTTAAATGGTGGTGTAGCAAACATGGTGAAAAATACTCAGCTAAATACGTAAAAATGTGTATAGAGATACTTGGAGACTGTGTATCAAAATTTTTGAAAAGAGCATTCGATAAAGGATTATATGATGTAGCTATCGGTTTTGTCAGAACATATTCATCTAATCTCTCTATCAATATGGATCATACGCACAGAAAAATTTTGGAAAAAGCATCGCAATTATCTGGTGTCCACATAGATCTTTTACCACCAAAGGATGTGGTTAAGGAAATAGTTGAAAAAAGAGGTAGATTAGCTTGGGATCTTCAAGGCGTAGCTCACCCAATAGCACAGGAGTACCTTCTGGAATATTTGATTAACTTACTCAATTATACCTAGCCTTTTAATTTTTAATCAATCTTACTACTAGCATATTCTAATAATGCTCGAAATGCATTATCATCGGAGTAGTAATTATTATATCTAAGAACCACATAAGCGTTAAATAATGCTCTCAACTTAAAGGAACATTTTAAGTCCTCATATGTTATACTTATACATAGATCATCTAGTATCCTATTTACCATTTCTATTTCTTCACTAGAGATCTTCTTCCTTCCAAAATTAATTTCTCGAGAAGAGATATGTCTCTCTCCTTTTCCTGGCAATATGATTTTTCCATATGCGGCTTTTAATCTCCATGTAGAACTATCAGTACTATCTATGTTTAATTTACTTAATATTGGAATAATAGATGGGGCCCCTAAACCCATTACGTGTATTTTTCCAGGGTATATTTTTCTAAGCCAATATAGCATTTTAATTCCTACTTTCCTGCCATTAGATACTCCTTTTGTAGTAAGGAAATAAGGAACAAGACCGCCAAAAGCAAATATATCACTATCGGTTATCTCAATAAGTAGTTGATATTCTGTACTAGCTAATTGCTCAGGAGGGTGTAAAACAGGAATTAGGTTTTTGACTTTGTATTCCTTATATAGAACCTTGTAATTACGCACATTTCTCTTTGCCACCTTCTTCATTAAACGCATACTCTTATTTTCACTTTTGGAATCTACGTTACTAATATTAAGGGGATAATCTAAACTAACATAGTAGTCGGCATCAAGAATTTTATATATTTTTGCTATACTTTTAACATCGATATGGATTCCATGCCTTAAACACTGGTATCCTCCTGAATCGACATAAATTTCTCCGTCGAAATTTAAAATCTTTCTTAAGCCTTTTTCCTTAACTTTCTTAAAAATTTTCTGACTTTTAATTAGTTCATATGCATTAACCATAATAGCTGGCACATCAAAATACTCCCACGGCTTTGGAGTACCTGTAATTGGAGTACCTAATATAATATTTATGCTCATTCTGCGACTTCCCCTTAAGTTTTATTTGAAATTTCGTCTTAAAGCGAATAGTACATTATATGAAAACTTCAATAATTTACAATAGAAATTAGTAGTTATTATTAGCAATATATAGTAACTGTATTGTAGTTAAATTTAATTAATGTAACAATTTTTAATTATGAAGACTAGCGTTTTACATGAACTAATAGTCAAAATATTATTTTTCATCAAGTATTTCTTTTCCAGAGAAATTTCTATTTTAATATTCTTTTATACCATACGAACCATGGGTTGTCTAGGAATCCTATTATGTTTTTACTTATGATTTGTCCTATTATTAGTGGTTGTACCGGCATTACACCGTAAAACGCTAGCGTCACAAATATTATTGAGTCTAGTGTTAGGTCCATTATGTCGCTTATGCTTGATCTTAGCCATACGTATGGGTTTAGTGTGGTGTCTAGTTTGAATTGTTTTTCTTTGTGTAGGAATTTTTGTTTTAGTTTTGCGAATATGTATGCGTCTATGTTTGAGCATATGAGGAATGATATCCATGATGCTGCTGTTATTCTTACGCTTAGGTTGAATAGGTTTTGCCATGCTTCTTCGAATTTGAAGAATGGTGCTGGTGATAGCGTGTTTACCATTGCTATGAATGTTACTAGGAGTACTTGTGTTATAAATACTATGAATATTGCTAGGTGTGCTTTTTCTCGTCCGTAGACTTCGTTTATCATGTCGATTACTTGTGCTATGAATGGGTATATGAGTACTGCTGCTGGCGCATAGAACTGATAAAAGCCTAAGTCAAAGAGAACAATTCTGCTGGCTAGTATTTGTGATGCTCCAAGGTATATTGCGTAAAATGCTGTTAGTGCTGCAAAGCCCCAGTCCTTGAAGTTTTTTACTATGTATGCACTTGCGTAGGTAACTATTGTAAGGCTTACTACCCAGTAGATCCAGACTAATGGTATCATGATAAATCACTATTTATCTATACTTATATGGATAAGTAAGGATATATAAAGCTTCCTATTTACAGAAAAAACGATATTACAAAGCAGTCGGCTCTTTTTCTTTTTTCTAGGTTTTTTACTTTAGCCTTCCGATTAGAAGATCTTCGTATACTCTCCTCATGTAGAACACTGCTGACCTAGTTTCCTCTGAGAGCTCACATCCGCATGCACTACACTCTGGGCACTTTAGCCATCCACACTTTGGACATAATTCTGCACTCTTAACTTGAAATTTGGCGCCACACTTAAAGCAGTATACCCATGGATTAGAGAAGAATTTTAAGAAATTTTCTACGGCTCTTGAAAGAGGAATATTTTTATCTTCAGAAGCCTTTTTAGCTTCATCTAAAATTCCCCTATCGATTGTAAATGACATTTTAACTTTTTGTCCAGTCATATCTATCAATATTTATATAGACAAGTATTCTCATAAATATCGTCACTCTACTGCACACAGGTGCAATTAGCCAATGGAGATAAGCAGTGAACTTAAGGATAAAATTGCGAATATCGTTATGGAATGGTGGCATGAATATAAGAGGGATTTCCCTTGGAGGAGAGAGAGGGATCCATATAAAGTTCTTATTACGCTAGTGCTACTTAAGAAGACTACTGCTAGGCAGGTTGCTAGGGTTTATGATAGGTTTTTCGGTTGTTATCCGTGTTTGGAGAGCTTGGCTTGTGCTGATTTGGAGGAGTTGAAGCGTGTTCTTAGGCCTTTGGGCTTGTATAATACTAGGGCGCCTATTCTTGTGAGTTTGGCTAGGGTGTTGCTTGAGGAGTTTGGTGGTGTTATACCTCGGGATAGAGAGACTCTTGTTAGGCTTCCTGGTGTTAAGGATTATACTGCAAATGCATTTCTGGTTTTTATGTATAATGTGGATTTGCCTCTCGTTGATACGAATGTAACGAGGTTTATCACGCGATTCTTTGGTTTAAACACAAAGAGTATTTATAGCCGGGAGGTTATGGAGATTGCCGCTAAGCTGATTCCAAAGGGTAAATCGAGAGATTTTAACTTAGCATTACTCGATTTTTCAAGCCTAGTTTGTACAGCTAGAAAACCGAAGTGTAATACTTGTCCTCTTAATACATTGTGCAAAAGTGCTAGTCGAAGTGATTAAGGTATTATTCATCGATGTATTTTTTATATATGGATTTTTTGATTTTATTTTTTAGTTTTTCATCGAATGTTTTTAGTTTTTCATTTTTATTTATAGCTAGAGTAAGGTATATTGAGTCATATATTGTAATTCCAGCTTTAACAGCTACCTTGAGAGCTTCGTTGATTATTTTTATTGAGCTTATGATCTCCATGTTTTCAATTAACACTTTCATGTTATTCATTAGTTCTATAGCTTCTTTTTCACTGATTCTATGGTATAGGTATACATGCTTCCATACTACATTAGCTGTTTCTGGAATTATTAGGTCTGGAGCAGAGATATTTTCTGAGTAGAGGATTTCCTTAGCTTCCTCAAAGAATTCATCTCTAACTAGGTAACTCGCTAAGATTGATGCGTCTATTACAGGCATATTTACCTCTCCCTATCCTCTCTAATAAGCATCCAGCTAGGCTTAACAGCCTCCCTACCAACAAACCTAGAGTTTAACTCCTCAATTTTCTTTAGAGCTAACTTACGCATCTCAACCCTAACTCTATTCTCGATAAACTTCCTTATCTCCCTACTCCACTCTACATTAACCATCATCATCTTCTCTCTTAATGATCTTGGAATCCTAATTGTATACACAGTCATATCTTCCTTCATACAAGTGGATAATACCAAAAAGCAATATAAAAATGTATTACTTTTACTAAGATCTCCTCTTAGCAATAAGATACCTAGGATATTATAGCTAATATACACTATTATGCTAAAAACTAAAGATTGCTTATAGCGTATTACACAAAGTTTTCTTAAACTCAAGATGGAGATGGAGTTAAAAGTAAATTGGGATTATTAAATTATTTAGTAGGATTTGCTTACTAGGGAATTATATGATAGTTGTTGATTTAGATGGATGGATCGGTGTTGAAGTTATTGAAGAGCAATAGGGTAGTATTGCTTGCTGTATTGATTTTTGTAGGAACGGTTATAAGGGTTCTGTTTACTTTTAATTCGTCTGGACCTGATATTCTACAGTTTTATGCTTTTGCTCGAACTTTTGATGAGGAGAAATGGTGTTTTTATTTGTATGCGGATGTTGGTAAGTCTTATTGGCCGTATAACTGGGAGTATTGCTATCCTCCATTATGGCTATTTTACCTTTTTCTAATTTATAAGTTGTCAGGAGTACAAAACGTGGTTATTAAAGTTGGGGAGATGTATAAGGTAGATATGTTTTGGGTTACTTTAGTTAAACTTCCACTTTTAATTTCAGATATTATTATAACCTTACTAATAGCTCGCTACTTTAAGGATAATAGAGGATTAGTTTTTACAGCACTATGGTATTTAAACCCAACCGTAATTTATATTTCAAGTATATTTGGAATGTTTGATCAAGTAGTTACGTTATTTATCCTATTAGCCGGAGTTTTCTATGAAAAGAAGAATATATTTATGACGGGTTTATGCTCTGCAATTGCAATTTTATTTAAACAATACGCTTTATTTCCAATTGCATTTCTAATTCTACATTCAATAATATGGAGACGATGGAAACACGCATTGAAATTAATACTAGTA
>Ga0190367_1001197_pt1 | contig 15618 bp, 16 predicted proteins | sample 4872181011_MG_FD_171838 | JGI IMG/M metagenome (GOLD analysis project Ga0190367, IMG submission 171838) | Hydrothermal vent microbial mat bacterial communities from Southern Trench, Guaymas Basin, Mexico - 4872-18-10-11_MG | ecosystem: Environmental > Aquatic > Marine > Hydrothermal vents >...
GCCGACTCCTATCCACGTACCGAAGATTAAGCTTGCGAAGACGGCGAGCGAGAAAGTAGTGACTGTGCTTGACACGGTCACCTTTACTATTGCTATTACCAACGTGGGCAACGGGTCTGCCAGCGACGTTAGAGTTGTAGATGAGCTAGGCGCGTGTCTAGAATACGTCAAGGACTCTTCAACAATCAATAGGGTGAGACAAGAACCCTCTATAAGTAACGGGAGACTCGTATGGGTGCTCAGCGAAGTCAAAGCAGGCGAGACTACAACCATAACCTTTAAAGCTAAGGTTACCTGTATTCCTGGCGGTGGGCTGGCCACAAACGTGGTCTATGTCAATAAGACCACGAGCACCACTACGGTGGAGGTGGTCCCGCCCAGCCTCACCGTAACTAAGAGTGTGAAAATAGTGAGTAATACGACTTTACAATACACAATAAAGGTAGTATCGAAGAATTACGAAGGACAAATAACGATTCTAGACTACCCGTCCACTCTCAACGTGTTCAACGCGTCCATAGAACCAGTAGTGGAGGACGGAAAACTTGTATGGCGCGTATACATCTACAAGGGCGGGACGGTAACGATTACGTACTTCGTGTCCTTAGGATCTCCATCCTGCGGCGAGTACACGAATAAGGCCGTGATAGTTGAAACTGGGGATACCGCTGACGTCACCCTGAAGATCCCCTGTAAAGTAGGGCCTTCAGGGACTGCAGTGTTTAACGTAATTATAGCGACTGTAGTCGTACTTTTCGTGGGCTTCGCCTCCAGGAAGCCCTACGTCATCGACTACGAGGCCCTCAGGAAACTCTACGACTCAGGGATGCTGGCTCACTTCCTCGGCTATCTCGATAAGGTCGCAATAACCACGGAGACTCTCGGAAGAGTACTGGAGGACGACGAGCTGAGCAAGGTGTTAGAAGTTTACATACGTAGCAGTAGGCTGGAGGTACTACCTCCGCAGTGGGTCCACGGAACTCTGAAAGGAGCGCTCATAGGGCTCGGTCTCGACGGAGAGCCTGCCTCAGTTATCATCGCGGGCGTATCCGTCGGGCCGAAAGCCCTGATACTAGGGAATAAAGACGCCGGTATTGTGGCTGGCTTACTCGGCATACCCTCCCTTCGGGTTAAGTCGGAGGGGGAATAGATGTCGGCTGCAAGCCTCCTAGACCTACAGGTTGAAGAAATAGTAAAGAAGAGGAAGAGGACACGAGCCATAGTAGCGGTATCCCTAGCCCTAACTGTGTACTTAGTCGTACTTGCAACCGTGATACTACTATCGCCGTTCGTCCCATATATCACTCAGCTGTACGTCATCCTGATAGGGGCTATAGCTGGCGCCTCGGCTGGTACTGCTTTCTACATGATGGAGTCCTACCCCACAATACCTGAGAACTTCGTAGTCTACGGAAGGATAACCGGAGACACCAGTATGCTTATGGGTATAGACGCCTACATAACCAGTGATATCTCGTCTAAGGGGTCGGTGGACGTAGCCTCCTTCGCCCAGAGACACCACGTCGACAAGTCGCTGGTAGTTAGCCGCATACTAGCGCTCGAGAAGGCAGGACTGATGAGAGTAAGCAAGGTAAAGGCCTACTAAACCCCCTTAACTTTTTATTTTTACTTTTTTATATACATGTCATACATTCTAGCCAGGTTTCTAGGTATTAGAGAGTTTTCAGGTTAAATATATACATAGCCGAATAATACTATATTGAGGAAAAATTTATGCTGCTAATTTTAGACCATCTCACGTGGAGAACGAGGGCTTCTTCCTCTCAATGAGCAACCGCGTATACCCCAGTACTCGGACGAGGCCACCCTGATATACACGACGTTATTAACGAGGGGGGTTTAAAGTCGTAGTCGCCGACATTACTGGCGTTCCATGGGCCGAGGTAGACAACGCTATGGCCGTAAGGGGGGTTCTCCTAACCCGTATAGTAAGGCCTTAACTGCGAATTCTGCCGCTTGCTGAGCTTTAAAACAAGACCAATTATAATCCCCCCTACTCAAATCTCCGCGTGCCGAATCAAGGGTTTCTTTAGACGTGGTCATCCATCTGCTGTATTCCTCGTAGTCGAGCATCAATTCTATAGTGATATGTGCACGTAATAATGCTTAGCCGCTGTACAACTCAACGTCTTTACTCTGAGCCAGCTTAACCCAGCGTTTACGAGCAAGGCTCTATTGAGCAACACTCCTGGAAAGTGTAGCCTGCTCTGGGTGCATGGCTTTATTAACCTCTCTCTGGGCTGTGCTACTCGATGAGCGAGTACCTGGATTTAGCCGGTAGGATTATGAAGCTAGGCGTTGAGAAGGGGGCTGAGTACGTAGACGTTAGGGTTGAGAAGTCGGTCTCTATGAGCGTCAGGGTGGGTAAGGGCCACGTGGAGGAGACTAGCCGTGGGTACTCGGCCGGGGCTGGCGTGAGAGTTCTGTACGGGGGTTCTTGGGGCTTCGCCTCGACCGAGAAGTTGGACTACGAGTCCCTACTCTACGCCCTTGAGAACGCCTTGTCAATAGCTAAGGCGTCGGCTGGTAGGAGAAGGGAGAAGAGCTCCGTCTCAAGCTACCCTCGGGTAAAGGACAGGGTTAAAGCTAAGGTTAGGGTTAACCCCCTCGACGTGCCAGTAGAGGAGAAGGTATCCCTCGTCCTGGACGCCGACAAGGAGGTTAGGGCTAGGAAGTACGTGAAGGACGACAGGGTTAGGTACGTTGAGGCGGTGTACGCCAAGGTGTTCGTTAACAGCGAGGGCTCGGAGATAGTGGTGGAGGGTACCAAAGTCCTGGGCTCGGTCTACGTCGCCTCGGCTAAGGGGGGAGTGATATCACCCGCCTACGATAGGGTGGCTGGCACGGGGGGCTACGAGATATTCGAGAAGAAAGACCTCGTAGAACTGGCCAGTGAAGTCGCGGACAGATCTGTGAAGCTCTTAGACGCCGAAGTCCCTAAGGGAGGGCTTGCCACAGCGGTGCTAGACAACGACCTCCTCGGGTTAATAGTACACGAGGCTTTCGGACACACCGCTGAAGCCGACCTAGTCCTGGCCGGTACAGTGCTCACGGGGAAGATTGGAGAGAAAGTGGCTTCAGAGCTGGTTACGATTATAGACTCTCCGGGCCCCGAGTACGCCTACGGTTGGGTGCCCTACGACGATGAAGGGATTAGGGGTAGGGACGTGGTCATAGTGGAGAACGGGGTGTTGAGGGGTTACATGCACACGAGGGAGACCGCCAGCGTGATGGGCGTCGAGCCGACGGGGAACGGGAGAGCTGAGAGCTACAACTATGCCCCGATAGTCAGGATGAGGAACACTTACATGGCGGCTGGCGACTGGGACCCAGAGGAGATAATAGAGGATACAAAGGAGGGCTTCTACTTGAGGAAAGGCATGCACGGCCAGGCTGACTCGAACGGGGAGTTCATGTTCGCAGTCCAGGAAGCCTGGGAGATAAAGAACGGAGAGCTTGTCAAGCCGTACAGGGGGGTCGCAGTCTCCGGCAACGCGATAGACGTCCTGAAGAGCGTGGACGCCGTGGGTAAGGACTTAGTCATAGACTCGCCTGGCTTCTGCGGTAAGACCCAAGTAGTCCCCGTGGATGGAGGGGGGCCTCACATAAGGTGTAAGATAACTATAGGTGGTGTAAGATGAAGGTAGACCTCCTAGAGCGTATTATTAGGGAAGCCGGGAAGATGGGCGCTGACGAGGTCGTAGCTGGGCTCTACAGTAGTAGGAGTGTTAGGGCCGAGGTCGAGCACAACGAGGTTAAAAGAGCTGTTCAAAACGTCAACGAGGCCTTCAGGGTCACCGTTATAGTCGGTAAGAGGATAGCCTCAGCCTACACCACCGTAGTATCTGAGGAAGAGACCCTAAAGGCCGTCGAGGACGCCGTGAGGATGGCTAAGGCCTCCAAGCCGAACGAGTACTGGTCCGGGCTCCCGGAACCGAGGGAACTACCGGAGGTGAGGGGCCTGTACGACGAGAGGGTGGCGGAGTTGATGGCTGGAGACGTGGTGGAGATGGCCTGGGGGATGGTTGAGGCAGCGGTCGGGTACGACTCGAGAGTAGTGACCGAGGGAATTATAGAGTCCTCTGTGACCTACAGGGCTATGGCTACCTCCAGCGGCTTCTTAGGAGAGGAAAGAGGCACAGTTATCTGGGGCTACGCCATATGCGTGGCTAAGGAGACTGGCGAGGTGGGCAGTTTCTCCTTCGCTACCGACGAGGGGAGGTCCCTAGACGTGGACTTCGAGTCGGTGGGTAAGAGAGCGGCTAAGCTGGCAGTCGAAACGTTAGGGGCTAAACCCGTAGAGCCCTTCAAGGGGACTCTGATAATGGACTACGACGTAGTAGCCCAAGTCTTATGGGCACTGTCTATGGCCTACACCGCCGACAACGTCTGGAAAGGCAGTAGCCCGCTGAGGAGTAAGGTCGCCCAGCAAGTGCTCCACGAGTCCCTGACCATCAAGGACGCCGGAGACATGGACGGGGGGTTCAACTCTTCCCGCTTCGACGCCGAGGGGTCTCCCCGCAGGACCACCGTGGTATTCGAGAAGGGCGTACTTAAGAATTACATATCAAACACCTACGTCGCCAACATACTCGGGATAGAGGCTACAGGTAACGCAGCCTCCCTCCTAGTGTCGGCGCCGACCAACACCGTGGTGTCTCCGGGAGACATGGACGAGGAAGAGCTGATCGGGGAGGTTAAGAGAGGGATATACGTGCGCAGGTTCTCGGGCGACATGAGGTTCCAGGACGGCGTTGTCTCGGGCGTCGCTAAGCAGGCCTTCTACGTCGAGAACGGCGAGCTAGTACACCCCGTGGTAGGCTGCATGATATCCGCCAACCTTTACGAGATGCTCAGAAACGTCTCGGGTGTAGGGAGGGAGGTGGAGAAGAGGTTCGGGGCCTACGTCCCCATGATACGCGTGGAGGACGTGGCGTTCATAAGTAAACGCTAGCCCCCGCTCCTAAAAGCCTTCGAGTACAGGTAGTTGGCAACGCCTATGTACTCAGCCCCCACCAGGACTGTTGAAACAGTCCAGGAAAACGCGCTACCCAGGGGAGATAGGATAAGCGGGATAGGGGAGGACAGGGCTAGGAGGGCCGAGACTAATAGCTGGGTCTTGTGTCCGGGGGCCTTGAAGAGCTTGGAGTAGGCGTGGTTCATAGCGTTCCCCACAGACATACACACAACGAATATCGTGGGCGCCAGGTAGTCGGAGAAGAAAGAGGGGAGCTGCATCAACATGAACCAAGACACAACAGATAGGAGGGCGAGGAGAGAGGCGTCCCTACCCTTAGGGCCGGAGCCCCACCTAGCAGGGAAGGAAACCAAGAACTCCAGGGTCGAAACCACAGCCCCGCCCACAGCCACCAGGAAAACCCAGACAGCAGACTCCAGAGCCCTCCCGTATGGCAGGAACCTGACCATAGAAGTTAGGGCCGCACCAACCACAGTTATGAAACCCCACCCAAAGTAGCTCACGGCCAATCCGAGGAGCAGGCTCTTCCTCCTGACCTCAACCCACAACTCCCTACCAGGCTCCATACCATGTAAGCTAAATAATGAGGAAGATTTATTCCTTAATTTCCACGTACAAAACTTCCACTTCGGGCTTTACATCTCAAAAACCCTATAATAGTAAGCGGGGTATGGAGCTAAGCCGATAAATAATTTACTGAACCGGTAGAGATCTAAAGAGATAGTATAATGAAGCTTCATACAGATAGCCTTATTAAATGTGGTAGCTTATTATCCATATGGTGGATTGTGTGGAATTTGAAGTAGCTATCGATAAGCAGGGAAGGCTTGTAATACCTTCCCGTGTTCGTAAGTTATTGGGCATAGATAAAGGTGGAAGGGTTGTATTAAGATATAGGGGTGATAAGATAGAGATTATAGTTGTTAATAGAAACCTGGAAAGGAAAGTGCGAAAATGGGTTGAAGAAACACTTAAATTAAAACTTAAGCCATTTAGCGAAAAACCCGTTGCTGAGGGTAAGTGGCTTGACGAGGAATATGCTAGGAGAAAGCTTGGAGCGTATTGAGGGTATTATAGATGTGAGTATTATAGTGCCCGTCCTATTCGAGAATCCTCTTAGGGAGTTAGCCGTCCAATTTATCGCTGATGCTCTAAGTCTTAAGAGGAAAGCTTTAATTCCGACCACGTCAATCTTAGGAGCATACCACATTGCTACGAGATATTTAGGCGTGCCGAGGAGAGGGGTAAAGAAGATCCTTGAGGGTATGCTTAGGACAGGTTCCCCGATTCTCTACCCCCACGTAGACATTGACCTTGTCGTTGAGGCCTTAGATATAGCCGTAGCTTATAACATAGAGTCGTGGGACGGCTACTTAATCTCGCTAGCTAAAGCTGTAGGAACCAGCATAATCTTTACCTTGGATATGGGGCTGAGAAGAATAGGGGAGATAATCCCAGTAGCGCCATTCCCAGAAAACGTAGTTAGAGAATACCACGAGTTTGTCAGGCAACTCGTAGGTAAACGGAAATCATTACTCGGCTCGCTCTAACGGGCCTGGCTTTGTGTAGGTTGCTAGGAATATGGGTACCTGGTTTCTGTCTAGCACCAGTATATCTCTGGGGGTACCTCTTATAGGGGCTTCCCCTTACCTTGTAGGGCTCCGGCTACACCATTCTTGTAGTGAAGGGTTTATCTAATCCTCCCCTCAAACCTCCTAAGCGCAACCACTAGGAGGCCAAGGATAGGCAGGCTCACAGCTCTCTTAAACATGTCTATAGCCCCCTCCTTACAGGGGAACTATAGGTACGCCGATAGACTATCGGCCAGTGACTCCTTAATCAGGTTTAAGTGCTGGGAAAGCTCTGCTAAGGGTACACCCCTCACCAAGCCGTCGAGTACCTGGTAGATAGCGTCTGGACGCCTGAGGAAGGTGAAGAGTAGGATTAGCAGGGCTGATGCGGCATGCTCCATCATGGAGCTATGCGAACACGCGATAACCATGATAAGATATACGAGGGATCTGTGGATAGGGGGCTGGCCGAGCTTTTAGATGAGGTTGCCGGTGACTACGGTGAGTGGGTGTTTGATAGGGAGGGGGCGTGGATGAGGGGGCATAGTCATAAATATCATGGTGTGGGCGCATGCCGTGAATGAGGGGTCACTGTACTGCGCTGAGGCTAGGAGGTTAATCCGGAAGAACGAGGAGGGAGTTTGTACTGCTAACCAATATCGTATTAGAGTTTACAACGTGTGCCTCTAGATACAGGGTCTCGGTTTTTCGACGGTTTAGTGGTCGCGGCTGCCCTCCTTAATAACTTGGAGCTTGTAACCTTCGATATGAGATTAGCCAGGATTTATAACAGGCTTAAAGGGTGGACTTAAGAATAAGTTGTCCGTAACCAGTAGGCTCCCAGTACTCTTGGGGCTAGGTTTATTTCTGAGGTTTGTTCGGCTAGGTTTGCCAGTGGTGTTTGGGGATGTCTGGGAGGGTTAGGAGGAGGAACCTGTTAGTCGTTGTTGCGGGGTGGGCTTTGTGGGGGCCTGTGATGTCTATGGCAGCCCCTTACAGCCAGTTGTACGCGGGGGAGTTGGGGGCCTCTCCCTTCATTATCTCGGTTATAAGTACTGTTCGCTCGGCCACTCTCTCGGTCAGCCGTATGTTGGGGGGTTACTTGTCGGATAGGTATGGTAGGCGTAAAATCCTGTGGGTAGGGACTTTGATAGTATCCTTCGGCTACCTCTTGTACGCGGCGGCGCCTAGCTGGGAGTTCCTCGTCGTGGCGGCTTTCGTCAGTGGTTTATCCCTGTTCTACCAGCCAGCCCTTCAGAGCGTGGTCGCGGACTCAACGACCCCAGAGGTTCGGGGTAGGGTTTACGGGGTGCTGAGCTTCATTCCGGGACTACTGGGTTCTCTGTCCCCGCTGGCCGGGGCTTACGTGGTGGGAGTCTACGGGTTAGTGAGTGGTATGAGGCTGATATACGTGTTGAGCTTCGCCGCTGGCCTGATGACGGCCTTTATGAGGTGGAGGTGGATAGAGGAGACCCTGGCTAGGCCGGAGGAGTACGGCTTGGTCGAGGCTTTCAGGGAGGCGTTGCGGTACGTGAGGGAGAGGATACTCCTATTCGTGGCTCTAGAGGTGTCGTTGTCGGCGGCCCTCGGTTTCGGTTTCCTGTCCAGCTACTACTCGGCCTACTTCCTAGGTATAAGCGAGGCAGAGCTGGGAATACTGTTCTCGGCCTCCTCCCTCTCCAGGCTGGCTACCTCACTCCCAGCAGGGGTCTTGGTCGATAAGGTCGGTAGGAGACCTGTACTCCTGTCCTCGGCCGTCCTGTTGATGGTTGGCTCGGCAGTCTACGCCCTGGTCCCCGAGAAGACCAGCGCGACGTTCACAGTCGTACTGGTGGGGGCGGTGGTGGGCGCCGTTGGAGGGGCTCTATACGGGAACGTCATCCAGACCCTGAGGGCGGACCTCGTGCCCCTAGAGAAGAGGGGTAGGGTCTACGCAGCCATACTATCCCTGATAGACCTCGCCTACATACCCTCGACTATGGCCGCGGGCCTACTATACGAGAACCTAGGCCCCAGAACCCCTTTCATGTTGGAGGCCGCGCTACTAGCCGCAGTAATACCACTAATATTAGTAGCCGTCCCTCAGAGTTTTATTAGATCATTTAAGTGGGATTAAAATTAATAAGTAGGTCCCACAGATATAATGTAGTATGAGTGTAAGAGTACGTGTAGACTCTAAAGGTAGGATAACGATTCCTAAATCTATACGTGAGAACGTAGGCATAAAGGAGGGCGATGAAGTCATTTTACACGTAGAGAAAGGCATGCTTATCATAAAAAAGTCATATGACCCGTTTAAGAGATTAGAAGAGTTAATAGGTGACTTAACCTTTGACCGATCACTACGCTTAGTAGCTGAAAGAGAGGCTCTAAAAGATGTTAAAGGTACTCGTTGAAACAGGATTTCTATTAGCTCTTAACCCTAGAGATAAGAATCATAGTTGGGTTTTATCGGTGCTAAAAGAAGCTAGAAGAGGTGAAATAGCGCTTTATATATCGCCAGCCGCGCTAATAGAAGTATCTCTTATTCTGAGAACTAAGGGAATCAATGAAACTGAGCTGAAAGAGGTTCTCGACTCGATGAGGTATGCTATCTCCATGTATACGAAGCCTAGGCTTCCCCATCTAAGCTTTGAACACGTATCGTTAGCCTCAAACCTTAGATCGAGATATCCAGAACTTTCATTCTTCGACTCTATTCATGCGTCAATAGCAATCTTAAACGGCCTATTGTACTATGATTTAGATAAAGTAATTAAGGAGATAGTAGAGGCGGAGCTAAGTATCTAGAAGTAATTCCACTCTGAGCAGCTTCATCTTCTCGGCGTGGCCACTATACCTCAGGGTTAGCTCCGCCATTCTCCCCACCTTTTCCCTCAGCGTCGCCAGCATGGTTCTGAGGCCGTCCGTGTAGAACGCCTCGAATACCCCTACTCCCGACACCTCTACGACCTCGATCCTGGAGAGCGGGTCTAACTCCACCACCTTGCCGCCCTCTAAGACCCTGGCAGGCCTGACGTACTCGTCTAGTAAGTCCTCGGGAGACCATCTGACAGCGTAGCCCAGGGGACCTACGGGTCTCTCGGGGAGGCCGCCGCAGTATATGAAGACTTCGTCCACGAAGCCCAGCAGGGATACAGACCTGCCCACCAGCAGGTTACTAATACCCGGGGCGAAGCCGGAGTCCGGGATTAAGACTGCGCCGCACCCCCTGTACTCCGAGTCTAGGATGAGGGGGTCTTCAGAGGTATAGGACACGCTAACCATGTCTAAGCACTCCTCAGCGTACATAGACATAGCTTTAAAGCCAAGTCTCCCCGGTAATGCGTCAACAACGAGGTCGGCCTCTTTAACAACTCCCCTTAGCATCTCAGGGTTAGATAGATCTACAAGCTCGGCGTGTACGACTCCGGGTAAGGACTTTACCCGTGCTAGATTAGCAGCGCTCGCGTCGTAAGCATTTAATTCGAACTCTCCGTTAGCAAGGCAGGCGAAACCGTAGCCGACACATCCACATCCTAGCAGTACTATGCGCGGCAAAGCCGACCCTCGGTTTACTGAGAAACTCTTAGAATAATTCTTCTATATGGCTAGCTGGAGACCCATATTTTGATAGTCCTTGCAGCTATTTCCTCTATGTATGCGTCTATCCCGCCTGCTTCGATTTTCTCCCCCGTCTCCGTCTCTATTAAGACGTTGTACATGCCGTCCTCGGGGTTCATGGTGACGTTCCTCGCTACGCCTCTTATCTTCCGCCTCCTCCTGCTCTTAGTCTCGTAGCCGTCAACCTCTACGTGTACCGTGTATCCTCTATCCATCAACCATTTAATATCGCTTAGAGCTAGTCTGTGACATGTATACGTACAGGGCAGTGACTTTATGTCTAGCTCGTCGTTAATAGGCTTCGATATCGCCCACCTGTTGATAAAGTTGTGCATGAAGAGGTCTACTAAGCTCGGCTCCTCGGTTAGTATAGCGTAGCCTCTCAAGTCTAGTACGTCTAGTAGTGAGTGTTGTATGTAGACGCAGGATGATGAGTCGGCTATCAATATGAAGTCGCTTCTACGGCCCAGCCTCACCCTGCCAGCCCTAGTAGCTTTACTTATAGCTAGCTCGGGTATTTCCCTCGGGAATAGAAGTATGAATATCTGTACCCTTTTGTTACGGGCTTTTATCAGCTGTTCAAAAAGCTTGTTAAAAAGTGAATGGTTGGCGCTTAAGAGGATATCTATCTCGGCTTCTTTGATGAGATCTCGCGCTGTGGCGAGAATGTTCTTTTTGCCTTTAATAACCCATAGAGGAGGCACTGATGTCGTAAAGACATCACGTTTAACTCTTAAAAGTCCCTCCACTATTCTCTCCTTACGTTTGGATAAGTCGCGGAGTACCCGGTTTAGGACTATGTTGGGCTCAACAGCTCTATATACCTTGGGGCGGCCGGGTTGCTCTACTACGAAGCCTTTTTGCTCCAACTTCTCTAAGATACCGTAGAGCTGTGAGACGTGGAGACCAGTACTGTGGGAAAGCATGTTTATGGTGGCCTCCTTGAAGGAAAGCAGGGCTACGTATACTTTAGCTTCTGTCTGTGTCAGGCCGAAAGCCACCAAGTCTTGTAGTATGTCGCCGCTCATCCCTGCTGACCCCTCACCCCTATACTATAACGATAATTTCGTTGATGGACTTAATCTTAGCTTGTAGCTCTTTGATAGTTTTAGGACTTCCGCTGACGAATCTTATCTCTTCGTAAGTCACGGGTATCCTATTTATTGGCTTGAAATCCCAGTCCATGAACTCGAAGCCTGTTTCTCTAAGTATTACATAGCCAGCCGCTACTTCAGGCGTCCACGACCTCCCAATACCTATTTCGGCCGCTCCCCTGGCTAGGGCGCATAACTCTAGGGCTGTACATCTGAACTCTGTGGAGTTTAGGCCTTTAACGATAACGTTGGTTGTTATTACCTGGAAATTAGCAGGAACTCTCAGCGCTTCCTCTCTGAGTTCGCTCATAACTCCGTCGGGCCTTACAATGTAAGCCCCGCCTCCCTTCTCGGCCCTGTAATACGTCATTTTATCTAGGTCTACGACGAAGCCGTACACAGCTTCGCGATTGTGTAGGAGGGCTAGACTGTACGCGTAGTACTTTAAGCCGCACATAAAGTTTAGGGAGCCGTCGAAAAGGTCGCATATGCAGAGCCACTCGGCGTCGGGATTACCTATTAGTCCCGAGTCCTTGCCGAGTAGGGCTAAATCCCCTAGGTACTCTTTGAGGAGTTCGTAGGCCTCTCTCTCCCAGGCGGGCTTGTGCTCTTTTATTAACGCACGGTAACTAATCATCTCTTTACGTAACTGGCGTGCCTTGCTAAGTACCTTCTCCGCGTGGCTGAGAAGCACTTGGTCTAGATTTTTTAGATCTACCTCCATGGCGATCACTATATTATTAGTTTTCCGGTCTTTTTATCGAATATATGGGCTTTTTCTAAGTTGAATATTACCCAAACTTCTTCTCCCATACCGACTCTCGTGGATTTATCTACGAGTGCTTTAATCATTATGTCATCCTTAACGAGCGTTAATATTATTCTATCCCCTAGAGGCTCTGAAACATATACGTAAAAGTCTACGGCCCCCTCCTTCTTGCTCTTGGAAACTAGGATGTTCTGTGGCCGTATTCCGAAAACTAATTCCTCCCTATGCAGTACTTTAGCCCAATCTCCGGGGATCTCTAATTTGAAGGAGCCGAAGTCAAGATACTTAGCGCCTACTAACGTGCATTCTATAGTGTTCATAGGCGGGCTACCGATAAAACCAGCTACGAACAAGTTGCTGGGCTTGTCGTAAAGTTCGTCTGGTGTCCCTACTTGTTGTAGTTTGCCCATGTTCAGCACAGCTATTCTATCAGCCATGCTCATAGCTTCAATTTGATCGTGAGTGACGTATACCGTCGTACAGTTAAACTCTCTCTGAATCCTTTTTAGCTCGGCTCTCATGTATACCCTGAGCTTGGCGTCTAGGTTGGCCAGCGGCTCGTCTAGAAGGAGGACTGAGGGTTCTATCATTAGAGCTCTAGCGAGCGCTACTCTTTGTTGTTGTCCACCGCTAAGTTCGTGGGGTTTCCTGTTAAGTAGATCCCTTATTCGTAGTAGGTCAGCGAGTTCGTACACCCTCTTTTTCACTTCTCGGTCTGGTAGCTTTTTAATCCGCGCGGGGAAGGCTATGTTCTCGAACACGTTCATGTGGGGGAATAGGGCATAGCTCTGGAACACCATTGATACGTTCCTCTTCTGAGGAGGGATGAAGATAGTCTCGCCGTCATCTACTACCTCGTCTTCGAAGAATATGCGTCCTTTAGTCACTTTTTCGAGGCCAGCTATTAGCCTGAGGGTTGTAGTCTTCCCGCAACCCGAGGGGCCAAGTAGGACCATGAATTCTTTGTCTTTAATTTTCAGCGTTAAGTTGTCTACTGCAACCACGTTGCCGAACCTCTTAGTGACCCCTTCTAACCGTACCTCGACCACGCTCACCTCACCTCCATTTTGCCGACCCTTATCTGCATGAGGTACTTCCTAGTCAGGTAGTATATCGCGAGGGAGGGTAACGCGTAGACTATTGAAAGAGCGCAGAGAGGCCCGTAATCGACGGCAAGGCCTATCTCTCCCGGGTTATGTATGAATACGGAGGCTATCCCCAGAGAGACGGGGTATAAGTCTTCAGAGCGTATGAGGATTAGAGGTATCGTAAAACTGCCCCACGCACCGAGGAAGCTTAAAAGCGCAATTACAGCTATCCCGGGGCCCGCTACCGGTAAAACTACTCTCATCAAGGTGCCGAAACGGCCGCAGCCACAAACCCAAGCTTGCTCTTCCAGCTCTCTAGGTATACTATCGAAGAAGCCCTTCAATATCCATATTTGGGTGGGGAGTAGGCTTGAGGCTATCACGACAGCTACACCAAAAAGGTTGTCTATGAAGCCGAACATGAGGCATAGCTTGAATAATGGTAGTATTTTAGCCATGGAGGGCATAAACCCTATGAGTAGTATAAACGTCATTAAGAGGCTTTTCCCGGGGAAGTCTAGGCGCGATAGCGCGTAGGCGGCCATAGAGGCCGTTATGATTATTATTACGAGGACTACGGAGGCTATGAAAAAGCTGTTCTGAAGCCATACACTCATGTAGAACGGATGGGCGGCTCCAGCCCTACCCTTAATCGGCTTCCCTGTAAATAGCATAACGAAGTTGTCCAGCGTTATACTCTTAGGTAATTCTAGAAAGGGGCCCCCCTCGGGGTTAAAAGCTGTTAGTAGTAGCCAGAGCAGCGGTGTCAGTATGTACATGGACATGGCAATTAATACTACGTAGCCCACCACTCGTAGTGTGGGCTCAGATATCTTCTTTAAAATATCACTCAAGGCTAAACACCTCCCAGTTTAAGCTGTGCGAGAGTTAAGACGAACACTATTACCGCTATTACGAAGCCCACCGCGCAGCCATACCCTAACTCAAAGTACGCGAAGGCCTTGTGGTAGGCGTAAAGGGATAACAGCTCCGTCCTGTAGTGGGGTCCTCCCTCCGTGAACATGTAAACGTATGTGAAGTCGTCTATATCCTCCTTAAATATCAGGACTAGAGATAGGATAACTGGGTATTTTATCAGCGGGAGAGTTATTTTACTGAATTTCTGCCAGCGAGAAGCTCCGTATATGTCGGCTACTTCGTAGTACTCCTTAGGTATACTGGTTATAGCCGAGGAAAGAATAAGCATGGCTAGGGCGTAACCAGCCCAACTATTAATCATCACAACGCTCTCCATAGCTCTCTTATACACCCAGCTTTGAGGGGGAAGGCCGAAGAACAGTAAGACCCTATTCAAAGTACCGTAGCGTGTATCTAGCATACTTATCCAGACGTATGGGTGTATAGCCCCGGGGATTATATAGGGGAGCAGGAAGATGGCGGCCAGTATGGTCTTTCCCCTGAACATCTTAGAAGTTAGGTAGAGCGCCGCTAGCAGGCCGAGGATGAAGCGTAGCACGAGCGAGGCGAGACAGTACTCGAAAGTTACTCTCATAGACTGCCAGAATATTGGGTCGTTCAGCATGTCTACGTAGTTTTTCAAGCCTATAAAGCTGGGATGAATAAGTTTTTTGCCTATTAAGGCCATGTCCGTAAAGCTGAACCAGATAGTCCATATAGTGGGTATTAATTGGAATACCAGGAGAAGTATAAGTGCGGGTATCAGGAATGAGGCTAATACGATCTCCGAAGAATATCTCTTAAGGTATCTAAGCGGGCTCATAACCACCCCCAAGTAAAAAATTAAAAAATATTGAATTTAAACCTCTTTTACAGCGTCACTTCCAAGCTCCTTTGTCGCCTCATTCACGAAGATGCTTAAACACTCCTCGGGGCTCCTGCCCTCGGCTACTAGGTAGTCTATGACTACTCTCTTGAACGTGTCTACGTACTTCTTGTAACCAGAGGCTATAGGCTTGGGTATTGAGTGCTCTAGAACCGTGGTTGCCCACTTTAGGAAGGGCTCCTCAGCATATTCTCCTAAGACCGCGTCGCTACGTGTAACTATGTGTGACGTCTCATAGCCCCACTGAGCTATAATTTCAGGTTTGGAAAGCTCTTTAACTAGTTCCCAGGCAAGCTCCGGGTACTTCGTCTTAGCGTTAATAACCCAGTTATAGGTGCCGGTAACGCTGATGTACTTCGGGGCGCCCGGAGTCCCTAAACCGGGTATGTAGGCGTAGCCGACGACCTCCTCGCGGTTCTCTATCTCGTAGGTCATACCTGGCCCCCACTTCTCTATGTAGCACCATACTCCGTCTATCAGGATGGCGAGTCTCCCCTCCTGGAAGAGCTTGCGGTTATCCCATTTTTCGAGTTCAGCTTCTTTGGGAGTAATGCCGTACGTGTAGAACACGTCGTAGTACACCTTAAACGCTGAAAGTACGGCGTCGCTCTTAACTATCCACTTACCATCCGCGGGGTCGTATATCTTCCCACCGGCCATGTAGATTGGCAGGCAGACGTCGTAGAACCC
>Ga0190367_1001198_pt1 | contig 15616 bp, 10 predicted proteins | sample 4872181011_MG_FD_171838 | JGI IMG/M metagenome (GOLD analysis project Ga0190367, IMG submission 171838) | Hydrothermal vent microbial mat bacterial communities from Southern Trench, Guaymas Basin, Mexico - 4872-18-10-11_MG | ecosystem: Environmental > Aquatic > Marine > Hydrothermal vents >...
CTTATACTCCCTGATCTCCTCATGACTGGCAAGCCCCCTGCCCTCTTTGGCGTATGCGTGGGCCTTAGTTGCTAGTGCAACCGCACTCCATATCTTCTCAGACGCCTGCCTGAGATCCCCTTTAGTGAGATACTCTTCGGCCCTCTTTAGGAATTTCCAAGCCGTTTTGACAAATATTTCACTAACATCTTTAAAGTTCAGACCTTGGGTGGTTAGTTCCATAAAGATCGCCCTAACTAAAGACTTTTATTTTTCCGCATTCTCTCGCGTAACTCCTTTTATGATCACTTCTTAAGGGATCTTATTCCAAGTAGGCCTCTACTTTGATATCTCTGAAGTTACTGTTGCTTATCGTTAACGGCAATTTGCTTTTGTGCGAAATATCAACTTATTAACCGATATAAATGCTATACTTGAGATCTTTATCTCCTATCCCAATATTTGCCGAAGCAACACAAGTAACGCAATGTTATCACTTGAAGTATCGCCAAGATGGATTAGACAAATATAAGAACATAGTACTATTTTTCTAATTTCGGAAAACAATTTTGGCATGTTTTTAATCGATTATTCTCGAAATGAACGACCATAGTAAAGCAATCCGTAAATGATAAATACTATTTAACGTGATATTAGGATGACTGCGGTTTGATAATCATGTTATATCTTGCTAGTTTGGTCATGGGGACGGGGGCCTGTGTATAATTGAGTACGATGGGATATTGGGATTCAAAAATATCGGGTATCCTTCACGATCCACTTGACAAAGTACTAAGAATATTCGACGATACACATGCAATCGACGCAAAAACAATCGCTAAAAACGTTTTTAATGTAAATACGTCGGTGATATTAAGCGATATTGAGAATCACCATGTTCACTCTAACGTCAGAGAACCCGATTTGAAGGCATCTGCAGTTAACAGGATATGGATTCCCAAGGGTTCCGTAGAAAGGAACCTTTGGATGATTCATCCGTTGTCCGGTGTAAATCTAAGTGACATTTTCAAGGTTCCGACGAGCATAAAATACCTAGCCAGTAAGGGAATTCCCCCCGAGTCGAGCACACTTGGAAAAAAATGCCTAGACAGGGTACTCGAAGGAAGTGCTTCGGTGGAGGACTTTAATGATATTGTATGGTTTCTTGTTCCGTGCTACTATGAAATATATTCTGAAATAAGCAGATCCTTTGCACAAAAATTGATATTTTTGCCCGAGGATACGAGGATTCCTGGATCCCTTCAACTGTCTCACCTAATGGTGACATCGGCATTTTCGTACCCGAATGCCACTCCCTTGAAAATATATTTTGTCAGATTGGAGATTGGAGGAGTTCAAGAATTCATTTCCATTGCTAGAACGACGCACGATCTGTGGTCAGGTAGTTATCTGAGTTCATTAATAATGTTCAGGGTTCTGAGGGAGTTTATCGAAAGATTTGGCATTGTGCAAGTTATATACCCTTGGCTTGTGTGGACTCCCCTTTGTGAGGTATATGTGTTTAAGAAGATACGGGATCCTCACTCACTGCTCTATCCCACGGTTCCCAACTCTGCCCTGATAGTTATTCCTCCGGTGAAGGGTGAAGATGTGCAAAAAGTTTCAAGTATTGATCCAAAAGAACTCAAGAAACTAGTGGAAAGTGCTTTGGAAAGCATGTCGAACTGCCTGCAATCAATGCTGATAAGATTCCTGAAGAGTCGTTGCGAAATCGACCAAATACCGTCTGATTTGAGAGACCAGATAAGCAAGCAACTAGATCTAAAGAGGGTTTTTAAGCCTAGGGTTTATGTGTTTGGGGCAAACATGGGTATGAGTTTTAATGAAATATTAGAAGTGGCAAAGATTTTAGGCGGTAAAAGACTCGATAAGGTGAGATCTTTACTAATTTCATTGAAAGATAAGGGTGCTCTCGAGTATTCTTATGATCCTGGGGATTCGTTCGATAATTTCTTTATCGTAGAAAACTGCATTGAAGCATCACTGCAATCGATAGCATCAGTAGATACCAGACAAATGGATGCTGAACCGGAGACATCTCCAAGAAACAGATGTACGCTTTGTGGACTCAGAGAAATCCTGAGGATTAGCAACAATTGCTGGAACAATTTGGTAGAAGCAGGTGTTGTAGAAGAAAATGAGAGATTATGCGCCTTATGCATGGTAAAAAGAATCTCAATGCGCTGGGAAGATACGGTGGATCCCTTCATTGAGGCCACGGGGATACCTCCCGAAACTTCCAAAGAAATAAAACTAGCGGAATATCCGTCAACCTCCGATGCGGCCACCGCATGGTTTAGAGCGACATTTCTATCGACCGTAATTGCGGGCATCAAGCGCTGTGAAAAATACTCTGCGGAGGTGAAGAAGCTTCTAAGCAAAATATCCGAGCTTTTCAGCAAATATCAGGATGACTTAAAGAAGATCTTACGTTTATCACGGGTGTATTTGCGTGAAGAGCGATGGAATGACATTCTCGATAGGGTATGTAACAAATACCGGAGAAGAAATTCTCTGTTCGAAAATCTAGTACAGGAATTAGAGGATTGCTTAAGAAAAGGTATGTTGAACGGAAAGGAGTACATGAATACGTTCTTTCTAGCGTTTCTGCCCAGCGAATTATTAATCCTAGAGGAGGCTCTGACATTAATAGAAAGAGAGAGATTGTCAAGAAGGTCCAGATATAGTGATGAGGAATTAAAACGGTTAGCAGAGAGCATCGTCCGCTTTCACCAAGAATTGGAAAGTGACGTCTTCAATCGTCTAGAAGAAATGTTTAGAAGTAATGAAGGGAAGGCGGAGTTTGCCAAATGTGTAGAGGAAGTCCTAAAATCTCATATAAAGAGGGTTCTTAACATAACCTTCGACCCCACAGTTGATTTCTTCGGAGAATCGATATTCCTACCGCTGGCGACCCGTCCATCGCAGAGATTCGTGCTGATGAGAGGGGATGGGGATTCCATCGGAGAATGGTTGCGTGGGGAAATATTTCCCCCATCAGCGCTATTTTATTCGGGTACATCCCTAATAAGGGCGATCTCTCAGGGCGACGACTTCATAAAGTTACTAAAGGGCAAAAGACCCTTAGCTCCGGTATTGTTCCATACAATGTCATTCGCTCTAACGGTAAATGCATTCCTCGTATTTCCCAAAATAATAGAGGCGTTCGGAGGCTTCGTCATATATTCAGGTGGAGACGATACACTTGCGCTGATGCCTCCCGAATCTTGGATGTTCGCATACATGTTCATAAGGTTGTATTTCTCGAGGGAAGCCTCCCTTGAAAAATTCGAGTTTGAACGCTCCTCCAAAGAAGCTAAAAGGCCTAAGAGATGGCTTATAGAAATTTACGTGCCGGGCATGGGATACAGAGCAACTATGAGTCTGGGAGTTGTGTTAGCAGACATAAAGGCCCATCTACGCTATGTGGCTCAACAATCTCTCGAGATAGAAGATATGAGAAGTAAGGGTATAAGTAGACCAGGCGAAAGACGAAAATTAAAAGACGGATTGTCGGTAGCATTGGTATCGAGAGGAGCAGTATTGAGGTCGGCAAATGCGATTCCAAACGTGCTCATTCAAACAACCTTAAGAGAAAAATCGGATGATGAATTCATAATTCCCATAAGGCACTTTGCCGATCTTTCCGATATTAAAGCCATCAAAACTCTCGATAATTTCTCGAGGAATCAGCAACCCACCCCGGAGGGGGCTGAGGAACTCTTTAAGAAGTTGAGATCAACGCCAGAAATGATAATTAATGCCATCGGTAGGCCAGAATCGCCCGAATTTATAGGAGTTTCAATCTCTAAAAAGGATAGCACCACGATAGTAGCCCCTATCTTGTTAGCATACCAGATTGCGAGGGGAGTTATAGCACAAAAGGCTCCTAGACGGGTAATTACAACGTTAATGGAACTCACTCAAGAGTGCGCATTGGCGGAAAAGGAATATCTGAGAGTTCCAATAAAAATGTTGATTAAGAGAGAAATGAGGAGAAAGGACGTCAAGGAAGAGGCAAGAGAGTTTCTCGAGAGGACTGTAGAAGAGATTCTAAAACTGGAAAAACTGAGAATAGTAGCGAGAATTCCCGCGGGAGGGACTAAAAAGAGCGAAGTTTACCTTCCATATGAATTATCCAAGCTTGCAGATATTCTGCACGAATGTTTCTCAAATTGCACGTTGAGGTGGAAGTAATGAGCACGGCACCACAACTGTATATGATCGAACTCATTCCAAGAAAAGGAACAACATACTTCTTCAGAAAGGAAATGCCATTCCTTATAGGAATGAGAGCTGAAAGTTCGCCACCGCCTCCACCGCCTACCACCATTTCGGGAATGCTTAGAACAATGCTTAGAGAAGAGGGAATAAACGTATCTACAACGGGGTACGAACCGGGGGAATTTGGAATCATAGGGCCTTACTTGGCAAAAAGAGATGATGATGGACTTCGGGTCTATTATCCGGCACCTGCAGACTCATGCATAAAAAGTCTGGAGAGAAAGTCAAGAATTAAGGTCTTATCGGAAAGTCTTAGGAGATTTGCATGTAGTATTGAAAGTGATATGCCAGTTGGGCTAACAATTAGGGAGGATGAGAGGCCGGATGGAGATCTTGTGTCCTTTACCGATTTCTGGAAATACCTAGTTAACGGGGATATAATAGAGAGATTTACCGAAATAGAGGGAAATGTCGGGGTATTTGTAGAAGAACCTGGAATAAAAATGTTAAGGAGCCGGAAAGTTGTAGAAATATATCCTGAAGGTGGGACATTCCACGTACGTAAGACATTTCAATTTTACGACGGTTGGGAACTCGTGGCATTTGTCCTTCCAAAAAGAGACAATGTGAAAAGCGCATTAAGCGAGTTGGCAAATGGTGAAAAGAGGATCGTTAGAGTTGGTGGAGAGGGTAGATTCATGGACCTAAAGGTCGTAGACTTGAATAAGGCTGAGAATAGGAGGAGGATAAAAGCCGTCGAAACAGCTCTACTCGATGATAATATGAGGAAGAAACTGAAAGAAAACTTAGAAAAATCCGCAGATGGAAATAAACTTGTCAAAATAGTACTCTTAACACCAGCAATATTTGTCCATGCAACCCCAGCAGGATACCTAACATCATACTATCCGTCGGGAGATCTGCTTAATGCGGTAGGATTACGGGCAAAAATAATAGCGGCAGTTGTCAAAAGGAAAATAGTTTCCGGGTTCTACCTCGAGGGCGGAACCGTGAAAAGCACCGTAATGGGAGTCTCTCCCGGATCAGTTTTCTTCCTAAAGCCCACCAATGCAATCCCCCCACCCGATATCTGCTTAAGTTCCCTCCTATCGAATCCGCATCAGCCTACATTACCAAATCCAAATCAGCAATCAAATATTTTAGGAAGTTGGGTGATGGGGGTGCTATAAATGAAGCAGATGTGGATTTCCTCCTCGTTTGATGCTGTGGGAATTTTGATGCTGTGGACGGAGTCACCTTTACATTTCGGCGCAATGAGGGAGGAGGTGTCCGGAGTAGACCTACCAATACAGCGGAGCAGAGTCCACGGGTTTCCAATAGGCCCCGGATCCAGCATTAAGGGTACCTTCCGAAGCTACTTCTCGGTAATAAATGTAAGTAGTAGAATTATCGACATGGTCTTCGGACCGGAGCCAGGAGCTGCAGAGCAACGAGCCGGATTACTTATTATAGAAAATGCTGATGTCTTGCTGTTCCCCGCAAAAAGCTCTATAGGGTTCTTAGGATTCGTAACATGCCCCTATGTCCTAGGGAGATTTTTAACACTGATAAGCGACATCCTTGAAACATGCGATACTGAAAAATCTCCTTGGAGGGATTTTGTAACCCCAAAGAAGAGCATACTCGAAGATTTTAAGGCAATAACGGACAAGATGTTATCCAATGCACTTGCCGATAACGAATTCGTTCGGGACAAAAAGGCATTCATTACAAAGAACTCCATGCTTAAATCGACCGACAATAAGGTTTATCTTCTCGACGGATTGGTAACGATCGAATGTGAAGAAAATGACGTTTTGACAGAGTTGTCAAAGAGAATATCTGAGTTAGTACCTTCGATACCGGGATACAACGTTATAAGGAGATATGCCGAAACAAATCTCGTGCTGGTCTCGGATAAGACCTTTAGGACAATATGCGAAAGAGGCCTGGAGAGAACTTGGAGAATAAGGATCACTCCGGATACAAAGACCGTCGTGACCGGGGGATTATGGAATGAAGAGGCCCTACCAACATGGACCTTGATGTTCTCACCCGTTCTCGCTGCCAGAAGAGTGCTAATATTCAGTCCTGAAGATGAGAAAAGAAGAGGTGTGGAGAGCACGCGACATATACTTGACATGCTAAGCAACTCTTGGCATACTCTATTCTTCGGAGGAGACGAAACCACTGGCAGAGGAAAATGTAGAGTGAGAATTTGGCCATGGGGAGGAGCATAATGAACCTTGAAGCGGAAATATTATCAAACGCATACAAATTCTTTAAAGAAGTGCTATTAGACACAAGGCAACGCCTGCTATCCGAAGGAAATTCTCCGGAGAAGTACGATAGGAGCCTAGAGGAATTAGGTAACAAGTGTAAAAGAGCATGCTCGATGCTACTATCACAGGGCCTTATCAGAACTCTCCTCTTCGCCTTCAGCAAAGCAAAGAGCATGCTCTTCAGGGGAGCACAAAAACCGAAAAATAGGGATGAGTTGCTGAAACAACTTAAAGACTCATTGCTTAAGAAGGTCGAAAAAAGCAAGGAACTGGACGAGGCTTCTCAATGGGAATGCATATGTGCTTATCTGATATGGGCACCGATGTGGACCCACATAGGTAATTTGCTCGATGTAGCAGAAATACTAAGAGACTTCTCAAATTTAGGTGCGCAATACCCGGAGATGTTGCTTCAAACCGAGACATTATGCATAGAATATCTCAATATCTTAGCTAGACTACTAGAAGCAGAGGTGGGATAATGCGAAAGACCTTCATGATAACAGGATACTGCGTAACTGACGTGAGACCTGGAGAGATGCAGACCCCGGTTAGCGAAGTTGATGGACCAGTTGCTAAGGACTTCCTCGGATTAGCAGTGATCAGAGGATCAGAAGTGAAGGGTGCACTTAGAAATTACCTGTATGCGAAATATGACGATACAGGTAAAATGGTAGACGTGCTCTTTGGTAGCGAAGAGGCTGCTGGGATATTTTCTTTAGGAGATCTATATCCAATCATGTTGCCATTAACGGCAATAGAGTACAAAACTATTCTCGTATCTTCCCCCATGCTCGTGTCATGGGCCGCCCTCGTAGCGGAACGCGCGGGTTTCAAAAACTTAGCAGATGCCCTCGGAAAGATAGCCTTGAATGCCACCTTCTTAGATCCGGAGGAAATTCTGGTACCTTCTAAAGAAAATTTAGAGGAGATCCACTGCGGATACGAGTTCACATTCTCGGCAGTTAAAGATAACTTATCTCCCTTGATGAAGCTAATAGAGTTTAGTGGACTTTCAAAATTACTTGCTGATCTATACGGTAATAGCTGGACATGTGCAATCGTTAGAGATGATGTTTTCAAAGTATTATTGCCTCGAATGCTTAAAGTGGAACCCGGCATCGCCCTTAAAGGATTCGATGACAATGAGTTAGGCATCTACAACAAAACCGTAAAGCATGGCCCATGGTTTGACGAATACATACCCAAGCTATCTGTCTTGGTGGGTTCAATAGAACTACCAGAACGCATCAAATTGAGCATCGAGCGCAACGACGTCAAAGCGACAATTGCACAATTGATGAGTAAAGGATTTGTTTCCTCCGTGAGAATAGAAGGTTCTGAAATCACAATAGAACATTTTGAAAAAGTATTACAAAACCTACTGGATAACTTATCTGTCCACGTAGGAGCCGATGAGAGCGAAAGTAGAGGAATTGTATACCTAAACTTTGTTCGAAGTGATATAGAAAAAGTCAACGTGAGCATCAGAAGCAAAAGCGTAAGGACGCTCTCCTCAATACCGATAACTCTCAGCAATTTCATTACTATACTAAAAGATACCTTTAAATTGAACAAAAAGCCGTTAGAGGGCGCGATCGTCGGCAAAACAGAGTCTCTCCCAGAGAGAATTAGAAGAATGGGTATGCTTCCAATAATAGCATTTTATACTATAGTAAAGGGAGATGCTAAGGGCAAAGGTTATAGTGAAGTGCTAGAAGTGTGTAAGTGGTTCATGAATGAAGTTATTAAAACACCTGAGTTGAAAGACGTAGTCGAAGACTTTAGTATCGACACCGGAGGCGTTAATGTACCTCTCAGCACAGTTAAAAAAGATTTTATGGACAAATTCTTATCATCCGTGCTAGAAATTCAAAGATTATCAATTATTGCGAAATATTTGCTGAAATCTTATGAGGAGGGGTAATTTTTGACAACATCTAGGCCAAATATCTTAGAACTTCATATCAGACACTTTTTACACGAAGCCATAGAGCGCGGACGAACGAAAAAAGAAGACATGAAAAGAAATCTGCTCATCCAACTATCATCAAAAATTCTTTCGCACGAAAAGGATGTTATTATTGATAGGTGTAAAAAATACCTAGATGAACTCTCGAACCATTTGAAAAAGCTAAGTTCAACGGTAGTCCGGATAGATATAGAATCGACGTCCAGGGTCATAATCGACGTATCTGGACCGATGGGATGGCTAATAGACGAAATCGGGCTTGCTTGGGATCCTGTACTTGACGCGCCCTATATCTCCTCAAGTTCCCTTAGAGGAGTATTTAGACACTCATCAATCGTCATCTTTACAGAAACATTAATTTCATCCCAAAAATTAGCACTAGATAAAGCGCTAAAAATGGCACGTTTTATCACAGATGTGTTATTTGGAAGTCCCTCAGGTGCTGTTCAACCTCCCGCTCACATTTCTATGTTCTGCTTAACCGATGCATATCCTGTATCCGCAGAGCCCGGAAGTTCTTTGGTTGACCCTGACGTGCTATCTCCTCATTATTCGCTCACAGAAAAGACATTTAAGGAACACGAGGTATCTCCTACACCTATTGTCTTCCTAACTCTTCCACCAAAAATGATCATGAGATTCTTCGTATACCCGAATTATAGAATCTCAAAGGAAATTGGTAAAGCGATGAAACAACCGTATCCAGAGTCTCTATCCGTAATACTGGAAAAAATATCATCGTCCTCGGACACCTCTACGGCCGAGAAATCGTGTAAGGAATGCATTGAAATTTTGAAGAACATAAAAACTGAGGAAACCTTCGAACAATTGTTGAAAGATATAGTCAGCAATGCAGTCTCGAATATTGGTCTTGGAGGTAAAACGAGTTCTGGGTACGGATATTTCAGAATTAAGAGTTTCGAGGTGGGGGGTGAGGAGTGGTGAAGAAAATAGGCACACTATATCTGAAAAGTTTGACTCCCTGTAGCTTAGGATGGTACGACACAAAACTTCATGATAAACTATTTAGAGTGTCTGAACTGAGGGCCCTCGCGGAGTGGTGGTTAAGAGCACTAGCTACCGGCTTCTTAGAAGGTAATGAGGACGACATTTTGAAAGCCCAAGGCTCAATCTTTGGGTCGACGAACGAAAGCTCGCTGATTACTTTTAAGGTAGCGAATTTAAATACAGATTCCACTCGTGCAGCAGAAAATCTTATTTCGACAATATACCCGGGGGCCCATGTCGCTGATAATAAGCTAAAAATAGCAGCACAGGTAGCATGGCATCCAAGACTACAGTTAATTTTCATGAAAGAACTAGGGTCTCTCAGGAAACAATTGAAATCACAACCCATAAAAGAACTAGGTAGTGTCGGAAGTCTTGATACTAGCGCTTTAAAATCCCTTAAGGTCCAACTTCAAAAATTTGCTAAAAGAATCCTCAAAAACCCTTTGGAAAAAATGTTTTGTTACATTGATGCAACAGTGGACATCTATGTCAACGCAATCGACTTAAACGGCGTTTATACACATATAATTGCGGGTCTGTATTCATTGATTCTTGGATTAACGTTTGAGGGGTTAGGTAAGGGAAGTAGACGGGGATTCGGTGCGTTCTTCTTCAATATGAACTTGGAGGATTTGAAAAAGAACATAACTACGGATAGGCGTGAGGACATAGAAAGACTCGAAGGCTTGACTCGGCTCCTAAATTCATACAAAGATCTCGATGACTGTCTAACTCTGCTTGATGAGGTGATAAAAAATGCGCGAGAAGCCGTAAAGGAATTTATTGAAAGTATTGGTTTAAAAGCAAAGACTCTCAAATATAGCGAGGAGAACCTGCCTAATCTCCCTGCATTAGCCCCCGGAACCGTTGATATATTTGCAATTCAGAGACCTGTTCAAAAGGCTGCGCTTTCTGACCCTCTTTTGGAGGACATTACCTATCTTTCAAATATGTTGTTCCTAAGAACGACATTTCACCCGGTAGTGGTGAATGATTTAGCTACCAAAAATTTGCCAACGTTACCGCAATATCTACAGGGAATTCCTGCAATAAGAGGTTCCAGACAAGCAAGAAGTATAGGGTCGTATATTGAAGGATTGCCAAGAAAGGGTTCGGGATCCGGAAAGAACATTGCGAAAATCAACATATTCGGAGGAAATCTCAAGTGGTTGCAACAGAAAGGAAGATTTACAGGTTATGAGTTCGTTGGGAAATATACGAGAAGAAAGTCACCGCTCATACTTTCACCGTTGAATGAGAACGTTCTGCTTATAACATTGATAAAGTCAACCGATTTCCCAGAAGAACTACTGTGGAGCACCACGGGTCCGAGAAGGGCTATGACTGTGCGAACATTACCATCAGCATACAGGGAAGTTGTAAACGAAATAAATAAGATACTGAGCAGTTTGGGGACATCCTTTCAACATCTCAAAATATAAGAACTCGCTCCTTTCCTACTCGATTCACTTTCGTAATAGAAATTCGTAGAAGTCTCCGCATAAATCACATTTTAGCAGAGGATGACTTCTGGTTCTTCGAGCAGCCTCTGTTCTGCCAAAATACAAATCCATCTGCCTCATTTTCGTAACTTCATGCAATTAATTGTCCTTTTACTCAATTTTCCTTCGTTAATCTAATCTTACAGAACCAATACGAGATACCTATCAACAGGCATGTCCTTACACGCGGCAATAGCAGGTAATACTATGTTTAGCTGACCCTGGAGTATCATAAGTACACATTGCTCCTTTAATGATGAAAATATTTTTTTAACGATTTCAAGTGTGAGATACGGATTTGACGGCGATATTGGGTAATACTCGAATGTGCACTCCTTAATCTCCGTACTATATCTGCATCGAAGTGCGTCTTCCACTAGTAATCGGTTCCAATAGGAGAGCTGCGTATAGAGAACGATGAGTCTGGAAGATCCTCTCTTAGTTGACGAGTTTAGTAACTCTAGCAACAAATACGCTTGGGCGGGGCCGTACTGCTCAGTTGCAGTCGTTATTAGAACATTAAACTTTTTCTTCTCGCCCGAAAATACTCTCTTTATCTTTTCCGTGAGAAAGGAAAATCTGCCAAGTAATGTATCTGAGCTAATTGAAAAGTCCTTGTTATTGAAAAATTCCTTGAAAAATTCTTGTAAGAAAACTTTCGTTTTACCTGCGATTTCCCCAATAATGTCTGCGTACATAGAAAAGTCGTTACCCATGCACCCGCCACTACACTTGTTTGCCGACATTTTCAAGTAACAACAAAGAGAAGAAAACATTTCATTCATAAACGAAGGACTTTTGGAAAGAAAACTCTTTAACATGCTCGAAAACTCACACCAGTTGCTTTTACCGTCGCGCTCGATTTTACTTTTAAGGAATTGGTATAAAGTCGCCAAAGGGACTGCAGCAACACTGTAATGGGTTTCTACTCCATAGAATTTCACCCTAATTATGCCTATATGACTCAACCAGAGATAGGTATCAGCAATAAGTGCATAGAGAATTTTTAGCAGCTCATTAGTTCCCAGAATCCCTACATCCATGCCTGTTGATGTAATACCACGTTTACTCGCCAAAGCAATGTCTTTGACAATTTCAGCGATTTTCCATAAAATCCATTGCGATGCCACCTGTCTGATTGCTATTCCGTTTCTATGGGCGCCACTTAGGAGGGCCATTATCGAAAATGCAAGAATCTTTCGGATCTCTTGATCCTCTAGCAATATTCTAGAAACATCTATCTTTAAATGAGGGAAATTTCTGCATAGCTCTTCATATTTGCTTTTGTCAATAGCTTTAATGACTTTTTTCAATTCCTCGTGGGTTTGTTTTATTTTCATCGGGTGAGTATACTCCATGTATCGACTATCGCCTACGGTTATTATATCACATGCTATGGGAGAAATTAAAGAAAGTGCGCATTCGCGGATCAAATGCACAAATCTATCAAAACCCCACTCATCACCTCTCTTAGAACGGCTCTCTGAACCTCTACCCAATAATCGGAGGATCATAACTTTTCTGGCTTCATCTAAATAGTTAACATAACCGATTGTGATCTTTAAACCACGAATCCCCGATAGTATGTTTATGTCCCTGATACTCGGATAAACACCGAACATGCTAAAATAAGTTATCAGGTCTCTCAAAAAGCTTTGCAAAGCTCTGCTCAAGTCCTTAGATGTGTTATCACTTTTCCATGGGTATGATATAGAAAATGTGCAAAGAGGATAAAATATCAACTCTATCACCACACAATCTTTGCCTTTGTAATAAAATAAAGATCATCAGTATCAAGCCACAAAACGTGTGGATACATGAGTTCCATCATGGATTTTATATCAAGCTTGTCTGAATATCGTGCGGAAATCCCTGTGAGAAAGTTTCCCGATACGACTATAATTCGCTTGGTCTGCTCTCCTCTCGACGTTGTAAAGACGGCCTCGGGGATGATAATTAGCGCCAAATTCGCTCCTTTACCCTTATTATTGAGATCCTCAACTATTTTTCTTAGAGATTTCCCAAAAAGATCCTTCTTGTAGTCTTGCAACACCACTACTAGGAGATTAATATCACCGTCCGTGGTGATGAGACCTTTTAAAGTGTTTACTAAGGGGTCTTCATTCTCATCTATATAGGCGGTTTTTGTGTCAATTAAACCACATAGTTCCTTTGCTAAGATGTTGCATAAATTCTCAATTCTCCTGTTTGACATAATTAATGCATCGACATATTCTATGCCGTCCGTATTTTTTATCGCATCAATTAACATCTTTAGGATCTTAATCATATTTTTCAACCGAAGAATGGAAGTATCGGAAGTATCTTTAATGTTTTTTGGAATAAATATGCTCTGCGGATATATCATGATCGTTAATCGTTTTTGTTTACTTTTCTTGACCTTCTGCAAAAATCTATCTATCTTTCGAGTAAGTTCGCTTGTTGACTTTTGATTCGCCTCAATTTTTTCGACAATTCTACTTAAATCCTCTAATACAAGTTCAATATTTTCTTCTCTATCAAGGACGCTTTTATAAAGCCTCCCAAGTTCACTTAGGTAGTCTAAATAGAGGTTACCATTTGAAAGCCTCGCAAAATCCCCTAATATCTTCCTAAAATTGTTTACGGATAACGATATTAACGAAAACCAAAATAAATTCAAATGTTCAGCGACATGTTTGTAAACTTCAATAAATTTTTTGGCAAAATCATCCAATTTTTTCTCGAGGAACCCTAGATCGGAAAGGATAAAATGGTGAAAAGAAAGCATTTCCCTCATCTGTGAGCATAATTCCTGCGAGCCGCAAATTACTACCTGTGGATTATTCAACAATCTGTCTACCATAAGCTTCGAGGCCTCGTGCAATTTTCCGGCGAATTCTATAAGAATCGGATAATATTCCGATTCTGTCCGGCCTCTCGCTTTTCGAACTACCTTCAAGAGGAGGAGTGCATCGTATTCTCTAATTGCTTCTGTATAAGAAAAAGTTGCATCCGGATAGAATATATTCACGGATGGCATTGCATGAATTATCCTTATTACGAGATCCTCATCGTTCAAAATATTCCCCGCCCCAGTCCCTTATGAAGAGGTCAAAAATACAAAAGTGTCTAAAAATATAAAATTATCGCCTAGAATCGCATTTCTGAACTCCTTCTTGAAGAATGTAAGAAAAATCGTGCAACTACCCAAGTGTAAAGTATTGACATAAAACCACGAATGCGCACTCATCACTTCATCATTAACTTTTATGTAATTTGCGTAGTACTCGAGTACATTACAATTAAAAGTACGCACAAGCACCAAATACACGATTATGAAACCAAAACGCTCCCTTTATACCTCGAAAACGATACCATTATCCCTATCCTTGCAACATCATTCTATTCAGCCAAATTTGAGAGCATCTCCTCCATGCTTTATTATTGTATACCACAGCCTTTCTTGGAACTCGCCTGCTTCCCAATATGTGAAGTTAGTAAGAAGTGAGAACTCCGTCGTAGAATGGGAATAATGTCTGCCTTATCGTCTTCTCTTAAGTTTCTTGGGATAAGATTTTCTCTAGATTCCTTTCCTCCCTACTGGCGAGAGACCTTTAGCCTGCTTTTTTCTCGAATGGATCTAAGTAATATGTCCCAGTCCTCACCATGGAATGTAGGGAGCATTACTGTATTCTTCTTCCTTCTTGCGAATGAAACCACTTTCTGCGCGTAATGGAGAAGCACGGTATCATGCGTATCTCTTCTCTTTACACTCAAGCCTACTACCATAGGAGATAGTCAAAGAAAACCCTCTTAAGTAGCGCGAGAACTTCATCCTGTGTGTTGCCTGAGAAGTGAGATTATAAAGCATCCAAACGACCGGAAGTTAAATTATTCTCCTAGGGATCGCTAGTTCCGAATGACTTGAGCAAGTAGTTCCCCTTTCCTCCCCTCACAATTATCAGAACATACCTTCCTCTCGAACTCCTTTACGATCAAATACCCAAATTCCGTCATATACATGCTCTTTATTACTCTTGCCGTGCTCATAACCCTACAGTTACCGAAATGTTCGGCATCTTCCGAAAACTGCTACTTAATTAAGAGTGTTACGATTACAAAATCCACCGCTACTTGAACAACCGCTTTGGGAATTCTAAACTGCCAGCTTCAGCACCACCTTTAAAGATCTCTTTAGAAAGCATATCGCTACTCGGAAAGTGTAACAGGAATGTCCGGGCAACTCTTTTAATAAAGGAGATTGGAAGATCACTTGTTATTTGCAAGATAAGGGATATCCAACTCTTTATTAGTCTTTGTGACGTCGATTAAAAATCGTTTAAGGACAGTTTTCGAAATCCTTAATAGGAAAATTTCACATAATTCCTTCACGAAGAAGCCTTCAAAAGAAATCTCAAAAAGAGATAGAAAGCGTCTTGGCGATTTAAACAGATTTCCAAGTTTTCTTCCCATACATAAAAATCAAAAAGAACTCTCACAAAAGAGATAGTTTTGTAAAAAAAAGGAATGGGGGTCTGCTGAGTTTTATTCTTTAGAAATGGATGTAGAAGCGCTCACTGTTTTGGTATACGCGTACGTGCTCGACGGTTATATTGCCCCGTATGAAGTCAAGTAAATTTTCG